>Ga0073934_10010013_pt1 | contig 11905 bp, 7 predicted proteins | sample LarsenN4metaG_FD_76834 | JGI IMG/M metagenome (GOLD analysis project Ga0073934, IMG submission 76834) | Hot spring sediment bacterial and archeal communities from British Columbia, Canada, to study Microbial Dark Matter (Phase II) - Larsen... ... | reverse complement strand
TTGCCGACCGGACAGGATACGCTTTACCAGCCCTCGGACTTCCGTGGACGATCACACTTCTCGACGTGGCAATTCGGTTATTGGTGATTCTGGGGGTATTACCACTCATCGTTCTTGCTGTCGTCGAATTACCATTGATCATTGCCATGCTGGCCGGCACAGTCGGGATCACTCTGCTATTTGTGGTTGCCGTCTCGGATTACGACTTGTGGCGTCGTTGGTCGTTGGCGACTGAGTTTCCTGGGAATTGTCACAACATTGGCGACCTCGTTCGACGCGTAACGCGCCTCGAGGCGATTCGCGAGTTTCGAGCGTCCAATCAGCCCGACTCAGTGGACATTTACCTGCGAGTGAAACGCATTGTCTCCGAGCACTTGAACGTCCCTGCAGAGAACATTACTCCTCAATCGCGATTCATTGAAGACTTGAGGGCCGATTAAGCGCTCGCCCCCTCACCCTGACTCTCTCCCCCGCAGACGGGGGAGAGGGGACCGGAGCAAAGCAGATGGACGACACAACATTCGACCGCCTCCGCGCCGCGATGTGCCGCCGCCATTTCTTCGGTCGCGCTGCCGCCGGCATTGGCACCGCCGCATTGGCGTCGTGCCTCAATCCGTCGCTGTTCGCGAACGCACCCACCGAGCCGCAGACGTTTGGCGGGATGCCGGCGTTGCATCATTCGCCCAAGGCCAAGCGGGTGATCTGGCTGTTCATGGCCGACGGGCCGTCGCAGCTCGATTTGTGGGACTATAAGCCGGGCCTCAAGGACTACTTCGACAAGGACCTGCCCGATTCCGTCCGCAACGGGCAGCGGATTACCACCATGACCTCCGGCCAGGCGCGGTTTCCCGTCGCACCGTCGGTGTTCCAGTTCGCGCAGCATGGACAACACGGGGCGTGGGTGAGCGAACTGCTGCCGCACATGGCGGGCGTGGTGGACGACATCGCCATCGTGAAGTCGATGCACACCGACGCCATCAACCACGACCCGGCCATCACGTTCATCCAGACCGGCAGCGAAATCCCGGGCCGGCCGTCATTGGGGGCGTGGCTGTCCTACGGCATCGGCAGCCCGAATTTCGACCTGCCCGCGTATGTGGTGCTCATTTCGCGGATCGCGAACGGCTCGCAGACGCAGGCGCTGTTCTCGCGATTGTGGGGCTCAGGCTTTCTACCGACGAAACATCAGGGGGTCGCATTGAGGTCATCGGGCGATCCCGTGCTGTACCTGTCGAACCCTCCCGGTGTCGATGCCGAAGCGCGGCGGACGATGCTCGACGGTCTTGCCGCACTCAATCAGCAGAAGCTGGCCGATGTGGGCGATCCCGAGATTGCGGCCCGCATCGCGCAGTACGAGATGGCGTTCCGCATGCAGACGTCGGTGCCGGAACTGGTGGACATCAAGGACGAGCCGCAGCACGTGCTCGACCTGTACGGGCCGGAGGTCACGCAACCCGGCACGTTCGCGTACAACTGCCTGCTCGCTCGACGGCTCGCCGAGCGCGGCGTGCGGTTCACGCAGGTGTTCCTCCGCGGTTGGGACCATCACGGCGGGCTGCCTGGGAGCATCCGGAACCTGGTGAAGGCGGCAGACCAGCCCTGTGCGGGACTCCTCAAAGACCTCAAGCAGCGCGGCCTCCTGGACGACACGCTGGTGGTGTGGGGCGGCGAATTTGGGCGCACCGTGTACAGCCAGGGAACTCTCACCAAGGACAACTACGGTCGCGACCACCACCCCCGCAACTTCACGATGTGGCTCGCCGGCGGCGGCGTGAAGCCGGGCATTGTCCACGGCGAGACCGACGATTTCAGCTACAATATCACGCAGAACCCGGTGCACGTGCACGACTTGAACGCCACAATCCTGCACCTGTTGGGCATCGACCACGAGAAGCTGACGTATCGCTTCCAGGGCCGCGACTTCCGGTTGACGGACATTCATGGGGAAGTAGTGCAGGCGTTGATCGGGTGATAAGGGAATCGGCGCGGACCCTCGCTTGCCGTATCGCGGACGCCGCGGCAACCGCTAACGGTCAAGCGATGTTCGTTACCGTGGACCAATGGCTGCCGCCAACGCCCGCGCGATCTCCCCAATCGCCTCTCGCGCCGCGTCGAAGTGCTCCACGCGCTTCACGAAGGCGTGAATCAAGCCGTCGTAGCGATGCAACGTCACCGGCACCCCGGCGCGACGCAACATCTCGGCGTAGGCTTCCCCTTCGTCCCGCAGCGGATCGTATTCCGCGGTGAGCACGAGCGCTGGTGGCAGCCCCGCATGGGACGCCGCACGAATGGGTGAAGCGTAGGGTTCCGTGCGGCGCTCGACCTGCGGCAGATAATGATTCCAGAACCAGTGCATCTGGCTGAGGGTGAGGAAATACCCATCGGCGTTCTGGCGATACGACGGCCGATCCAGGTCGCAGTCGGTGATGGGGTACACGAGCGCCTGAAACCGGATCGGCGGGCCTTTGCGGTCTCGACTCATCAGGCACAACACCGCGGCGATGTTGCCCCCCGCGCTGTCGCCGGAGACGGCGATGCGTGACGGATCGACGCCAATCTCGCTCGCATGGTTCGCCACCCATTCCAGTGCGACATAACCGTCGTCGATCGCTGCGGGATACCGATGTTCGGGCGCGAGGCGGTAGTCGACAGAAACGAACACGCAACCCGACGCGGCGGTCAGCCGCCGGCACAGGTCGTCGTGCGTGTCGATGCTATTCAGCACCCAGCCGCCGCCGTGAAAGTACAGGCACGCGCCGAATGGCCCGATTCCCTCCGGCGTGTAGATGCGGATTCGCAACGCCCCGCCCGGTCCGTCGATGTGTCGGTCCTCAATCTTCGGCAGCTTCGGGCAGTCACGTGTTAGGCCGCAGTGAGTGAGCAGGAGCGCATTGCGACACGTTTCCACCGGCAGCGACTCCAGCGGCGGCTGACGCTGGGCGCGAAGCAGCGCCAGAAATTTTTCGGCTTGCGGATGCAGCGGCATGTCGGTCCCAGGCCCTCCTTCCGGTCGACGAACGGCAAGCAACACAATGCCGACGAACGCGGGCAATGAGTCCGAAATTATCGCCGATCCTCGCCGATCAAGTCCAATTGGAGGAGTTCCCTCGGTCTGGTTTCGCGACTCCCCCTGGGTTATAATGTGTCACCTGCCCGCGGTGCCTTGGCCGTCGGGGCATCCCACCCGAAAAAGACGCGGCCCGGCTGTTGGCTGTCGTGTTCCCGCCTTGCTAATTGCGTTCCCTCCGATGGCCTCGTTTCTTTCTCACCGAGTTCGCAGGCAAACGGCTTGCGTCGTTGCTGGTTGCGCTTTTCTCGTGGTGCTTGCTGCGGCAAACCGTCTGTCCGCAGAAACGGGCCGCGAAAGCGAGACACTGCGCCCGCTGGGCGCATTTGTGAGCACCCACTGCACCGACTGCCATCAGGGAAAGGGCGCGGAAGGGGGCTTGGATCTCACCGCGCTCGGCTTCGATCTGAACGATGCCAGCATCCTCAAGCAGTGGGTGCGCATCGTGGACCGCGTGCACGATGGTGAGATGCCTCCCCGCGACGCGAGCCGGGTGTCGTCACACGATCGCACCGCGTTTGTGCGCGCGGCTGGCGATTGGCTGCGTGCGTTTCAGCACGCACAGGACGCCCAGTACGGTCGAGTGCGCGGCCGGCGGTTGACCCGCCGTGAACTCGAGCGCTCGCTGCAGGACTTGCTGGGCATCGACATCCCGCTCGCCGACCAGCTCCCCGAAGAGCCCGCGTCCACGCAGTTCTCCACCGTGGCCGATGGGCAGGCGATGTCGCACTTCCAATTGGCGCGGCACCTGGCGGTGGTCGATGTTGCGCTGGACGAAGCGTTCCGCCGCGCCCTGTCGCCGGATGATCACTACGAACAGGACTTCGACGCCCGCGGCGTGGCCCGGCGGAACGACAAGGCGCGAACGCGCGAGCCGGAAATCATCGACGGCCGCGCCGTCACGTGGTCGTCCGGCCTCATCTTCTACGGCCGCATCCCAGCGACGACCGCGCCGAGCGACGGCTGGTACCGGTTCCAAGTCACCGCCGGAGCGCTCAAGCCCCCCAGGACCGGCGGCGTGTGGTGCACCGTGCGCAGCGGCTTGTGTGTATCAAGTGCGCCCCTGTTGGCATGGATCACCGCTTTCGAGGCCGATGAACAACCGAAGGAGATCGCCTTCGAGGCGTGGCTGCCCAAGGGGCACATGCTGGAAATCCGTCCCGGCGACACGACGTTGAAGAAGGGCCGATTTGCCGGCGGCCAGGTCGGCAGCGGCGAAGGCGAGCCGCAGAACGTGCCTGGCGTCGCCATCGATCGCATCACCATGCAGCGGTTTCACCGCGGGCCGGACAACGACGGCGTCCGGCGCTTGCTGTTCGGCGATGTGCCACTCGAGCCGACGTCGAAAGGCCGCGCTTTCAGGGCTATCTCGCAATCGCCCCAGGACGACGCAATTCGGTTGCTCGAGCGGTTTGCGAAGCGCGCATTTCGCCGACCCGTGTCGCCGAACGATCTTGCGGGCTACGCCGACATGGTCCGCGCCGCACTCGACGACGGCCAGGACTTCGCCGCGGCACTCCGCGTGGGTTACCGAGCCGTGCTGTGCTCGCCGCGGTTTTTGTATTTGACGGAATCGCCCGGCCGGCTCGATGATCACGCCATCGCGACCCGGCTCAGCTATCTGGTGAGCGGCAGCACTCCCGATGCGCGATTGACCGAACTGGCTGACGAGCGGCGACTACACGTGCCGGACGTCCTGCACGGCGTGCCGGACGTCCTGCACGGCGAGGTGGAGCGACTGCTGTCCGGCAACGGCGGGCGGCGGTTCGTGCAGGACTTTGCCGCCGAGTGGCTCGATCTCGACCAGATCGACTTCACCGAGCCGGATGCCAAACTGTACCCCGACTTCGACGCCATCGTGCAGAACTCGATGCTCGACGAGACGTACACGTATCTCGAGACGATGCTCCGCGACAATTCCAGTGTCGCCCAGCTCATCGACTCCGATTTCACGTTCCTCAACAGCCGGCTGGCCCGGTTCTACGACATCGACGGCGTGGCAGGGGACGCGCTGCGGCGCGTGGTCCTGGAGCCGGAGCATCATCGCGGCGGGGTGCTCACGCAGGGAGCGATTCTGAAGGTGACGGCGAACGGCTCGAATACGTCGCCGGTGGTCCGCGGCGTGTGGGTCTCCGAGCGGCTGCTGGGCGTGCCGATTCCGCCGCCGCCGGATAACGTGCCGGCGATCGAGCCGGACATCCGCGGCGCGAAGACAATTCGCGAAATGCTGGCCAAGCACCGATCGCAGGAGTCGTGCGCGGTGTGCCATGTGAAAATCGACCCACCCGGCTTCGCGCTGGAGAATTACGATCCGGCGGGACGCTGGCGCAACCGATACATTCAACTGGAGGACGGCCGCCGCAGCCAGGGGGTCGCAATCGACGCCAGCTACACGCTGCCGGACGGCCGCGAGTTCCGCGATGTGGGCGAGTTCCGTAAACTGATCGTCGCGGAGCCGCAGCGCGTGGCGCGGTGCGTGGCCGAGAAGCTGTTGGTGTACGGCACTGGGGCGCCGCTGTCGTTCGCCGATCGAGAAGCAGTGGATCAGATCGCTGAGGCTGCAGCGAAAGACAATTACGGGTTCCGCTCGCTGCTCCACGCCGTGGTGGCGAGCGAGGTGTTTCTGTCAAAATGAACGAAACGTGAGTGACGCCGTGCCGCACTTCAACTTTCAGCGCCGCCTGCATCGCCGGACCATCCTGCGCGGAGCCGGCGTGACGATCGCCCTGCCGTGGCTGAGCGCGATGACGCGGGCCTTCGCTGCCCCCGGTGAAGATGCTCCCCCGCGGCGGTTTGTGGCGATGACGCTCGGCCTCGGCCTGCACGCCGACAACCTGTTCCCCAAAGAACGCGGTCCGGACTACGAGCCAACGTTGTACCTCTCCCCCCTGCAGGACTTGCGCAGCCGGTTGACGGTGATCTCCGGCGTGTCGCACCCCGGCGTGTCTGGTGGACATCGCGCCGAAGCCAGTCTGCTGTCGGCCGCACCGATGAGCGCTGCCGCGGCGTCGCGCAACACGATCTCGCTCGACCAGTTGATGGCCAAGCACTTGGGGGACCACACGCGGTTTCCGTCGCTGGTGTTGGGACTGTCGGGCAGCAACAGCCCGTCGTACACCGAGAACGGCTCGATGATCCCCGCCGAGGATTCGCCGGCGCGGCTGTTCACGCGGTTATTCGTCGACGACTCGCCCGCCGAGCGAGCCAGGCAGACCCACCGCGCTCGCGAGGGTCAGAGCATCATGGACCTCGTGGCCGACGACGCCAGATCGCTCGAGCGGCAGCTCGGCGCCGGCGACCGCGATCGCCTGGACGCCTACTTCACCAGCGTGCGCGAGCTGGAGAAGCGGCTCGTCGAATCCGAAGCCTGGGCGAACCGCCCCAAACCGAAAGTCAACGTGCCCAAGCCGGTCGACATCGCCAACGCAAACGATTTTGTCGGACGTCAGCGACTGATGAGCGACATGGTCAAGCTGGCGCTTGCCACCGATTCGTCGCGGTTCATCACGCTGCACTTCGGCGGCTCCGGTGGCGTCGTGCCGATTCCCGGCGTCGAGGAGGGCTACCACACGCTCAGCCATCACGGCCTCGACAAAGAGAAGCTGGCTCAGTTGGCCCTCGTGGAAACCGAAATCGTCCGCGCCTGGGGCGACTTCCTCCGCAGCCTGGAGTGCAGCGGAGACCACGACGGCAACCTGCTCGACCACACGGCCGTGCTGCTCACCAGCAACCTGGGCAACGCGTCCAGCCACGACAATCGCAACATGCCGGTGCTGGTTGCGGGCGGCCGATTCCGTCACGGCCAGCACCTCGCATTCGACCGGAAGAATAACTATCCGCTCCCCAACTTGTACCTGTCGCTGCTGCACTTTGTGGGCTTGGAGCACAACCGCTTCGCCACCAGCACGGGAACCATGCGCGGATTGGAAATGGTGTGAACGCACGGCGCGCCAGAATCTGACGTCATAACGCCGCACCAGGCGAACAGGTCGCCGCCCAGGGCTTAGTCCTGACCGAACCGCGAACGGGTGCGTCATGAAGCTGTTCACAATCCTGTCGAGCCTGCTCCTCGCGTTCACCGTGGCGCACCGTTGGGTCGATGCTCAGACCCCGCCGACCGAGTGGATCGAACCCGCCACCGGCCACCGCGTCATCCGTCTCTCGGGAGACGATGGCGGGTCCAGCCTGTACTTCCACCAGAACGCCTTCACGCCGCAGGGTGACCGGCTCGTCTTCGATACGAGGGCAGGAATCGCGGCCGTCGACCTGACAAAGTTAGGGCGGGCACCGGTCAAGGCGGAGCTGGTCGTCCCGGAAGCGCGGGCCATCGGCATGGCCTGGCGCACGCCGGACGTCTACTACCGCAAGTCCGGAGTATTGTTTGCGACGAATCTGGAGACGAAGCAAACCCGCACGGTGGCGGCGACGCGCGGGTCGGTCGTCAATGCCGACGAGTCCTTCGTCATCGGCATCGAGTACGATCCCGAGGCCGCTGTGAAGGTGAAGGAGCTGGCGCTGCCCATGCTGGTCACGGCCGACCTCGTGAACCGGGACGAGCCACCCGGTCGCCTGCGTCCGGGCGGAAGGTCGCTGGCGCTGGTCGTCACCGACATCAAGTCGGGAACTGCCAGGAAGATTCACTACTCGACCGAATGGCTCAACCACCTGCAGGCGTCTCCGGCCGACCCGAACCGATTGCTGTTCTGCCACGAAGGCGCCTGGCATCAGGTGGACCGCATCTGGACGATCCGCACCGACGGTACCGAACTGAAACTCATGCACCAGCGAACCGAGCGCTATGAAATTGCCGGACACGAGTTCTTCAGCCACGACGGCCGGTGGGTCTGGTACGACCTGCAGACGCCGCGGTCGAAGGAGTTCTGGCTGGCGGGCGTGAACATTGAGACCGGCGAGCGCATCCGATACCCGATTGCCCGCGAGCACTGGTCGGTGCATTACAACATTTCGCGCGACGGCAAGCTGTTCGCAGGTGACGGTGGCGGGTCAGGCAGCGTCGCCAACCAGACCCCGCTGCCCCAGCCCAAACGGCTCGATCCCCCGGGCAACGGCCAATGGATCTACCTGTTCGAGCCGACGGGTGAGTCGGCCGAGTCAATCAACGTTGGCGACGGGGTCGTGAAGGTGGGCCGACTGAAGGTCGAGAAGCTGGTCGACCTCTCAAAGCACGACTACCGCCTGGAGCCAAACGTGAGCATCACCCCGGACAATAAATGGGTCTTGTTCCGTTCCAACATGCACGGCCAGACTCACGTGTACGCCGTCGAGGTCGCCAAAATACCGTAGAGTCCAACAATTGGCCGCCGCGAATGCACATCGGCAGGCGCCTAGCCTAATCCAACGTTTAAGTTGCCCGGCCTGGATTCGAACCAGGACGAAGAGTTTCTAACACAACCGGTTGTGCACCATCAAAAGTTTCCGAACGCCTGAGGAAACTCACATGCACAGAGGTTGTGTCAGAAACTCTAAAGAGGAATCGGCTCTTGCATTAACATTGCTCCGCCGACAAGTGTCCGCCCACCGCGATTGTAAAGCACCATGGTGGCCGTACACCGCCGATGCTTGGACATTCCATTCTCCGGCGAGACAACTCCTCGCTGAACGCCGCACCCGTCAAAGAACCTTCTCAACGGTCCGCGAGGTTCCTCATGAACGAGCTCTTCAATGTGTTGGTGGTCGTTGGGGCCGTTGTGGTCAGCCTGGTGTTCGTGGTCTGGCTGTGGCACGTCCTTCACGTGAGGGCCGGCCGGAAGGAACTGCGGGTCTACCAGGACCAGGTCCAGACCTTGACCGACACTATCGACTCGCTCAAGCAGCGCCACAACCTGCTGCGGCACATGGACCAGGACTTCGCAGTCCCCATGTGCGGCGAAACGCTGGCGAGCTACAACAGTGTTGCCGAGCGGCTTGAGCACCATCGGGAAGTCGCCTTCAAGTTGACGGAAGTCGGAGAACAAGCGCTCGCGCTGCTGAGCTCGGAGCACTTCCTGGGGAGTAGCCGCGCGCGGTCGGCACGGCAGCAACTTCTTGCAGCGGATGCGCCAACTGCCTTGGCGGCCGTGGTCAGCGAGTGTGAGCAGCCACTCGCTCGGATCGAGCAGGCCCACACCCAGGCGGCGGCCGAACTGCAGTCCTACCGACAGGACAATGAGCGACTTGGCGCCCAGCTCGATGCCGTCGCCGCCGCCGTGCTGTCCGTCTCGCCCTACGAGCCCGAGCGGGCGGCCGCCGCAGCGCTGGTCGAGCGTGGCCAAGGACTGCTGCCGGGAGACCCGCTCGGAACGCTCCGCTGTGTGGACGAGGCACGCGGCAAACTCGCCGAATTGTCGCGTCGGGCCTCGCGAATCCTGGAGCAGGCCACGGCGCTGAAAGAGCTGGCCAACAGGTTCGGCGCGGTCCTGCAGGCGGCGCGGCAACGGCGCACGGAGGGGTTCCTGCTGCAGGAGGAAGGAGCCAACCCGGAAGTTCTGTTGGCCGACGTGCCGCAACAGCAGGCCGCGATCCAGGAGGCCCTCAACGAGGCCGACGACGCTGCGGCGGGTCCGCTTCTATCCACCGCCGCGGCCCTGCTCGAACGAGCTCACCAAGGCCTGGAACAACACGTGGAGGCGAAGGCGCGCTGCACGTCCGAGATCCCGATCCGCCAGGTGGAAGTACGGCGTCTGGCCGATGTTCAGGCGCTGGCCCGGGCCCAGCACGCTGAGCTGTCTCGCGACTTTGCCGCGGAGACCTGGCTGGGTGTAGCGGAAAACGTGTTGCGAGCCCAAGCCAGCCTCCTCGCTGCAGAGCGATGCACGGCCGACGCGGCTCGCCAGGCGGCGCCCGATGTGCAGCGCTTCGTGCAAGCCGGCAGGTTGCTGGACCAGGCGGCTGCGAACCATCAGCGGGCTGATGCCGAACTGAAAGCTGTGGGACAGCGGCTGCGAGAGCTGGTCGAACTGCGGGCAACCTGTCACGCCCAACTCGGTCAACTGCGCAATCGGATCGATCGCGTCAACCAGCAGTTGCAGTCGAGCAGCACCGATCGCGCGCTGGCAAACGAACGGTTCCGGGCCGCACGACAGGCACTCGACCGATTGATCGACGACAGCCGGCAGCCGCGGCCGGACTGGACACGCTTGACGGCTCGCGTTCGTGAGATCGACTCCGACCTGGACCGAGTGGAACAGTTGGCGAAAGAGGACCGGCAACTGGCCCAGCAGGCGGCGGAGGAGATTGCGGAAGCGGAGAAGTTCCTTCGCGAGGCACGCGCGTTTCATGACCAGGGCATCACCGCCGACGTGTCAGCAGCCAATTCGCAGCTTGCCCAGGCGCAGGGATGTCTGACAGCGCAGGGTTACGAAGAGGCGATCCGTCTGGCGAACGCCGCCGAGCAAGCGGCCCGCACCGCCCTCGGTGAAGCAACCAGCCAAGTCCGGCGACGACAACAGGAGCTGGAAGCACAGCGCCGTGCAGAACAGGCTGCAGCGAGCCCCAGCCCCCAGACATCCGTGCTTGCCGAGCCGCTGGAATGGACCCCAACCGTGGAACCACCGAGATAACGACAAGCCACGTTGGTGGTTGTCACAGCCGCGGATCACCGACCGCTGCCTGCACTCGGCGTCCTCATAACGCGGGCCAGCCAGGTCAAGCACCTCGCCGTGGACAGCGGCGTGGCGCTGTGGGCCACGGCAGGGCCGCCCCCGGAAGAGGCCCCGACACTGCGGCGGCGGATGGTGGCACTCGTCGACGATCCCATCCTGTTGGAGCAGATTGAGGCCTGGCTGGCCGGCACAGGGCCGATCGCAAACGCTGACCAAACTCACTCGCTCATGGGATGGTTGGCGCCACGGCGCGGGGTGGCCATTTGAACTCTTTTGTGAGCGCCTGCCACAGGCTGGGAGTTGACTGGCGGTGGTCGGCTTGGATGTAGAACGATTGGCCGCCGTCGGCGACGGTGCAGGTGAGGATCGTTTTCCACGGCCGGTAGTAGTAGAACGGGTCGTCCTTGCTCGGAACTCCATCGCGCCAGTTTTCGGGGAGCGGCACCAGGTCGAAGACCGCCGTGGTGAAGTGCCGGACTGCCGAGGGTGGGTGCTCCGCGTCGGACGATGGGTTGTGCTTCGGTAGGCTGTCCGCGCGTTGCTCGTCCAAGCCGCGAAGTACTTCCGGTGGGCGCTTCCCATCGTCCGACGGCGAGAGACCAGCCACACTGGCGGCGAAGATCAGGAAGTCGGTGTAGCTGGTGGCGCCCCGCGCCGCGCTGTCGCAGTTGGGATGACCATGCCCCTTGTCGAGGGTGCTCGTGGTCTCGCGCTCGGCGTCACGTTGCCGCTGGTCGGAGGTGGGAAAAGGCCGCGTTTTCCGCGGCAAACTCGCTCTCGATGGCGGCCAGCAACTGAGGCTGGTTGTCTTTCACGGGCAGCACGTAATGGCCGCCGCTGTCGATGATCGTCTGGCAGACGTCTTGGTGACAAAAGGCGGCGTCGGCGGTGACGACGCGGCCATTGAGTATCAGGTCTTTGAGCACTTCCAAAGCCATTTTGTGTTCGTTGGTGTCCCCCACCGACCGCTGATGCAGCACACACTTCGTCCGCGAATCGATCACGGTCAACAGGTGCTCCGCGTTCTGAAAGCGGTCCCAGGTGCCCCGCAGGCGCTTGCCGTCCAGAGCCGTCTCCCGCAGCTCGCCAGGCACCACGTCCGCTCCCAGAAGGTCGGTGATCCAATCCGTCAGCGCCTGCTCGAACGCGATGACGTCGATGCGCGCCAGCAGCTTCCGCAAGCCACTGGCGGTCGGAGGTCGTCGCAGGAACCCCAGCGTCCAGCAGAAGACAATGG
>Ga0073934_10010012_pt1 | contig 11906 bp, 8 predicted proteins | sample LarsenN4metaG_FD_76834 | JGI IMG/M metagenome (GOLD analysis project Ga0073934, IMG submission 76834) | Hot spring sediment bacterial and archeal communities from British Columbia, Canada, to study Microbial Dark Matter (Phase II) - Larsen... ... | reverse complement strand
GAGGTCCTCTATAATTTTGAAGTGCTGGGCCAGGGGGGAGGTTATATCCTGGCGCCCTGCCACAACATTCAGGCCATCACCCCTCCCGAAAACATTGTCGCCATGTATAACACAGGCTATCTATACGGCTGCATATAACGATTCTAAGAAAATGCCATGATCGAACCACAACGCTATACCCCTAAGCAACGAGCCATCAATGCCTTGGAGTTAAAGCCACCGCTGCCGGGCAAGGTCCCCACTTTTGAGCTGGAGTTCCAACTGACCGAGGAACTGCTCGGTAAAGCGTTTTACAAAGGCGATATCTGGCAGCACCCGGTTACGGCCGCCGAACGGGAATATAGGCTGCGGGCCAACGCCGACCTTTATCTTGAGGTGGCCGAGCGGCTGGATTATGCGATCATTATGGACACCAGCTCCCCCGATAAAGAGGGTATTGCGGCCACAGCCAACTATATTCGCCAACAGGCCGGCGACCGCTATTTGCTGATTTGCCACGGCGATGCGACTTTTGCCATCCCTTCCGGCAGCGATATGGAGGAGATGGCCATCGCCTTTTTTGAGCAGCCGGAAGAGATGCACGAACTGGCCAAAAGACGAGTGGCGCAGGCCCTGGAACGGGGTAGATACCTGCGTGATTCTTGCGGGCTTGATGGTTTTGCCCTCTGCGCCGACTATTGCTTTAATACCGGCCCCTTTCTCTCGCCCCGCATGTTCCGCCAATTTGTCACCCCTTATCTCAAAGAGCTGGTTGCCGGTTATAAAGAGATGGGCTTTTATGTGATCAAACATACCGACGGAAATCTGATGCCGATTCTCGACCAAATCCTGGAATGCGAGCCGCACGGTCTTCACTCGATCGATTGTCAGGCCAAAGAGATGGATTTGGCCGTCGTCAAAACGTTAGCGGGGGATAAAGTTTGTCTTTTGGGTGGGGTGCAGTGCAGCTTGTTACAAACGGGAACGGAAGCGGAGATTATAGAGCAGTGTAAATATGTCCTCCGGCACGGCTTGCCGGGCGGCGGCTATATTTACGGAACGACCAATGTCGCCTTTAAGGGGTTGCCGTTGGAGAGATACCTGTTAATCCTTGATATCCGCGAGCGGTTTGGTTGGTATGATGATACGGGCAATCCCTGTCCAGAGCTTTGGCTATAGCCGCCACCAGCCCAGCGGCCTGCGCTGGTCCATCCGAAAACCGGCGGCCTTGGCCAGGCCGACCGCCTCTTTATATTCGGGCGTCGTCAAGCCCCGGTTGATCTCGGCGTACTTTTGAGCATTGACCTTTCCCGCCGGGTAATACTGGTCCATTATATTAAGATATAGATCAGGACCAATTTCTTGGGCCAGAAAGTTGAGGATTTGGCGCGTTTCATCGATCAAGCCCGGCATGACCAGGTGGCGAACCAAGACCCCTCGTTTGGCCAGCCCTCTTTCATCAAATTTAAGCGGGCCAACCTGCCGGATCATTTCTTTGATGACCTGGCCGGCAGCCTGGGCATAATCTTTGGCCTTTAAATAACGCAGGCTTAATTCACTGCTCCACAGCTTAAAGTCCGGCATATAGATATCCACCACACCATCTAGCAGACGCAGGCTTTCCATTGAATCATAGGCCGAGGTATTGTAAACGATCGGCAAGCGCAGCCCGGCCTCAACCGCCAGCGGCAGCGCTTCCAAAATCTGCGGGACCACATGCTCCGGCGTGACAAAGTTGATATTGTGGCAGCCGATCTCTTGCAGCTCCAGCATAATGGCGGCTAACTCAATAGGGCTAACCTCCGGATTTTTATTAGCTTGGCTAATATCATAATTTTGGCAATTGCTGACTGCAATGAACGGAGCCAGATAGGAATGGTCAGGATCATCAATCTCAAGATTGAACACCGGCCCTTCATAGGCTACCTGCTCCATTTTATGGATGGGTACCAAGAAATTATCCTCTGTTTCCGGCCAACGGGAATGTCGTTTCCCAGTTTGAGGATTAATTTGGGGAAATTTAACATAATAAAGAGGAGATTGATTAACTTCCCGGTCCTCAATTATCTTTGTTGGCGAAGGGCGCCATAGATGAAAACTGGGCAATATACCAAGTAATAATCCTATTTCAAAGAGACCAAAGGCCAACTTTTCAGAGACTGTATTGATGACTAGATGGGTGGTGCGATCACAGCCATCACCCGCTAAAACGCCTTGAAGGAAGGCTTGTAAAACATCTGGAGTAGTCTGCATTAAGAGCGACGGCGCCTGCTTTTCATGAGCCCCTGTGCCGCATAGATAAGCAAAAATTAGAGCCACCGAAGCTTTACCAACCTCTATGGTGATAGTTGTCCGCCGCCAGTATGGTCGCGTCTCGATATCAAATAGCTCTTTCAATAATTGCTTGACTCGATGAACCAGGTCTGTCTCCTGATGGCTAAATGAAAAGATCAAACGATGAGAATTAGGTCTATCTTTTGAGGAGGTAACATGTCCTTCAGCGCAATAAAAACCTAGTAACCAGGCCAAACGCTCATCCAGAGGAATCTGCGCTGGAATACCAGGGCGACGTTCAGTTTTAAAGCGAATATATCCACCCTCTTCGACGAGATCATTCACTGCCCATTTCCTATCAGGATCAGAAGACAAAGCTCCTCTACGCCATTGGCCACGTAGTTTACGAATGTAGGCAGGATGATAGCCGGTGATCTTCGATAATTCGATTGATGTTTGTTTCTTTGTCAACAAAGCAGCCAATTCCTCAGTAGTAAAACGACGCATGGCCGCTTTCTCAAATTGCCTGGGTTCTGATAAGAGAAGCTCACAAAGATTTAACCGAATCTCTTCTCCAAGCGGTTTACGTTTAGGTACAATAAGATAATAGGCTTTGGTTAAATGCTCGGCTCTCATCTTGATAACTTTTAATGGATCTGTTTTGGGAGCCGCAAAAACTTCATGATTTGGCGTCAACAACAAAGGCGGACAATTGAAAGGTTTGAGTCTAATCAATTTACCCGTAAAGTTGTGGCGGAAGGCTTTTGCTACCGGCGCCCACTTTCCCTGCCGGGCAACAACAGAGTGATCGCCATTCAGAAACCGTATTTGCCCACCCTGATCTATTATTTCGTTTTTACCCTGCTCAAAAAGATCGGCAATACGTCTTAAACCAGAACCGGTCGAGATGAAGGTTTCAGGATGAAAACAAAAAACGCAGCGCAGGTTGCACATAGAAAAGAAAATTGTGCCACTGCCCTGCCAACCCCGCAGGCAATCCTCCTCGCCAAAATGGGCAAAATAACTGGCGACCTGGGCGTAACGCCCGGTTTTACAGGCAGCGGTTTTATCCTCTAATCGATTTACGCCGCAATCTCGCGGGCAAACGTAACAGGCAGCCAGTCCGGCCACAGCTTCTTCGGCCCGCCGCTGCAATTCACCGCTTCGATGCAAAGCCAGATAGGCCGGCTCGAACTCTGCCGACCGGATGGTGAATTGGGAAGTTGTAAATGAAAAAGCCATAATGTAACTCTCACTGATTGTCTATAAATCAGCTTTGGCCTCGTGCCCAAACTCAGTTTGGGCACGAGTAAATCTCTAATTACCAATTACCAATCTTCTATTCTTACCGATTAGTATACCCATCTGGAGGAAGAGCGTCAATAGCGCCATCAAGAGAGCGTTGATCATCTAAAACTTTGACGGCTCGATTAAGCAACAGTATGATACCCACAACAACCCATAAAAACGGAGAAAAAAATAAGCTAAATGTCATTAGAGTCATATATTGAAGCCATGCCAAAAGTTGAACTCCATGTTCATTTAGAAGGATCGATCCGCCCGGAAACGCTGCTGACTTTGGCCCAGCGCCATGAAGTTGAACTGCCGGCCATTACGGTTGAAGGGCTGCGGGACTGGTATACGTTTACCGATTTTGATCATTTTATTGAGATCTATACAACGGTTTGTAGCTGCATCCGCACCCCGGCCGATATTGAACTGATCACCCGAGAATTTTTGATCGGCCAGGCCAGCCAAAATATCATCCATACTGAGGCGACCTATACCGGTTATATTCAATATAAAGTCAATAAAATCCCCTTTACCGACCAACTGGCGGCGATCAATAAAGCCCGGCTTTGGGCGGAAGAGACCTTGGGCGTAACCATGGGAGTGGTGATCGATATTTCCCGTAATGTGAGCCTGGAAGAAGGGATGTTGGTGGCCGGCTGGGCCATGAGCGGCTTTGGCAATGGCGTTATTGCTTTTGGCCTGGGCGGGCCGGAAGTGGGTCATCCGCCGGAAAAATTTAAAGCCGCTTTTGACCGGGCCAGGGCGGCCGGCCTGCCGAGCGTGCCCCATGCCGGTGAAACGGTAGGCCCCGATAGCATTTGGGGCGCGCTGCGCTGGCTGCATGCCGACCGGATCGGGCACGGCGTCCGCTGCCTGGAGGACCCGCTCCTGGTGGATGATTTACGGGCGCGCCAGATTCCCCTGGAGGTTTGCCCGACCAGTAATGTTTGCTTAAAAGTTGCGCCCAGTTTGGCCGAACACCCTTTACCTCGTCTGCTGGCAGAAGGGCTTTATGTGACCATCAACTCGGATGATCCGCCAATGTTCAACACAACTCTGACCAACGAATATCTGGCGATTGCTAAGACCTTTCAGCTCGACGTGGTCACTATTGAAAAGCTTGTCCTCAATGCCGTGCGCGCCTCGCTACTGCCGCCAAATAATAAAGTTAAGTTAGAGCAGCATTTTGTCAATGAATTTGAACGTTTGCGAATTGCTCACCTGGAGTAGTAACGAAGATGCTGCTGACCGTAACCTCAAATCCAACGATCGATCGTACCCTCTATGTATCCCACTTGACCCTCGGCGCTGTTCATCGAACGACCGGCGTCCATCTGGCTGCCGGGGGTAAAGGCCTGAACGTTACTCGGGCCGCCCGAAGCTTAGGCTGCGAGGTGCTGGCCACCGGCCCGCTGGCCGGCCGGGCCGGGCAAATTGTGGCCGACTTAGCCCTGGCTGAGGGTTTAAGGGCGGATTGGGCCTGGCTCTCCACCGGCGAGACCCGAACCTGTTCTCTCATCAATCACGATGCCGGAGATACCACCGTCATCAATGAACAGGGGCCGGCTGTCGCGGCGGAAGATTGGGCTGCCTTTGCCGCCCATGTTAGCCAACTGGCCCGGCAGGTAAAGGCAGTCGCCTTTTCGGGCAGTTTACCTTTAGGGGTGAAACCCACTGCCCTGGCCGAATTGGCCGGCGGGCTGGCCGCAGCCGGCCAAACTGTTTACGTTGATACCAGCGGCCCGGCTTTGGCGGCGGTCCTGGCTCAGCCGCAGGGGGTATCTATCAAGGTCAATCAATGGGAGTTAGCTGCTGAGCTGGACCTGGATATTAAGGATGGCGCCATCGAACGATTAATTGAAGCAGGCCGCCAACTGTTGAGGCGTGGCGCGGCCCTGGTCGTGGTGACGCTGGGCAGCCAGGGGGCGCTGGCCGTGACCGCAGAGCAAGCCTGGCATGCCAGTATACCGCCGATCCAAACCGTCAGCACCGTCGGCAGCGGGGACTCATTCCTGGCCGGCCTGGCTGTGGCCCAACTCAAAGGGGAGAAGTTGCAGGCGGCCCTGGCCTTCGGCGTTGCTTGTGGCTCAGCTAATGCGATGAGCAGCTTGCCGGCCCGGTTTGAGTTGAAACAGGTCGAGAGCCTATTGCAGCAGGTTGAATTGGCCAAGCTCTCTTATTAGGGGCAACTCTCGCCCCTAAACTCAATTCAATTCTGGTTCCTAAACTGAGGTTTAGGAACCCGATAGGGGGCCGTTTTTTTGTTACTGTGTTGTAAAAACAGGCTAACAAATTATAATGGAAGTAGGAGAAATGTTAAGAACTCCTTTCAGTGCCTGATAAGCTTGAAGGAAGCCGGAATGGAAGATAAAGATAAAACCAAGGCGCAACTTATTCGTGAACTTACCGAGATGCGTCAACTTGTTGCCGATCAAGCAGCCTTGGAGGCCAGCCTTCAACAAGTAACTGAACTGGTTATTTTGAATGAAAAGCTTCAACGGGAAATCGCGGAACATAAACAGGCTCGTGAAGCCTTAAAACAACAAGAAAAACGGATCCGCCTGTTGTATAAAATTGCCTCGCAAGCGGCCAAAGATGTCAACCACCAATTAGCTGAAGCTCTGGCCTTAACCACCGGTCTTCTCGATCTAGAGGTCGGTATTGTTAGCCAGGTAGAAGATAATACCTATTCAATCCAACATTTTTATGGGCCAGGCGTCAATTTGAAGCGTGGACAAAAGTTTCGCCTGGATCAAACCTACTGCCGCTTGACGATGGAAGCTAACACCATTATCGCGGTAGGCCAGATCAAAGCGGTGCATGCTCATCCAGGTTACAAGCCCGGCCAACTCAAAAGTTATATAGGTACGGCTATCTTTGTTCATGGTGAACGGTATGGCACGTTGAACTTCTCCGCAGCGCGCCCCAAAGCGACACCCTTTACCACGATTGACCAGGATTTTATTGAACTGCTAGCCCATTGGGTGGGGGCAGCAATTGAACGTAAACAGGCTGAACTGGTGCTGCTCAAATATGCGGCGGACCTTGAGGTAGCGCACGAACAGGCAGAGGCGGCTACACGGGCTAAAAGCGAATTTTTAGCCAACATGAGCCATGAGATACGCACGCCGCTCAATGCCATTATCGGGATGACAGGCTTGCTGCTGGATACAAACTTGACCATGGAACAGCTCGACTATGCTAAGACAATTCGTACCAGCAGTGATGCCTTATTGACGGTCATTAATGATATTCTAGATCTCTCCAAAATCGAGGCCGGTAAATTAGAGCTGGAAAATCAGGTGTTTTCTCTCCATCTTTGTATCGAAGAGGCGCTGGACCTGGTTTCGCCGAGAGCCGCCGAAAAAGGCCTGGAATTGGCCTATATCATCGATACCAAAACACCGGATGCCCTTATTGGTGATGTCACCCGGCTTCGCCAAATCTTGGTTAATCTCTTAAGCAATGCGGTCAAATTTACCGACAAAGGAGAGGTGATAGTTTCTGTGACCAGTGCTCCGGCCACGGCGCTCGCCGGAGAAGAAGAGGGCGAATATCAACAAATTCATTTTTCGGTGAAAGATACCGGTATTGGCATTGCGCCGGATAAAGCCGAAGGGCTGTTCCAATCTTTCAGCCAGCTTGATGCTTCGACAACGCGCCGCTATGGCGGTACAGGCTTGGGTTTGACGATTAGCAAGCGGTTGTGCGAGGTGATGGGAGGCGCGATTTGGATCGAGAGCCCAGGTATACCCGGCCAGGGTTCTATTTTTCATTTTACCATTGTGGTCAAAATTGCGCCTAATCAAGTACCAACCTACTCGCATCAAGCCCAGCCGCAACTCACGGGCAAACGGTTGATGATTGTTGACGATAATGCAACCAACCGGCGCATCTTAACCCGCCAAACCGGTTCTTGGGGAATGCATCCTCAGGCCGTTGCCTCCGGCCCTGAGGCGCTGGATTTGATCGAGATGGGTGAGACGTTTGACCTGGCTATCCTGGATGGCCAAATGCCGGAGATGGATGGGGTGATGTTGGCCAGAAAAATTCGGCAGCATCAACATGCCAAGAGCCTGCCCTTGATCATGTTGACTTCGCTCGGCCAACCCAGGGAAGTCATGCAAATGGATGGGATTGATTTTGCCGCTTTTCTTACCAAGCCGATTAAGGCGTCACAACTTTATAACATTATTATCAGTATCTTTGCCGAGCAACCGGTCAAATTAGCCGAAGCCAAAACTGATATTGTCTTCGATCCGCAAATGGCTCAGCGCCATCCGCTTCGAATTTTGTTGGCGGAAGATAACGTCGTTAACCAGAAAGTGACCCTGCGTTTGCTAGAGAAAATGGGATATCGGGCCGATTTAGCGGCCAACGGGCTGGAGGTGTTGGAAGCGCTGTGGCAAACCAAACAGGCGTATGATGTTATCCTTATGGATATCCATATGCCGGAGATGGATGGGGCAGAGGCCACCCGCCAGATACGGCAAACCTGGTCTTCCTCCGAACAGCCGTATATTATTGCCATGACGGCTAATGCCCTACCTGGAGACCGGGAACAGTATCTGGCCGTGGGTATGGATGATTATATTAGCAAGCCTGTCCAGATCCATGAACTGATCCGGGCTTTGAACCAGGCAAAAAATCTTCAACCAGATCAGCCCCCGGCAGTGACGGCGCCCGCCTCATCCAAAGCGATAAGGGATAACTTAAATGATATCCCGGTGCTTGATTTAAGTTATCTTCGCAGCATTGTCGGTGAAGATACGCATGTCCTGAACGAACTGATTGAGGCTTTTTTACACAACACGCCCGGCCGGCTGGCAGAGTTACGCCAGGCATTATTAAATCAGAATGCCCATATTTTTGAGCTTATGGCTCATACCATCAAGGGAAGCAGCGCCAATATGGGCGCCTTGAGAATGTCGGAACTCTGCCGGCAGTTAGAACTGGTTGGCCGGTCTGGTCATCTGGATGGGGTAGCGGACCGGCTGGTTCAGCTTGAGGCTGAATATGAGCAGGTTAAAGGCGCCTTACAGGCAGAACAATCGTAGAGGAGGCGGGGAGATTGCGGGCTATTTTACAGCGGGTGCGGCGCGGCGCTGTTACAGTTGCGGATGAGCTTGTCGGCCAGATCGAAAACGGTTATGTCATTCTGGTCGGAGCAACTCATGGGGACAGCCTGGCCGAGGTTAAAAAATTGGCCGAGAAAACGGTTCACCTACGCATATTTGAAGATGAACAGGGTAAGATGAACAAATCGGCGTTGGAAGTCGGCGCGGATATCCTGGTCATCTCTCAATTTACACTCTTCGCCGACGCCAAAAAGGGGCGGCGGCCCAGTTTTACCCAGGCCGCTCCCCCGGAAATAGCCGAACCCCTGGTCGCTCAATTTGCCGAAGCTTTGCGTGAGTTAGGCATTAAAAAGGTAGAGACCGGCATCTTTGGAGCGAAGATGTTGGTTGGGATTGAAAACGATGGCCCGGTGACGATTATCCTGGACAGCGACACATTGTAGATTTACTCCATACAGGGAATATATAACTCAGTGGTATATTCCTTGATCATCCGGCTCATGCTGAATTGAGGGGCAATGGTGCGAATGGCCTCGCGGACCATCTGCATCCACGCCCGTGGAATCCCGCTGGCATCGCGGCGGTAAAAGAGCGGGACGACCTCTTTTTCGAGCGTTTCATAAATAGAGGTGGCATCGGCATGGTTTTGGTCATACTCATTGGCGTATTCGGCCTCAGCATCCCCCAAACTCCAGCCATTTTTACCATTGTAACCTTCAGCCCACCAACCATCCAGGATGGAGCAGTTGGGTGAGCCGTTAATCGCCGCCTTCTGGCCGCTGGTGCCGCTGGCCTCCATCGGCCGGCGCGGCGTATTTAACCAGACATCGACACCCGCAACCATGTGGCGGGCCACATTCATATCATAATCCTCAAGAAAAATGAGATGCCCGGCCAGCCCGGCCTCGTGGGAGCGATGGTAAACCTCACGGATAAAGTTCTTGCCGGGTTCGTCGCGGGGATGGGCCTTTCCGGCAAAGATAAACTGGATCGGGCGGACCCCATCGCCATGGACGATCCGTTTTAAGTGTTCGGTATCGTGGAAGATGAGGGTCGCCCGCTTATAGGTCGCAAAGCGGCGGGCAAAGCCGATGGTTAAGGCTTTCGGGTTTAATAAGTTATAGGTCGCCTGGATATCATTAGGGTGCATCCCCAGGCGAATCATGCGCTGGCGGGTGCGTAATCGAACAAAGTCAACCAGCCTGGCCCGCAGGCGGTTCATGATATCCCAAAGCAGTTCATCAGGTATCTTATCCAGGGAGTTCCACATTTCCTGATGATCAATCTGCAGCGTCCAATCCTTACCCAGATATTGGTCAAACAGTTTCTTGAGTTCAGGGGCCAGCCAGGTTTCGGTATGGATACCGTTAGTGACGTAACTAATCGGTACCTCATCAACATGCTTCTTGGGCCACAGCCAGCTCCACATTTTGCGTGAAACCTCACCGTGGAGTTTACTGACCCCGTTATGCTTACCGGACATTTTTAACGCTAAAACCGTCATACTAAAGGTGGGACCCCAACCCTGATCTTGGCGGGCCAGATTAAGAAAATCCTCCCGGCTGATCTTGAGCGTTTCATGCCAGGTGGGAAAATAGCGATCCATCATATGAAATGGAAAGGCGTCGTGCCCGGCTGGAACAGGCGTATGAGTGGTAAAGACCGAACTTTTGCGGATCACCTCTTTGGCTTCCTCAAAGCTATGGCCCTTCTGGACCAACTCCCTGGCCCGCTCCAGCACCAGAAAGGCCGAATGGCCTTCATTCATATGAAAAACGGCCGGTTCGATGCCTAAAGCGCGCAGGGCGCGGACGCCGCCGATCCCTAACATCATCTCCTGGGCGATCCGCATCTCTTCATCGCCGCCATAGAGCCGGGCCGAAAGCTCCCGATCCGGGCCGGCATTTGGATGGATATCGGTATCCATCAAATAAAGGGGAACTTTGCCGACCTGGATGGTGTAAACTTTGGCATAGACCCGCCGGTCGGGGAGGTGATCCCGGGCCGGTAAATCAACAGAAACGACAATCTCTTTACCATCTGCGCCAAACGCCGCTTGGGCCGGCGCCTCGGCAAATCTTACCTTAACATAGATGGCTTCCTGGTCCCCATTAGGCGTAATGACCTGTCTAAAGTACCCCTGGGGGTAGAGAAAGCCCACCCCAATAAAGGGCAGGCCTAGGTCGCTGGCTTCCTTGGTATGATCGCCCGACAGCACCCCCAGACCACCGGAATAGATTGGCAGACACTCGTGTAAGCCAAATTCGGCTGAAAAATAAGCAATCGGTTTATTGAGCTTGTCAGGATAAGTTTTCTTAAACCAGGTTTGATCAAAGACCTGGTACTCGTCAAACGCAGTTAAAACCTCATGATAGCTTCGAATAAAATCGGGATCGTTGGCTGCCTGATCTAATGAGGATTGGCGAACCTCTCTCAAAAATAAAACCGGGTTGTGGTATACCTCTTCCCAGAGGTCGGCGTCTATTCGCCGGAACAGCTCCTGAGCCTCTGGATGCCAGGTCCACCACAGATTATAAGCGATATCTGTAATCCGGCTCATGCGCGAGGGAATAGGGGTAAATCCAACAGTCTGCATCTCGTGGCGTGCTCCTTTTTTTCTTTAATGATCTATAGCTGAGATTGAGGCCTTTTGAGCCTATAGAGGGCAGCAATCTCATTACGATGGTCTCGTTCGTGCCGGTAGGGGTGGCGTAGAATGCTGGCCAGCGTGACCGGGTCGCCCCAAACGGGATGTGAGCCAACGCGTTTTAGCGCTTCTTCAGGAATTGTGTCGATCAGCGCCAATAAACTTTGATGTGTTTGCTCGAGCTGCTGAACAGTTTCCGGCCAGGTATAGGTGGCCCGTTCCGCCACCCCCTGAATATTCCAGACATCTTGATTAAAATCACGCTCATCACACAGCGCTGACCTGGGCGACTCTTCCTGCAAGATGCAGCCAGCGAATTGAACAATCGCCTCTTCAACCGCAATCAAATGGATGACATGCTCTTTAATATTCCAGGCATCCGGTTGAACCCGGTGAAGTGCGCTGTCTTCATCGATCTGTTTTAGAAGTTGCAGCGTCTCTTGACGGCTCTGGCGCAACTTTTGGCGGATATCAGTAATGGGCGAGAGGCTCATGGGCTTTAGGGAAGGGCAGGATGAATGAAGCTACTAAAACCTTCCCGGAAAGGTGAGCTTCCGGGAAGGTGATCTGTCTCTTAAACTGCTGCCGCGCTTCTCTGGCGGCGGCTTCGCCACCAAAAAATGAGACCCAACATG
>Ga0073934_10010011_pt1 | contig 11909 bp, 8 predicted proteins | sample LarsenN4metaG_FD_76834 | JGI IMG/M metagenome (GOLD analysis project Ga0073934, IMG submission 76834) | Hot spring sediment bacterial and archeal communities from British Columbia, Canada, to study Microbial Dark Matter (Phase II) - Larsen... ... | reverse complement strand
CCATCAATGCCCCTGGCCGTTGGTCGATTGCGCCAAGCTGTTCAGTTGCAGACGTTCGACGACGCTGCGAACATCCTCGGCCACCCGACGGTAGAGTTCCTTCTTGTCGGCATGGGCCTGCTTCTGGGCCAGGTACTGCTCCATGCTAATTGGCGGGCCGAACGTCACTCTCGCCTTTGATCGGCGGGGCAACGTTTTCCCCTTGGGCAGAGCGTTGAACGTGCCCTCGATGTAGCAGGGGACGATGGGCACGCCGAGTTCCACGCCCAGCCAACCGATGCCGGCCTTGAACGGCTGCAGTCGGCCCGTGGCGCTCCGCGTCCCTTCGGGGTAGATGAGTACTGGGTGCTCGGCGCGCAACAGCGACTTGGCCAGGCGCAATCCCTCGACCATGTTGGCCGTGCGCTCAAAGGGCACGACATTCAGAAAGGTGTGGAAGAACCATCCCTTGGCCTTCCAGTTGAAGAAGTAGTCGCGCGCCCCCATGATGAACAACTCGCCGCCCCGTTCGCCGAAAGCGGTAACCACCATGCCGGTATCAATGTGCGAGCAGTGGTTGGCCGCCACGATGAACGCCCCGCTCTTGGGCAGGTTCTCGGTGCCGCGAACTTCCAGGCCGAACCAGGTTTGGGCTGCAAACCGCATCACTGCCCGCGTGGCCAGCCGCACGGTCTCGAGCGCAGCATTGGTTCGCACCCAGAAGTTGTGGTCGCGGAGTAGCCGGCGTGCTGGCTTGTTCTCCGGCGGGTCCTCGGGCATGTTGAGGACGTTGCGCTTCAAGCCCGGCAGATGAATCCTGGAGATATAGGTGCGCCAGTCGATCTTGCTCACGTCGAAGTCGAAGCGGCGTTGATCCTCGGGCGAGAGCCATCTCCAGAGGGCCGCAGTGTTCTCCGTAACGTACCGAGCCTCTATGCCCATGTAGGGACTGTAGATGTTCACGTAGTACAGCAGCTTCTCGACCGAAGCCCTGCGCGTTACAAGGGACTTGCGCAGCTCGTCGATTCGCCTGACGAAGCCCAGGGGCCGCAGTGCGGAGATCGCGCCATCGAGGGGCGCACGATAGAAGAGTTCGAGCCGCCGCCTGTAGCCTGGCAGGTCCGGCCAGGTCCACTCCGCAGGCACGATCGCCTTGCCGTTGCGGTCGTACATCGGGTTGCGCAGGAAGTAGTTGCGCACGTAGTTGTACAGTTCGCCGAGCTTCATCGGGTTCTGCTGCCCGGTGGCGACCTGGTAAACGTGCAAGCCGCCTTCCTGGGCACAGCGGGGAGCCGCCGCAAGAATGGCATTGACCACGTGATCGCAAGGAATGAAGTCGCCGATCGTTTCCGGCCGGCCGGGGAAGTCCTTCAACAGACCCTGCCCGTAGCCGATAAAGAGCGGATCCCCCACGCGAAAACCGTCGATCCAGCCGCCTTCCGGATCGCTCAAGGTTGATTCGATGATCGACGGCCTGAGGATGACCGTGGGCAGGCTGCCCCGATGCTTCACAAGCAGATGCTCGCCGAGCGACTTGGTGAACGTATACGTGTCATGCCAGCCCCGGCTTCGCGAGTGGTCCAGCCCAAGCTGCACCAGTTGCTGGTGAATGTCGCGCGGCTGTTTGCTCTCGCGGGACTTGATCTCGGCACACCTGGCCTCGAGCGCCGCGATTTCTTCATCGACGTCGAAGCCGAGCGGCTGTACCGCTTCCGGCGCCCAGCCCTTGACCCTGCCGCTCACGTAGCAGGTGGAAATGTGAACCAGGGCCTGAAGCCGCCTGCAGGCATGAGCGAACTCCAACGTGCGCCGCGGGCCAAGGGAGTTGAGGTTAAGGGCAAGGTCCAGGCGTTCGTCAAATTCCACCGTGGCTGCGGAATTGACATAGACCTCGACTTCCTCCAGGAGCTTGTTGTAGACGCTGTCCTCGATTCCAAGCCGATGTTCCGTGAGGTCGCCCTCGACCACTTCCACCTTGCTGTCAATGAAGTCGTCGAAGCCCGCCCCGTGGATCCTCCGCAGCGTATCGAAGATGCTCGAACGCAGCACTTCCGTGCGAAATCGGACGAGAGCCGGCTTCGATCGCGATGTTCGCTGCTTGGCTCGGATCAGCAAATAGAGCTTGCGGACGTCCGGCAGAGCGCGAAGCATCTTCTCGAGCAACGCCTTGCCCAGGAATCCCGTGGTTCCGGTGATTAGCACCGTCTTGTCGGCGAAGAACTCCTGAATCTTGCTCATAAAGCGGAGGCTCAAACTCCAGGGAAGTCGGATTTTCCAGCCTGATCTCTGGCCAGGAGGACTGGCCTGTGCCGCTGGCTGTGCATGGATGACCGCTGGGCCTCAACGTGGTTCGGCGCCAGGGCCGCTCGCCAGTTCGTGAACCGCTGAAGCGTCACGGGCGGCCATTTCGTCTCCCAGCGACTATCTCCAACAGGGCGCGATTCTTCCAGCAAATTCGCACCTTGGGGTCGGCGCCCCAGGCATCCCTATGGTACGAACGAGGCTTGGCCCGGCAAAGGGGCTGCTCGATTTCCTCGAGCCAGCAGTTCCCAGGGCGCGAGGACCTTGCAGGCGCGGGGGGTTGTGGGGGCGGGAGCAATCACGCTGACTGGGCAATCCGTTCAGGGCGCAGCCTGCAGAATCTGCGCGGATAAACTCTGGACATCTGGCGCGCTACCTGATAGGGATACGTCTAACCAGTAGCCAAGCCGCCGCCGGGGCGGCATGTTTCGACCAGCGCAGAGGAACTCGAGTCATCCGCGGGAACGGCGGTGCAGCTTCGAAGGATCGGTTCCGATCCCATGCTGCACGGCAGTCGGCAGAAAGGATCATTACAACATGACGCATGTGGTCTGCGAACCCTGCTACGATTGCAAGTACACCGATTGTTGCGTGGTCTGTCCGGTGGAGTGCTTCTACCAGGACGACATGATGCTCTACATCGATCCGGTGGATTGCATCGACTGCGAGGCCTGTGTGCCGGAATGCCCGGTTTCCGCCATCTTCGTCGAGGCGAATGTCCCCGCCCAGTGGGCTAGCTGGACCCAGACAAACGCCGACAAGGCAGCGGAGCTGAAGGCTGCTGGCGGCGAGGCGCACATTACCGAGAAGAAGGATCCCAAGGAAGGCCCGCAGTGCAAGAAGAAGTAGCAGACCCCTTGCCTTCCGAACGTACCGACAGCTGACCATTTGACGCTCACCTGGCAAACGAGATCAAGCCGCCTCGGAGCTGGCGCTGGCCAGTTTCGGGGCGGCGTATCTTGCGCCCGCAGCGAACCCCTGCTCCCGCTGGCCGCACGGCACACGCTGAGGACTTCGCCTCCGCACTTCCGCTCCAGACACATTGCTCACCCGTTGTCCTGCGACAGGAAAGCTCCCCCTCCAGTCCATGTTCCGGTGAAAGTTCATGCAGGAATTCGGCGAGTTGGCAGTTGTTGTTCGTCGGCGAGCAGATATATTCGGTGCGCAAGCTTAGGGTCGATCCCAATTTCATCGTTTGAGAGGACCTCTCCGATGCGCACCAGCATGAACTTGCTGCTCTGGGCCACCCACATCACCCCCGAACATTATCCGCTGCTCAAAAAAATCCGCGAGACCGGCTACGACGGCGTTGAGATTCCCGTCTTCGAGGGAGATGAATCGCACTTTCGTGCCATCGGCAAGGAACTGCGGAGCCTTGGGCTGGGCTGCACTGCCGTCACCGTCTGCAACGTGGACAACAATCCCATCAGCCCCGACCCCGAAGTCCGCAAGCGAGGGCTTGAGCATATCAAGTGGGCCCTCAACAACGTGGCGGCCATGGGCGGCGAGATTCTCTGCGGGCCCTATCATTCCGCGCTGGGCCACTTCTCGGGCACGGGGCCCACGGAGGACGAGAAAAAGTGGGCTGTCGAGGTGCTCCGCGCCGCAGCCGAGCACGGGCAGCAGGTCGGCGTGAAGATGGCCATCGAGTACCTGAACCGCTTCGAGTGTTACTTCCTCACCACCGCCGCCGACGCCAAGGCCCTCGTCAAGGCCGTCAATCATCCCAACTTCAAGATGATGTACGATACCTTCCACGCCCACATCGAAGAGAAGGACGTGTTCAAGACCCTGGCCAATTGCCTCCCCGAGACGATTCACGTCCACATCAGCGAGAACGATCGCGGCACGCCTGGCACCGGCAAGGTGCACTGGAAGGAAACCTTCCAGGCCCTGCGAAAGGGAGGCTACGACGGCTGGCTGACCATCGAGGCATTCGGCCGGTCGCTTCCAGCCCTGGCCGCCGCCACCAAGGTCTGGCGCGATCTCTTCTCCCATCCCGAGGAAGTCTACACCCAAGGCTTCCGCTTCATGAAAGTGATGTGGGAAGAGGCCAAGTGAGAGATTGACTCATTACCAGATCTTTGCGTACTTCACTCGGGGCAAGGGACCATGCCGAGGCACATCCTGGCATTTGATCTCGGGGCCGAAAGCGGCCGTGCCATCGTTGGGAGTTTCGACGGCCGGAGGCTCGTGCTCGATGTCGTCCATCGTTTCCGTAATGGACCTGTCCGCCTGCTGAACCACTGGAACTGGGACGTTCTTCGCCTCTTCGAGGAGATGAAGGAAGGCTGCCGCCTGGCCGCTGCGAAGTGCGGCAAGATCGAAAGCCTCGGCGTGGATACGTGGGGCGTTGACTTCGCACTGCTGGGCCGCGGCGACGTCCTCCTCGGGAACCCGCGGCACTACCGCGACCCGCACACCGAGGGCATGATGGAGGCAGCGTTCCGCCGCGTCCCCAGGGAGACCGTCTTCCATCAAACCGGCATTCAGTTCATGCGGTTCAACTCGCTCTTCCAGTTGCTCGCACTGCAGCGCGACCGTTCTCCCTTGCTCGATGCTGCCGAGCACATGCTCTTCATGCCCGACCTGTTCCACTTCTGGTTCAGCGGTACCAGGTGCAACGAGTACACCGACGCCAGCACCAGCCAGATGCTGGACCCCGTCGCGCGGACCTGGGCTTTGCCCTTGCTCGAAGCCTTTCAATTGCCCAGGAAGATCCTGGGGACGCTGGTGCAGCCAGGCGCCCGCCTGGGTACGCTCTTCGCTCCCATCGCGCAGGAGACTGGGCTTCCTGAATCGCTGCCAATCATCGCCCCGGCGACGCACGACACCGCCGCCGCCGTCGCCGCAGTGCCGGCCGGATCGGGAACCTGGTGCTACCTTAGCTCCGGCACCTGGTCGCTGATCGGCGTCGAGCTCGATCGACCCATCATCGACGAGCGGTCCCTCAACTACAACTTCACTAACGAAGCCGGGGTTGGGGGCACGACACGCTTCCTGAAGAACGTCATGGGCCTCTGGCTGGTGCAGGAGTGCCGACGGACCTGGGAACGCGAGGGAAAGACTTACGGCTACGATGAGCTGGCGAGACTCGCCGAGCAGGCCGCGCCCTGCAGCGCACTTGTTGATCCGGACGACGCCAGCTTCATGCTCCCTGAGCACATGCCCCGCGCGCTGCAGGAGTTCTGCCACCGCTCCGGTCAGAGCCTTCCGAATGAACCTGGGGCGGTCGTCCGCTGCGCCCTCGACAGCCTGGCGCTGAAGTATCGCTGGGTGCTCGACCGCCTCGAGGAGTTGACGGGCAAGCGCATCGAGGTCATCCACATCGTGGGCGGCGGAAGCCAGAATCGGCTGCTGAACCAGCTGACGGCGGACGCTTGCGGCCGGCCGGTGCTGGCCGGGCCGGTTGAAGCCACGGCCCTGGGCAATACTCTGACGCAAATGCTCGGACTCGGGCTGATCCACTCGCTCGCCGAGGGCAGGGAAATCGTCCGGCAGTCTTGCCAGGTGGAAGCGTACCAGCCCCGTCAGAGCGACATCTGGCAGCCCGCTTACGAGCGGTTCCTGAGACTACTTCCCACGACCTAGCAGCCTGGCCGGAAATGGGTCCATGTCGCTTCGTCTAGCCAATCTTCGACTCGGCATCGACGAAAGCGAGGCGACGCTGCCTGCCGAGGCGGCGCGGGTTCTCGGCCTTCCGGCCGATGCCGTGGCCAGCTGGCGCATCCTTCGCAAGAACCTTGATGCACGCGACCGGAACGACCTGGCCTTCGTCTACACTCTCGAAGTCCGATTAGCCGAGGACGATTCCCAGGTCCTGGGCCGCCTGGGCAACCAGCGAGGCCTCGTCCGGATTGAACCGTATGAGGACAAGCCGTACGAGCCCCCCGTCCCAGGCGAATCGCCATTATCTCACAGGCCGGTGGTGGTCGGCTCCGGACCAGCCGGGCTGGCCGCCGCCTACTTTCTCGCCTGGCACGGCTACAGGCCGATCGTGCTCGAACGCGGCAAGCCAGTCCGCGAACGCATCCACGATGTCCGCGCCTTCGACGCTGGCGGCGAGCACGACCCCGAGAGCAATTATCTCTTCGGCGAGGGCGGCGCGGGGACCTTCAGCGACGGGAAGCTCACCTGCCGCGGCTCGGGGCCGGACGTCCGCCGCATCCTGGAACTCTTCGCCGAGTGCAAGGGCAAGCCTTCGGTGGTGTACGACGCCCGACCGCACCTCGGGAGCAATCGTCTGCCTGCCGTGGTCAAGGCGCTCAGGCAGCGCATTGAGCAGCACGGCGGCGAGTTCAAGTTCTCCTGCCGGATGGAGGACCTCGACCTCGCCGACGGCTGCATCCGCGGCGTCGCCACGTCATCCGGCTACATGCCGGCGAGCGTGGTCGTCCTGGCTATCGGCCACAGCGCCCGAGACACCTACGAGATGCTGCTCCGCCGCGGCGTGCCCATGGTCCAGAAGCCGTTCCAGTTCGGCTTGCGCATCGAACAGCCGCAGGAGCAAGTCAATCGCGTGAAGTACGGCTCGGAGAAGCTCGAATGTCGGCTCGGCGCCGCCGACTACTCGCTCAGGGTAAGGACGGGGCAAGGAACAAGTGCGCTCGACCTCTTCACCTTCTGCATGTGCGCCGGCGGCTATGTGATGCCCAGCGTGTCCGAGCCGAGGCACTTCTGCACCAACGGCATGAGCCTCTCGAAGCACGATTCGCCCTACGCCAACAGCGGGCTGGTGGTGACGATCGAGCCGCGCTACTTCGGTTCTGACGACGTCCTGGCGGGCGTCTGGCTCCAGCGCCGCTACGAGGCCCTGGCCTATTCCCTCGGCCGGGGAACGTACGCCTGCCCCATCCAAACCGCGAGCGACTTTCTCTCCCATCGGAAGACGCGAAAGCCCCCGCCGAGCAGCTACCCGCGCGGCCTGGCGCCGGCGGACCTCCACGAGCTGCTGCCGCCGCACGTCCAGCAGGCGTTTCACGAGGGCCTGCCGGTTCTCGACCGGCGCTGGCGCGGCCGATTCCTCGCCAACGCCACGCTGGTCGGCCCCGAGGCACGGGGCAGTGCGCCGGTCCGCTTGCCGCGCGATCCGGACTCGCGCTGTCCGCCGAAACTCGTCGGGCTTTATCCCATCGGCGAGGGCGCGGGCTACGCGGGGGGCATCGTCAGCGCCGCCGTGGACGGACTCCGCACCGCGCGGGCCATCATCCAGAAGTACGCTCCGCTGGAATGAAGCGTCGTCGAAAACTTCAACGCTGCATCGGCAGCTTCAGCGTGAGCTGTTCTCCGTTCCGCAGCACGGCAACCTCGACCACGTCCCCTGGGCGGCGCTGGGTAACTGCGTGGGCCAGAAGCTCGGTCTCGCGCCGCAGGTCGCGCCGGCCGTCGAAGGAGACAATCACGTCCCCCTTCCGGAAGCCCGCGTTCTTCCCGGCGGCGTGCTCGCCAAACTCCCCGACGTGCTCGACCACCAGAGCCATCGCCTCTCCGTCGAGTTTCAATCGTTGCCGGTCTTCCCATGGCAATTGCTTGAGCACCAGTCCGCCCGTGCCCATGCGCCGCAGGCCCCACGACGACACGCGCCAGCTCAGGTCATCCTGGCGACGCCAGCCCGCGACCAAAGTCAGGAGCAGCTCGACCTGCTTCTCGCCGCGGCGAACGTTAAGCTTGAGTGAATCTCCTTCCGGCCGGGCGTTGTGCAGGACCCACTGAACGTCGGCGATGGAAAGCATCGGCTGGCCGGCGAGCTCGAGAAGCTCGTCCCCAGCCTGCAGCCCTGCCGCCTCCGCAGGCGAACCTTCCTTTACAGAAACCACGGTGGCACGTTCCCGCGGACTCAGGACCAACCCGACCGTCCTGGGATGCGGAAACGGGAAGAGCACTTGCTCGGGAATCGGCTCCTTGTTGCGGCGGAACTGGTCGCGGATGGCGTCGCCGATCTGATGGCAGTGGATGCAGCTCCGCACGACGTTGCCGGCATAATCGAGAGTCGATTTGTACTTCTCGCGCAGCCCTGGGAGTTTTTCCGGTCTGTCGATGGCCGGCGCGGGGCCGCGCTTCGCCGCCAGGGAGCTCTTCACCTCCGGATGCCGAGCGTGCAGTTCAAGGGCCCCTTCGAGGGCTTTCGCCAGGCCGGCGATCGAAACGTCGTCCGACCAGGAAGTCCGGTGGGAGCGCGTTCCGTATCGGCCGTAGATCGTTCCGTCGGGATGCAGCAGGAACGCCGCGAACGACTGGTCCGTGTCGAACTGGAACAAACCCAGGTCCAGCCCGTTGGTTGAAACGATGCGGACGCGCACAAACTTCTCAAGCAGCGGCCGCAGGTGTGGATCGCTGGCCACCAGCTCGTCGTCGAGCTTGACGCACTCCTCGCAGGGAATGCAGCGCAGCACCGCCAGGATCGGCTTGTTCTCTCGGCGCGCCTGCTCTATTGCCCGCGGCAGGTCGTTGTAGATCCAGAAGCCTTCCTTCTCGAACTTCTCCCGGTCCGCCCGCACCTTCTGCTCTCGGGTCTGAGCCTGCGAGGCGCTGGCGCTCATGAGGACTAACAACAGGACCAGCCAGGATCGCATCGTCATGAATCTGCCTCCCCAGTGCATGAAGCAGCTTCTCAGCTTAATGGCAGGTTCATGGATAGCAAGCGTTCTGGCCAGCCAGCGATTGATCGCTCGGCGCCGCGCCTCCTGCCGATCGATTCTCATCAATGATGAAAACTCGCTGAGCTGACGCCACGTTTCCAACCAGGCAGTGTTCCTGGTAATGATCCTGGCGGCTGCGCGTCCTGGAACAGGGAAGAGGCGGCGAGTCTTTCGGAGCAGAATCCTTGATGTCCAACGCCTGGCCACCACTGCTGACCCTCTGCTCTCTGGCGACCCTGGCCGTCCTCGTCGGACTGACGGGGGTGCTGTACGGATCGCTTTCCCGCCGGCTCAGCTTCGCCCTGGCCGCTGGGTTCCTGCTGGCCTTCATCGTCCTGCTCCTGCCGCATGCACTTGCAACAAACGGCTTGCTGAAGGTAGTTCTGGGCGCTCTGAGTATGCCCGTCTCTCTCGCTGCCTGGCGGCTGCACTTCTCCAAAGGGCGAGAGAATCGCCTGCCACTGGCCCTTGCGATCGCGGGTCTTCTGACGTGGGGAACGGTGTTTGTCCTGATCGACGATCCCAGCGAGACGCGTCCGAATCCACGCGCTCCTGTGCGAGACGTTGTGCGAACCGATCAGGGCACGCCGATTCCGGTCTACACGTCAGCCGTACCGAATCCGCTGATCGAGGCGGCTGCTCGGCACTTCGAGCAAGCCTACGCCGGCGCGTTGCTCCGCGTTGCCCCGCCAGATGTCTCCTACTGCTGCCACGGCTGGACGTTCGCCGAGGGCCTGTGCCACATCGTCGGCGACGACGTGGAGCCGATACTCCGCGAAAACGGCTACTATGAGGTCTGCTACCCAGAGCCTGGCGACGTGGTGGTCTACTGCGATGAACTGGGTCGAATTCTGCACACGGGCATAGTCCGGCTGCACGATGAATCTGGCCTGATCCTCGTGGAAAGCAAGTGGGACCTGCTCGGGCGATATCTCCACGCTCCCGAGTGCCAGCCCTACTCGTCGATATTCGGCTTCTACCGGACCGAGCGAGCCAGCCACGCCCTGGCGGGGATCGACGAGCTCCGCCGCATGCCCCGCACTGCCCGCTAGCCGCGGGGTCCCAGCTCTTCTGGAGCATCCAGGACGCCCGACCCAAACATCGTCTGTTCCCGCCACGGTTCCTGGCGCTCATTGCCAGGGGGAGCAGGCGGCAGGGGCGAAGAAGGCTCCTCCGCCGGCAGGGACTCCGCCTGGGCGGGAACCGCATTAACGCCTTCTGTCGGCAGCGCGGCGGCCTGGGCCGGCTGCTCGGCCGGGTAGGCGATGGTTCGCGTCAAGCGGGGGCGGCGGCCACGCTCGTCGCTGCTTCGAGCTCGGCCGCGACCGCGGCTTCGACCCCGCTCCGGCCCTCGCCGATCCGCCACCGCGGAGGGCGGCCCAGCCGGCGCCGTGCGCAACTCCTCGCCGAACCGTGTGACCACGTACGTCCCGCTCCGCTTCTCGATCTCCAGCTCGATCAACTGATTCGCCTGGGCGTCCTCCAGCAGCGCGCTGAAGGTCCGATAGCCGTGGTACGTCTCATTGAACGACGGCTTGATGCGCTTCATCGTGTCCTTGACCATGGAGGAATAAAGCACCTCCTTGTTCTCTCGCCGCAGGGCCATCAGCGCGTCGAGCAGCAAGGCGAAGGCCTTCCGCTTCACCTCCGGCAGCCGCGCGTCGATCACCGGCACGTCGGTGCTTGGGCTGGCCAGGTCTTCGTAGTAGATGAACTCGTCGCAGTTGTCGCGGAGCAGGTCCGAGGTCGAGTTTTGCATCCCCAGTCCAAGGACGTGCTTGCCCAGTTCCTTCAGCTTGGAAACCAGAGGCGAGAAGTCGCTATCGCCTGAGACTACCACGAAGGTGTCGATGTGCTCTTTCGAGTACGCCAGGTCCATGGCGTCCACGCACAACCGGATGTCGGCCGAGTTCTTGCCGGTCTGGCCGCGGCGCGGAATTTCGATCAGCTCGATCGCCGCTTCGTGCAGGGCTTCGGTGTAGCTCGAGTACCGGTTCCAGTCGGCGTAGGCTTTCTTGGCGACGATCTTGCCTTTTTCGACCATGCGGCGGAGCACGCGCTGGATGTCGAACCGATCGCGGCGGCCCTGGAAGCCCAGTGCCAGGTTCTCGAAGTCAATGAAGATCGCCAGGGAGCGTTCCTGCTCAGGCATGCGAAGGGCCTCTGAGTGGATAAGTTCACGGTATCTTAGTCAGGACGAGCTTCGGAGTCTCACTTTTCACCCCATCAGGCGCGGATCACCCTGATCCGCCCCGCGGCCCCCTGCTCCAGCACGCCAATCGCCGCTGCTGCTGGCGTGCCCGCCGCGCGTAACGCCGCCAGGACTTCATCCGTTCTTTTCGCATCGACCGCGGCAAGCAGCCCGCCCGAGGTCTGGGCGTCGCAGAGCACGAGCTGTTCCTCCTTGCGGATGTCCGGTGCGTAGCTGACCCAGTCGTTCAGAAAACGCCAGTTGGCGTGGGTGCCGCCAGGTGCGATCCCCTCCTTGACGTACTCCCAGGCCTGGGGCAACACAGGCACTGCTTCCCAGCGTACCACGGCGCTCTGCTTGCTCGCGGCGGCCAGATTGCGGAGATGGCCGAGCAAGCCGAAGCCCGTCACGTCGGTCAGGGCATGGGCCCCGCAGCGCGTGAACACGTCCGCGGCGGCGCGATTGAGCGTGGTCATCAACTGGATCGCGTCGCCGATGGCGGACAGCCTGTCCTGGTTGTTCTTGGCGGCCGTGGTGATGATGCCCACGCCTAGCGGCTTGGTCAGGATCAACACGTCTCCCGCCTGGCCGCGGTCATTGGCCAGCACCTGACGCGGCGAGACCGTGCCGACCACCGCGAGGCCGAAGATCGGCTCCTCCGACTTGATCGTGTGCCCGCCGACGATCGCGATGCCCGCCTCCGCAGCCTTTTCCGCAGCGCCGCGGAGAATCTCCACGAGTACCTCCGGCGGGAGAGCGGCGTCTGGAAAGCCGACGACGCTCAGCGCTGTCAGCGGCTT
>Ga0073934_10010009_pt1 | contig 11910 bp, 8 predicted proteins | sample LarsenN4metaG_FD_76834 | JGI IMG/M metagenome (GOLD analysis project Ga0073934, IMG submission 76834) | Hot spring sediment bacterial and archeal communities from British Columbia, Canada, to study Microbial Dark Matter (Phase II) - Larsen... ... | reverse complement strand
GCTGCGCTCACGCATGGGCCGGAGCGCGCTGCTGGTCGCGGTCGTCGGCCTCGTGGCCTTCGCTGCCGGCGCGGTGCAGCTGCTGCCGTCGCTCGAGTACGCGTCGCAGTCGGTGCGCTGGGCCGGAAACTGGGCCGGTTTCAGCACCGACCGCATCCCGTACGCGGTTGCCACGCAGGGCTGGTTTCTTCCGCCGCGTTCGCTATTCGCATTCTTCTTTTTTTCCGCGCCCATCGGCGACGCCGAGTTCAGACCTTACATCGGAGTACTGCCTCTGGTGCTGTGCGCGATCGGCGTGATGCTCAACTGGCGGCGGCCCTGGGTGAAGTACATGGCCGGCCTCGCGGGGGTGATCTATCTCTTCACGCTTGGGCCCTTTTCGTATCTATACGGACTCGCCTATCTGCTGATCCCCCGTATCGAGATGGCGCGCGAGCCGGGCCGCTTCATTTACCTCACGCACTTTGCGATGGCCGTTCTGACGGCGTTCGGCGTGCAATCGCTGTGGACGACAGCGCAGACTTCGGCTGAAGACCACGCCCAGTTTCTCCGCCGCTTCACGCGCGTGCTGGGCTACCTCGTGCTCGCCTTCATTGCGATCTTGGGAATTCCCGCGCTTTATGGAACGCCGGTGCTCGACGACTGGTATTACGCCTGTCTGATTTTCTGGATCGCTAGCTGGGCATTGCTGCGCTGGTTGCAAGAAGGCTCATCCCGCCACGCCTGCCCGTCGCACGCAGCGGCTTTTCTTGTCATCGCGCTGATCGTCTCCGACCTCCACGTCTTCAACTGGAACCAGCTCAACATTACCAGTGAGGAGCAGGAGGGCCGCGCCTATCTAGGTAAACTGCTGGCTGCGCGCCCGCTGGCGGAGTTCTTCCAGTCGCAGCGGGGCCTTTATCGCGTTCACCTTGACGCCGGATACTACACGCGCATCAACCTCGGCGACATGTTCGGCGTGCAAACCACCTGGGGCGCGGCGGGCACCGAGATAGCCCACTATGGCCGCTACCTGCACTTTCCGCGCGGTAAGGATCTTCTGAACGTCCGGTACATCGCCGTGGCCGACGGCGCGCAGCAAGTTCCGAGGGGCCAGCCCGTCCATGAAGTAGGGCAGTGGAAGATTTACGAGAACGCGACGCACAGTCCCCGCGCTTGGGTGGTGCATCGTGTGATCGTTGAGCCTTACGAAGAGGAAATCCGTCGCCGCGTCCTCGCCGATTCGTTCGACCCGCTCTCCGTCGCGTACGTCGCCGCTCCGCTTGAAATGGGCTTCGAGGCTCTCGGGCTGGCCTTAAAACCGAACGGCGAGGCGAACGGCCCGTCCCCAGCGACCGTCTCATTCGGCGCGTACCGTTCCGACCGGATGGAGCTGACGGTGAGCCCGCGAGACCCCGGCCTGCTGGTGCTGAGCGAGATGTATTACCCGGGCTGGGAGGCGACCGTCAACGGCCGCACGGTTCCGATCCACAGAGTGAACGGCCTGCTGCGCGGCATTGTTGTAATGCCGGGCGAGAACCGCATCCTGATCGAATACCGCCCCTGGACCGTGCGAATCGGTGCGGGGCTGTCAATCACCGCGTTCCTTGGAATTCTGCTTGCCCGCCTCTTCCTTCGGCGGCAGGGCGCTTTCAAGAGTTCGTGATTCGGAGCAGTGGAACTCGTGGCAGCTCCGGAACAACCCGGGCAGGGCTCCCGCTGGTGGGTTCACATCCTGCTCGGCGTGGCCGCTTGCTTCTGGTTTCTTTACGTCTTCCGTTACTACGCCCCGCAGCTAACCCTTGACGCGCTGGGAGAGATCGGAGCCTTGCTCGTTGAGCTTGCCTCCCGGTGGGGCATCATTGACGGTCTGCTGATCCTTTGGTTCTGCGTCGCTGCTTATCTGATCGGCGACAAAATCATTAGATTACTAAACGCCTCTCTCGATACCGGTCTGCAGGCGCTTTTAGCCACAGTCGTTGGGATCATGGCGATCTCCTGGACCATGATTCTGCTCGCGGCTCTTCGCCTGCTGTATCCGCCAGTAGCATATCTTCTCCTCGCGGCGCCCCTCGTCATCTGCCGACGGGAGCTGCGCCGAATGGCGGCTTCGCTCCGAAGGCCGCGCGGCCGGGCTTCCGATGACTCGCCCCGGACCCTTGCAGGCAGGATCGCGGCCAAATTCCTCGTAGTCTATGTCTGCGCCGTTCTCCTGGTATCATTCCTCGCCGCGCTCGCGCCCGAAACCGAATTCGATCCCCTCATCATTCATCTGAACGCCGCGCAGCATTACGCGCAGGAGCACCGGCTTCGCTCGCTTCCGGAAATCCCCCAGACCTTCTTCCCCAGAAACATCACCATGCTCTTCAGCCTGGGATACCTTCTGCGCGGAGAGAGCGCCGTCAAGCTGATGAATTATCTTTTCGGCCTCCTTACTGTGTTGGCGACGTTCACCTTTGCACGAAGAATGTTCTCCCGCCACACCGGCCTGGTGTCCGGCGCAATCCTGCTTTCTTCGCCACTGTTCGTCTGGGAAATGAAGACCGCCCACCTGGAGCTGGGTTTCGCTCTTTTCACCTGCCTGTCGCTCTTTGCCACCGTTGAGTGGCTGCGAAATCGCGATACGGGGTGGTTCCGTATCGCTGTCCTTTTTACCGCGTTCTCGCTCGGCACGCGGTATCAGGCGCTGTTTTCACTGGGCTCGCTCAGCCTCATCATTCTGTTCGTTCGCGCCTTCGAGCGCCGCAAACCGTCAGCCGCTTTGCGGGAGTCCGTGCTCTTCTTTTCGCTCTCGATCCTCGGCATGATCCCGTGGGGTGTCGCGAACCTGGTCCAGACCGGCAACCCGATTTTCCCGTTCTTCAACGATATTTTCCAAAGCCCCTACTGGAGCCCGCAGCAGACCGTCACGGCGCTCGAGCAGCAGCGCGCCGCCGTGCCCGTTACGCTGAACAACGCCTGGTCGATCCTGACCGTTTTCTGGCAGATCACGCTCGGGCAGCTGGACTTTCGCGGAAACATTGGTCCCTTTTATATCATCTTGCTGCCGCTGCTGCTCTTTCGCCGCCCCATGCCCCCCGCGCTGAAGTGGATCTTGGGCTATAGTTTCTTCTACTGGGTATTCTGGTTGTTCACCGGCCAGCATTTGCGCTATTACCTGGGCGCTCTCCCGGGCCTCGCGCTGGTCGCTGCGGAAGCCGCCGCAGGCTGGCTCGCGATGCTGTACAACGTGCGCCGGCGAGTTCTCGCCGTCGCCGCCGCCGCTGTTCTCGCCGTGCTCGCCGTGCTCAATACTCCTTTCTTCGAGAAGTACGGCACGCACTCCCGCTATGGCCATCCGATCACTTCCAAGCTGCCCTGGCGCTTGCTGTTCCTTCAGGAGACCCGCGACGACTACCTGACGCGCGAAGTCCAGGATTACGCTGTCATCCAGCACCTCAACGCTCTGCCAGGACCCAAGAGAGTCCTGTTCTGGTGGAACGATCCGCAGCCCGCCGCCGTCCACCTGCGTGCCGAAGCGGCGTTCATTTTTTCTTCATATTTCCACGAGTTGCTATCGGAAGACGCGGTCCGCATCCACGCCGTGCTCCGCAAGCACGGCGTGACCCATCTCATCATCGGCCAAATGCAGCAGGAGGGCTATCTTCTGTCGGATCCGCAGCGTACGTTCGTGCAACAGTACCTGAAGAGAATTTACCAGAGAAACACTGTTGTCCTCTACGAGGTGCTGCCCGGGCCGGTCAGCCAGGAAGTAATCGCCTTTGACTTTCTCGCCCATGTCCAGCACGCCCGCATCACCACGGATCCGGCAAGAACCCCGGGGGAGCCCTATCGCACCACGCAGCCCATCGGCGGAGAACGGCGCTACGCGCTGGTGGTCTTCGCCCCTGCCGAGGTCGAATACTCCGTCACGCTGCCCGACCGCGCTCTGCTCCGCTTCGCGATCGGACGCCTCTTTCCTCCCTGCGACTCGCGCGGATTATTCAAGGTGTGGATTCAACCGGTGGGCCCTCCCAGCGGGTCTGGAGGCGAAGCGCGCGATGGAGAACGCCAAATGATCTATCAGCGCGAGCTCAACGCGGGCAATGCGATGGACGCCGTTGGCTGGTTCGAGGAGGAGATTGAACTCGCTCAGTTCGCCAATTCGTCCGCCCGAATCACTTTCGAGAACGAGTACTTCGGCCCCGGGACCTGCAACTGGTTTCTTTGGGCCGACCCCGTCATTATCACCCCTCCGCGATCCGAGCCGGAAGCGTAAGCGCATCCGCGCAGCGCTCGTAAGCAAGCTGCCAAGCCGAGCCGTGCCGCCCTGGAGCGGTTGTTCACTATCACTACCCGAACAAGAAAACGTGTCGGGTCATCTCGAAGAAGCAAAGCGACCAGAGACCTGCTCTTCTTGCTGCTACTGACTACCGGCTAGAGACTACTGACTGCCCCCAGCTCCCCGCGATCATCTCTACCACTTCATCGATCGAATACTTCGAGGTGTCCGCGATCAGCTCGGCCTGCGAGTAGAGCGGCTCGCGGGCGCGCAGCAGCTCTTTCAGATCATCGCGCGCCGACGGATTGTTCCCCATCGGCCGCAGGTCGCCCTGCGCCACCACCCTGTTCCAGTGGTCTTTAGCGCGCGCCTTTAGCCAGACCGTGTGGCACTGCCGGCGCAGCATTCCCCACGTCTCCGGATGTGTCACCACCGAGCCGCCCGTCGCGAGCACGACCGGCGAGGATCCCGTCAACAGCCGCTCCACGGCGTCGCGTTCGAGCCTCCGGTAATAGGCTTCTCCGTGCAGAGTGAAGATCTCGACCAGCGACATCCCCGCCTCGCGCTCGATCAATGCGTCGAGCTCGATGAAGGGAATCGCCAGCCGCGCGGCCACTTTCTCGCCGATCGTCGACTTCCCGGCCCCGCGGACACCGACCAGCGCGATGCTTTTCGCGAACTGCTTCTGCTGCCGGGCCGACAGCCATTCGGATAGCTCCTCGAGGTCCTCCGGAGTGCATGCCTCAATCAGTCCCCAAACGCGAGCGCGCAGCGATCCGTTCTCGGCGGAGACCGGGATTAAGGCCTGGAGCGGCTGCTTGAGCGCCGCTGCAATTCCCGCCAGCCGTGCCACCGAGATGTTCCCCCGCCCCGCTTCGAGCTCGGAAAGAAACCGGGGAGAAATCTCGGCAAGGCGCGCGAGATCGCGTATGCTTTGCCCGGCACCCTCCCGCAACCGGCGCACTTGGGTCCCCAACGAGCGCAGAAACCCTTCGGGCTCATGTTTATGTTTTGCGAGCTTCGTCTCCATGCGTGCATTATATTTCACTTGTGCAGTATGTCAATAGGCATTAAAATTCCTATGTAGGCAGCTTCCGGCACCGCCATACGAATGAAGCGGTCGTCCCGAAAGCTTGGCGGAGAAAAGGAGCAAGTGATGTTGGTAAAGAAGCAGCGAGTGAGCACGTTTGATGACTGGGTGGACTATTTCCATCAGTGGCGCGAGGACATCGGCTATCCGTCCGATCTGATGGGCAAGGACTACGTATGGGAGACGAAGCTGGGCGAGCTCGAGAGCGACGAGATCGAGTTCGGCCATTTTGCCGGTCAGAAGAAATGGGAGAAGGTGGCGGACATTCCTGACCAGCGGATCAAGGACTCGCTGCTACACCTGATCGACTATCAGGGCGACACGGAGTTTGCTTCGGTCGAGCAGCAGAAGAACCTGCTTGAGCGCGCGCCCACACACTACGATCTCGAAGCCATCCTGCGCGTGAATCGCGAGGAGATGCGCCATGGCTGGCAGATGAGCTACTTGCTGGTGACCCACTTCGGCGATGCCGGCAAGCAGCGGTCGGAGCGGCTGCTCGAGCGGCGCGCCGGAGAGCATACGCGGCTGCTGGGCTCATTCAACGAGCCGGTCAACCACTGGCTGGACTTCTTCACGTACACCGACTTCATTGACCGCGACGGAAAATATCAGTTGAACATGCTGAGCCGCAGCGCCTTCGCGCCGCTGGCGAAGAGTATGCGTCCGATGCTGCAGGAAGAAGCCTACCACCTGCTCACGGGGAACACCGGCTTGATGCGCATCGTCAAGGCGGGCAGGATTCCGACTCCGCTAATCCAGAAATATTTCAACAAGTGGCTCTCGACGGCGCACGACCTGTTCGGCCAGGATCATTCATCCACCGCGCACTGGGCGTACCTGTGGGGTTTGAAGGGGCGCTATGACGAGCACCTGTTCGACGGCCCGCCCAACATGGAAGACCTGAACGCGACGTCGCGCGGCCAGTATCACCGGGAGGTGCAGGCGATCATTGACAGTTTGAACCGCAACATTCCCGCGGACCAGCCGAAGCTCTTTATCCCCGACGAAAAGTTCAACCGCGGCATCGGGGATTTTGCTGGAAAGACCTACAGCGTAACCGGCGAGCCGATTGACCCGGAGAAGTACGAAGCCTATCTGAAAGAGGTTTTGCCCTCCGAGGAGGACAACCAGTTCATCATCAGCTTGGAGAAGGAAAAAGGATGGATCATCGACCCGGAACAAACGCAGCGGCCGAGGTAAGCGGCGCCGTGGCGGAGGAAAAGAAGTACGTCTTTGTGTGCATGAACGCGGACTGCCGCGTGCGCGGGGCGAACGCCGTCATGGAGCGCCTCGAGGAGCGCATGAAGGGCGAGGAGTTTTCGGACTATGAACTGCGTCCTTATATGTGCTTCGGGGGCTGCCACGAAGGCCCGAACGTCGTCATGTACCCGGACAAGGTGTGGTACAGCCACGTGACGAAGGACGACGTCGACCGCATCGTGGACGAGCACCTCAAGAAAGGCGAGAAGATCCCGGAGTTCACGGGCAAGGTGGACAAGGGCCTCGAAGAGATTATTTTTCAGCTGCTGGATTCGGGTATTTTCTGAGAACCGGCGTCAGCCTTCTGGTTTGCAGGATGTTTATTAGGACACTGCCTTTGCTTCCCGTGGCAGTGTCCTATTTTTGTCAGGACACTACCGCTTCCCGTTGACCCCTTTGCGCGTTCCCCGTATCATAGGTAGCGATTCACAAGCAACGCGTCTTTGGGGGAGCGATGAACATCAAGCAATTGTGCGTCCGGATTTCGCTATTGCTCGCGTGCGCGGCATGGCAGGCGCAGGCTGGTACGGTGATTCAGCAGGTGGAGCGCGCGGTCGGGAATCCGCAGGCGCGACAGACGGTTACGATCTATCTCGATGCGGGGAAGATGCGCGTCGAAGGAGAGAATCCCGGTCAGGGCAAGTATCTGCTCATCTTTGACGAGTCGAAGCAGGTGATGTGGATGGCCGACCTTGGCAAAAACACCTACATGGAGATCACCAAGGCGCAGGTCGAGCAGATGGCCAATCAGATGGGGCAGATGATGGCGCAGATGCAGCAGGCGATGGCGTCGGTTCCTCCGGAGCAGCGCGCCATGGTGGAGCAGATGATGCGCGGACGCATGGGTGGCGCGGCGGCGCCGCCGCAGATCACCGTGCGCGACAAAGGCGCGAGCGGCACGGTGGCGCAGTTCACCTGCAAGAAGTGGGACGTCCTCACGAATGGCCAGGTCACGCAGGAAGTCTGCGCGGCTGATCCGTCGCAAATCAAGCTCGACGCTTCGGCATACGAGACGTTCAAAGCGGTGGCTGAGTTCTACGCGCCGTTGCGCAACATGATCCCGCAGGGCAGCGGCTGGAGTGCGCCGAATGCGATGGAGGAGATCGGCGGGTTCCCGGTGCAGACCGTCGCGTACGAGAACGGCCGGCCGACCTCGGAGTGGGTGCTCCAGTCAGTCGAGGAGCGGACGGTTGACGCCGGGCAGTTCACGCTGCCTCCGAACCTTCGCAAGCAGGAGATGCCGCGGATGGGGAGATAAGGAAGAGGGTGTCAGGTTGGAGGGTGCCGGGCGCCGATAACAGGGCGAAGTCAGCCAGGACATGAACGCGCGCGAAGGAAGCGCGAGGTTGGGGCGAGCGAGGCCGGAGCAAATCCGGCCTCATTTTTTTTGATACTGTATCGGCGAGCTACGTCAGGCCGCGAGTGCGCCGGTGCCAGTTTCGAAACCATTTTGCCCCCCGGACCCTGAGGGTGCCGATTTTTGGGGGGGGACGCTGACCCAGGAGTAAACGCGGAGACGGAGAAAAAGGTTGCTTGAATTCCCTTGTGCGGGATTTGGCCCGTTGCTAGAATCCAAGCGGCTTGGGGTACGGGGTGTTGGCGGGGTGCTTTCGAGGTCTGGGGCGCGAGCGAGAAGATGGAACATCTCGTTTGGCTCGAAGCAACCGGTCTGAGCACGTGCCTGCGCGAGTCGCTCTCGCTGCTGGCGTTCCCGTTCGTGCTCGTTCTGCACACCGTAGGCATGGCATTTCTCGCGGGAACGAACGCGGCGATTGACTTGCGCGTTCTCGGTGTGGCTTCGGCAATGCCGCTGAGGCCGATGGAGCGCTTCTTTCCGCTGATGTGGATTGCGTTCGGCGTAAGCGCCGTCTCGGGCGTGCTGCTGCTGGTCGCGTACCCGGCCAAGGGGCTGACGAATCCGCTCTTCTATGGCAAGCTGTTGCTGGTAGGCGCCGCGATCGTCGTGATGCGAGCGTTGCGAAAGCGCGTGTTCGGTGATCCGGCTCTCGAAAGCGGCTTCGTGTCGAGGCAAAGCAAGGCCCTGGCCGGAGTTTCGCTGCTGCTGTGGGGCGGGGTGATCACAAGCGGGCGGCTGCTGGCGTACACGTATACTTACTTGAGGGCTGCGGAAGCCTTGGCGGGCAATTGATCGCGCGGGTTGCAACGGAGACGCGGATGGACCGCGCACTGGTGGAGTGGCTCCAGAGCACAAGCCTCTCGGCGGCGGTGACGGGCAACGCTTGGGTGTGGCCGCTGCTTGAGACGCTGCACTTTGCGGGGCTGTCGCTGCTGATCGGGACAATCGGACTATTTGACCTGCGGCTGCTCGGACTCGCCAAAGGGTTGCCGCCGAAACTGATGGCGCGGCTGATTCCCTGGGGCCTGGCTGGGTTCGCCATGAACGTCGTCACGGGCGTTCTCTTCTTCGTCGGTGAGCCGGGAAACTATGTGAACAACGTCGCGTTCTACTGCAAGATGGCGTTCGTGGCGCTGGCCGGCCTCAATGTCCTGGTATTCTATCTGGCAATGGTGAAGAGTGTTGAGGCGTTAGGTCCTGGCGACGACGCGCCGCTCGGAGCGAAGCTGGTTGCCGCTACTTCCCTGATTTTATGGATCGGCGTGATGGCGGCCGGGCGGCTGCTGACGTTCTACCACGATCACGGTATTGGCCAGATTATCGAATAGAAAAGAGCAGAGATCCGGTGAAGGAGCAGATATGAAGTATTTCGCGATTCTGTCGTTCCTGCTGGCGTTGGTGGCGCAGGCATTTTTCGCGCAGGCATTGTTCGCGCAGGTATCGGTCTCGCAGTCCTTGACGGGCGTGATCGACATCCACGCGCACGCCGATCCCGACGACACCAGCAAGCGCCCGCGGTCCATCGATGTGATTGATTTGGCAAAACTCGCGAAAGACCGCGGCATGCGCGGCTTCGTCTTGAAGAATCACTACGAATCGACGGCGGGCACGGCGTACGTGGTCCGCAAGGCGGTGCCGGGCATCGAGGTCTTCGGGATGATCGTGCTCAACCGGCAGGTCGGGGGAGTCAATCCGGCGGCGGTGGACTACATGATCAAGGCCAAGGGCGGGTACGGGCGCATCGTTTCCATGCCGACTGAGGATGCCGAAAACCAGGTGCGGTATGAGAAATCGAACCGGCCGTTTGTCTCGATCGCACGCAACGGCCAACTGCTGCCGGAGGTGAAAGAAGTGCTGGCCATGATCGCGCGCAACAACCTGGCGCTCGCGACGGGGCACTCCTCGGCCGCGGAAAACTTGCTGCTGGTGCGCGAGGCCAAGAACGCCGGCATTCGGAAGATCATCGTGACGCACCCGATGGGCCGCGCCGTGGCTATGACCATCCCGCAAATGCAGGAAGCGGCTCGGCTGGGAGCGTTTCTCGAGATCGTCACCTACCAGCGCCAGACCTCGAACAATCCTCCGATCAGCACGAAGGAGCACGTAGATGCGCTGCGCGGCGTCGGCGTCGAGCACTTCATTCTCTCAACCGACACCGGTCAAGGCGGCAATCCGCTGCACCCGGACGCGTTCGCAACGCTGTTCACGACGCTGCGCGAGCAGGGGTTCACGCAAGCCGAGATTGACCGCATGTCCAAGCAGAATCCGGCTACGCTACTGGGGCTGCAGTGATCGTTCCGCCAGCCGCAGCATGCGGCATCCCTGAACGAAACAAAAGCAGATCCTTCATCGCTGCGCTCCTCAGGGTGACCGCTCGTCGGATGACCGCTCGATAGACGTTCTCGAGGGAAAAGCAAATGCCGACTGTTCACCGTGCGCTGCCGATGCTGTTAGCCGCACTGGCGCTCGCGCTTCCCGCCTCCGCTCAGCGCGGGGCTCAGGGCGGCGAGTGGCATTACTACGGCGGCGACAGCGGCAATACAAAGTACTCGCCGCTCGATCAAATCAACCGGGACAACGTCAAGGATTTGAAAATCGCGTGGCGCTGGAAGTCGGAAAACTTCGGGCCGGCGCCGGAGTTCGTTTACGAGACGACGCCGCTGATGGTCAACGGGGTTCTGTATACGACAGCCGGACACCGGCGCGCTGTCGTAGCGCTCGATGCGGGGACCGGCGAGACCCTGTGGTTCTATCGCATGGACGAAGGTCAGCGCGGGCTCAACGCGCCCAGGCGCAACTCGGGGCGCGGCGTTGCGTACTGGAGCGACGGAACGCAGGGGCGAATTTTTCTGGTGACTCCCGGGTACCACATGATCGCGCTCGATGCGAAAACCGGCGTGCCCGTTGCGGGTTTTGGCACGAACGGAGTAGTGGACCTGAAGCAGGAGCTCGACCGCCCGGTGGACGCGGTCGAGATGAACATCGGGTCGAGCTCGCCGCCCGTCGTCGTGGGCGACGTGGTGATCGTCGGGGCGGCGCTGGTGACCGGCAGCGCGCCGAAGTCGCGTACAAACGCGCCTGGGTTCATCCGAGGATATGACGCGCGGACTGGAAAGCGGCTTTGGATTTTCCACACTATTCCCGTGGCGGGCGAACTCGGGAACGAGACCTGGGAAAGCGACTCGTGGCGCTACACAGGCAACGCCGGGGCGTGGACGCTGCTCGCCGCGGATCAGGAATTAGGCTACGTGTACATTCCGGTCGAGGACGCCACCGGCGACTACTACGGCGGTCATCGCTTGGGCGACAACCTTTTTTCGTCGAGCATTGTCTGTCTCGATGCCAAGACGGGCCGTCGGGTTTGGCATTATCAGTTGGTTCATCACGACATCTGGGACTACGATCCGGCGTCGGGACCGATTCTGGTGGACGTCCCGATGGGCGGGCGGCAGAGAAAGCTGGTGGTGCAGCTCACCAAGCAGGCCTTCGCGTACGTGTTCGACCGGGTGACAGGCGAGCCGGTCTGGCCTATCGAGGAGCGGCCTGTGACGCAGACCGATGTTCCCGGCGACCGCACGTCTCCGACCCAGCCGTTCCCGAGCCGGCCCGCGCCGTTTGACCGGCAGGGGATCACGCAGGACGACCTGATTGATTTCACTCCCGAGTTGCGGGCCGAGGCGCTGCGAATCGTCTCGCAGTATCGCGTCGGGCCGCTCTTCACGCCCCCTTCGCGCGCGGAGAACCCCGATGGCACTAAGGGCACGATCATGTTGCCGGGCTCCGGCGGCGGAGCGAACTGGGACAGCGGAGGCGTAGACCTCGAAACGGGAATTCTCTACGTCACATCTCAGACCAGCCACGATCTGTGGCCTTTGGCGCCGAGTCCCACTTCCGACATGAACTTTGTGGCGCGCCGGACGGAAGTGGAAGGGCCGCAGGGATTGCCTCTCGTGAAGCCGCCGT
>Ga0073934_10010008_pt1 | contig 11910 bp, 5 predicted proteins | sample LarsenN4metaG_FD_76834 | JGI IMG/M metagenome (GOLD analysis project Ga0073934, IMG submission 76834) | Hot spring sediment bacterial and archeal communities from British Columbia, Canada, to study Microbial Dark Matter (Phase II) - Larsen... ... | reverse complement strand
GGCACTCCTCTTCCCCTCCCCTCCCCACTCGCTCCGCCTCCCCATCAAGGAAACCCCCGAAGTCCCCTGGGACGATCCCGCCGAATGGACCAGCATCCTGAAGTTCGGGCCCCCGAAGCTCACCCAGCTCACGCGGCAGAGCGACGGCAAATCCCACATGGTCGAGGATTGGACCGAGGCGCTCCAGAAGGCGATCGATTCGGGCGCCACCACCATTTACTTCCCGAATCGCAGCATCGACCAAACCAACATCCCCGCCACGCAGACAGCGGAAGTGGACGAACCCGCCGAGACCGAGAGTGAGTTCTCGGACGACACCTCCGGGGGATCGCCGACGGACGACGCCGGCGAGAAAAAGAGGAGAAAGAAAGCGAAGCCGGCAGGGCCTAGCGAGGCGATCCCGGACCGCGTCGCCGTGGACGGCAAGAGCGTGAAAGTGAAGTCGGGCGGCTACGGCATCTTCGGCGAGGTGTACCTCCGGAACAAAGTCCGGCGCATCATCGGCATGGAGAGCGATCTCGAACGCATCGTCGCTGGCACCGAGAAACGCACGGTCTATCAGGAAGAGCTCACGCCCGATTTCGTGCTCGAGGATGGCGAAGCCCCGGCGGTTATCGTCGAACGCTTCAACACCTGGTATTCCGCCCCCGGCTTCTACCAGCGCTCCAAACGCACCCTCGTGGTCAGCAGCATGTCGTTCTACGAAACCGTGAGCCAGAAAGGGGCCGGCGACATCTTCCTCCACGACGTGCGCGCCGCCCACATCGCCACCAACGGCGCCAACATCTGGGCGCGCCAGGTCAACCCGGAAGGCTGGCACGAACCCCGCATCCTCGTCGATGGCGGCCTGTTCTGGGTCCTCGGGCTCAAAACCGAAACCGACGCCACCATCGGCATCGTGAAGAACGGCGGCCGCGCCGAGGTCGTCGGAGGCTTCTTCTACGCGAACAAAGGCCAGATCAGCCCGAAGACCATGTGGGTGAACGACGAATCCTCGCTCTCTTTCAACTACGGGAGCTGGAAAACCCGGCGCGGCAAAGCGTTCGATGTCATCGTGCGCGAAACCCGCGACGGCATCACCCGCGAGATCCGACACGCGGACGCTCTCCCCCGCGGTGAAGCCTCCGCCCTCGCCCTCTACACCGGCTCCAAACCCTCCGGCACCGCGAAACCTTCCACCCCGCAAGGCGCGACCGCCCGCGCGGACGGCTCCGCCGCGGTCACGCTCCGCTGGCAGGCGCCCGTCGCCGGAGCCGACGGACTCGCCATCGAACGCCGCGACGAGCAGGGCAACTTCCAACTCGCCCGGATCGTCCCGGCCGATGCCGGGAACGCCACGCTCGACCGGCTCCCCGCCGGCACCGCCCACACCTACCGCATCCGTGCATTCAGCGGGGCCGGCGAGGCCGCCTCCGCCCTCGTCACGGTCACCACCGACGCCCCGCTCCCGCCGGGCAACGGCACGGGTCTCACCGGACACTATTTCTCGGATACCGAGTTCCGAAACCTCCGCGCCACCCGCACCGATGCCGCCCTCGAGTTCGACTGGCAACACAATGCGCCGGCCGAGAATCTGAAGGGCGACAAATACTCCGTCCGGTGGACCGGCCACCTCCTGCCACGCTTCTCGGAACCACACACCTTCTTCCTCGACTCCGAGCTCGGCGCCCGCCTGTTCGTCAACGATACCCTCCTCGTCGACACCCTTACCCAATACGACAAGCACGCCCGCCGCGGCACCCTCCTGCTGCGCGCCGGCGAACGCGCCAGCATCCGCATCGAATGCGTGAAACGCGACGCGCCCGGCTCGATCCGGCTGAAGTGGAAGTCGGTCAACCTCCCCGAGGAAACGGTGCCCACCTCCCAACTCCAACCCGATTTTCCCGGGCTGCCCTCCGTCAGCCTCAACCCGGAGACCCTCGATCTCCGCGAGAACGCGGGACGCACCACCCTCCGCATCCGCCGGAAAGGACCGGCTCCCGCCACCCCCCTCACCCTCGGGATCCTAACCTCCGGCGACGCGGTCCGCGGCACCCATTTCACCCTCCCCGCGGATACGATCACCCTCCAGCCCGGGGAAGAAACCGCCGAGTTCCAAATCGAACTCGTGGACAACAAACGCGGCGAACCCGACCGCACGCTCACCCTCGCCCTCGCTCCGCACCCCGGCCTCCTGCCCGCAGGGTACCGGTCGGTCCTCAAGATCGCCGATGACGACATGCCACCGGCCGGGTCCGGGACCGGATGGCACGCCCAGTTCTTCCACGGCGAGAACTTCGATGCACCCGCCGGCGAGAAACTCGCCGGGCGCTCCGATTTCGACTGGGACAAGAAAGCACCCCATACCGGACTCGACCCCGCCAAGCCCTACTCGCTCCGTTGGCGGGCCGATCTCGAACCGCTCTTCACCGAGACCTACAAGTTCACGGTCAAGGTTGGCGGATACGGCGGCGCCCGCCTCTGGGTCGGCGACAAGCTCGTCATCGATTGCTGGGACAAGAAGGGGGCCGACTCCGCCTTCGTCGATCTCCGCGCCGGACATAGAGTCCCCGTGCGCGTCGAGATGAAACACAACCGGTTCTACGGCGCGCAACTCGCCGTGCAGTGGAGCAGCCCCAGCCAGTACCTCCAGCCGATCCCCGCCTCGCAGCTCCATCCCACGCCCACCCCATGACCGCCCGCCGCCCCCGCCTCGCGCCGGCGGCCGCCCTGCTCCTCCTCGCCGCGATCGCGTTCCCGCCGCCGGCAACCGCCGCCCCCGCGAAACCCAACATCGTCTTCCTCGTCGCCGACGATCTCGGCACCGACCTGGGTGTGTACGGGAACCCCGACGTCCGCACCCCCAACCTCGACCGCTTCGCAGCGCAAGGGACCCGGTTCGCCAACGCGATCGCTCCCGCGCCCGTCTGCGCTCCTTCCCGGGCCGGGATGTTCACCGGACGCCACCCCATCCGGGTCGGCGCACACCTCATGCGCTCCCGCCTCGCCGCTCCCCCCAGATCGCTCCCCGAACAACTGCGGGAGGCCGGGTACTTTGTCGCATGGCCCAACAAGATCGATCTCAATTTCGATCCGCCCGAAACCTTCCGCGACAGCGCCGCGCACTGGACCGATCGCCCGCTGCCGCGCGAACCGTTCTTCCTGTACCTCAACCTCGGCGAACCCCACGAAGGCGCCCTCAAAAACCGCCGCGTTCAGGACGACTACCTCGCCACGCTCGGCTCCGCGCCCCGCACCGACCCGGCCGCCATCCGGCTCCCGCCCTACTATCCCGATCACCCCGCCATCCGCGCCGACCTCGCGCTCCACTACGACCTCATCGCGGCCATGGACCTCCGCATCGGCAAGATCCTCGACCAACTCGAGCGTGCCGGTGTCGCCGATCGCACCCTCGTCCTCTTCGTCGGCGATAACGGCCGTCCGTTCCCCCGTGCGAAGCGCTGGCTGTACGATGCCGGCATCCACGTCCCGCTGATCGTCCGCTGGCCCGGGGTCGTCCCGGCCGCGCACACCGACACTGGTCTCGCGAGCCTCATCGATCTGACCCCCTCGCTCCTCGACGCAGCGGGTATTGCCCCCGCCAAGCCCCTCGACGGGCGCATCCTCTTCGGCCCGCGCACCCAACCCGCCCCCGAGTTCGTGTTCGCAGCCCGCGACCGGATGGACGAAGTCGAAGATCGCTCGCGCGCCGTCCGCTCCGACCGCTTCAAATACATCCTCAACGAGCGCCCCGAGGTTCCCTACGCCGCACCGAGCGCCTACGCCGATGCCTCCGCCTCCCTGCAAATCCTCCGCAGCCTGCATGCTTCAGCCAAGCTCTCCAGCCCCGCCACCGACTTCTTCGCGCCCCGCAAGCCTGCCGAGGAACTCTACGATCTCCGCACCGATCCCCACGAGATCCACAACCTCGCCGACGACCCCGCGCACGCGGCTACCCTCGAGCGCTTGCGCGAGGCTCTCGCGCAATGGCGGGCCGGGGGCGATCTCGGACTCACCCCGGAACAGGACCTCCTCCAAAGCGGTCACCTGCTCCCCTTCAATCCATGAAACTCCTCCCGATCCTCCGCCTGTTCCTCGCTCTCCCCGCGCTGCTTGCCGCGCCCGTCCTCGCAGCCAACGCCTCCCGGAACGCTCCCCCCAACATCCTTCTCATCTTCTCGGATGATCACGCCCTCCAAGCCGTCGGCGCTTACGGATCCAGGATCAATAAAACCCCATCGATCGATCGCCTCGCTGCCGACGGCACCTTGTTCAGGAACTGCTATGTCGGCAATTCCATCTGCGGACCGAGCCGCGCCACGCTCCTCACCGGGCTCTATAGCCACAAGAACGGATTCCTCCGCAACGGCAACGTCTTCGACGGCTCGCAACCTACCCTACCGAAGTATCTCCGGGACGCCGGATACCAGACCGCGCTCATCGGGAAATGGCACCTCGTCAGCGACCCGACCGGTTTCGATCACTGGAACATCCTGATCGGGCAGGGGCCCTACTACAACCCACCGATGATCGAGAACGGTCAGCGGAAGGAGCATGTCGGTTACACCACCGAGCGGATCACCGATCTGACACTCGATTGGCTGGAGAACCGCCGCGACGCCTCCAAACCGTTCTTCCTCATGTACCAGCACAAAGCCCCCCATCGCGACTGGCAACCGGGCCCCGGATACTTCGACCTCTACGAAGAGACCGAGATCCCCGCACCCGAAACCCTTTTCGATGATTACTGGGGCCGGGGACTCCCTGCCAGGACGCAGGACATGACCATCGCCCACTCGCTCACCGCCCAGGACCTCAAGCTCTCCCAACCCGACAACCTCACCCCCGAACAGCTCGCAGCCTGGAACGCGGCGTACGAACCCCGAAATGCGGCCTTCCGGAAAGCCAACCTCAAAGGCGAGGCGCTCGTTCGCTGGAAGTTCCAGCGCTACGTCAAAGATTATCTCCGCTGCATCGCCGCGATGGACGACCAGATCGGGCGCGTCCTCGACTACCTCGACCGCTCGGGTCTCACCGAAAACACCATCGTGGTGTATAGCTCCGACCAAGGCTATTTCCTCGGCGAACACGGCTGGTTCGACAAACGCTGGATCTACCGCGAATCGGTCCAGACCCCGCTCATCATCCGCTGGCCCGGCGTGACCCGCCCCGGCTCGGTCAACACCGACATGGTCTCCCTGCTCGACCTGCCGGAAACGTTCCTGGACGCCGCCAAACAACCGATCCCTCCGCACATGCAAGGCCGGTCGCTCCGGCCCCTGCTGGAAGGGAAGACGCCCCCCGACTGGCGCACGAGCTGGTATTATCACTATTACGAATACCCGGGGGCGCACGGCGTCCGTCGCCACTACGGCGTCGTCACCCCCACCCACACCCTCGTCCATTTCTACGAGCCCGACGTGGATACCTGGGAACTCTACGACCACGCAACGGACCCGCACCAAACCCGGAGCGTCGCCGCCGATCCCGCCTACGCCGAAGAACGTCGCCGTCTCGAATCCGAAATCCGCCGGCTCCGCGCCGAACTCGAAGTCCCCGACGAGGACCCGCCGCAATCCCAACCGGCGTTCCGCAGGCCACCCGGGACCTGACACAGAGCCGACGACAATGCCCCAGGTGGAACCTCCAGGCACCATGGTGAGTTTTGCGGTGCCGTATTGCGCGTGGATGCCGCATCCAATTGTTGGCAACGCCGCAGGGTTTGAACCTGTTGCCTCAAAAATGAATGACACCGGAGGGAGTCAGGGGACTGGGGGTCGTTGACTCGAAATGGATGACACCGGAGTTGGGGTTGATTGTGCTGCATCGGGCGCGGAGTGCAAGGAGCCCGTAGGGCGACTGGAACGCAGCGCCCGATGCAGCACCCGCTGCAGGGCCTCCTCCAGCCTGCTTTGGAGTTCGAAGGGGTCGAGTTCCGCGCGTTCTCGGGCCAGGCGCCTTTTGGTTTCCGCGGTGATCTGAGGGCACTGCAGGAGTCGGTCGCATGGAGTCATGGGCGCATCGTGGCGCCTGCGGACCTTGGCCCCATGGCGGTCCTTGGACAGCAGCTTCATCGAGGGCAGGAAGAAGTTGTGCAGGGGTTCCCAGATTTCGCGGTAGATGTGGTTCATCGGTTCGATCAGTCCGGGATCTTCAAAGCGTCCGTAGCCGAAGAGTTGCCGCACCCGACTCCAGTTCTTCTGTTCCACATGGCCATTGTCGTCCTTGTGATAGGGCCGGGAGCGGGTGAAGCCCACCCGCCGTGGGCGGTCTTGGAAGTAGCGCACCAGATGCCAGTTGAGGAACTCCCCGCCGTTGTCGCAGTCGAAGCCGAGGATCTCAAAGGGCAGCTCGGCTTCGATCTGCCGGGTGGCCCCCACGATGCCTTCAGCCCCTCGGTTCCAGACCGCCCGGTTCGCGCTCCACCCGCTGAAGATGTCGGTGTAGGTCACGCTCCAGATCAGGTCCCCCTCCAGGCTCTCCCCGCAATGGGCCACCGTGTCGGCCTCCAAGAAGCCGGGCTGGGTGATGTCCCAGTTGTCGGTGCGGATCGGGATCTGGGTCTTGAGGATCCCCCCGGGTTTGGTCCCGCTGCGACCCTTTGCCCCAACCTTGCGTGGGGCCAGAAGCCGGTCGATCTGCGCCGCACTGATGCCCAGCACCTTGCGCCGTAGTTCATGCGCCAGCCTCCCGTAGCGCGCCTCGTAGTGGGGCAACCACAGCCGCCGCAGCGCCGCCAGGCGTTTGCCGCAGGGCTGCTCGGCCGCCTTCCACAGTCGCTCGAGCACCCGCACCACCTCCGTCCCATACACCGCCGGACGGCCCTTGCGCCGCACGGGATCTCCACCCCATCCCGCCTTCGCCCCCAGCAGCTTGATCGCGTGCTTGCGGCTGTAGCCGAACTGCTCGCACAGCTCGTCCACCATCTGGCTACGACCTTCCCGGCCGCGCCCAGCGTAGCGCTGCCAAAGTCGCGGCAGCATCTCCTCTCGGACTCTTTTGCTCATCGGCATCCTCCTCGGTTGCCGGTGTCATCACTTTTGAGTCAACGTCCCCCTTCCTGGCCCCTCCCTCCGACTCCCCCGGTGTCAAAACTTTTGAGGCAACAGGTGAAGGCCGTTGACCTGCGGAATTGACGGCGGGGCCACGCGAATCGCAGGATAATGGACGACGGAAAGCATGCTCGGACACCCCACGCCACTCCAGAAATCGCTCTGAATTTGAGGCTTTTCTGGGTGCCGTGTGTGGTAGACCACTGATTCCCAACGTCCCTGTAGTTCAACGGATAGAACGAGGGTTTCCTAAACCCTAAATCCGGGTTCGATTCCCGGCGGGGACACGGGGCCGGGACGCCGCGTGGCCGGCGGGTGCGGGGGTCAATCGTCGCGGTCCTTCGATCGCTTCTTCTGCTCGTTCAGGCGGGGCGACCCTGCGCCGCGATATTTTCCGTCGCGGTCGCGGTAGGTGTTCTTCGTCAGGCTGTACCCGCGGTCCTTCCACCATTCCGGCGGATGGTAACCGTCGGGGAGATCCCGGCGCCGACGTGATTCGTTGTAATCGACGATCCGGGGATCGGGGTTCCTCCCGAGGAGTAGGAGCTTCGGTGTTTACGGTGCTCGTCGTCGTCGTGGCGGTAATGATGGTAGGGGTAAGAACGCCGGTACGGGTAGTAGCCCCGACCTCCGGGGTATCGGTAGTACGGATGGCGGCGAACGTAGTAGCCCGCATCGTAGTCGGAGTAGTAGCCGGTGGCGTACAGGGTGCCACCCGAAGGGTCCGGACCATACCCATACCCGTCCTCGGAATAGGAGCATCCCGCGAGCGCGGCGACGCACAGGGCCGCGGCGGCGAAGATGCCCATCTTTGTCCCGGTAGTCATTGGTCCTTCGACGAGGGAACATCGCCGCTATTCATCGCCGTGCAACCGTCCGGCCACGGGAAGGAACCCGGCACGCAACGCATCCCGATCGCTTCCTGGGCCGTGGTGCTTCGGCAGGCGCCCAGAGCGCCTCGGCGGATCCGGATCCGTCCGCTCGCCCTTCAGGGCAACGCGGTGACGCCCATCAGGTAGCGGTCCACCTCGCGCGCAACGCCGCGGCCTTCGTTGAAGGCCCAGACCACCAAGCTCTGGCCGCGGCGGCAATCGCCCGCCGCGAACACCCCGGGGGCGCTCGTCGTGTAGTTGCCGTGCTCGGCTTTGGCATTGGACCTGGGATCCCGTTCGACGCCCAGCGCTTCAAGCAGCGGCTGTTCCGGTCCGAGAAACCCCATCGCCAGCAGCACGAGCTGCGCGGGAAGCACCTTCTCGGTCCCGGGAACTTCGACCGGCGTGAACTGGCCTTTCTCGTTCTTCTCCCAGCGGATCTGCACGGTGTGCACCGCGCGGAGACGTCCGTCGGCATCGGCCTCGAACTGCTTCGCGGTCGTGAGGTACACGCGCGGATCATCGCCGAACTTAGCGGCAGCCTCTTCCTGGCCGTAATCCATCTTGTATACCTTCGGCCATTCGGGCCAGGGGTTGTCGGGCTGACGTTCGAGCGGCGGTTTGGGCAGGATCTCGATCTGGGTGATGGAGCGGCAACCGTGCCGCATCGAAGTGCCGACACAGTCGGTGCCGGTGTCACCGCCGCCGATCACGATCACGTCTTTGCCTTTGGCCGAAATCGGGGGCTCGGTGCCGTCGAGCAACGCCTTGGTGTTGGCATGCAGGAACTCCATGGCGAAATAAACCCCGGCGGAGTCGCGTCCGGGGATCGGCAGATCCCGCGGCTTGGTGGCGCCGGTGGCGAGCACGACGGCATCGAAATCTTTCCGGAGCCGGTCGGCGGGGTAATCTTTGCCCACCTCGATCCCGCACCGGAACACGACTCCCTCGTCCTCCATCTGTTTGATGCGGCGCAATACGACCTCTTTCTTGTCGAGCTTCATGTTCGGGATGCCGTACATGAGCAGCCCGCCCGGACGATCGGCCCGTTCGAACACCGTGACGGAATGTCCGGCCCGATTGAGCTGGGCCGCGGCGCAGAGCCCGGCCGGACCCGAACCGACGACGGCCACCTTCTTGCCGGTGCGGCTCGCGGGGGCCTCCGGGGTGATCCAGCCTTCTTCCCAACCGCGGTCGGCGATGGAGACCTCGATGTTCTTGATGGTGACCGGCGGGTTGTTGATGCCGAGTACGCACGAGCCTTCGCAGGGTGCGGGACAGACGCGCCCGGTGAATTCGGGGAAGTTATTGGTCTTGTGGAGACGGTCGAGCGCCTCGCGCCACAGCCCGCGGTACACCAGGTCGTTCCACTCCGGGATCAGGTTGTTGATCGGGCAGCCCGAGGCCATGCCGCTGATCAGAGTGCCGGTGTGGCAGAACGGTACGCCGCAATCCATGCACCGGGCTCCCTGCTTGCGGAGGTCGGCCTCGGGCATGTGATGGTGGAACTCGTTCCAGTCGCGGATGCGTTCCGTAGCGGAGCGATCCAGCGGGAGTTCGCGGAGATATTCGAGGAATCCGGTCGGTTTGCCCATGGTGATGGTGGTGGAGAATTCGGAGAGAGGCGGAGGAACGCAGAGGTTGAGGAGGGTTAAGAGCCTCCCACGCGGGAGACGTCGCGGGCGTTGGCTTCGAAGGCGGCGTTGATCGCCTCCTCGCCGCTGAGTCCGTCGGCCTGCGCCTTCTTGAGGGCCGTGATCACGCGCTTGTAATCGCGCGGCATGACCTTCACGAACTTCGGGAGCATCTCGTCCCAGAGCGCGAGCACCCGGAACGCCACCTGGCTCTTCGTTGCGTCGGCATGCTTCTGGATGAGCGCCCGCACCTGCTCGACCTCGTCGGGCTCGACCGACTCGAGACCGACCATCTGCTGGTTGCAGCGGGTGGCGAAATCGCCGGCCTCATCGAGGACGTAGGCCACGCCCCCGCTCATGCCGGCCGCGAAGTTGCGCCCGGTCTCACCGAGCACCACCACGGTGCCGCCGGTCATGTATTCGCAGCCGTGATCGCCCACGCCCTCGACGACGGTATGGACCCCGGAGTTCCGGACGCAGAAACGCTCGCCGGCCATACCGCGGATGAACACCTCACCGCTGGTGGCGCCGTACAGCGCCACGTTGCCGATGATGATGTTCTCCTCGGGCACGAAGGTGGAGCCGTTCGGCGGATAGACGATGATCCGTCCGCCGCTGAGGCCTTTGCCGACGTAATCGTTGGCATCCCCCTCGATCGTGAACGTCATGCCCTTGGGCATGAAAGCGCCGAAGCTTTGTCCGGCCGATCCCTGGAAGGTGATCTGGATGGTGTCCTCGGGCAGACCCTGCGGGTGGCGCTTGGTCAGCTCGTTGCCGGTGATGGTGCCGACGACGCGATGGATGTTGCGGATCGGCAGCGTCGCCCGCACTTTCTCCCCGCGCTCGATGGCGGGCCAGCAGAGATCGAGGAGCGCGGTGAGGTCGAGCGACTTCTCGAGCCCGTGATCCTGCGTCTCGACGTTGAACCGCGCGATTTCGGGTCCGGCCTCGGGCTGGTACAGCAGCGGGCTGAGGTCGATCCCCTTCGCCTTCCAATGCTCCACGGCCTGGCGCGGCTCGAGCCGGTCGGTGCGGCCCACCATTTCGTTGATGGTCCGGAAGCCGAGCTCGGCCATCCATTCGCGGAGTTCCTGCGCGACGAAGCGCATGAAATTCACGGCGTGTGCGGGGTCGCCGCTGAAGTTCTTCCGCAGGCGCGGATCCTGCGTGGCCACACCGACGGGGCAGGTGTTCAGGTGGCAGACGCGCATCATGATGCACCCGAGGGTGACCAGCGGGGCGGTAGCGAACCCGAACTCTTCCGCGCCGAGCAGCGCGGCGACGGCGACATCGCGCCCGGTCTTGAGCTGGCCGTCGGTCTCGACGGCGATCCGGCCGCGCAGCCCGTTGAGCACGAGGGTCTGGTGGGTCTCGGCGAGCCCGAGTTCCCATGGCAGGCCGGCGTGCTTGATGGAGGTCTGCGGCGACGCACCGGTCCCTCCGTCGAACCCGGAAATGAGCACCACGTCGGCGTGGGCCTTGGCCACGCCAGCCGCGATCGTGCCGACGCCGACCTCCGAAACCAGCTTCACGCTCACGCGCGCCTCGCGGTTCGCGTTCTTGAGGTCGTGGATGAGTTCCGCCAGATCCTCGATCGAATAGATGTCGTGGTGCGGCGGCGGAGAGATCAGGCCGACGCCCGGGGTGGAGTGACGCACCTTGGCGATCCAGGGATAGACCTTCGGTCCGGGCAACTGCCCGCCCTCGCCCGGCTTCGCCCCCTGGGCCATCTTGATCTGGATCTCTTTGGCGTTGGTCAGGTAGAGGCTGGTTACACCGAACCGCCCGCTGGCCACCTGCTTGATCGCGCTGTTCTTCGAGTCGCCCTGGTCGTTGGTCCAGGTGTAGCGCTCCGGATCCTCGCCCCCTTCGCCGGTGTTCGACTTTCCGCCGATCCGGTTCATGGCGATCGCCAGCGCTTCGTGCGCCTCGCTAGAGATCGACCCGTAGGACATCGCGCCGGTCTTGAACCGCTTCATGATCGCCTCGACCGATTCGACCTCGTCGATCGGCACCGGCGCGCCTTTGCGGAACGCAAGCAGGCCGCGCAGCGTGAAGAGCTGTTGCTCCTGCTCGTTCACGAGTTTGGCGTACTGCTTGTAGGTCTCGTAACTGCCGGTCCGCACCGCTTTCTGCAGCAGGTGGATCGTCTGCGGACTGAAGAGATGCGCCTCCCCTTCGCGGCGCCACTGGTAATCGCCGCCCACACCGAGGGTGGCGGGTTCGTGCGCCCCTTCGGGGAAAGCCTGGGCATGCCGCCGCAGCACCTCCTCGGCCAGCGCCGGGAGATCGGCCCCGCCGATCCGCGAGGCGGTCCAGGTGAAATATTTGTCGATCACCGACGGGGCGAGTCCGACCGCTTCGAAAATCTGG
>Ga0073934_10010007_pt1 | contig 11912 bp, 9 predicted proteins | sample LarsenN4metaG_FD_76834 | JGI IMG/M metagenome (GOLD analysis project Ga0073934, IMG submission 76834) | Hot spring sediment bacterial and archeal communities from British Columbia, Canada, to study Microbial Dark Matter (Phase II) - Larsen... ... | reverse complement strand
TCGCCTGGGATGCGTCGCTGAGAGGGCTTTCGGTAGCTTTGATCGAGCGCGGCGATTTCGGCCAGGAGACCTCTGCAAACAGCCTGAAGACAATCCACGGAGGTCTGCGATATCTCCAGGATGCCGACCTGGGCCTGGTGCGGATGATGATCCAGGAAAGGTCGGCATATCTGCGGGTGGCGCCGCACCTGGTGCATCCCCTGCCGTGCCTCGTCCCGACGTATTCCAGGTTGATGCGCAGCAAGCCAGTGATGGGCGCTGCGCTGATGCTGAACGACCTAGTTGGGATGGACCGCAACAAAGACCTCGAACTGGACAGGCAGCTTCCGCCGGGCAGGCTGATTTCGCGGCAGGAATGCCTCGAAGCACTCCCGGGCATTGTGGACGAGGACATCACCGGAGGCGCGGTTTGGTACGACGGGCAGGTCTACAACAGCGAGCGCTTCACCCTCTCCCTGGTGAAGTCAGCGGTTCGGAAGGGAGCGATCGCGGCGAACTACGTGGAAGCGCGGGGGTTCTTGCAAGACGGATCGACAGTGAGCGGAGTCAGAGTGTGCGATGTTCAAACTGGAAGCGAGTTTGAAATCCGGTGCAGGCAGGTTGTCAACACCGCTGGACCCTGGGTCGATCAAGTACTCGATGGGCTGCCGCTGAAGAGAAAGGGAAAAAGATTCCACCCTTCTCTGGCGATGAACATCATCACTGACCAGTTCATCCAGGGGTACGGGGCCGGCGTCCCCAGCTGGCCTGTGAAAGCACAGCGCGGGAATGGGAAGGCTTCCCACATGCTGTTTATTTCTCCCTGGAGAAAGCATTCGATCATTGGTACATTCCATTCACATTGCCAGGGCATTCCTGAAGAGTTCCGGGTCCGGGAGGAAAAGCTGCAGGAGATCCTGGACGAGGTCAGTTCGGGTTATCCTGGAGCGGGCCTGACTCTCGATGACATCCGCTTCGTGCATAAAGGTTTCCTCCCGGAGGACGAATCCAGGAGCGGAGAAGTCAGGCTTGTCCGTTCGGGGAGGGTGATCGATCACAGGGCAGAAGACGGTCTGCAGGGATTAATCACTGTAGTTGGTGTGAAATACACGTCTGCACGCCAGGTCGCGGAGAAAGCGGTCGACCTGGTGTTTGAACACATGGGGGTGTCTGCTCCAATCTGCAAGACGCGCTTCACCCGCCTGGCAGATGGTCAGATCGATAGTTTTTCTGGCTACATCCAAAAAGTCTTGAAAGATGCCGGGGAGTCCATGGACCCGCAGCTGGTCGAAGTCCTTGTGAAAAACTACGGTTCCGATTACCCTTCCATCAGCAGACGGATCCGGATGAATATCCAGCCTGAACCTGAATTGGCGCAGGGCGTGGGAGGGCCTGTCCGGCCTGTCGAGGACGGCGAAGCAGGCGCCTGGATGCCAGGAAGCAGCCGGTCCCTCAATCTGGATTCCCCGGAGGTCCTCCAGGCGCAGGTCCGGCATGCAATCGAAGAGGAGATGGCGATCACGCTTTCTGACATCGTTCTCCGCAGGACGGAGCTGGGCTCGACAGGGAGACCGGGAAGGGAGCTGCTTCGGACCTGTGCAGGGATGATGGGAGAGGCTCTGGGGTGGGACCGAGCCAGAACAGAGGCTGAAATTGAGTCCGTTGAAGCTATTTACGACAGTCTTGGGATGTAATGCAAATTTCCGGGAATGGTGAAGAATAAATGGAGACCTCAACTATTCAAAACAGGATAGATAGTGCAGCTGCCGAACCCTGGCAGCTGAAGATGTTCCGCCGCTCACTCAAGAAACAGCAGAAGCTGCGCGCACTGCTGCGAGTGCTTGGGGAGGCTGAGAGCCTGAAGTGTTTACTGGTCACCTGCGGCGACAACAACGGCGCGATGAACTGGCACTTCAAGCAACACGGAGGCGAATGGAGCTGGGTCGACGCTGAAAAAGACAGCATCGCGCAGATCGGGTCGGTAACGGGCGATCCAGTCCTGGAAATGGATAAAGAGAACCCCAAACTGGCTTTCGAGAATGGCTATTTCGACGCGGTGATCACCATCGACGTGCACGAGCATCTAAGAGATCCCTTTCTCCTGAATCAAGAGCTGGCACGCGTGGTGAAGCCCGGGGGGCGGGTGATAGTAACCACTCCGAACGGCGACGAAAAAAAGCTGGCTGTACGGATCAAGAACCTGATCGGGATGAGGCCAGATGTCTATGGACATTTTGTCGTTGGGTACGACGCTCCAGACCTGGAAAGGCAGCTGGAAGCAGCCGGATTGAAACCGTACCTTCGTAAGAGCTACGCCCGCTTCTTCACAGAGATGCTGGAGCTGTTGATTAACTTCGTGTACGTAAAGATCCTTTCGAAGCGGAGTGGAGCCAGGGTGGAGAAAGGACAGATCGCCCCCCAAAATATCGACCAGGTAAAGTCCGTTGGAAATACACTGAAACTGTATTCGGCGCTGTACCCGATCTTCTCGGTGATTTCCAAACTGGATGTCCTGGACCTGTCCCCGAGCGGCTACGCCGTAATCGTCGCAGCCAGGAAGAGCTGACCGATGCGAGTGTTGATCACCGGAGCCGGAGGTTTCATCGGCAGCCACCTGGTGGACGACCAGCTGGCGCGCGGGCGGGAGGTGACAGCCCTGGACATCAACACCGAGCGCCTGAGGCCTTTAGCCGATGACCCTCGCCTGACGATCCTCGAAGGGGATTTCGCCCGACAGGACCTGCTCGAGCCGGGCCTGGGCGATCATGACATCTGCTTCCACCTGGCGAGCGCTCATCTCGAGACGGATGTAAGTGATGCATACTTCTGGTCGGTCAATGTGGATAACACGCTGGCGTTCGTGAAGCGCTGCCAGGCTGCCGGCGTCGGGCGGTTCGTTCACTGCAGCAGCGTCGGGGTGTACGGCGATATCAAGCACCCCCCGGCTGATGAAGACTCGGAGTGCTTCCCGGAGGTGGCTTACGAGAAATCGAAGCTGGCCGGAGAACGCGCAGTCGTGGAATTCGCCCGGGAGTCCGGGTACGACCTGGTCGTCCTGCGACCGGCCTGGGTGTACGGGCCGCGCGACCCGCGGACGGAGCGCCTGTTCCGCACGATCGCAAAGGGCCGGTTTTTTTACGTTGGCGACGGGCGGAAACTCCGCCACCCGATTTACATCTCAGACATGGTGGAGGCTTTCGAGATCGTAGCCGGGCACAACGGCTCTCCGGGCGATGTCTACATCATCGCAGGACCTCGGGCAGTCACGCTTGAAGAACTCGCCAGGGAGATCGCAAAAAGTGTCGGCGTCAAAGCTCCGACTCTGAGGCTGCCGCTGGGGCTGGTGTGGGCAGGCTGTGTGTTGCTCGAAGCCGGGTCGAAGATCACCGGGAGGAAGGCGCCGTTCACCCGGAGGAGTTTAAAATTCTACACCGGGAACACAGCATTCAGCATCGAGAAAGCCAGAACTATACTTGGATTCGATCCAAAGGTCGATCTGGATGAGGGGCTGGAGCGAACTTACTTCTGGCTTCAGCAGGAACGGAAGCTGCCTTCCAGCGCTGCGAACTGATACTTATATCTAAGGAGGGATAGAATGAAACGAGACCGGGGTATTACCATCGCTTAAATACTGTCCATACTCGCTTTGTTGGGACTGCAGGCATGCGCCTCACCGGGCGCAGGACCTGCGACCGAGGTTGAGTCACCCGGAGAAACCGGTGGGCGCTGATCGGTCGCAAAGACCTGGTCGAAGCCGGCGAGCTGGACGAACCGGCGCAGCTGAAAGGCAGGACGATCCTTTCGGTAGATGGGACGTGGCTGGAGTACTACCTGGCAAAGCTTCTGGAGCTCGGCGGCCTGACCACACAAGACATCACAAAGACCTACATGAACTCACCGGAGGTCTTAGAAGCATTCAACCGGGACGCGCTGGTAGAGATCTTGTGGAAAGAAAACGTGCTCGCGCGCCGGTATTTCTTCCCGGGCTGCCACCGCATGGAGCCATACCACGCCAGCTACGCTTCGGAGATTTCCAGACTACCGGTTGCAGAAAACCTGGTGACTAGGACCCTGCTGCTGCCGACCGGCACGGCGGTTTCGCTAGAGACGATCGAGGCGATCTGCCAGATCCTCCAGCTCGTGTTCGACCGAGCTCCTCAAGTGAAGGCGCGGATGGCAGGCGGACTGGTGCCAGCTGGCTGATAGCTGATTCGAACCCATCCTCCGGAGGACACCAGATACCCTCACAATGACACCCATCGAAGATAAGGCAGGCAAGGTGGAAACGAAACAAACCGATCCAATGCAGGCTGCGGACCAGTGGCCCGGTCTGCATACCAAGGTGTTCAATCCTGAAAAGTCTGCGCTGACCCGGTATAAAGAAATGGTGGTCGGTGATCGCGGATGGGGGACGCTGGTGCGCTACGAGCTGACGATCCTGTTCCTCAGCATGGTGCCGGGAGCGCTGGGCCTTGCGCTGAGGAAGATCTTCTTCAAACCGCTGTTCCGGCGCGTGGGGCGGAACGTGGTCTTTGGCAGGAATCTCGTCCTGCGCCAGCCGCACAAGATCTCCATTGGGGACAACGTGATCATCGACGACGACTGCCTGCTGGACGGAAAAGGGGAAGACAACCATGGGATCACCCTGGGTGACATGGTGACCATTGGGAGGTTCTCTTCGATCGTGTGCAAGAATGCAGACATCGAGATCGGCTCCCACGTGAATATCGGTACGTCGGTGAAGATCATCGCGGCCAACAAGGGGAAAATCGTGATCGGCAACAGCATCGACATTGGTTCGGGGAGCCACTTCTCGGGCGGGAGTTATGACTATTCGTCGCCAGAGATCCTCCCCTCCTCGCAGCGGCTCGAGACAAAGGGCATCTACGTCGAGGACCTGGCGTGGATAGGAGCCGGGGTCATCATCCTGGACGGGGTGAGGATCGGAACACGGAGCATCGTCGCCGCCGGCGCAGTGGTCACCCGCGACGTGCCTGCCTACAGCCTCGCCGCCGGGGTGCCGGCCGAAATTAAGAAGTCCCGGTGAGGGTACCCCACTCGAACAGACCGGTCATGTAGGGGATGCCCTAAGCCCTGGTAGATACTCCAGGACCGTTTGGAGAAGGCTATCAGACCGCTCGCACGAACAGAACTGGGAGGGAAAACAAATGATATTCGGCGCTTATCCGAAACCGAATTGTGACGCACTCTGGCCAGAACGAGTACTGGACTGGCTGCATCATGAATTGGGAGTGCCTGCCGGGGGAATACTAACAAAGGGGGAGGCGATCTTCGCGGACCTCGGAGATCAGGAAAACGGGAGCGGTCCAGAGCTGTACGAATCGGATGGGGGGATTCTGGCCTGGGATGGCGAGGTCTTCAACCGGAAAGAAATCCTGGCTGACCTCGAAGACCGGGCGAACGTTTCCATCGAAGCCTCCGACAGGGAACTGTTTTACGCACACTTCAGGAGGAACGGCGCGGACCGGATCCGCCGGATCAACGGTGAGTTCGCATTCGCCCTCTACGACGCAGCAACTCGCGGGGTCCTCCTCGGGCGGGATCACCTGGGCGTCAGGACGCTCTATCTCTACGAAGACACAGAAAAGTTCGTTTTCAGCGCCAGGTTAGATCCTGTCGTCAGGTGTCCAGGAGTAAGGCGAACGCTGAACTACGAGACAGTCTACCGCTACCTGGTGTTCGGGTACAATCCCGGACCAGATACGTTTTACTGCAATATCAAAAAGGTCCGCCCCGGGTTCCTCGTGCATATTGGCGAGGGAGGCGTGCGAGAGGAAAGGTACTGGAAGATCCCGGCCGAGAGCGACCGCGCGGATAGCGAAGAACAAATCGTCGAAGAGCTGAGGAGTCTGATCGAAGAAGCCGTCTCCCTTAGATTGCGGGAGGACGAAAAAATGGGGGTCTTCATAAGCGGCGGGCTGGATTCCAGCGGGGTAGCCTGCTTGATGCGGGAGCTCACTACTTCCCCAATCCATTCATTCTCGTACCGGACCCTGGCGAAAACTTACGACGAATCGGCCTACGCACGAATCGTCGCCGAATCCTGCCGGTTCGACCACCACGAAGTGGTATTCCAGCCAGGGGACATCCGATTCATCGAGGAGATCGTCAAGAAGCAAGATGAACCTCTGTGCAGCCTGGGAATAACCGTGGCGACTTACCTGTTGGGGAGAACGGCCGGGAGCTTCGTCGATCGGGTCTTCTCGGGGCACGGAGGAGATGAGCTGTTCGGCGGGCATCCGGTCTACATCGCAGGCAGGGTGGCAGAAATGATCGACAGCTTCCCACGTTTCATGGTATCTCCGATAACGAAGAGCCTCCGACGATTGCCAGATTCCGATAAGAAGCTGAATCTCACGGTCAAGCTCAAGAGGTTCTCGGAGAGTTACAGCTATCCACGAGAGCTGCACACCTATCGATGGCGGATCTATTACGGGCTGGACGAGATCAACCAGCTGTTGAGACCGATAAAGACGTTCGATGAGCCCGGTTACCGCTCCCTGGCTTCGGATGTCGTTCGATTGTATGAGGAAGCCGGCAACGCCGATCCCCTGAGGCGCTCGCTGTATGTCGATTTTCATACCGAGGTCGATTTTCACCTGCGGAGAATGAGCGTCTTGCGCCAATTCGGTTTGAAACCTATGTTTCCTCTCCTGGACTACCGGCTGGTGGAGCGCGCTGCGGCGATCCCTTCGAAATTGAAGATCCGGGGATTTTCGGACGCCAAGTACATCGAGCGGAAAACCCTCTCCGGGATCATCCCTGACCAGATCCTCAACCGAAAAGACAAGCTGGGCCACTCGATCCCCTTTAAAAACTGGCTGCGGATGGAGCCGGAGGTCAGGGATTACGTCCGGGACATTCTTTTCAGCGGAGGGCTGGTCGAACGTGGTATATTCGAGCCTGGCTGCCTACATCGTCTCTGGGACGACCATCAGAGCCACAGGCGCAACAACTCGCACCGCCTCTGGACGCTGGCGGTGTTGGAGCTCTGGCTGGCTGCGAATTTGATCTAGGTTTCTTGCGAAATGTAGATGGGCACGAAGCCCTGTGGACGGGTACAAGGCCTTATGGTACGATGGATCGGGACGAGATAAATATGAACAGGCGACCGGACAGGAAAAAAGTCAAGAATACGCTCCTTTTCATCGTCAAGGCTCTCGTAAGCCTGTCCCTCCTGGTTTTCCTGCTCTCCCGGACAGAACTTTCCCGGGTGTATGCGACCATGGTGTCCGCCCGGCTTCTCTGGCTGGTCCTGGCGTTCTTGATGCTTTACATCGGCAAGGTGATCACGGCGTATCGGTGGCAGGGATTGTTAAAGGCCCAGGCGGTCAATATCCCCCTCAAGTCCCTGATCGCCTCGGTGTTCGTCGGACAGTTCTTTAACAGTTTCCTCCCAACGACAGTGGGGGGGGACGTCGTCCGGGCGTACGACACCGCCGCCCACAGCAAGGAATCGCTGAAGTCGGCGATCTCCGTGTTCGCCGACCGGCTGATCGGGGTCTTCGCCCTGACCCTGCTGGCTTTCCTCGCCCTGGCCGTGGGATACCTGAGAGGGGAAGAAGTCGGCTTCTACGCCCTGCCTGTCTTCATCGTATTCGCCATGAGCGCCTTTGGGATGCTGCTGATCTACATCAAATGGCTGGCTGTGCTGAACGACCGGTTGTTGCGGATTTTGGGGTTGAACTCGATTGCAGACCAGCTGGAAAAGGCGTACCATTCGCTCCACCTGTTCAAAGACAGGCCGGGCGTGATGTTTGCTGCATTGGGGTCTTCGATCCTGCTCCAGGTCAACGTGGTCTTGTTCTACTATTTTATTAGTCTGTCTCTGAACCTCGATGTATCTGTGCTGTATTTCTTCATGATCGTCCCGATCGCGCTGGTCGTGCTGCTCATCCCGTTCTCGATCAACGGGATCGGGATCCGGGAGGGGGTGTTCGTGTTCCTGCTCACCAGCCTGGGCGTCGAAGCGAAAGACGCCATCGCGCTCTCATTGATCTCTTTTGGTCTCACGCTCACCCAGGGGGTGATCGGCGGGGTGATCTTTGCCCTGCGCGGGGTACACATCCGGCAGACCAGGGAAGCGGAGGAGCTCCCCGGAAAGACAATCCGCTGACCGCTCTATCAATTCTGATAACAAATTCTTACGAAGAACAGGCCCTGCTTTCAAGATTCTTAGCCTGGGTTGAAAAGATTCATGCTATTCTTGCGCAACCTATCCTGACGAGGTTGCGGGGAGGAGTTCCTGCATCGTCACGAACTAAGTAAATCTTAATATAAACAATGCCAGCCAGGGTGATGGAATTGGGGTTAACCTGGTCTGGACGAATTTCGGCAGCGCCCACGAGACCCTGGCCTACAGGCAAGGGACGATTGACACCCCTTTAACCGTTTTGAGTGGACAGGCATCGATCACGGTCCTGGTGGACCTCGACAGCCTAGTTTACGATGTGCTGGTTAATGACACTCTGATCCAATCAGGGATTTCATTCGATAAGCCGGTTACTCTGGATACGCTCCGGATTTTCACCGATGGGTTAAATGAGGTCCATTTCACAGGCCGATGTTTCGACAATGTGGTCATCGAAACATCAGGCGGGGCCGGAACACCCTCCACTAGCCCGACTCCGAGCCCCGCGAACACCGCGACTGACACGCCGTCGCCAACCTCAACAGCAACAGAAATCACACTTCCCTCACAGACGCCGACGGAATTGTGGGCCTCTTCCCCAACTCCGCTCGATACCGCGACGCCAACCCAGACTGAACCGCAGACCGCAACCCTAACTCCAGCCGCCACTTCAACTGAGATCCCCACTGCCACGCCCACCGAAAAGCCCTCGAACACCCCGACCACCACCAGCGCTGCAACTCCATCGCCCACGCCCACGGCGTCCCCCACAGAAAGCCCGACGGAACCCCGACTATCACCGCCACGCCTTCCTCACCGAAACGCCGACCGCTTCCGCGACCCCGACGGAGACAAATATCCCAACGCCGACCTCGACTCCATCTCCGACTCCCACCCCGACGCCGGTCGCTAGACCCCCTGTTCGCAGACGATTTCAACCGGCCGGACAGCCTGATCGTGGGGAACGGCTGGGTGGAGGTCGAGGCGGCAGGCGCCGAGGCGGGGATCAGCGGGAACCGCCTGTGCTTCCTGGACGCTTCCGATCTGGCGAACCGGCCGGTTGTCTCGCGGACGTTCCCCCAGGTCTCGAGCGGGCAGGTCGCCTGGACTTTCGGCTTCGACTGGCAGAGGACGGTTAAAGAGGCGAGCTACCGCCTGTTCATGCAGCTGGGGGAGGGCGCGCTGATAAGCCCCAGCAGCCAGGATGGGGGAGCCGCAGTGAACCTGGTATGGACTCAGGTTGGGGGAGTCCACCAGACGCTCGCCTCCCGGAAGGGAGGGATCGATACAGCCCTGGCGGTGGTGAGCGGAGCGACGACGCTCTCCGTCAACGCGGACCCCGACGCGTAGATCTACCAGGTGTCCGTGAGCGGCGCAGTCGTCGGGAGCAACATCCCGTTCGACTAGCCGGCGGCACTCGATACGGTGCGGTTCTTCACCGATTCATTGAACGAGGCCTTCGTCCGCGGGCAGTGTTTCGACAACCTGCAGGTCGAGGCGCCAGCTACGTCGAACAGCTCCTCACAGTTCACCTTGAAGGGAGATTCCCGGTCAGAGGCAGCAGGGATTTCCAGGATAAGGTAACGCGACCGGTTTATCAGCGGGGATTTTCGCTTCCGAAACCGGTACCTTTACACTATTGACGGAACCGGCGCGCCTGACTAAATTAAGGTGTCATTTCTCGGGCTGGCATCGACCTTGATTTGGAGGGCGCAAGTGAATATCACACTCCAGGGATACACAATTTTGAAACAAAACAATCGCAGAATCTCGCCGGCTTCCGTTGTAATCATGATCGGAGTCGGAATACTCGCCGCTATTCTGCTGGGACAGGCGTTGTTCGTACCCAAGAATCCACGGACGGCTATCGAAACATCGAACTCTGTCATTCCACCAGAGCTGGACACCCCATCCGGGACCGTCGCCGAGAGGACTGCTGTCGAGGGAGCCAGCTCACCCGCTCCGTCGACCAACAGCACGGGCGCGAAGAATCTGGGTTCTCTGGGCAGCTTCCAGCAGGACTCGAAGATCGAGATCACGCTTTCACCGGAGGAAGCCGGGGCTCTGTCTTCATCGGGGAATCCCTTCGAGATCGGCGTCAACGTCGCCTTCACAGGTCCGTCCGGCCAGACTTATGTCGTACCGGCTTTTTTCGACGGGGATGGAGCCGGCGGTCAGGAGGGGAATGTCTGGAAGGTGCGCTTTTTCGCCGAATCCCCGGGGGAGTGGACCTTCCAGTCGAAGAGTGATGTCAGCCAGCTGGACGGGTTCACCGGGGAGTTCGAGGTCGAAGAAGCCGCCGGTTGCCAGGCGGGGGCGAGCAGCGGTGCCCAATCCCTGGCGTGTCTGGGCACACTCCAGTACGCGGGTGGACATTACTTGAGGTTCAAGAACGGGGATTACTGGATCAAAGGCGGCGTAGATGACCCGGAGAACTTTCTGGGCGACGCCTTCGGCAGCTGGAACGCCAAGAAGGACGCCGTCGATTTCTTGAGCAGCAAGGGCGTCAACAGCATCTACGTGATCACCAACAACATCGACGGCGACCGGAATGATACCTGGCCCTGGCTGGGGGATACGCCAGGAGAAGCGAAGCAAAATTCCAATGAGTTCGACGTCGCAAGGCTCCAGCTCTGGGAGGATTTCTTCACCTATGCCGAGAGCAAAGGGGTCGTCCTGAACATTATCCTGAACGATGACAGCGCTTGGAACGGCTACAACCACGACTTGTATTTCAAGGAGATGGTGGCGCGGTTCGGACACCACCCCGGCCTGATCTGGAACCTGGGGGAGGAAGCGAACGAGATCTACACCGACCAGGAGCAGATCAACCTGGCGAAAAAGCTGCGCTCCCTGGACTCGTACGGCCATCCGATCACCGTGCACCGCGTCGACCCCTGGCCTTTCCTGGGCGACCCCAACTTCGATCTGACCAGCCTCCAGCCGATGAACGGCGCGTTGGACTTCTCGACCGCCAACATCCGCGATCAGAACGGCGTCGTCATCACCCACCGGGAAGAGAGCGCGGCAGCCTGCCGGCCCATCGCGGTGATGATCGACGAACTGCCCGGGGTCGAAACCGTAAACGATTCGACGCGGTACAAGATGAGGTCGGCGGTGCTCTATCCAATTTTCTTCGGGGGTGGGAGCTTCGAGCTGCACTACCGCGACGCCTACGGTCCCGGCGGGAACGTCACCATCCAGGACCTCGCTCCGATGCTGGAGGACATGACCCGGGCGCGCCAGTTCGTCGAGAACCTACCCTTCAACGAGATGAGGCCGTGCAACGAGCTGCTGTCCAATGATGACCAGTACTGCTTCGGTAAGGGGGGAGACGTTTACACGATATATCTCCCGCAGGGTGGGCAGGTGACGATCGACCTGTCCGGCGTCGGCGGGAATTTCGACGGTTCCTGGTTCGATCCCCGGACGGGAGCAACCAGCGACGCGGGTTCGATCACCGGCGGAGGGAGCCGATCGCTCACCCCGTCGGGCGGCCAGGACTGGGTGCTCTTGCTGGACAACCCGCAAGTGAATGGCGGGCAGTCGGGCATCGGTGGGGGATTCCCGATGCTCGATGACTTGGAGGGGCAGCTCGCATTCAAGATCTACCTGCCGACGGCGATGCAGTGCGGCGGTTAAACGCTGAACCCGATAAATCCTAGATTCGATGCCGGGAAGGAGACCCGGCCTGTTTGCCTTCTCCGATCATCCACACAGCAACCGGATATCTCGTGTACCGGCTGGCAAAGGGCAGGCTGGCAGCGAGGAGTCGAACTGG
>Ga0073934_10010006_pt1 | contig 11912 bp, 9 predicted proteins | sample LarsenN4metaG_FD_76834 | JGI IMG/M metagenome (GOLD analysis project Ga0073934, IMG submission 76834) | Hot spring sediment bacterial and archeal communities from British Columbia, Canada, to study Microbial Dark Matter (Phase II) - Larsen... ... | reverse complement strand
GGCGCGTCGGCCGGCCCGGCCGCTTCCGCTCGATCAGGTCGTTCTCGCCGGCGTAGCTGCGCATGTACCGCCCGAAGTCGGGCACGCCGACGCGCACGATGCCCCCCGGCTCGAGCACCCGGTGGCACTCGTTCAGGACGGTCAGGACGTCGGCGAGCGTGAAGTGCTCCAGGACGTGCTCGAGGAAGCACGCGCGGGCGCTGCCGTCGCGGAACGGTAGCTTCCGTCGGAGGTCCCAGGCGAGGTCGGGATGCATGGAGACGAGGTCGACGTTCACCCAGCCCGGCAGCCGGTGGATCCCGGAGCCGAGGTGGAGCAGCAGCCCGCCCTCGCGCGACAGCCTCCGGGCTCGCAGCACGGACACGGGGATGACGGCGGTCGTAGCATGCAGCTTCGCGTCCTGCCGCAGCTTCCAGGGAACGATCCAGCGGCCCATTCGGACGAGCCGGCCGCGCTCGAGGCCGTTCGTCGCTGCCGCCGAGCGCTCACGGAGGTAGGTTCGAATCACCTTCTATCTCAGCGTAGTCAGCAGCTCTCGGCGTTCAACCCGTGCGGGCCGGCCGGCTTCCCCAGCCGGCCGGCCCGCCTCGTCGTTTCCGGAGCGGCAGGCCCTACCCGGCGCAGCGCGGGTCGCTGGTCGGGACCACCGTGTTGCCCACGTTGACCGGGTCCGTTCCGCCCTGGACCCGGATGTCGTACGCCTGGCCCTTGCAGACGACGGTGTTGCGGGCGCCGGAGCGGACGCCCGTCTTGACGTTCAGCGTGCTCATCGAGCCGGGGCCGAGGACGCAGCCGTCGCAGACGACGTCCGTCGCCTGGTCTCCGCCCCAGCCGGTCAGGAAGAACTGCGAGTTGTTCCCCTTGCCGCCGGGCCCGCAGAAGAAGCGGACGCTGTGGAAGGTGATGCGCTCGCCGCCGCCGGCCTGCATCCCGTCGAGGTGCAGGTCCTCGGAGGGCTGCGTGCAACGGACGTAGCCGCCCTCGATCACGAGGTCGTGGGCGTCGTTCGGGCCGGGCTGGATCTTGACGCCGTCGCCGACGCCCGATTGGTCGACCTCGATCCGGCCGATGCGGCCCGTGCACCCGGGCTTCAGGTCGACCGCGTTCCCGCTCGTCGAGACGGTGACCTTGAGCAGGTCGAGGTCGACCGGGCCGGTGCACGACCACGGCTGGCTCGTGACGACGCTCTTGCTCGACGGCGGTGCCGGCGGCGGCGCGGGTGCGGGCGGTGGTGGGGTCGCCGGCGGCGGCTCGTCGTCGTCGACGACCGAGCCGGTGGCGGCCCCGTCGGCGATCGTCGCGCCGGCCGGGCTCGCGAGCGACACGGAGAACGTCTCGTTCGGCTCGACCTCGGTGTCCCCGTTCACCGGCACCGAGACCGTCTTGCTCAGCTCGCCCGGAGCGAAGGTGACCTGCCCGGCCGTGCCCGTGTAGTCGCTCGGCGTCACCGCCGAGGCATTCGCCGTCGCGTAGTCGACGGTCACGGGCTGCGAGCCGGCCCCCGACAGCGTCACCGAGAAGCCGAGCGGCGTCGTTCCCCCGTCGCCTTCGACGGTGGCTGCGTCGGAGACCGACACCGTCGGTGCGACCGGTGGAGCTGGGGCCGGTGCCGGCGCAGGAGCCGGCGCAGGAGCCGGTGCGGGTACCGGAGCCGGCGGTGTGGTCGCGGGTCGCAGGGCGACCAGGTGACCGATCACGACGTCCGATCGCTTCCAGAGGGGGCCGTTCCTGTTGCCGGTCTCTCCGGAGGACCCCCACGCCTGGTCGGCGACCTGGAGGTGCGCGCTGGGGGCGGACGAGCCGGTCTCGCCCGCGACGCGCTGCGTCATGCCCGGGAAGACGGACACCGAGCGGCGCTCGCTGTGGGCGTAGAACGCGATGACCCGGGTCGAGTCCCGGGTGGGGTCGACGCCGTCGACCCAGACCGTCGAGCTGTCGTCGTCGTCGTGCTCCGACCACGCGTCGACCGGGTGATCCGAGTCGATGCCGGAGTAGGCGAGGAGGGCGCCGACGGCGCCCGTGGACGTGGAGAGGGAGAAGGTGTACGCGCTCGGCTCGGAGCCGGCGACCTTGACGAAGATCGACTGGGAGAGGCGAACGGATCCGTCTCTCCGGGCTTCGCGGGCGGCGAGCCGCCAGCCCGAGGGCGCGGAGACGGCGTCGGACGACCGGGAGACGACCACGGCCACGAGGACGTCGCCCGAGGCGACGCCGGCTGGCCGGCGGAGCGTCAGCTGGCGGGCCGACGAGCTCGTCGAGGCCTGAGAGGCCGACCGAAACGACGGTGCTGCTGCGCCGGCCGCGAGCGAGGAGCCCGAGACCGACGCGACCACAACGGCGGCGAGGGCAGCGAGGAGACCTGCGCTGCGGGTGCCGAGTCGTGAGGGGCTGAGATGGGGGCGTGGTTTCTTCATGCACCACGCTTCGACCGTCCCGAGGGGCGCCTCGTTCCCTCAAAGGGCGGCTTGCTTCACCCGATCCAGCGATCGGCGCCACCGGGCTCACTCGGCCAAGGGACGGCGTCGCGGCGGGCGAGGCCCGGGCGCTACTCGCAGCGCTGGTCGCCGACGGCGGCGACCGTGTTCCGAACGTCGACCAGGTCCGTGATGCCCTCCTCGAACCGGGTCGTGAAGAAGCGCCCTCGGCAGATGACCGAGTAGCGCGCGCCGGATTCCGTGGCCCGGCGGACGAAGAAGGTCGTCGGCGCGCTCGGCCCGAGGTTGCACCGCTCGCAGACGACCTTGACCGGAAGGCCGCCGCCCGCCCCGGCGATGAAGAGCTGGGCGTTGGCGGCCGTCTGGCAGCGGACGATCAGGTTCCGGAACGTGATGTTGGTGCCGCCCATCACCTGGATGCCGTCCTGATGGGAGGTTCCGCGGCGCGCGTGGCAGGCGACGTAGCCTCCCTCGATCACGAGGTCGGTCGGCCCGCCGCCTTCCGGGTTGACCTTGATGCCGTCGATCTGCCACGTGTCGACCTCGATCCGTCCGATCCGCCCGGAGCACCCCGCGCGGAGCCGGACTGCATCCTCGCCCCCGGTCTGCAGCGTGACCTTGACGAGGTCGAGGTCGACCGCCCGGTCGCACACCCACGTCTTGTCGACGAGGACGACGCTCTCGCCGCTCGGCGGGGACGGAGGCGGTGCCGGCGGGATGGCGACCCGCACGTCCTCGCAGTCGGCCGCGACACGATCGCTGTCGTTCGCCTCGACCGTGTCATGTCCCGGCCCACAGGCGATCGAGTCCGCGGCGTTCGAGTCGCGGGCGCCGATCACCGTGTCGTCGCCGGGGCCGCCGATCAGCACGTCCCCGCCCGGGCCACCGACGAGGACGTCGTCCCCTTTGCCCCCGAGCAGCCGGTCGTTCCCGCCGTAGCCGAGCAGCCGGTCCTTGCCGTCTCCCCCCCGGAGCGTGTCGTCCCCTGCGGTGCCGCGAACGACGCGCTCGGGGCCGACGGCAGCGGAGACGACGCCGACGGACGCCGTGAGCGCGACGAACACGACGATGGGCGCGACGCGCGCCCAGCCCCCCCTCGGCCGCTTCACCTACCAGATGGTAGCGGCGAGGGCCTGCCCCGTCGTCCCACGGAGGAAGCCGGCTGTTTCCCCCGTGCCTATGTTCCCGGACGCTCGAGCGCCGCCCGGGCTGGGGCGGCGCTCGATGGGGGAGGGCTTGTGACTCGGCTGCCTAGAACTGGCAGCGCGAGTCGGAGGAAGAAACAACGGTGTTGCCTGAGTTGACCGGGTCGGACGCGCCCGACTGGACGCGGATGTCGTACGCCTGTCCCTTGCAGACGATCGTGTTGCGGGCACCCGACCGTTGCCCGCTCTTGATGTTCAGGGTCGACTGGGAGCCGGGCCCGAGAACGCAGCCGTCGCAGACGACGTCCGACGCCTCGTCGCCGCCCCAGCCGGTCAGGAAGAACTGCGAGTTGTTGCCGCTTCCGCCCGGGCCGCAGAAGAAGCGGACGTTGCGGAAGGTGATGCGCTCGCCGCCGCCGGCCTGCATCCCGTCGAGATGCTGGTCGCCGGAGGGCTGCGTGCAGCGGACGTACCCGCCGCCGATCGTCAGGTCGTGCGCGTCGCCCGGGCCTGGCTGGATCTTGATGCCGTCGCCGACGCCACCCTGGTCGATCTCGATCCGGCCGATGCGTCCCGTGCACCCGGGCCGGAGGTCGACCGCGTTGCCGCCGCTCGAGACCGTCACCTTCAGCAGATCCAGGTTGACGGGCCCCGAGCACGACCACGGCTGGCTCGTGACGACGCTCTGGCTCGACGGCGCGGGGGGCGGCGGAGCCGGGGCGGGCGCCGGGGCCGGCGGGGGCGGAGGGGGAGCCGGCGGCGGGCTCGGCGGCGGCGAGGGCGGGTTCGGGGGAGGTGAAGGTGGAGGCGGCGAAGTCGGCGTCGAGCTCGTGCGCGAGCCGCCCCGGCGGACAACCTCGCAGTCGGCCCCGACGGCGTCCGTGCGATCCGCCGTGACGACGTCTCGCCCGCTGCCGCAGGAGATCCGGTCGGAGTCGCGGGGGTCGCCGGACGCGGTGATCGAGTCGTCGCCTGCGCCGCCGTCGACGACGTCGTCGCCGGGGCCGCCGTTGACGGCGTCGGAGCCGCCGTTGCCGTGCAGCTGATCGTTGCCCGCGTAGCCGTAGATGCGGTCGCTGCCCTCCGTCCCCTTCAGGATGTCGGCGCCGGACGTTCCTTCCAGCGTGCGGCCGCGAACCGATCCCGAGCCGGGCTTCGACGGCGCGGGCGACGGGTCGGCCGCCGGGGATGCCGGCGACGGGGACGACGGCGGCGGAGACGGCGGTGAGGCTGGCGGCGGGGGTGCGGTCGGAGCGGCCGGCGGCGGGGACGGGCTCGTGGTCGGGCTCGGGCTCGTCCCGCGGGTGGTGCCTCCCCCCCGCGTCCGCGCCCTCGTCGTCGAGCTGACCCGGGTTCGGAGCACGGCCTCGCAGTCGCCCGCGACGAGGTCGGTGGCATCGGCCGTGACGGTGTCGATCCCCCCGCCGCAGATGATCGTGTCGCGGACCTTGGGGTCGCCGTCGGCGCTGATCGTGTCGTCGCCGGCGCCGCCGACGAGCATGTCGGCCCCAGGGCCGCCGACGAGGACGTCCGTGCCACCCTTGCCGAGGATGCGATCGTTCCCTGCGTACCCGAGCAGCCTGTCGGGGCCACCGCTTCCGGTGATGGCGTCGGTCTTCGAGCTGCCGACGAGCACACGGCCGGCGGGCCGGGCACCCTCGACGGCGGTGACCGTGCCGACGAAGATCACGAGTCCGAGGCAGAAGGCGGCGAGCTGCGCACGCTTCTCCCGCGGAACACGCCTGCTCAGGTAGCGCTGCGTCACGAAGGGGGCTCCTTCCGTCGGGTTGGGGGCAGGTGCGACGGAGGCCCGACGTTAACAAGCTGCCTGCGCCGTTTCGACCCGGCGCGACGCCGCGAAGGCGCTTTCCTCCATCGGTTTCGTCACAGAAGTGCGGGCTGAGCAGGCGAAAGAGAGGTCTGTAAAGTGTTCGGAAAAAGTAAGTAGAGGGGTGGATCCGGGCGCCCGGCGGCCGCGCCGACAGGGGCGGTCGCGATGATGGGCCTATGGACGTGCTGCTGGTCTGCTCGAGCGGGGGTCACCTCTTCCAGCTCGTCGTGCTGAAGGAGGCGTGGGGCGACTTCTCCCGGGCCTGGGTGACGTTCGACAAGAGCGACGCGCGCTCGCTGCTCGCGGGCGAGCGCGTCCACTTCGCGCACGGGCCGACCAACCGCTCGTTCGGGCTCGTCGCGGTCAAGAACCTGGCCCGCAACCTCGCTCTCGCCTGGCGGGTGGTGGGTGCGGAGCGACCGCGCGTCGTGCTGACGACCGGTGCAGGGGTTGCTGTGCCGTTCGCGTGGGTCGGCCGCCTGCGCGGCGCGAAGGTCGTCTACGTCGAGAGCCTGACGCGGATCGACGGCCCCTCGCTCTCGTGCCGGCTGATCAGCCCCGTCGCCGACCGGGTCTACGCCCAGTGGCCGGAGCTCGCCGAGGCGCTGCCCCGAGCGCGGTACGTCGGAGCCGTCTTCTCCCGCGCGTGATCCTCGTCACCGTCGGGACGAACGAGGCGCGGTTCGACCGGCTCCTGCACGCGGTCGCGGAGCTGCCCGCGGGCGAGCGGGTGCTCGTCCAGTACGGCGCCTCGCCGGTTCGCCCGCCGAACGCCGAGTGCGTCGAGTTCCTCCTCTTCGACGAGCTGGTCGAGGCGATCCGGGCGGCCCGCGTCGTGGTCACCCACGCCGGGGTCGGGTCGATCCTGACGGTGCTCTCCGCCGGCAAGCGCCCCGTCGTCGTGCCGCGGCTCCAGCGGTACGGCGAGGCCGTCGACGACCACCAGGTGGAGTTCGGGCGGCGCCTGGGCGAGGCGGGGCTGGTCACGTTCGTCGAGGAGCCGTCCGGGCTCGCGACCGCGGTCGCCGCCGCCGACACGGCCGCGGCGGTTCAGGTGCGGCCCTCGCCCGAGCTCGTCGAGGAGCTCCGCGCCTACCTCGCCGCCGTGGTCAGCCGCTGAGCCGGTTCCCCCGTGCTCTACTCGAGGTAGCCGAGGGAGCGGAGGCGCTCCTCGACCGCGCTGTCGTCCGCCGCGTAGGGCGTCTCGGGGCCGACCGCGACCCTCGTCTCGTCGTCGTACTCGACCGGGCGCCGGTCGAGCACGGCCGGGTCGATCGCCTCGGCCAGGAGCCGGCCCTCGAGGTCGGCGGGGATCTTCTCGCCGAGCAGGTAGAGCGCGGTCGGAGCGACGTCCTCGATCGAGGCGCTCAGCCGCGGCCCGGCTGCAACCGACGGGCCGGCGAGGACGACGATGCCCTCGTGACGGTGGCTGCCGACGTAGGAGTGCTTGCTGCCGGGCTGGATCTCGATCCGGTCCCACAGCGTCGCCTCGCGGCTCTTCAGGTTCCCCTTGCCGAGCCAGGCGTAGCGGTCGAACTCGACCACCAGGTCGGGAAGCCGCTCGATCTCCGGGCCCTGGAAGAGGTCCTCGCGGCGGTGCACCGCAGCCACGATCCGCTCGCCCTCCGGGCTGCGCAGCTCGAGCGCCTTCGCGGCCACCTCGTCCCGGACCCGCTCGTACTCCTCCCCGGGCTCGACGATGCCCTCCGACTCGCGGCCGCGCAGGTTGACGACGATGCTGCCGAACGTGCCGTAGGCGAAGGCCCGCGTCTCGCTCCACTCGATCGGGCGGTACTGCTGCCGGCGGTAGATCCGCTCGCGCACGCCCGGCAGGCGCTGCTTGACCGCGTGGCGGAGCCCTTCCGGGATGTAGCGACGGAGCTCGAAGGCCTTGTCCCGAGCCTGCCGCCCCAGCTGCGCCCCGCCTCCGGTGAACGTCAGGTACCCCTCCTGGGCGAGCCACGCGTTGAGGTTGACGACGCCCTCCAGCGACCCGCCGCCGTGGTCGGAGACGACCAGCACGTCGCCACCCGTGCCGAGCCCGTCGAGGAGCGTCCCGACCGACCGGTCGAGGATGCGGTACACCTCGGCCACGAGGCTCGCCGAGCCGTTCGCCTCCCAGTCGGGCCATGCCAGGTGGTGGACGTGGTCGGCCGACATGAAGACGGTAAACAGGAGCTCGGGGTCGAACCGCTCCGTCAGCCAGAGCGCCAGCTCGACCTTCTGCTCGGACGCGCGCCGGACGCGATCGAGGTCGAACTCGCCGCCCCGGTCGAGCGGGAAGCGGTGGTCGAGCTCGAGGGCGCCGAAGCGCTGCTGGATCTCGCGCAGGAGCGTTCCGGGGTGCGCCATCCCGCCCTCCCGCCCTGCGGCGTCGAGGCCGGCGAGCGAGAAGCCGTTGACCGCGGGCGCGGGCCACGTGAACGGGATGTTGATCAGGCCGGACCGCCGGCCCGCGGCCGTCAGCCGGTCCCAGATCGCGGGTGCCCGGCGGTAGCTGCCGTTGACGACGCGAACCTGGTAGCCGGACTCGTCGCGCTCGGTGAAGTCCCAGATCCCGTGCCGGCCGGCGTTGACGCCCGTCGTCATCGTCGCCCACGCGTGCGGCGTCAGCGGATGCGTGGTCGAGCGCAGGGTGCCGCCGACGCCCGTCTCGAGCAGGCCTGCGATGCTCGGCAGCTCGCCGCGCTCGAGGAGCGGGTCGATCACCTCGAACGTGGCGGCGTCGAGCCCGATGACTGTCAACGCTGGTGTGGACACTCGTCGTTTCCCAGCCTAAAGTCTGTCGGAGGAAAGACAAGCGCCCACGGGTCGGAGTCCCAGCTCCGATCTGCGACCACTACGGGTCGACGGGCGGGTGCGGGCACGGTGTTCAGGACAAGGGGGGCTACGGTGCAGATCGTCGTGGGACAGGTTGAGATGGCTTGCCGGGGGGATCGGTAGGCATGAGCGCTCGTCCGTTGGTCCGGTTCTGGTGGGTCGTCGCTCTCGGCATCGCAGTCGCCCTCGGGAGCGTCCTCGCGGTCCTGCGGTTCCAGGAGCCGACCTATACCGCGGTGGCCCGCCTGCTCGTCACCAGCCCCGAGGCCCCGTACTTCCGCACCAGCGTCGAGCGGACGTCCGGTACGTCCCGCGTCACCGGCCCCGAGGTCGTCAGAGCCGCGCCCGACGTCGACACGCTGACGGCAGCCGCCAACCTGTACCCGCTGCTGATCGAGTCCGACCAGGTGGCGACCCAGCGGGAGAGGATGTTCGGGCCCGTGGAGGGCGAGATCACCGCCCGGGCGATCTACGCCGTCGAGCTGCCCACGCGCTTCGCGCCGTCGGACATCCCCGTGATCGAGATCTACGCCGACGCGAGCGGCGCCGGGAAGGCGATCGTGCTCGCCCAGCAGACCTCCGAGGCGTTCATGGCCTGGATGCGACAGAGCCAGCAGCGCGCCGGCCTCAAGCCGGGCGAGCGGATCGACATCCAGCAGATCCTGCGACCGACCGAGGCGGTCGAGTCGGGAGAGACGTCCGCCAGCATGCTCGGGTTCATCGCCCTGGCGATCGTCCTCGCGTTCGGCGCGCTCGCGTTCGCCCTCGACCGGTTGCTGCCGCCTCGCGACGACGAGGCCGACGAGGAGCTCTCGGACAGCGTCACCACTCCCGTCGAGATCGAGCGAAGCCTCGCTCGCGGGAGCGCGGCCGCCCGAGAGGTCTGAGGCGTCCCTCACTCGAGGCGCACCCTGGCCATGGACGGAGGCCACGCTCAGACTGCGGAGTACCCGAGGCGCACCGCCCCTCTCGTCATCCTCGGCGTCGGGGCAACCGCGCTCGTCGCGAGCCTGCCGTTCGGGACGCGGCCGGCCGTCGCCGGCGCGGTCGCGTTCCTCGCTGCGGCCGGGCTCGCGCTCTGGGACACGCGGGTCCCGGTCGTCACCTGGGCCGGAGCGATCTCGTTCCTCGTCGGGCTGGTCTGGCTCATCCCGATCCGCCTCTACCGCCTGCCGGTCGACGTCGGCTTCCACGTCGAGCTCTACCGGCTCGTCACGGTCGTCCTGCTCGGCGCGCTCGTCGTCTGGGTGCTGACCGGCCACGGCGCGCTGTCCGCGGCGGGCAGCGGGAGGCCTCTGGTCGCCCTCGCGGCGGCCGCGGTCCTCACCCAGACGGTGAACTTCTCGTCGTTGAACGAGACCGCGGCGGGCGTCGCCCTCAAGTCGCTCTCGTACTTCCTCAGCTTCATCCTCGTCTACGTCCTCGTCGCCTCGACGATGACGAGCCTCGACCGGATCGAGACCGTCGTGCGCGCGCTGGTGATCGGCGGAGCCGTCGTCGCCGCGTTCGCCGTCTACGAGGCGCGCGCCGACACGAACGTCTTCGACGAGCTGAACCGGTGGATCCCGTTCCTCGATCGGCAGGAGCGCGAGATCCTCGAGCTGCGCGGCGGCCGGCTGCGCGTCCACGCCTCGGCCCAGCACCCGATCGCTCTCGGCGTCGCGCTGTCGCTCGTCGTCCCGCTCGCCGCCTACCTCGCCTCGCGCGCGCGATCGACGTCGCGCAGGCTGTTGTGGGTGGCGCTCGGCGCCGTCTGCGTGCTCGGGACGGCCGTGACGATCTCGCGGACGACGCTCGTCGTCTTCGGCGTGATGATCGTCGTCGCCCTCCTGCTGCGGGCCCGCTCGATCGTGCGCTTCTGGCCCGCGCTGCTCGTCCTGCCGCTCTTCATCCACGTCGCCGCGCCGGGTGTGATGGGCGGCCTCTACCGCTCGCTCTTCCCGCGTGGAGGGCTCGAGACGCAGCTGAGCGGGCGCGCCGGGCTCCAGGGCTCCGGCCGGCTCGCGGACGTCGGCCCGGGCCTGCGGATCTGGGAGCAGTCCCCGCTCGTCGGCCAGGGGCTGGGCGCGGTGATGGTCGAGCCGACGGCGCCCTCGGAGAAGAGCCTCGGCCAGGCCGACGTCGCGATCATCTTCGACAACGAGTACATGACGACGCTGACCTCGATGGGCGTGATCGGGCTCGCCGTCGTGCTCTGGTTCCTGGGCGGGACGCTGATCCGGCTCGGACGCGCTGCGCGAAAGCTGCCCGCGCCGACCGGAGACCTCGCCGCCGCGTGCTGCGTGGCCGCGGCGGGCTTCGTCACCAGCATGGTCTTCTTCGACGCCTTCTCGTTCGTCCAGGCGACCCTGATCTTCTTCTTCGTCACCGCCTGCGGCCTGCGTGCCGCCCAGCTCGCCCGGGCCGAGGCGGGACGACCGACAACCGGATCCGCAGCGTGAGCGGAGGGGGACGTTCATGAACCGACACTCGTGGAAGACAGCCGCCCCGCGCGGCACCTGGAAGCTGGCGCTCGCCACCGCCGGGGTCGTCGCGCTGGGAACGGCCGGCTTCGCCTTCGCGAACACGGTCGTGATCACCCTGACGCCGACCGGGCCCCAACCGCAGTTCGTCACGGTCGGATGGGGCGACACGGTCGTCTTCTCCAACGCGGACACGGAGCCGTACACGGTCGCCTCGGCCCGGGGCGGGTTCACGAGCCCCGAGATCCCGCCGGGCGGGACGTACACGCAGACGTTCCAGTTCCGCCGCGGCACGTACTCGTACTCGCAGCAGACGGCGGGCTTCGGGCGCAACGGGCAGATCTACCTGAACGTGACCGGGCAGCTGACGCTCGCGACGAGCCGCGCGGCCGTCCCCTTCGGACAGGCGATCGTGCTCAAGGGCAAGTCGTCGATCCCGGGGGCGCCGGTGACGATCTTCGGGCGGCCGGCCGGCTCCGGCAGCGTCACGGCGGAGGTCGCGAAGGCGGTCGCCGGACCCGACGGGACGTACTCGGCGACCGTCACCCCGAAGACCGGCGCCAAGTACATCGCGTACACGGCGGGCGACCAGATCCGCTCTGGCGAGGTGTTCGTCATCGTGCAGCCTCGCCTCACCGCGACCGCCTCGCGCACGAAGGTCAAGGTCGGGACGACGGTCACGGTCACCGCCCGGATCGAGCCCGCGATCGCGGCGAGCGACGTCACGCTGGCCCGGTACAACCGGGCCGGCAAGGAATGGGACCGTGTCGAGGAGACCGCCTTCCGCAAGAACGGTACCGCGGTGTTCAAGTGGCGCGCGGAGCCCGGTCGCACGCGGCTGCGCGTCGCGCTGGCGCCGAAGGACGTCGAGTCGGGCTTCGAGCCGCTCAAGAGCCGCTGGGTCGAGATCACGGGCGTCCTCTAGCGAGAGATCGCGGCGGCGGTCGTCGCACGGTGCGCATCGTCATCAACGCCGACGACTTCGGCCTCTCGAGCGAGACCGTCGCGGCGACGATCGCCTGCTTCGAGCAGGGGGCGATCTCGTGCGCCACGGTGATGGTCGGCGGAGCGGCTGCCGAGGAGGCGGTCGACTACGCGAAGGCGCACGGCGACCTCGGGATCGGCGTCCACCTCACGTTCACCGGCGACGGGACCGAGCGGCCGGTCTCGCCGCCCGAGGAGGTGCCGACGCTCGTCGACGGCGACGGCTTCCTGCTGC
>Ga0073934_10010005_pt1 | contig 11916 bp, 9 predicted proteins | sample LarsenN4metaG_FD_76834 | JGI IMG/M metagenome (GOLD analysis project Ga0073934, IMG submission 76834) | Hot spring sediment bacterial and archeal communities from British Columbia, Canada, to study Microbial Dark Matter (Phase II) - Larsen... ... | reverse complement strand
TGGTATGGCGGCAAGTTCCCAATCGAATGGTCACTCGGGATCATCGGCTCATTGCTCGTCGGTGCCGTTGCGCTCTCCCTGCTCAGGGGAGTGCGGCCGCCAGCCGAGGAGGAACCGCAGCATGAGCACGAGCAGGAGCACGAACAGGAGCGGCGGGCCGGCTGATCCTCACGGCAGTCGACGACACCAATGCGGAGGGACAGCTTGTAGTCACCAGACGGTGTGCGCGGAATGGACCCGCCCTTCATGTCGGCGGGACGGCCCCCGGTCGATCAGTGTGGCGTTACCACCATCGCTTCGACCACACGATCGAGACGCCGAATTGATGATCCGCTGAGGAGGCGCTCCAGCGGCGGATGACGGAGTGCGCCAGCCGGACGGTCGTCTCGGCGCTGACGAGATAACCAGCCGTGGTGTCGATGTACCAAGACGTCCGGTAGGGCACTTCACCGGTCGTGGCGTTCGTGACCGGCGACGTGATTGCCGTCGCGCGGCTGTGCAGGTAGGTCCGGGGTGTGAGCGTCTGCTTGATCTGAAGAGTCCCCCCGCGGGCGAGGCGGGCTCCGGTCGGCGTGTCGAATCGATCGCGGGTCCATTCGCCGCTGATCTTCGTGTAGCCAAACGCGTACTCGCCCTCGACGTTGACGAGCACATAGGGATCGCTCAAGGTGGCGTCGCCGGACCGTCCCCACGCAGCCGCCGCGCCGAGACGCATCCCCTGCCGCGGCGAGACGCCACCACCGACCACACCGTTCACGCGAAACGGCGGATCGTCGGTGTGGAAGAAGTCGGCGGGCGCCCGGTCGATGACCGCCGCCCGCGCGTCCCAATGCGCCGCCGATGTATTGACCTGAACACCGATCGGATAGATTGACGAGATGAGCGCGTGCGGCGCCGCGCCGCCGCCAATCGCCGGCAGGAAGCTGTAATAGCCGCGGTGCCACCAGATCACACCGTCGTTCACGCTGGCGCGGTTCTCCGTCATTCCGAGGCCGATCGGAGAGGTGAACTTTCCCGCCTCGACCCGCCACTTGCTGCCTTTCTCGAACTCGTAGCGCGCCGAGGCCTGCACGACGTACGCCTCCCAGTCGCCGGTCATGACCCGCCAGATCAGCGGCCGCACGGAGACCTGGAGTCGCGGGGCGACTTCCACGGTCGCGAACGGGTCCACGATCATCTGCGTCTTCCATGCGCCGGCATCCTCGAAGGAGTCCTGCACGCCGACCACGGTGTCGAAGGCGATGGCGCGAGTCGGGGAGCCGGCTGACTGCGCCGCTGCGGGAAGCGCCGCGACGACCACCAACGCACAAGCGGCGAGGCACGTCCGGCTCATTCTGCCCTCCGCAATGTGAGCGGAGTCGACTGAGCCGCGACCGCCGTGGACCGAGCCGGAAACGGGACGAGCGACCGCGCCGCCCGTTCGGGTGACACGTCGTGGGTCTCGCCCCTCCGGCTCTCGAGCGCTGCCGGCTCGGTCAACGCGACGGGCAGCGCCGCCAGCGCTTGAACCACCTGAGGATCGAAGTCCGCGCCGATCAACCGCCACAACTCGGCCACGGCCGTGGACACAGGCAGCGCACCGCGGTAGGCGCGCGCGCTGGTCATCGCATCGAAGGCATCGGCGACATGGACGATGCGCGCGAACAGCGGGATCTCGTCGCCCTTCAAGCCGTGCGGATAGCCCCGTCCATCGGGGCGCTCGTGGTGCAACTCGACGATCGCGAGCTGCGCGTCGAGGAATCTGAGCGGCTTGAGAATGCGGGCACCAAGCGTGGGGTGCAGCTTGATCTGCTCGAACTCTTCCGGCGTGAGCTTCGACGGCTTGCGGAGCACGGCGTCGCTGATCCCGATCTTGCCGATGTCGTGCAGGAGCGCCCCGAGCCGCAAGGTCTCCAGATCGGTCTCGGACAGGCGCATCTGGCGACCAATCGACACCGACAGATCGGCGACGCGTTGCGAATGCCCGGCGGTATATGGGTCTCGGGCGTCCAGCGCCGTGGCCAGCGCGCCAATGACACCCAGGTAGGCGGCTTCCGACTCCGCCTCGGCGAGCGACACCGCCGTGCGCAGCTCGTTGAACGTGGCTTTCAGCGTGTCCAGTTCACGGCTTCCTCCGATCGGCGGCAGTGGCTGATCGAAATCGCGTGCCTTCGCCATGCGCGCGAGCGAGTTCGACAAGCGGTCGATCGGGCGCGCAACGGTCCTCGCCAACCACCAGCTGCCGGCCACCGCGATCAACAGGGCGCCGGCGCCGGCGAGCAGCAGCACCCAGCCGGTTTCAGACGTGGCGGCGCGCGCGGCGCTGGTGACCGAATCCAGTGCGTACACGCTGACGGAGTCCACCGACGACAGCCGTTGCACGACGAACTCGTCGCCGGCGAGCTGGATCGTCCCGTTGAGTGGAAGCGCCACTTCCTCGAGCGCCCGTTGCAGAGCCGCAGACGTGGAGCTGGCGATCACGCGCCCGTCGAGCAGGATCGCGATGTCGGCGCGCGCCTCGCCCGCCAGATTGACGGCATAGGCGTCGTCGAGAGGGGACGCCAGGAAGAACTCGCCGATGACGTCGCGTCCGAGCACGAGTGGCACAGCGGTCGCGACGTAGGGGTGACCGTTCCTGGTAATGACCGTTTCGACGGGCGCGCCATCCTCCTGAATCCGGAAGCTGACACGGGCGCCGGCGGGCCAATCAGCTTTACTGGGGCCGGCGCTCGCCAGCACGATGCCGCGAACATCGGTGACCGAAAGGGCCGGAATCGCCATGAGCTGCTGCAGCTTCGCCAGCTCGGTTTCGATCGTCGATCGCAGTTGGCCGAGCGCCTGCTCGTTGCCGCGCTCCGAGTAATGGGTGTCAACCGCAGCCTTCAGCGTGGGGTTCTCGGCCAGCGCGATCGCCTGCAGCATGTTCTCCCGTCGCCGGCGCGCCTCGATGCTGGCAAAGCGAAGCTGGCTCGCCTCCATGTTCTCGACCACGCTTTGTGTGAGCCGCGCGTTGGTCTGCCACGAGAACAGGGTGAAAACACCGACGATCACGCACCCGATCACCCCCATCGCAAAGCACAGGACCTTGACGATCAGGCGCGGCGATCGCGTGGTGACCTCGCTCATTCGGGATCGGTCAGTGGCAGCGAGTAGCTCAGCTCGGTCGAGCCGCCCTCGTCAATCGTCGCGGTATGCGTCACTTCTCCGGCACGTTCGTGCCAGGCAGTGACCTCGTGACGGCCGGCGGGAACACCCTGAATCGTAAAGCGGCCGTTACGGTCGGGCGTCGCGAAGTACGGGTGCGAGAACACCCGGACGATCGCGCTCATATGCGAATGAAGGTGGCAGAAGACCTTGACGACACCAGGCTTGGTGAACGTGCGCGACTTCGACGTGTTACGCGGGTAGCGCCCGAGATCGAACGTCGCGGCGCGCGACAGAGAGAACACGTTGTGGAAGATGAGGTCGTCGTTCGGAAAGTCCACCGTGGAGCCGGCAGTCACCGCCACGACATGAGGCACGAACTCTTCGTTGGTCTGCCGGATGGTGACGCGTTGCACAACCGACTCGACCTTCATGGGCGAGTTGATGAAGACGATGACGTTGTCGAGCTCGGAACTGTCCCGGTCGGCCTGAATGCCAACGATTCGGCCAGGGTAGGCGCCCGCCGTGGCCAGGCGCCGGGCCGGATGCGACACCACGTGCACCCGTCCGGTCAGCGTTCCACCCGCGGATTCCCGCGCAGGGGCGGCGCGGTATGGCGCTGAACTGCACAGAATGGCAAGCGCCGCGATCGAGCCGGTCCATGCCCTGACGAAGTCCATCGCATTCCATATCGGGTGGTGAGTTGCTGCGCTTGAACGTGGCGACAAATGACGCAATCGCGGGCAGCGTCGGAGCCTTGAAACCGGGCCTCCGGGTGGCCAGTGTTCTCAGCCTGCCGGATGGAACGTGGGAGTGGACACCTCGTAGCAATTACGGCGACCGGCCGTGGAGTCGAGCGTCACCGGGGAGACGGGCGTCCCGACCACAGCCACACGATGAAGTCAACGTTCGGCGGCGTTACACCGGCGTCGCGCAGCCGGGTACAGACCTGGCCGCGATGATGTTGCGTGTGAAGGAATACCTGGAGGGCCGACTCACCAAGCGTGTGGGCGCCGGCCGGCTGATTCGAGGCCTGCTCGAAATGCGCAGCCCACGGCATACGGAACTCGCGTTCCAGCTCCTCGAGAGACGCGGCCTCGATAAACGCCACCACACCGCGGTCCGCCTCACGTCCCCATGCGGCGATCTCGTCGAGGGAGTTGAACTCGCGCCGCTCGCGTACGGTGAACGGCTCGCCGCGCCACGCCTGAAGAAAGATGTGCTGCACCAGGTGGATGTGGTGCAGCGTGTCGGAAATCCGCGCGTCGGCAGCGACAGCCTGCGGCACGGCAAACACCGCGCCCCAGACGGTGGCATCCGCCCACGCCATATGACGCGCCATTGCATGCAAGTGGGCCGTAACCAGGCTCGATGTGTCCGACATGATTGGGCTCAGCCTCAAAAACGAGCGCCGCAAATTCCAAAAATGGTCGCCGACCTTTTACCGCACTACGCCGCGCGGATCGGATCCGGCTCTCTTACGAGAGCAGTTCGCGATAACAGGCTTCGTACATCGGAACGACCTTCTCGACGCAAAACTCGCTTCGGACGCGCTTGCACGCCGCCTGCGCAACGTGCTTGTGCTGTTCCGGGTTGGTCAGCAGCATGACGGCGCTCGCCGCCATGTCATCGATCGCATCGACGGGGTGAAGGAAGCCGCTGACGCCGTGCTCGATCACTTCCGGAAGCCCGCCAACCCGCGACGCGATGACCGGGACCTCGCATGCCATCGCCTCGAGCGCAGCCAGACCGAAGCTCTCCTGTGCCGAGGGCAGCAGGAACAGATCGGCGATCGAGAGCAGCGGGACGACTTCCTCCTGTGCGCCAACCGCATCGACGAGCGCCGCCATCCCGAGGTCGCGGGCCATCTGCTGCGCCATCGCGAGATCGGGTCCGTCGCCCACGAGCAGCAGCCGGGCCGGCAGTTCCCGCCTGATCCGGTCGAAGATGGCGATCACTGAGTCCACGCGCTTGACCGGGCGGAAATTCGACACGTGGACGATGACCTTGGTGCGGTCATCGCCGCCGGAAAATCGCCTGCGTAAATCGGCACGCGGCCGCCTGCGATGAATCGCACAGTCGAGGAAGTTCGGAATCACGGAGATCGGATGTTTGACGCCGAGCTCCGCGAACGTCGATTCGCGCAGGCTGTTCGACACGGCGGTCACGGCATCCGACTGTTCGATCGAGAACGCGACGATGCGCGAATACGAGGGATCGCTGCCGACGAGAGTGATGTCCGTTCCGTGCAGCGTAGTCACGACGCGCGGCCCGGGACCGTCAACGCTGAGGATCTGCCGCGACAGAAACGCCGCCGTCGCATGTGGCACGGCGTAGTGCGCGTGAATGATGTCCAGCCTCGACTCGCGCGCGACCTGGACGATCCGGTTCGCCAGCGACAACAGATACTGCGGCTCCCTGAACAGCGGGTATGTCGGCGTCAGCACCTGGTGGAAGAACAGCCCTTCCTGGAAGTAGCCGAGCCGATACGGCGTTTCCGTGCTGATGAAATGCGCTTGATGCCCACGCAGCGCCAACGCCTTTCCAAGCTCGGTCGCGACGATCCCGCTTCCGCCAACCGAGGCATAGCACACGATGCCGACGTTCAGAGGACGAGTCACCGGATTTCGGTCCGTCACGACGTCCAGGGCAGAAGGTGCGGGCGAAGGACGGGATGTTTCACGACGATTCCTTCCGCGTAGGCAACGCCGACGAGCGCACCGAACTGCGCGTCCCGGCTTTCGATCAGCTGCGTAAAGCTGGCCGACGTCAGCCGAGTCGGTACCGCACCCGGCTGCGTTGGCCGGAACTGGCTCGTAAAACACGCCAGCGCACGGCGCTTGGTCTCGTAGTGCTCGCTCACATCGACGATGAATGACGGCGGCACAGAGTCGTTGATGAAGTAGTAGCACACCGACTCGGGTTTCCAGACAGCACCGTCGGCGTCGTAACGCCTCAACCCGGCGCTGAAGATCGACTCGGTCAGGAGATGACTGGCTGCCACGTGGTCAGGGTGGCGATCCGACCAGTATGGAATGGCAATCACACGCGGTTGTGCACGGCGCACGAGCGTTGCGATCGCACGCATGTGGCTCGCGTCGCTGCCGATGGCGCGATCCGGCAGGCGCAGGTTGACCCGCCAGGCGGCGCCGAGCACGTCACAGGCGGCATCGGCTTCGGCCAGCCGCTCCGCTACCGTGCCGTTGCTCCCCATCTCTCCCGCGGTCAGATCGCAGAGGCCGACCTGGTGGCCCAGCACGACGTGCTTCGCCACGAGACCACCGACGCCGATCTCGATGTCGTCGGGATGAGGACCTACGACCAGCACGTCCACCGGGGAGAGCGGCGTCTTCATCTGTTCCAGCCGAACACATCGTCGTGCTTGTCTGGCTGTCCGCTTGCGGCGCGTGCGAGAACCCGTGAGGCGAGAAACGCACCCGAAAGAGAAGAGCCGCCAAGGCCGAAGAGGTGCCGCGGGTAGTTGCGATGGGGCCCGATGTACATGATTCCATCGGCGGTTTCACCGTAGGAGCCCTCCCACCCGTACTCGGGTCGAAGACCGGAGATGGCCGGATTCATCATCAGCAACTCGTACATCAGCTGACCCGTCCGCTGCACGAGAACGGCATCCCGTTTTCTTGCCGGTGTTTCGTCCTGCGCCGCGCCAGAGACGAGCAACCGATCGTCGCGCGTCCACCGAACCCGGTGATGCGGCGTGGCCGTGTCGCCGAGCGTGACGTCACGAGGCGCAAGCTGCTTGCGAACCGCCGCAGGCACCGGCTCACTCATGACGAAATATTCCTCGCGGCGCTTGAAGTGGCGACGAAGCGGCTTGAATTCGCCGGTCGCCGTGCCTGTGCACACGATTACCGTCTGCGCGCGCACCAATCCTCCGGCCACCTCCACCTCGACCTGCCTGGCGCCGGGGCGAACCTTCACGACACGCGACTTCTCAAAAAAGCCGGCGCCACGAGACCTGGCCTCGGCCGCCAACCCGACGCAGGCGCGATACGGATCGAGTGTGAACGATGCGTCCAGCCGCATGGCGCCCGGGGCGTCGACGGCGGCGACCTTGCGGGCCACTGCGGGTGTCAGCCATTGAGCGTCAAGCCCCGCCGCGGTTCGGGCCTCGTACGCGCGCCGAAGAGCCTTCCCGTCATCTCGCGTCGCGAGGACGATGTGGCTGCAGGCGTCGAGCCCGCAGTTGATCTTCAGGCGCCGGAGCAGCGCGGCGGCGTCGAGCGAGGCGCGGCGCCAGGTCTCGAATATCCGCCTCGCGATGCGAAGCCCATGGCGTTCGCTGACGTCCCGAAACGAGGGCCCGGGTTCCGGCAAGAGCAGGCCGGCGCCCCGGCCCACGCTTCCCTGGCCGATGCGCCCGGCCTCGATGACGATCGGATTGAGGCCGGCGACCGCGCACGTATAAGCGGTAGCACAGCCCGTCAGGCCGCCGCCGACAATGACAACGTCGGTCGTGAGCTCACCTCGGAGCCGTGGATGGTCGGGGCGTCGGGAACGGGGAAAGTTGTCGATCCAGGGGGACACTCCGTAACGTGTGCGCATGTAATTCAGGATGCAGAGAGCGAAACGCGGAAAGGCGTCGTCGTCGCCATTGAAGACCCTCTGGCGCAACAACCGGCCACACACGGTCGGGGTGGTCGGAAGCGGCGGCCATGCCAGATTCTGGATCATCTTCAACGGGAACGCCTCTTTGCCGTGCATCGTCCCGGCCGGTCTGACCGCATAATCATCAGGATGCGCCGATGGTGGAAGGCGGTTCTGGCGATCGGCCTGGTGGCGGTTCTGGCCGGGGCCGGGGCTGGAGTGTGGGCACGCGCACAGTTCCTGGGAAGCCTGCCGCAACTGGCCGGGACGCTGCGTGTGGAGGGGCTCTCGGCGCCGGTCATCGTGACGCGTGACGCCCTCGGTATCCCCACGATCAGAGGCGCATCGAGAGAGGACGTCGCCCGCGCGACCGGCTTCGTCCACGCACAGGACCGTTTCTTTCAAATGGATCTCTCCCGGCGTCGGGCGGCCGGCGAGCTCTCAGGGCTGGTCGGCGCGCGTGCGCTCGCCGCGGATCGCCCCATTCGCATGCATCGCTTTCGCGCCGAGGCCCAGCGCGCGCTCGCGACGATGGATCCGCACTGGAAGGCCATCCTCACCGCTTACGCCGCCGGCGTGAACAGCGGTCTGAAACAGTTGCGAACGGTTCCCTTCGAGTACCTCGTGTTGCGGCAGGATCCACAACCGTGGCTCGTCGAAGACAGCCTGCTGGTCGTCCTCTCGATGTTCATCACGCTGCAGGATCCCGAGGGCGCATACGAATCCACGCTCGGGACGATGCACGACGTGCTGCCCGAGGCGATGGCGAACTTCATGGCGCCGATCGGAACAGAATGGGATTCTCCCATCATCGGCAGCACCCTCGAGGTTCCGGCGATCCCGGGTCCCGACGTGTATGACCTTCGGAGCCGGCGAAAAGGGAAGACGCCGAAGGCGCCCCCGCCGCCGGGCATGTTGCCGAACCGGGTCCGGCCGATCGAGCAGGAGGCCTCGACACGAGGGTCGGGCACAGATTGGCTGGCGAGTGTCGGGTTGCCGTATCCGGCCGCCAGCGATTGGGAGCCGGCGTTCGATCGGGACGGAGCGATCGGCAGCAACAGCTGGGCGATCTCTGGTCGGCTCACCTCCGACGGACGCGCGCTCCTCGCCAACGACATGCACCTCACGATACGCGTGCCGAACACGTGGTATCGCGCGTCGCTCGAGTGGCAGGACGGCCCCAACGGCGATCCACAGCGCGTCGTCGGCGTGACACTCCCCGGAGTGCCGGCGGTCGTTGTCGGGAGCAACACACACGTCGCGTGGGGATTCACCAACTCACAAGGCGACTGGAGCGATATCGTCCTGCTCGAGATCGATCCGTCGAACTCGAACCGATATCGCACGCCGCATGGCTGGCGAGAGTTCGAGCGCTACGACGAGATGATCCCTGTCGCTGGTGAAGAGCCGCGGCAGCAGTCGATCCGCTGGACCATCTGGGGACCGGTACTCGACCCTGACCACAAGGGTCGGCTTCGAGCGCTTCGCTGGGTGGCCCACGATGCCACACGGCTCGGGATGTCGATCAGGGCTCTCGAATCCGCGCGAACCGTCGAGGAGGCGTTCGACGCCGTCAACGGGCTGGGAGTGCCTGGCCAGAACTTCGTGGCCGCCGACGAGAGCGGCCGCATTGGATGGACGATTTACGGCGCCATCGCGCGCCGGTCCGGCTTCGACGGCCGCGTTCCGGTCTCGTGGGCGGACGGGAAAACGGGTTGGAGCGGCTGGCTGGCGCGCGACGAGTACCCGCGGGTGCTGGATCCGGAAAGCGGGCGAATCTGGACCGCCAACGCACGCGTCGTCGATGGCGAGATGCTGGCCAGGATCGGCGACGGGAACTACGAGGTGGGCTCCCGCGCTCGAATCATTCGCGAGCGTCTGGCAGCAAAAAGTCAATTTACGACCGACGACCTCCTGCGGATTCAGCTCGACACGAGCGCCGAGTTTCTCACCAGGTGGCGGACGCTGATGCTGCACTCACTCAAGACCGTCACCGACCAGCCACGCATTCGGCTCCGCGAAATCGTGGAGCGTGACTGGGATGGCACGGCGTCGCCGGGATCAGCCGGCTACCGCCTCACGAGGATGTTTCGCGAGGAAGTGTCGGAAGCGGTGATGGAATTCGTGCTCATCGAATGCGTCGAAGCCGATCCGCTCTTCGACTATCGCAACGTGCGGCGCCGCGAAGGGCCGATCTGGAAGCTCGTTTCGGAGAAGCCGATGCATCTGCTCGACCCTCATTACTCGAGCTGGGACGAATTGCTGCTGAACGCCGCTACCGACGTCGTGGTGCGGGCGGAACGGCAAGGCGGCCTGGCAGAGCCCTGGTCCACGTGGAACGTCACCGCCTACCGCCACCCGCTCTCGTCGGGGCTGCCGCTCGTCGGCCGCTGGCTCGACATGCCGTTGCAGCCATTGCCTGGCGACCTCTACACGCCCAACATGCACTGGAACGCATCCGCCTCGTCGCAGCGCATGGTCGTCTCACCCGGTCGCGAGAGCGAAGCAATCATGCACATGCCAACCGGCCAGAGCGGCCATCCGCTGTCGCCCTTCTACGCCAACTCACATCCGGCATGGGTGAACGGCGAGGCTACACCGTTTCTGCCAGGTCCAACGGTGCACACACTGACGATGACACCTCATTGAGGTTCCGGGTTCCACGTTCCAAGTTCCGGGTTCGTGTTCAAGGTTCATCTTCCTGGAACCTGGAAGAGCACCCTCCATCACCGCTTTCCCCGCATGTTGAAGCCGGTGAGCATGCTGACGCGCATTCCGGCCTTCGAGGGAACGACCGCGAAGGTGACGGGCACGTTGAGGGCGCCCGAGCGAAACGTGACGCCACCCGCGACGGCCAGCGCGACGCCCACAGGCGTGATGTTCGGACCCAGACCGAACTCGGCGCCTCCTGCCGATCGCAATCCAACCATCCAGGTCAGACTCGGCAGCGCGACGCCTTGCTCGAGACCGCCGAGCAGGAACACCCACTCGTTCACCGCTGCGACCCCGCCGGTGTTCGTGTAGAACTGCTTCTCGAACTGCCAGCCGAATTGCGCAATCCCGGATCGAACGTCGATCGATCGCTCCTGGAGCTTCGCGACCACGCCATCGCTCAACGACGTGAACCCGAAGCGCGGACCGGACAGGCTGACCGTCTTGACTGGCGGCGGCGGCACTGTGAGGCTTGTCGTGGTTTGCGCCGCGACCGGCGCGGCGATCAGTGCGAACAGCAACATCGAAACAGCAGCACGCATAGGCACCTCCCATCAGTGCATCGTGCGCGTTCGGTTCCTTGGAAGTCCTGACTGCGGCGCTGAAAAGTTCTGAATGAGGGGACCGGCGGAATCTAGTCAGGCGGCACGGGCGCGCACGCGCGTCAGCGCAGATGCCCAGATGTCGGGGCGAGCCGAAACGCGCAGCAACGGCTCGACCGGAAGCAGCCATCCACTGTTGCCGTCGGGGGCCGCGGCAAGTGCCGAGTCGACCAGGGAGGCAGCCTCGGCATCTCGCTTCTTCAGCACGTATTCGATTGCGCGACAGATGGCACTGTCAACGCCGGCAACGACGGACGGCACAGTCGCGGCGTGCCCGGACTCGCCGAGCGCGGCGAGCCCGAGACGGGCCGGCACGTGCGTGGACACCCGCTCCACGGCCTGACGAAATGCTGCGCTCGCCGCATCGCGGCTGCCCTCGTGCAATCGCAAGGCTCCGATCGCATACCAGGTGTTCGCGCAGCATTCGCGTCCGTACAGGTGTCCGCTGTTCTCGAGCGCAAGCTCGCGATCGAACGACTCGAGCGCGGCTTGCCGGTCCCCGCGTGCCAGCCGTACGAGTCCCTGCAGCCAGTGAAGCGCTATCGCGCTGAACCTCGCCGTACCTGGCACGTCGCCGGCTTGACCCGCGATGCCCATTGCCAGCGCGCGCTCCGCCTCGTCGAACGCTTGCCTTGCCACATGAACTGTTGCGATCAGCCAATGCGCCGACGCGAATCCCGGCAGCAGCGCAAGCGTGCGATGCGCCGCACGGAGGCGCTCCTCACCCCAGCCCACATACGCGAGCCGGAAATGATGGCGCCAATTGTCCGGTTCCAGTGTGACGGCGCGGCGGGATGCCGCAAGCGCGTCCATGCGATTGCCGCCGCGGTCGAGCACGAAACCGAGCGTCGCCCACGCCTCGCCGTAGTCGGGC
>Ga0073934_10010004_pt1 | contig 11916 bp, 8 predicted proteins | sample LarsenN4metaG_FD_76834 | JGI IMG/M metagenome (GOLD analysis project Ga0073934, IMG submission 76834) | Hot spring sediment bacterial and archeal communities from British Columbia, Canada, to study Microbial Dark Matter (Phase II) - Larsen... ... | reverse complement strand
CTGTGGTTACTGCGTCCATAGTAAAAAAGGGGAAATTGGCTAAGGCCAAGCCTCCCCCTCTTCTCCTAGCAGGGTTCTCAACGCTTAAGACTCGAAATGGATCTCTCTCCCTGTTAGAGAGCTTCATCCTCAACTCAGGTTTAATCGGCTCCGCAAATTCTTTGAAGGAAAGTGGGTCTATTGGGAGCTGACCCGACCGGGTAGAAATATACCCTGCCCTGGATAAAACGGCCCCGTTAGCCTATTCAGGGGCAGGTTAACCGGATGAAAAGGCTATTTTTAGGCTAAAATATAAAAATTTTCCTCTAAAATAGGTAAAAGTATACCCTATTGTTCTAGAACATGGTCACCGCCCGGGCTTTTAAGGCTTCAAAAGCCCCCTTCAGCTTTTGGTCATCTATTCAAAATAAAGCATTATAGCCCTTATAAAGGGTCTATTTACATGGGTTATTTCGAATCGAAGGGCCTCTTAAACCGTTTGGTTTTTTTAGGTCAAAAATTTCTTGGATAGGTATTTTTGGTATATAAATTGCCTTTTTAACCTGAGAGGCCGGGCACATCTTTTACAAATTCGGCGCCGGTAAAAGGGTTGTGTTTGGCCCTTTACGGGAGATCTTTAAATCCAAGTTGAGGGAAGGGTAGGATCCCAACTTCTTAGCTTCAAGACAAGGAGGTCAATATGATTAAGAAACTATGGATCGTGATGCTAGCCTTAGCCGTAGTTACGGTCCTGACAGGAATTAGCTACGCCGAACAATCGACTACGCAAGGAGGTCAGGCCGGGACCACAGCGGGAGAACAGACCGGAGCTGCCCCGGGAGGTCAGGCCGGGACCACAGCGGGAGAACAGACCGGAGCCAGGGGGGGTGTTGAAACCCTTTCCGGGACGGTGAGAGATATCAACGTCTCTAACAAGACGGTGCGTGTCACCTTAGACCAGAACTATGGACCTAAGAGAAAAGGGGAAGAGGTGACCTTTAAGGTTTTAGATCAGACCCGGTGGGAAGGCACGCAATGGAGGTCCCTATCGGATCTTAAACCCGGGGATCATGTGCGGTTTGAGGTGCAAGCGTCTCCCGGGAAAGATGAGATCTTAGCCTTCCGGTCTATGTCGGGCGCCGCCGGTGAAGAACAGGGACGGGGTGCCGGCCAGCCTGGGACTTCTGAGCAGCCCCAGCCGGGAACCTCGGAACAGGGCCAGCCTGAGACTTCTGAACAGAGCCAGCCGGGAACCTCGGAACAGGGCCAGCCTGAGACTTCTGAACAGAGCCAGCCGGGAACCTCGGAACAGGGCCAGCCTGGGACTTCCGGGCAATCCAATCAATAAAGCAGGCTGGGATACGTTCGCAGTAGAGAGGGTCCCGGAGGAACCCGTCTAGCCTGCTATCCTTTCAGGATACAAAACCTATCGGAAGTACTCCGGTCTTCTTTCAAGCAGGGGACATGCTATCAAGGAGCATGTCCCGTCTGCACTTGGATTGAAACCAAAATCCTCGGAAAAGCAAAGGCCTTTGCATGAGCGATCCCGCGTCGCTCGTATATCTAAGAGTTGATGGACAAATGCCAAGGGAATAGCCCTCTACAGGTACTGCTTATACTCATTTTTATTTTTATCAACCTCACCCTTTATATCCATCAGGTCCCCTTATTTCATGAAGAACCCAGAAGAGCCCTCATTGCCCAAGAAATGATTTTGAGGAGGGATTACGTCGTCCCAAAAGTTTGTCAGGAGCCTTATTATAAAAAACCCCCCTTTCATAACTGGCTAATTGCCGGGATTTCCTTGAGAAACGGTATAGTTTCAAATTTTAACGCCAGAATTATTTCGGTGATTTCGTTGATTTTAATAGGTACAGCCGTTTATCTTTTGTTGCTAAAGATCGACCCCGGGGTGGCTTTTATAGCTTTTCTGATATCCATGACCAATTATTTAATCCTATGCGGATATGGAAACAAAGCGGAGCCGGACCTGCTGCTGACCCTGCTTACCTTTTTATCTTATTTTTTTTACATTAAAAATCCCACCGATTTCGGCCATATCGCCATTTCCTCCGTACTTATGGGTTTGGGCATTCTAACCAAAGGAACCTCTCCGTTGTTTTTCTACCCCGGCTTAGTTCTGCACGCCTGGATGCATCCGGAAATCAGGTCCAAAAGATTGAAGTCCTTATTCCTCCATTCCCTGCTGTCGCCCATATTCCCGCTCATCTGGATGCTGCTGTATTACCTCCACGGGGATCTTAACAGCTTTATGAAAGGGTTTTTGTTGGAAATAGGGGGGAGAGCCAGGGGGAATTTTGGAAAATTTCTTCCCCATCTGGTCGCCTATCCGTTTAAGGTTATGGCCGCCTTGTTACCTTGGTCCCTGGTAGTCGTCTTCGCTTTTAAAAACGATCCTGTAAAAAACGAGATTTATGAATCGAGTTTAATGGGATGTATAAGTTCTTTTCTAATTTTTATGACTTTCGCAGGAAGTCGGAGCAGGCATCTTCTGCCGGCGTTTCCCTTCTTTGCTATTACGGCTGCTTTCCATATTCAGGGTCATAAGAGGTTAGGCCCCACATTTAGCCGGGTATCTTTTTGGATTTTCGCGTTGCTATGTTTACTGGCCGGAATTTATCTCCTCTCCCAAAACTTTCGTACCCAGCCCGTTGTTTTTTTCCTATTAGCCGTGGTAAGCTTCTCAATCTCCAGAAGATCTTACAATATCTTAAACTATACCCTCCTCTTGGTTCTTCTTTTTTTAACAGCCCACGAAAATGGGTTTTATTTTTATAAGCTAAAAACCCGCCCCGATTACAGGGATACGGCAAAGGCTATCGGTAAAGACCTCGATAAAAGCAAACCCCTGGTGGTATATAATAAAGCCGTTCACCTGCGGTTAGCTCTGGATATCGAGCGAGCCATTAAAGAGCCGGTTTATTCTAAGCGTATTGCAAATTTTGAGGAATATTATTTAATTGCAGAGCCGGGATTACTGATGCCGTATTGTGCGGAAATATCAAGGATAAATTACCCTAAAGGGGCTTCGCAAACGGTCTCCGTTTCGGTCGCTTCCTGCGATAAAAAAAGCGAGAACCGAGACGTAGGCCGGGTCAGGCCCCTTCCCCATTTATCCGGGCGTCTGTTATGGGAGTGAGGGGGGAATCCGACCCATTCGGCCGGAGGTAGGATGGGTCCGGTAAAGGTCTCTTTTTGTCATAAAAAGGTTTTTTATAGCTAAGATATTGAACTTTCTCATTGACAGCTAACGACGGTGGTGAAAAAATAGCCTATCTTTCTGTTACATACAGCATGTAGTTCATCTGATGACTCTTTTTGATGACTCTTTTTCCAAAAGGAGGTTCCCATGAAAGGAGATTTAACGACGCGAGATCGAAAAGGCCAGAGCGCTTGTGCTTCCGCCCCTAGTTTTCGAATGGAGGTTCAATTGCATGATCTTTTGATGAAAGGGAAGAGAGGCTCCCGTTTACTTCAGATAGACCTTCCTCAAACGCTGCCCGAGCCGATCTTTCCGCAAAGGCCGGAGGCTTTGGGAGATGTAAGGCTTGACGCGGTAGCTCGCCCGAATAAGGACCATCCTTATCAGCGTCGGTGGACAGCACCTCTTATTTACCGTGCCATGCGAGGCTGGCTGTTTCCTTATATCAGATCCCGAGTGCTCCCGGGGACTTTCACCCGATCATTGCCTATCTGTTCACCGAGTGGAAATGCAACCTCGATTGTCACTATTGCTGGGCCTTCGACAACCGGGTCAAAGGCATGACAGAAGATACCGCCGAGACCCATTGTTTCTCGACCCTGAATCACAACCTGGCCTATTGCTATGATGCCGGGCGTGCCATTCGATGGGTATTAAAGCAGGCGCGGCGAGGGTTCCAGGGAGTTTCCGGCAGCTTTGATTAATTTCTTCACAACCGCGGGGCGGTCCATCGCACCGCCCCCGTCCTACAAGAACAGCCGGCAGATGTCCTTGGGATAGGGCATAAAAAATAAACTCTATTTTTGGAGGAGTTTCTACATAAGCCCTGGCTCCTCAAGGGTAGGAGAAAGCCTCTTATGCAAAAGAAGACTTTTTTTCAAGCTTTTGGCCGCATTGTGCGCGGGTATTATCCGGCGTTATCGGTTGAGATCACCCGGGAATGCCCGCTTCGCTGCCCGGGCTGCTACGCGTACGAATTGGGACATCTCGGGCAGCTCGGACCGCTACGGGCGCTTGCCGACCGCAAGGGGCCGCAGTTGATAGACGGGATTTTGGCTCTGGTGCGTCGGTACCGCCCACTTCATCTATCCATTGTCGGGGGCGAGCCCCTGGTACGCTTTCGAGAACTGGACGTTCTGCTCCCCCTCCTGAGCAAGCGGTGTGTAACCGTACAGTTGGTGACCAGCGCCGTGCGTGAAATTCCATCGGCCTGGAATCAAATAAAAAATCTGGAGCTGGTCGTTTCCATAGATGGCCTCCAGCCGGACCACGACCGCCGGCGAGCCCCTGCAACCTATGAGCGTATCCTAAAAAATATCGTGGGGCACTCCATCACCGTACATTGTACCGTGACGCGTCAGATGGTTGGCCGTGCGAAATACTTTGAAGAGTTTTTATCCTTTTGGTCGAGCCGGCCCGAACCCCGAAAGATCTGGTTCAGTCTGTTTACTCCCCAGGTAGGTATGGAATCGGAGGAGCGGCTTTTGCCCCACGAGCGAGAGGGTCTGCTAAGGGAATTTGCCGAGCTATCTGCAAAATTTCCCAAACTGTACCTGCCCGGTCCGGTCCTGGAGGGGTTCCGTAACCCCCCTCCCTCGCCCGAGGAATGCCTTTTCGCCCGGACCACCCTGTGCATCACCGCAGATTTACAGAGCAGAATTACCCCCTGTCAGTTCGGCGGCAACCCGGACTGCTCTCAATGCGGCTGTATAGCCTCCGCCGGATTGAGGGCGGTCAGTAATTATCGCTTGATGGGTCTTTTCCCTATGGAGTCTATTTATCACGCGACGAACCGGATAGGTCGGACCGTTGGCAAACTGCTCGGGAGCCCGACTTAGCCGGAGGGGTTATGGAGCGCATCAGGGTATAATTCCAACCCCCTTCCAGTACAACAGGGTTACCGGAACCAGACCCAGTAGGGTCCAGATGGCCAGAGCTAGGGTCATTTTCAGGGTCTGAGCCAGGCTCATCCACCGAAAACTGTAGGCCAGGATGAGGGGGGTTGCCTGATAAGGGAAAAAGGGGTTAGAGTAAGCCACGCTCATGGAGAAGACGGCGGGTAGAACGGGATGGGAAGTTGTCTGGACGATCTGGATCAACAGGGGCGTGATCACGGCGGCTTCCGCCGCCGTATCGGTCAAAAAGGAAAAAACCATGGCCAGTAGAAAAAAATAATAGTTAAAGAAAAACCAGCCGTAGTTACGGAAATCCATTTGGTTCTGGATAAGATTAACGACCTGATCGTTGAGGTGGGTGGCTTGCAGCGTGGCGCTGAGACCGAACATAGCTCCCAGATAGAAAATGAGGGGATAGTTAATGAGTCGGATGGTTTTGAACTCAAAGACGCCCCAGCCGGGGACAAAATAGAGTATCCCGACCATCATGGCGATATAGGTGGGATGGATATGGTGCCAGAAATCGAGGACCCACAGAAGGACGGCCAGGCCCAAGAAAAGGAGGACTTTTTTTTCCTGGGCTGAGAGTTTCTCCACGTTGGGGAGCTCTGAGTTCAGCTTTTCCGGTTCCAAAGCCCCGACGTCTTTTACCGGAAAAAAGCGGAGGATCAGCAAGTAAATCAAAAAAACGCGACCTATGCCCAACACCGGCAGCATGACGTAGGCCCATTCTCCCCAGGAGATGGTTCGGTTTAAGGCCGTCTCCACGACCCCCAGGACGACCACGTTGGGCAGAGCTGCGGTCAGCAGGCTATGGCCTCCGTAATAGGTGGAAAAAATAAGCGCCGTAACGATCGATGCGGCTTCGTGGGAGTGCGGTTTAGCGCCCAAAGTTTCGGCCAGCTTGATAGCCAGGGGCATGAGGATCAGGACCCGGACCGTCGCGGAGGGAATAAAGCAGGCCAGAAGAAAGCCCAACAGGATTAAGCTTAGGATAAGTCGCCTGAACTTAAATCCAGAGCGTCGAATGAGCGCGATGGCGAGGATCTCCCCGAGGCGAGTCTGGGTAATTCCCAACCCCAGTATAGATCCGCTCAAAACCAGCCAGGTCGCCCGGGAAGACATCCCGGAAAAGGCGGTCCCAAAGTCCACCGTTTGGGTGAGGGCCAGGAGAAATAAAACGATAAAGCCGGTATACTCGATTTCTACCGGCTCGGTCACCCACCATATCACGGCAAAAAGGGTGATGGCCAGGGCTTGTTTTGCCGGAGGGGAGAGAAAAGGCAGGGGGTAAAACCAAACGGCCAGGAGAACTACAACGCCTAGGAAACCGCCGACTTGCTTGATGGAAGGTTTAAGCGCACAGGATGAAGCAGCCTGCTTCATGACGTGGGGGCTCAGCGGAAGCGTGAGGTGGTACGGCAACCGTTATCTGAGGAGGACCTGTTTCCCGAACCGGACATGGCAAAGGCTGAGAACTGTTTCGCAGGTTTAGGCGCTCCGCAGGACGGACAGACGAGGTTCTCATTTCCCTCGTTCATGCGCTGCAACACCTCAAAGCGTTCTTCACAGGTTAAACATCTGTATTCGTAAATAGGCATGGAAAACCCTCCTTCTTTTCCAAATACTTTTAAGCTCCAGCACCCGGTTAATCCTGAACGATTTACCGATAACTAATATAGCGACTTTCCTTGTAAGATGCAAGGGCCGTTCTGTAAGCCGTTTAAATTTCGAAACTTGACTCGCCCCTCCTGATTCCCTCTAAAAAATGCTTGCCTTTTTCTCAAGCCCTTGTAAAAATCGGTCTATCTAATTCTAGGACAGAAATAAGCCTCGTTAAGGGCCCTGCCCGCTACAAGGGAGAAAGTACCTTAAACTTTACGTTGCAGAACTGGTGATCGGATCAGTTTTGTAGAGTTTAAGCTATCGAGCATGATGAAAACTTATAAAATTGGCGTTATTCCCGGGGATGGTGTGGGAAAAGAGGTTATACCCGAAGGGAAGAAGGTTTTGGACGCCCTTGGGAAACGATTTGGTCTCCGGTTTGAGTTCACCGATTTTCCCTGGGGAACCGAGTATTACCTTTCCACAGGGAGGATGATGCCGGAGAATGGCTTAGATCTCCTCAAGCCCTTCGACGCGATTTATTTTGGGGCGGTGGGAGATCCAAAAGTTCCGGACCACGTTACGTTACATGGACTTATTTTACCCATCCGCCGTGGGTTTGATCAGTACGCCTGCGAGCGTCCTTCCTATCTGTATCCAGGGGTGACGTCTCCCCTGGCCGGCAAAAAGCCTGGGGAGATCGACCTGATCGTTATCCGGGAGAATACGGAAGGGGAATACGCTCCCATCGGCGGGCACGTGTATTTAGGGATGCCGGAGGAGGTGGCCGTTCAAACGGCGGTGTTTACCCGAAGGGGATGCGAGCGGGTCATTCGCTATGCTTTTGAGCTGGCACGGAAACGAAACAAAAAAAGGCGAGTCACTTCGATCACAAAGTCCAATGCCCAACAGTTCGGCATGGTGCTCTGGGATCGGACGTTCAAAGAAGTTGCCCGGTCCTATCCGGATATTAGTACGGATTCTTTACTCATCGACGCGGCTTGCATGGATTTTATCCGACGTCCCGAGCATTTTGATGTGGTGGTAGCTTCCAACCTCTTCGGGGATATTTTAACGGACATCGGGGCCATCATCACCGGGAGTATGGGACTTGCTCCCAGCGCTAATCTGAATCCAGAACGCCGGTTCCCCTCCATGTTCGAGCCCGTCCACGGCTCGGCTCCCGATATTTATGGGAAAGGCATTGTGAATCCTCTAGCAGCCGTCCTATCCGCCGGGATGCTGCTGGATTTCCTTGGCGAAGGGGAGGCGGCCAAAATGGTAGAGACCGCTGTGCGAAAGATTCTGGCTGAGGGAAAGGTCCGAACCCCAGACCTCGGAGGAAAGTCAACCACGCGGGAGGTCGGGGATGCCCTCGTTGAGATCATCCGGCAAGCTGAGTATCGGGCACCCTAACCATGCTGGGGATTGCGGCGCGAAAGGCCCTTTCGCGCTCCCGCGCCTGGTCCCTCTGGCACAGCCAGGGGGCTCCGATTAACCTTGAAATAGAAGGTCGCGCTTGGCTTTTGAGATCGTCTTGACTATGGGCATAAAGGACTTATATTGTTATGAACGAGGATAATATTTTCTAAATCCTTAGAAAACGAGCCTTCCTTTGAGCAGCTTCCCCCGCTTGATTTAAGAAGGCCGTATAGAAGGCAAGGAGGTTTATAAACGTTAATAATTAATCCTCGGTAACGTATTAAATAACCAGTATGGAACCCAATACTAATAATCAAAGTAAAACGATCACAGAACAGATTGGTAAAAGCAAATCCAGTGAACTTTCTCAGCTTCTCATCCTCCATAAGGGAGAACGACATATTATCGCTATTCAAAACTTTCCAGATCCCGATGCGATTTCTTCGGCCTTTGCACATAAACTCATCTCGATGAAATACGATATCGATGTAGACATCGTTTACGATGGCAAGATTAGTCATCAGCAGAACATCGCGTTGATCAAGTTGTTGGATATCGAGCTTATCCGATACTCCGAGAGCCTGGATCTCAGCCAGTATCATGGGAGCGTATTTATCGATAATCAGGGAACGACCACGAGCCTGGTGAAAAAGCTGGAACAGGCTGGGGTCAAACCGCTTATTGTCGTGGACCATCATGAGCGCCAGAATGTCTTAGCCCCGGAATTTACCGATATTCGGAAGATCGGGGCGACGGCCACGATTTACACCAATTATATTAAAGATGGTATGTTGGAGTTATCCAAATCGGATCGGAACCACATGAAGTGTGCCACTGCGCTCATGCATGGAATTCGGAGCGAAACCGCCGAGCTCATCAAAGCTAAGGAAGAAGATTTAATGGCTGCCGCGTTTCTCAGCAACTACCATGACCCCGGTCTTCTCGGTGAAATTGTGAATCAATCCCGGTCCAAGAAGGTCATGGACATTATCCATAAGGCTCTGGAGAATCGGGTTATTAAAGATAACTATAGCATTTCCGGCATCGGTTACCTTCGGGTGGAAGATCGAGATGCGATCCCCCAGGCGGCAGATTTCCTGGCGACCGAAGAAAACGTTCATACGGCCATCGTATACGGGATTGTGTTGACCGATAAAAACGAAGAACTCCTCATCGGGTCTTTCCGGACATCTAAGTTAACCATAGATCCCGATGAGTTTATCAAAGACACTTTTGGAAAGAACGAGACCGGAAAATACTTTGGAGGTGGTAAGCAAGAGGCGGGAGGTTTCGAGATCCCTATTGGATTTCTTTCTGGCTCTTCCAGTAAAGAGTACGAAATGTTGAAGTGGCAGGTTTACGATCTTCAGGTCAAGCAGAAAATCTTTAACAAGATCGGGGTTACGGAGAAGAGCAAAGATTAAGGGCCTCGTGCGAGGGCGCGCAGGGGACGCGGGCATAGAAAGAACATCGCCGCCTCCCCGTACTTTTTGTGTTCCTGGGGCGCAGTTACCTTCCCCGGTAGTTCGGGGCTTCCTTGGTAATAATCACGTCGTGGACGTGATTTTCGATGAATCCCGCGTGGGTGATGGGGATAAATTTTGCCTTCGCTTGGAGCTCTCGGATCGTCCTGGCTCCGCAATATCCCATTCCGGCCCGCAATCCCCCGACCAGTTGGAAAGTGACCTCGGAGAGGTAGCCTTTATAGATAACGCGCCCTTCTACTCCCTCCGGGACCATTTTCTCGGTGCGTTCTTTTCGCTCCTGGTAAGAGGTCTCCTCCTGGGATTCATCCTGAAAGTACCGATCCCGGCTCCCTTCTCGCATAGCCCCCAGGGAGCCCATTCCCCGGTAGCTTTTATATCTTTTTCCCTCGTAGTAAATAATCTCCCCAGGGCTCTCCTCGGTTCCCGCGAACAGGCTTCCGATCATCACAGAAGAAGCTCCGGCGGCCAGCGCTTTGGTAATATCTCCAGCATGTTTAATTCCCCCGTCCGCGATAATGGGGACATTGGATTTATTAGCCTCCAAAGCACATTGATAGATCGCGGTCAGTTGAGGTACGCCGGTCCCGGCGACGACCCGCGTGGTACAGATACTACCCGGTCCCATACCCACCTTAACCGCGTCCGCCCCGGCCTTGATCAAAGCGGCGGTCCCTTCGGCAGTCGCTACATTTCCCGCTATGACTTCCACGTTGGGAAACTTAGATTTTAACGCTTTAACCAAATTGATAACCCCCTTAGAGTGACCGTGGGCCGAATCCACCGCGATAACGTCCACCCCTTCTTTAACGAGGGCTTCAACCCGCTCCAGCGCGTTAGGAGTGACCCCGACTGCCGCGCCCACCCGCAGCCTTCCCAGGGTGTCTTTACAAGAGTTGGGGTACTGGATGATCTTCTGGATATCTTTGATGGTGATAAGCCCACGAAGATTATAATGCTCATCGACCAGAGGAAGTTTTTCAATTCTATTGCGGTGGAGGATATCCTTCGCTTCTTCCAGCGTGGTGCCGACGGGGGCCGTAATGAGATTCTCCTTGGTCATTAAAGTTTCTATCTTCGCTTTACTGCTCCGCTGGAAACGAAGATCTCGATTGGTAATAATCCCGACAAGCTTGCCGTTCCTGGTGATCGGGATACCCGATATACTGTATTTCGCCATCAATCGCTCGGCGTCCTCGATCATATTGTCCGGAGAAAGGGTGATGGGATCTTCAATGACCCCATTTTCAGAGCGTTTCACAATATCCACCTGCGCGGCCTGCTCCTCGATGGACATGTTCTTATGAATAAATCCGAGACCTCCCTCCCGGGCGAGGGCGATAGCTAAGGCGGCCTCCGTAACCGTATCCATCGCAGAAGAGACCAGCGGAATGGGCAGCTTAATGCGGGGGGTTAGCCAGGAGGAAACATCGGCCTCCTTGGGGAGTACGTCCGATTCCTGAGGAACCAGAAGTACATCGTCGAAGGTATATCCCGTATTTAAAAATTTTTCGTTGTGTTCCATTATGAAAATAACTTGAATCCAAAATGGTACGGACGACCCCGCGGATCGCCCCTACGACCTATGGGTATATGTAAGGTTCCCTTCTTTAAACACACCCTCCAAAGATTACCTCTGCTCTATCAGGTCTCAAAATTCGTAGGACCTAACCTGGCACAGGTTTTGAAGAAATTTCCCTTGACAAAACAGACTGCAACCCTTAACATCCATCGTTCACAACCCACAAAATCTCAAGCTCTTCAAAGTGATTTTACAAGATGATAAGGTTTAGAAGGCGGACTGTCAAGGGAAATTAGAAATTTCCAGGTGTATCGGCGAATCTAAGGGAAATAGCGACCTGCGCAGACAACTTTACTTATATAACTGATTGCGTACGAAACGACATGGACCGGGTACAAAGGGCGGAGCGGCGAACGGTATTCTTCTGTGTCCTCGCCTTAATCCTGCTAAACCTGGTGGTTTACGGACTCTGGATAACCAAGCTGGGGGTGTACGAAGATGACTGGAAATTGGTGGTCATGCCCTCTACTTCCCTGGAACGGCTGTTAGCCAATTGGTGGTCCTTTCTTCGTATCGAGAGGCCCCTGGACGGCCTCAATCTGGCGATCCTATCCATCACCCTGCGCGTTGCGGGTCTGCTGGCCGTACGGGTCATCTTGCTCTTACCCCATCTGATAGCATGCATAGTTCTGTTCTTTCTCCTACAGCGCATGGTAGGAAATCAGCCCTGGTTGTCCTTCCTAGGGGCCGCCCTCTTTGCCGTTTATCCGACAGACACCAGCCACG
>Ga0073934_10010003_pt1 | contig 11916 bp, 11 predicted proteins | sample LarsenN4metaG_FD_76834 | JGI IMG/M metagenome (GOLD analysis project Ga0073934, IMG submission 76834) | Hot spring sediment bacterial and archeal communities from British Columbia, Canada, to study Microbial Dark Matter (Phase II) - Larsen... ... | reverse complement strand
TCAACCGGATAAAATTAAGGCGAGCTATAAGAAGGGAATTTTATACATTACCCTCCCCAAATCCCAGGAAGCTAAAGCCCAGAAGATTAAGATCGATGTAGAACCCTGAAAGGTCGGAAGGTTTTAAGGTTGAAGGTTTTAAGGTTGAAGGTTTAGTTCGTACGAGCAACCCTCAACCTTCAACCTTCAACCTTAAAACCTTCAACCCTTGCCAGAGGGATAGGCGCCCAGGTAGTTTTTAATAAACCGTTGGATGAGCTCTTCGTCATATTCCTTCAGTTTTGCGAGTTTTCCCCACGCCGTTAGCGCAATGAGCGCATCCATTTTAGGATATGGAGCCAGAAAGACCCCGTCGTAGGCCCGGACAATTTTTTCCAGCTTCGCTACCAATTCTTCACAGTCCTTACAATTGTATTGAATGAACACGGCTCCATGTTCCAACTCATGAACCTGGATCTCCTCGGGAACGGGCGTTTTCAGAATTTTCTCCCCCACGTGCATCTCCACGTGGGGCCCGGAAGTTGGCGGCGTGGTATTATAAGGACTATGAGTCTGGCCCGGGTGGATATGTACAGGGGGCATAACAGGAACCGAAAACTCATCTGTTGTGGGTTTTTCTTCAGCAAAGGCAGGGATAGAACTGAAACTGCATAGGCAAAGTAAACCTAACCAACAAATGACTTGAGACATATTCCTTTTCATAGCTCGTAGAACTCCCTTCGATAACCGATATCTGAAATGTACTCGGATGGATTTCGCCATCCATCCTTTAGATGGGTCTCATCCAATTAAGCAGAACAGACAATACGTTCACCTGCGCGAAACCTGGCCCTGCTCTGCGACTTTCCGAAGCCAAAGCATTCTATAGTACCCTACGCCCCGCCCTGTAAGTTTGTCAACCTGGAGATTTGTCCTATCGCTTGAAGTTTTTATCTGTGCTTCGTCCCCAAGCAAGGATTTATCCTTGCCATTTTTTTATAAGATAGCATATTGTTTAGTTAGACTTGCCCGGGCGTTGTCCTTCAAAGAACTAGTCCTTTGTAAAGTTCGTTTTCATCCCCCTTAAAAACCCCGGGAGGGGGGATCTGTTTATAGCCAAACAGGGATCCCGTCTTAGAAGCTCCGTTAGGAGCGACTTGTTTCATCGGTTACAAACCGGTCGCTCCTAACGGAGCTTGGAGGCATGTTGGGGGTACCCTTGGCTACAAACAGCTCGCTCCTAACGGAGCTTTGAAGGAGTCATCAAAATTAACTTTACAAGGGACTAGTCCCTAGTTCCTTTCATTTTGATTCACAGAATCCCTCCCTTACGGTCGTGGCTCGGATTGGTAGGTGACGCAAGTCCTCAGAGCCGCGACCATGAGGGAGCGGTTGATCAGCATGAACGGGACGATGTAGGAGTCCATGGTTTACTTAATTTTGACCAATAGTTCTGCTTTCCCTCCCCCCTCCCCTCTCCCACCGCGTGGGAGAGGGGCCGGGGGTGAGGGCCGAAAATTACACAAACCTAACTTTACAAGGGACTAGTACCGAACCGATTTGTTAGCTTATATGCGTTCGCCGTGTAAAGTCGCCTGGCCAGGTGCCCCTACAAGTTCAGGAGCATTTTTTCGGACCTGACCCCTCCGGCTCCCTGCGAGGGAAGGGGAGAGTTGGGACCCGGGCTCTCCCCAAGTTCCCCCCGGGAAGGAAGCTAGGGGGTTAGGTCGGTAAAAAAGATGCTCCTAAAAGGGGATAACCCGACCTGTTCAAGCAGAGATGGTCTATAACCTGTCTGAACGAGAAAGGAGATCGTACCATGGGATCTGAGAGCTGGCACGAACCCTACGAAAAGCTCAGTGAAAAGACGTTAAACATGTCCAGGGCGATCAAATCGCTCATGGAAGAGCTGGAAGCCATCGATTGGTACCAGCAGCGGGTAGATGTTTGTACGGATGAGGCGTTGAAAAGGATCCTCGCTCATAATCGAGATGAGGAAATGGAGCACGCCTCGATGGTTCTGGAGTGGATCCGACGAAATAGCCCGACGTTTGAAAAGCACTTGCGGACTTATTTATTTCGAGAGGGAGAAATTACGGAAATAGAAGCCGTAGAAACAAACCACCTGGAGTCGGGCCGACCTCGGGAGCAAAGCCAAACCCCTGTCTTTAAAACCATCGGGAGCTTAAAACAGAGAAAGGAGGGGGAACGCCTATGAAGTATCTCAATCGGGAGGCGGCACCGATCAGCGCAAAAGTCTGGGAAGAGATCGATGAACTGGTCGTTTCTACGGCGAAGAGCTTGCTGGTAGGGAGAAAACTGCTGGACGTTCAAGGCCCCTTGGGACTCGGGTTTAAAGCCGTTATCTCAAAAACAGAGAAGGTCGCGGAGACCGGACCCCCGCTGTCTGCTAGAGTTCTCTGTAGCCCTAGCATCCCCTTGCCCCAGATATATAGCTCCTTTCCCTTGAGCATCAGCATGATAGAAGCCTATGAGGATTATAAACAGCCCCTGGACCTCAGTGCGGTCCTCCAGGCGACTAAAAACTGCGTCTTCAGAGAGGATGAGCTTATATTCTGGGGTTACGAGCGGCTCGGTATTACCGGGATCCTGAACACCCCGGGCGTTCAAAAGTCCGCCCTGGGTGATTGGAAAAAGGTAGGTCAGGCCATCGAAGATGTGATTCAAGCTGCTAATCAACTGGACAGGGCCGGATATCCGGGACCTTACGCCCTGGCCCTGGCCTCGCCCCTCTATAACAGCCTGTTCCGGCTATATGAGGATAGCGATATCCTTCAGATAGAAAATCTGCGGTCCTTGGTTACCGAAGGCGTTTTTAAGGCGCCCGTACTTAAAAACAGCGGGGTCCTTATAGATACCGTCAGCGATAGCAACCAGATCGTCTTAGGCCAGGATCTGGTAACTTCCTTCTCCGGGTTCGGAGAGGTCTTCTACGAATTTACCCTCTCCGAGAGCCTGGTGCCCCTCATCGAAGTTCCTGAGGCCATCTGTATTATCTCAGAGCAGACTGCGTAAAACGATCCGGAGGATTCCCCAGATGCCTGGAAATTTTAATGGCCCAACGCGGGTTTTAATTTAAGCTTCCTTTAGACACTTCATGGCGGCGTTCCTCTGCATCCGCAGAGGTATCGGGTAGGGATCGTTTCCTATAACTTTCTCAGATCCGGGCCCGCCGGATCCCTCTGGGCGTAAAGTCCAGGTAAGCCTTCAGGAAGCTTATCCAGTTTGAGCTGGCTAAAGCGAAATCTAACTTCTGGTAGTAGGGGGTTAAAACCCTTTTGTTTTCGGGATAAAAGATCCCGATGCCCTGGGCATTGGGTGCGCCCTCCGTCTTAGAGCTTTTGAGGACCGGCACGCCTGCAGATGCCAGGAGCCGCTCCGATTCCTTTTTAAGGTCGGCTCGATCCTTTACATCCTTGAGAAGGACGGCCAGGTCTTGGAGGTCGATGTAGTTTGGATTGGAAAATGCCTGGACCTGTTTCCGAATCCCTGAGAGGATCTCGTAGACGGAGGGCAGATCGGTTTTAAGGATCAGAGCCAACCGGTCCACAGATTCTGTAACCGGACCGAGGCCGTCCAGATTCAAGGCCGATAAAACCTTACGCGGTTCCCCGGCGGGGTGGGCCATTTCTACCCAGGCCTTAGCCAGATCCTCGGGAGGGAGATCCGCCTGATCTGACAGCTTCTCGAACATCTTACCCTGCATCCAGGGCTTTTGTGGTTCTACATCTTCGGATCCAACCAAAACGTGGACGGCATCTTTGATCTGATAAGCCACTTCCAGCAGGTTGACCAGGCATCCGTCCAGACTCAAGATTTCTAATCGGGTTTCCAGGCCTTCCAGGGCTTTCTTTAATTCCACGGCATCCAGGAAATCTCGAAGGCTGACGTGCGGATCCGCATAGACTACTTCTGCAAGCTCTCGCCGGCCCAGAATCGTTTTCACGGTGCTAGAGAACATAGCCCGGGCCACTGCCGCGTAAGGGAAGGGTTTCCGGTAAAGGGGTTTAAACGGAAATCCTCGGATATTCCAGGAATTTCCATGGTTCCAGACCACCAACAGGTAACGCTCTGCAGGATACCGTTCTTGCCCCCACCAAAGAAGACTCCCCAGGCTTTCCGCTTGCCCCCTCTGCTCTTCCCGGAGGGTTTGAACACACCGTACCTGCCCCCCTGAAAGGCGGTATCGTTTTACCTCTCCGTCCTGGGGGGAGTTAAGCTGGATGAGAATGTGAACATCTTCCTGAGTCTGAATCCTTTCGAGCTCTTCGATAAAGGAAGTGAGAAGGTTTCCCCTTGGTTCAGGACGCTCCAGGTCGTTGTGCCCTGGTATGTAAATGACGAGGGTCTGGCGTACGGACATAGTTTTCAAGGATCCTTTCCAGGTAGGCGCTGGAGTAAAGATCCCCTCCTAGAGGATAGGATTCTTCACTTTGTGGGCCTTGTCAAGGGGAATAGAACCTACGTGAGGTCGTCAGCCCTCAGGAATGCTTTGACGATTCATCCGCCGGTTTTAGGAGGCATAAATGTTGCATGGGTTATCGGGTACAGACGATCGAACCTAGAAGATCCAAGGGGACGGTCCCCGACCCTCGATCTTCGATATATCGGTGTCCGCGTATGCTTTTGTGTCTAAGTACCTAAAATAAAGTTAGAGAGAAGTGGGTAACAAAAAACGAAGGAGTACGGCCATGTTCCCCCTTGAAAACCCCAAGCGTATTGTCAAAGTAGAGGTATCTAACTGTGAGCCCCTATGGAGGGAGTTCGAAGTCCATCCCGAGCGGGGCTTTCTTCCCCCCCTGGATCCTTTAGAGCGTCTCCCGGGGGAGTTTGATTCCTGGGAGGAATTGGCCGGAGATTTGCCGAAACTTCTTGTAACCGATAAGCTCCGTTCAATCCTTGAACAACTGCCGGTCCTTGAGGTTACCGGACTCCGAAACGATCCGGAATATCAGCGCGCTATGCTCATCCTCTCTTATCTGGGACATGCCTACGTCTGGGGGGGAGCAAAACCCGCCCACCGTATTCCCGCGGGCATAGCAGTTCCCTGGTACCAGATCTCTCAGCGACTGGGCCGTCCTCCGGTTCTCTCCTATGCCTCGTACGCCTTACACAACTGGCGAAGGATTAACCCGGATGAAGCGGTTGCCCTGGGAAACATCGTCCTCCTTCAGAATTTCTTGGGAGGGATGGATGAAGAGTGGTTTATCCTGGTTCATGTGGATATTGAAGCCAAAGCAGGACCCGCCCTGGCAGCAGGAGTTCTAGCGCAACGAGCGGCTCTAGAAGGCCGGTTAGAGGATCTGGAACGGCATCTCCTCGCCCTGGCTTCCTCGTCGAAGGCCATGTATGAGACCCTTTCCCGCATGCCCGAGCACTGCGATCCCTATATCTATTACCATCGGGTAAGACCCTATATCCACGGCTGGAAAAACCATCCAGCTCTTCCCGAAGGCGTTATTTACGAAGGGGTCGCTGCTTATGGGAACCGACCGCAACAGTTCCGTGGAGAAACGGGGGCCCAGAGTTCCATCGTTCCCTCCCTGGATGCCGTCTTAGGCATCGCCCACAAAGAAGATCCCTTGAGACCCTACCTGATGGAAATGCGGGACTACATGCCGCCCAGGCACCGAATGTTCATCGAGACCCTCGAAAACGGACCTTCTATTCGCGACCAGGTTCTCGCCCATCGCCGAAGCCGTCCGACGCTTCGGGATGCCTATAATGACTGTCTCCTCTGGATCGAACGCTTCCGGTCTAAGCATCTGGAATACGCGGCAACTTACATCCATCGACAAAGTCAAGACCGCGCTTCCAACCCGACGGGTGTGGGCACGGGAGGTACGCCGTTTATGCAGTATTTGAAAAAACACCGAGACGAAACCTCAGAGCATCTGATTCGATGAATCCCAGAACCCCGGGGTCTGTTCAAATGCGCGGCCAGGGGCTCCCACAAGCCACGTCCGGTCCCAACGCTTTCCACCCTGGAACCTTCATCCTGTCCCCCTTGCCAGGGATAGAAGCCGGCTCCATTGTGCCTCTTTAACCGGCATCACAGAGAGGCGCGGTAACCGAATCAGCTCAAAATCGGCGAATTCGCTTCGACCTTTTATATCCGATAGGGGTACCGGGTGAGGCAACCGTTCCTTCGGTTTTACATCGACGACCACCAATTTCTTGTCTTGCCGGGCCGGGTCCGGATAAGGGTCCGTAACGACCTCGGCAATTCCTACCAGGGCCTTCTCATCTCCGGTGTGGTAAATAAAAGCCAGATCTCCCCGGCGAATCTCTCGAAGATATTTTAAGGCCAGATTGTTAGAGACCCCATCCCAGACGGTTCTTCCGTCTCGTTCCAGATCGTTGTAAGAGTATTCCCCGGGCTCTGTTTTGAGAAGCCAGTAGCGAGCCAAGATAGCCTCCTTTGCGTCTACCCAGGTAAAATATCAGGCCACAGAAGGTTTTGAACTTTTTAAGTGCGCCAAATAGAGTAAATTTACAAATATAATAGGGCCTGATCGGGAGTCCGGCAAAGATTTGTATCAAAACGTTCCCTGCGCTTTTTAAAGCCCGCTCTTTAGGTGGCTTGTAGCTCATAGAAGTCCTATTATACCTACAGGGCTGGCCAAAGAAAGGGAGAAAGAGCTATGAAATGGAAAACGCTAGGTTCAAGGATTGCCTATGAGAATCCCTGGTATCGCATTCGAGAGGATGCGGTCATCCGTCCGGATGGAACCCAAGGGGTTTATGGGGTGCTGGAACGAGGTGCGGCGGTTCAGATGATCCCCCGGAAGGAGACCGGTGAGATTTATTTTTTAAGGGAGTACCGGTATCCTGTTCAGCAGTACTCCTATCACCTTCCAGCCGGCACAGCCGATGCGGGGGAGAGTCCGGAGGACGCGGCGCGTCGGGAGCTGGAAGAAGAGACCGGCATTACTGGGAGAATCTGGACCCCCTTGGGTCGGTTTTATGTAGCGCCGGGCTATAGCAGCCAGATAGGGTATATCTATCTGGTAGAAGATTTGACCCTGGGGACCAGCCGCCCCGAAGGGGGAGAAGATCTTCACATAGAGCTCTTCACGCTCTCCGAGATTCAGCGGATGATTCTGGAGAATATCATCATGGACCAGTTAACCGTTACCTCCCTTTATAAACTTGAACTCTTCTTGAGAAAGAACTCCCCAGAGTCCTAAAGTCCGGCTCTTGAGCGGGAAAAAGGGGGTCGAGGCGCGCGCAGGTCTATCGGGTTTTGTTTAGGAAGTGCTCTCCTTTTTCTGATTTGCTGGAAGCTTTATCGTGAAAGTACTCCCCTGGTTCACCCGACTCTCCGCCTCGATGGTTCCCTTGTGCCGCTCGACATAAAGTTTGCTGATGGCCAGCCCTAACCCAATTCCCCTCGCTTTAGTAGTAAATAGCGGTTCAAAGATCCTGGAAAGGTTTTCTGGGGGGATACCGACCCCTGTGTCCTTGAAGGAAATTTCCACGACCTCGGAGGCTCCTGGACCTTCGGCCCCGGAACCCTGATCCTTCCGTGTGGTGACGGTCAAGGTTCCCCCCAAAGGCATCGCCTGAACTGCGTTAGAGAGGAGGTTCAGGAAGACCTTTTGAATCTGCTGCGGATCTACGGAGATCGAAGGGAGATGCGGGTCCAGATCCCTGACAACGCAGATCGGATCTGGGATTTCCAGTTGGGCGAGGGTTTCCTCTACCAGGTTATTGAGATTTACCTGCACAACGTGGGGAACCTGTTCTCGAGAAAAATCTAACAGATCTGTGACGATCTTATCGGATAGGACGCTCTGCCGGTCCAATTTCTCCAGGTGTCTTTTAATGGAAGGATTCATGGCCTCCTTTTGTTGGCTGAGGTAATAGATAGAAGCTCGAATGACGGCCAGGTTATTCCTTAACTCATGGGCTATGCCCTTAGCCAGTTGGTCCATGATAGCCAGTTTCTCTTTCTGGATCCGCTCTTCGATCCATTGCTCTATGTCCTGAGCGATCTGCTCAATTTTCTTGAATAATTCCTCCCCATCGGCGACTAACCTCCGCCGATCTTCTACCAACTCCAGGAGTAACCGCTTTATCTGAAAATTACCCTTCGGTTTCATAATTCCGACGGATTAAAGGATCTAAATGAGAATTCATAGATCTAAGCTAAGTAATATCTTAGACAGGATCTCTGTTTTGTCAAATGAATTTACCTATTTGGCTATTTCCTTGACAAGGACCCCCCTGGTAATATAAGCTTTTCTCAATAAATCCGAACTTGTGCCTGTTTTTATAGATTTTAAATTTATGATGGGGAGGTAAGACGTGCTTTCAGAGAAATGGAATGAGGTTTTTAAGAGGCTTCTTGAAAACAGAGTGGTTTCAGATAGAATCTCTACACTTCAGAATGAAGAGGAGGGAGATCAGGTAAAGTTCACGATGATGGATCTTTCCGAATCGGACTTTCCGGGCCTTTATAAGATCCTCCAGGAAAAAAGAGACCTGGCCCTCTTCGTCTCTTATAATAAAACGGAGATCAAGGACGTGCTGTTGGTTTACAAGCTTGTTGAGAGGAGAAAGGGGAAACCCTCCGAGCCCTATTATTTTCCGGCCTTTGATTATTCTAAAGAGCCTCCGGAAGGTCTTCTAGACCAGTTGACCAGTTCCCAGGATCAGTTATTAAATCAGGTAGAAAAACAGGTTATCGACTTCATTGCCGCAGACCTACCGGAGCTGCACCTGCCCCCGGCGAATAGTTACATTAGAAGATTTGAGCATCAGATAGCGGCAAAATTTGGTTTAAGTAGCTCTTCCCAAGGTGAAGGACGGGAGAGACATGTCGTCATCCATAAGGGGGAGTGAGGGGCGCGGAGATGCGGCGATGGGGGACGATGCGCGATGTCCCCGCGTCCCCTAATTACCTTCCCTCCAGGCTTTCAGGGCTCTCCTCCAGGGTTACGTTTAAGGTTAATTTCTCATTGCCGCGCATGACGACCACAGGGACGGTTTCTCCCACCTTGTGCTGTCGGATGACGCGCAGTAGATCCTCGATGGCAGAGATTTTCTCCCCGGCCACCTCTAGGAGGATATCGCCACCTATCAGCGCCCGGGTACTCCCTATGATGACAGAACGGGTTCCCCCTCTGAGGCCGGCTTTATCGGCGGGGCCGTTTTCAGCGACTCGACTGATCATCACTCCTTCCTTAACCGGGAGCTTGAGGGCTTCGGCCAGTTCAGGGGTTATGGTAAACCCTCCGAGGACTCCCAGCCAGGGTCGGATCACCCGCTGGTTGGTGATCAATTGGGCGGCGACCTCTTTGGCGGTGTTAATGGGGATGGCGAACCCGATCCCCATGGCTCCCCCACTGGTGGAGAAGATGGCCGTATTAATGCCGATAACCTCCCCCCTGGCATTAATCAAGGGACCTCCGCTGTTGCCGGGATTAATGGAAGCATCTGTTTGAATCAACCGGTACACTTCGGAACCTGCGGAAAGACGAAGTTGTCGGTTTAAAGCGCTAATAATCCCTGAAGTGACGGTATGCTCCAATCCGAAGGGATTGCCGATGGCGATCGCGCGCTCCCCGACCCGGAGCTTATCGGAATCTCCCAGAACCGCAACCTTAGGGACCTCGGATTCCGGAATCTTAATGATGGCTACATCGGTACTCGGATCTCTTCCGACTAATTGGGCCTTTAATTTCTTTCCCCCGATGAGGGTCACCTCCAAGATCCTGGCATCGGCCACAACGTGGTTATTGGTGAGGATATATCCCCTCCGATCGATGATGAACCCGGAGCCTTGGCCCTGTTGAGGCACGATTTCCTGCCAGAAGAAATCGACCTCCAGGGTTGTAGCTATGATATTCACCACGGAGGGGGAGATCGACTCATAAACCTGTGTCACGATCTCCGTTCCTAAATCTTCGACCTTGGACAGGGGGACCTCCGTCCCTCTAACGCCCGGTTTACTTTCCTCCGGAGGCTTTTTCATAAAGTCCAGGTCTGAGGCCGGGGGCGCCTGCTTCCGTTGTTCCTGGATGAAATCCCATCCCCCCAACCTGAGGAACCAGACGGCCAGGCCAATAATGATCAGTATAAGAACCAGTTTCCAGCCCTTCATGTTTTTCTCCGATGACCCATCCTCTCTGCCGTTACGAGGGACAAGGGATTCCCCATGGAGCATCTTCAAGACCCAGACGGGCAAGCCCCCTCGTAACGAAAGGGTTAAGTAGGGACGAAGCCCTTACCGGGCGGGAGACGTAGCGCCCTGGAACTGCCCGGTGAAGATTTCCCCCATACTGTCAATTTGATACTTTCAGGTAGAAAACCTTATAAAGGGTGACACAGTTTATTTTCTTTGGCAAGAGTATATTTTTTAGCTTATCCTTTATGTAAGGATAAAAAAAGAAATTTAAAAAATCCTTAAAAAATCTTTTTTACCTCTTGTCAAAAAAACTTACTACACGTATATTGGTAGTTTGCATCCTCTTTGTTTCAGCCTTTTCTAACATCAGAGAGGAAGCTAAAAAGGCCTTAGAAGGCGAGGAGCGGGGTTCCTCACCTTTTGAGCTTGGATCTCTAGGTTAAATCAGTTTATTAAAATCATTAAATCGTCTTGAAAGGAGGAGCAGGATATATACATCCTTAAAAATATTATGAAACCTTCAAAAATGCAAAGTTTTGCGGCAGGGATTTCCACAGATAGAAGCCTGCGGCTTTATCTCCAAGAGATTGGAAGAATCCCCACCACAACCCGAGAGGAGGAGAAAGAGCTAGCTGAGAGGATTCAAAAAGGTGACCAGGAGGCTCTCAATCGCCTGGTGGAAGGAAATTTAAAGTTTGTCGTAAAGGTTGCCCAGGGGTATCAAGGGTGCGGTCTATCCCTGATGGATTTAATTAATGAAGGGAATCTAGGGCTTATCGAAGCGGCCAAGCGGTTCGATCCTTCGAAGAACGTGAAGTTCATCTCTTACGCGGTATGGTGGATCCGGCAGTCTATTTTACGGGCTTTATCCGAGCAGGGGCGTACCATTCGGTTGCCCTTGAAGCAAGGCGGGCTCCTGGTAAAGCTGGGTAAAGTTTATAGCGAGCTGGCTCAGGAGAAGGAGGGGCGGGAGCCTACTCCGAAAGAGGTTGCCGAGCGAATGGACCTCTCTGAGGAAGAAGTCCGGGCCATCTTGGAGTTCTCAAAAAAGCCTCTATCTCTGGATGCGCCGACGGTGGAAGATGAGAACGTCACATTGATGAATTTCGTGACCAATAAAAGTAATCTGGCTCCCGATGAAGTGGTTATCAACCAGACCCTCATCGAAGAGCTCCGAGAACTTTTAGATGATTTAGACCCTCGGGAAGCGACGATTCTCCGCTTGCGTTACGGAATTGATGGGGAGGAGCCTTTGACCCTGGAACAGATTGGGGAGCGTTTGCACCTTAGCCGGGAGAGGGTCCGACAACTTGAAAAGCGGGCCAAGGCCAGACTCAAAAAGCGGGCGGACGCTAAAAGTTTGGAAGATTATCTAAACTAATTTAGACCCTGACCCTGACTTCCCAGAGATTTTAAACCTTCGGAGGATGGACGCGACCCTCCAACCGAGGATCCAAATGAGACTGTGAGAATTAAAGAGATTCGTCAAGCCTACCATCATCTTCAGCGCTATCAGGAGATCCTTTCCGTTCTTGTTAAATATGGTTTGGCCGAATGGATCAACCGGTTGAATCTAGATTTTGCTCAAGCCATTCTGGCCCGGCGGGTCAATCCGACGCTGGCAAAGTTGCCCTTTGAGGTAAAAGTCCGCATGGCTCTTACGGAGCTTGGCCCTACGTTTATTAAACTCGGGCAAATTCTCAGCGTTCGGCCTGACCTGGTGGGTATTGCGCAATCCCACGAGCTTGCGCAACTTCAAGATAATGTTCCCCCCGATCCGACAG
>Ga0073934_10010002_pt1 | contig 11918 bp, 10 predicted proteins | sample LarsenN4metaG_FD_76834 | JGI IMG/M metagenome (GOLD analysis project Ga0073934, IMG submission 76834) | Hot spring sediment bacterial and archeal communities from British Columbia, Canada, to study Microbial Dark Matter (Phase II) - Larsen... ... | reverse complement strand
TTAGTTCACCGTATTGATAAAAATACCAGCGGACTGTTGATATTGGCCAAAACTGATAAAGCCATGCGCCACCTTGCCAAACAGTTTTTTGATCATACCATAAACCGCAAATATGTAGCCTTGGTTTGGGGCGATGTGCAGAAAGACGAAGGAACAATCATTGCACATGTTGGCAGGCATCTTCGTTTTCGCAAACTATTTGAAGCTTACCCTGAAGGCGATCATGGTAAAGATGCTATTACCCATTACCGGGTTTTGGAGAGGTTTGGTTATGTCACTTTAGTGGAATGTATTCTCGAAACAGGCCGCACTCACCAGATCAGGGTGCACATGAAACACATCGGCCATCCCTTGTTTAATGATGATTTTTACGGGGGTGATAAAATTGTAAAAGGAACAGTGTACAGTAAATACAAACAATTTGTAGAAAACTGTTTTCAGCTATGCCAGCGGCAGGCACTGCATGCCAAAACACTGGGATTTGTACACCCTTCTACCGGGGAGAATATGTTTTTCGATACAGACCTCCCGGAAGATATAGCACAGGTTATAGAAAAATGGAGAAAATACACTGAGACAACCGGCAACAGGTAATACTAATTGGTAAAGTCAAATAAAGTAGCAGTAAACATCCCTCTTTCTCTTTTTTTCATCACTACATCCCAGTTACCTATGTAGCGAAGAAGCTTGGGAACAAGGTAATTGCCAAATTTTGTCATTTCCACTTCCATATGCACATCAAAGTCGTACACGCCGGCATCAAAACTCATGTCATAGCGGCGAGCCATCACTTCCATTGTTTTTGTGTTGAAATAAGTGATCATACTATCGATCACAATATTATTCCTTTCACTGCTGCTCAACCCGGGTTTCGATTTTATCGTAAAAACATAACAAGACTCTCCATCATAATCACCAAAATCAACCGCAAAATCATACAGCATTGCTTTCTCCGGATCGAAAATGTTGATCTTATCGCCTATAAACGGAATACCCGGGATCTTCTTTCCAGGGTTAAAGAAAAGCATCTTCAGTTGCTCCTTATGTTTGGCCAGGCCTGATTTTGATTTAGGTTTAAAATCCGTTCCCTTTACTATATTATTATCGCCACAAACAGTACCGGATGTAAAAAATAAACTGGCATACAAATCAGCAGTATAATAATTGTAACCGCCATTACTCTCGAAGAAATCACCGGTTGTTTTCTCAGATAATACTTCCATTGAACGACAGCCGTTTGATCGAAGCTGTTTTGTCTTGCTGAGTAATGCAGCCTTAATAGCCCCTTTTTTGTCTTTGATACGGATATCGTTCCAGGATGTAAAACCCAATACCCTCAGATTCTTGAAAGCTTTATAAAAAGTGGTGTCCTGTTTAACCTGGTCTATAAACCGGGCCACATTCATGTCAGAACGGATAACGACTTCAGAGAGGCTGACCATTTTTGCCAGGCGTTCTGTATCAATGGAGTCCTGTTGTGCCTCCGTTTTGATAGAACAGAGCAGGCAAATAGTGAACAGGGATACTGATAAACACCGCATACTGCAAATTAGTTTTTTGAGCTGTAAATCGGCCGCTAATTCAAATGGAACACTTATTTTTAACCCTGCCTGTCTTAAACAGGTTCTAATCAAAAAACCTTTAATGATGAAAAAAACAATCTCGTTTCTCCTTGGCATAGTTTCCGTTACTATCATATCAGCACAGGATTCTGAAGCCATGAAAAAACACTACCTGAAAATGTATGATAATGCACTTGTGTATAACGATGCAAGAGCGGCCATCAATGCCCTGCATGGGTATGTAGCTATTGATAGCGGCGCCGCATATAAAGACACTTTATCCATGCTCTATTTTTCTACCAAAGCCTATGTAAGTGCCTTGATACTGGCAGAAGAAGTGTATAAGAAAGTTCCCGGTAATACAGATGCTATGGCAAGAGCTGCCGAATGTTATGATGAACTGGGCGACCCCAAAACAGCTGTTGGATTATTTGAACAGGTAGTACCTAAAACGAAAAACCCCTATCATATCTACAAACTGGCCGTAGGCCAATATCAATTAAAAAGAACATTAGAATGTGAAGTTTCTGCAAGAGCAGTACTGGCCGACACAAGCAGCAAGAGAATTGGTGTAAACTTTACTTCAATTGATGGCAGTCAGCAAGCGGTACCGGTTAATGCAGCAGCAGCCAACCTGATGGGAGTATTGAAAATGGATGCAAAAAATTATACCGGCGCTAAAACCGATTTCCAGGAAGCATTAAAGATGTACCCTGATTTTACAGGCGCCAAACAAAACCTGGAAGCCTGTGAGAAAGCATTGAAAGGCGGAACAAAAGCACCGGCAAAAACACCGGCGAAGCCGAAAGGATAAAAAATCATTAATACGTTCATAAAAAAAGAAGGCCGCCTGCGGCCTTCTTTTTTTATTCAAACTAGTACATATCTAATCTTGTTTACCCGGACTAGTTGGCCGCCTGTCAGAACTGGCGGGATCTGCTTTCGGTTGTTCTTTCTGCGCAGAGTTATCTGTAGTAGTCACAGGCTTTACACCTCCCTGATCGGAAATTGTAACTGGTTTAGTAATTACCTTCTCTGTAGTTGATGTTACTATCACTACACCAGCCGGCATTTTATTTGCATTATCGGTAACAAGCTTCGGTTTTGTTACTTTCAAATCCTCTGCTTTAACAGCAGTTGATGAAGCAGTTTGCGGTATCGAAACTGTTGGCGTTGTCTTACTTGTTTCTGTCACTTTAGTAGTCTTTGATGCAGAGGCATCACTCGCCAGCTGTGCATTTACAGACACAGTAATAACGCTGAAAGTGAACAAAACAGAAAAAGATTTTAGTATTTTTTTCATTGCTGATTTTTTATTGATTAAATAAAGTTATTTAACACTAACAAGTACATTAATTTTTCCAACTGCGTTGCTATTGAAATCCTGCAATGCTTTACCAAGCACCTGACCCACTTTCACTTTTTCTGGATCTGCTTTCATAGCAACCCCTGGAATCGAAGAAGTTACTAACAAATCGCCTCGCCTTATTTCACCACCTTCAAGACAAACTTTAGTCGGGATTACGCCAATAACACCCATGGGCACCATATCTGTTGTTTCATTGGCTTCAGCATTCCTCTCCGTTAATAATATACCAGGTTTGGTAGCGTAAACACCGGATACAAGTGTAGAATAAGCAGTTGAAGACTTTTCTACTTTTCTGTCTGAGTTCTGAGAAATCACCAACACATCTCCGGCTTCATACTCGTTACGATCTCCTTCTACTTCAAAAAACTCAGCCACATCTGCTCCTCCAACTTGTGTCCCATTATTAAAATAACCACGGCCTGTTCTGTCAATTCTTGCTTCATTAGTTCCGTTATTCTGGAAAATAGCAATATTTCCAGATGCACCTCCTTGGGCATTGTTGGCCAATAATGCTACACTATTAGTAGCAGTAGCATTAATAACCCTTGCTACTATTCCAATACCATTTGCATGAGTACTAAATCCATGTACTCCGGCATAATCACCGTCATTTCTGCCCACAACCGCACCCGCTGCTGCTCCATTTGCTGTGGTAAAGCCTACAATTGCCTCTCCGTTTGACATATTGCGTCCTATTATACCTGCACCGCTAATGGTATTTGTTCTTCCTTCAACACCAGCAAAGCCAGACTGTGTTTCTGCATATATACCAGAAGCTGATCCAGCAACAGATACATTGATACCCGTAGTAACATTTGCTACATTACTCAACTCCAGATCTATTCCACGGCCAAGGCCAGCCATATCAATTTCCACTGCGTTATTGGAGTTCGCCGCATTTATAACTTGAAAATAACCAGCTCTTCCTGAACCTATATTAACACCCCACAGTCCGTTACCAGAACCTGTATTAACACCTGTGGTTCCTCCAAGTCCTCCAGCAGAAAGGCCGTAAACACCATTTTGAGTTCCGCTAACACCAACAACACCAATTCCAGAACCTGATTCACCGTAGACTGAGCCGGCTGTTGCAACACTGGTAGCAGGCGCAGTACCTAAAAGAGATCGGGTGGCGTTCTGACTTGATGAACCTGCAATTACATTAAGAGCCCTGCCAGTACCATTGGTAATTGCATTTAAAGTATGAGAAGCATTTGTGTTATTAGTATTCTCAAACCGGCCAGATTCCCCATTTGCACTTATACCATATACACCAGTTCCGTTTGTACTTAAACCATACATGCCGAAACCAGTTGTGCTGCTTCCATGTACACCAATGCCATTCGGGGTTGTACCATATACACCCCAGCCACTTCCGGCCTGAGAGCCATAAACTCCAATGCCTAACCCCCCAGTGCCATTGTTAATACCCCTCACACCAGCAGAGAAGCCGCCCGGTGTAGTAGATGTGATAACACCCCTGATACCCACCGCTGAGGCATCAGTATTATTACTTTGACCCAGAACAGCATCCGGTCCGCCCGTGGCTGCCACAGATAATGCATGCAGTTTAGCTGATGGTGCTGTTGTTCCAATACCCACATTCAAAGAACCATCTTCAAATGTCATAACTTTTTGGCCTGCCTGAACATTAACTCCATTTAAGGTTACATGTAAGTCGCCTGTAGCTTCTTCCATGTATAAGCCGCTCGCTGAATTTAAACCAATAAACAAAGAAGCGTTGGTAGAAGATCCCGGAGTTGTATAAACATTAAATGAATTGGGATCTGCAAAGAAATTACCAACAGAGACTGAATTATTATCATCCCGCATGAGCGAATTACCCAAGTTTGTTCCATTCGGCGTCCATTTAGGAATAAAATTCAACGTACCACTTCCGGTTACTACTCCAATTCCAGAAGGATCCTGCCAGCTGGCATTACCGGTCGCATCACTGGTAAGAATTCTGTTTAATGCCTGTGTACCGTCAGTGATGTTTACATTACCCACCACATGCAGGTTGCGGGCTGGTGTAGTTGTACCAATACCTAACCTACCTGCCGTTGTCAATGTCATTAATGGCGCGCCTAATACATCTGTTTGTGCCAATGCACTGGTATTCGCAAAGGTCAATGCACTATTTCCACGGTTGTAAATACTGATATGGCTTGTTCCAAAACCAAGAAATTTAACTTCAGAACCAGTGTTTGCTCCGCCGCCAACATTAACACCAGAATTGTTTTGAACCACCGTTAATCTTGCAAAAGGACCTGCGGTTCCAATTCCTACATCGCCATTGTTTAATATGCGAACCCTTTGACCACCACTTGTATTGGGAAACTCTACCTGTCCGTCGTCAAACAGCTGGAAAGGAGTAAATGTTGTTCCCGGAACTTTTGTAATCTGGAAACGACTTGCCTGAACATTCATTCTCCATTCCATTCCTGAAACTGAATTGTTAATAGCAATGGCGCTGCCCCAGATATCAGGGCCGGTTACTCTCAGGGCCGGAGCATTGGTTGAACTGGTACTGATAGCAACCGTAGGAAGGTTATTGGCAGTATTGGTATTGCTGAAAACACCGGCACTACCTGTACTACTGGTACCGAATACACCTGTACCGCTTGTTGAAGTACCATTAACTCCGATACCGCTGGGCGCATTTCCATACACACCCCAGCCACTTCCGTTCTGGCTACCGTATACGCCAATGCCATTTCCACCCGTACCATTATTGATACCCCTTACACCGGCAGAAAAGGCTCCGGGGGCAGCAGAGGTAACTGTACCGATAATTGCACTGGCATTACCGGCTGTACTGTTGGTCAGGCCTTCCAGCGCCGTAGCACCTGCAGATGTTGTATTACTATTGGTAATCTTAAACAATGTTCCGGGATCGGCCTGTGTCTTATTAAAAGGCAAAACAAGATCACCGGAGAGATTGCTGTACAATGAATATGGAACCGATGCCAGTTGTGCTGTTCCGATATTGATGAAACTCGTTCCGCCATTCGGATCTATTTCCACCTGGATGAACTTGGCGCCAACAGCCCAGTTCACACCGGGAATAGTTCCTGTAACACTGGTGGCACCGGGGCTGCCCACCTGTACGTTGAATAGTCCAAAAGGATTTGTTGTTACTACCCGGGATTCCTGGTAAACAGTAGGACCTGCTGCTGCTCCATCCCGGATTGTCAGCCGCAGGTTGATGGTCTTATTCACCAGCACATTACCCACACTGTTGCGGGCAACACCCTGGTAGTTCAAAATGCCCGGCGCCTGGCTGTAACCCAGCAATGCTCCCAGCATAATGGCTATTAAGGATAAAATCTTTTTCATTTGCTTGTTTGTTTTTTTGGTTTTGATTGTGTTTTCCTAATCCATTTTTATCACCTTCAGTCCGCTGTGACGAATGACCTCAATCTCGCCTCCTGCGATAACGCTTGGACGGCGGGTGTCCGGCTTCAGGTCGGCCACCACGAAATATATCCCGTTGGGATATCTCGTCAGGTCAAACATCTCAATCCGGCAACAGCCATCGTAGTGATAGCTCCTTGTCTCCAGTATCTGGCCAATTGAATTGATCAGCTGAAGACTCATAAACCCGGGTGTCTTCACGAAAAAGTCCACCTCGAATTTGCCGGATGTGGGATTAGGAAACAATTTGTAATCGCCTTCTTCGAACAGAACTGTGTATGGTGATACACCTATTTTGTCTGTGCAGGGCTGCAATACACCCTGGGTCACTAAAATAGAACTGTCCGGGGGAGCGAAGGCCTGGATAAGCACCAGTTCTCCAAAGCTCCATTCATAACGGTAATACGACAACGCATTGTCGTAAGTGCCCCCGGCCGTGTTCATAATCGCCGGTACCACCCCGTTCCATGGAACTACAGAAGGAACCTGTGCCTTACAGAAGCCGATAGCCATGAATATGGCTAACAGAGAAAGAGTAACTCTTCTTCTCATAAGCGTTGAGTTTAATGGTTATAAAAAAGTTCAGAGGGGTAGGATGCCCGAAGATGGACCATGCTACTAAAGAGAGAGATTAACCAGGTAAAAATCTTCTTTCGAAGATTCGTAACGAAAGTAGAGAAGTTGCCTGACTGAAAGAAATTTATTTTGAAAATATTAGTTGTTTAATCAACTGATAACGAAAGAATCATACTTGTCCTAACCAGGAAACATCATCTTATAGTCCACAGAAACTTTCCCTTTTGTAATATCATTCAACCTGCTTTTCATCAGTTTTCTTTTCAACGGAGATATATGATCTATGAACAGCTTACCTTCTATATGATCGTACTCATGGAGTATTACTCTTGCCGTAAGCCCGAAAAATGTTTTCTTATGTGGCTGGAAATGTTCGTCAAAATAACTCAGGGTAACTGATTCATGCCGGTAAATGTCCTCCCTGATTTTGGGTATGCTGAGACAGCCTTCATTATAAACCCATTCATCACCCTCCAGTTCAGTAATACGGGCATTAATAAAAACAGCCTTTAAACCGGGCGCATCGGGGTATTCGGCTTTTTCTTCCTCATCCATATTATTGAACATCTGCACCGTATCCACTGTAAACAGGCGTATAGAACGGTTGACCTGCGGGGCGGCCAGTCCTACCCCATTGCTGGCATACATGGTCTCCCACATATCTTCAATGAATTTATCCAGTTGAGGATATTCAGCCGTAATATCTTCTGCTACTTTTCGTAAAACCGGATGTCCGTATGCCACTATTGGTAAAATCATTGTGCAAATTTACCGCCCCTTGCCTATTCAACCAATTAACCAATCAACTTATTGATCGGAGATATTCCTGCAACATAATCGTTGCTGCAATCTCATCTACCAGGGCTTTGTTTCGGCGCTGCATTTTCTTTAGCCCCATTTCCAGCATAGCATCTTTGGCCATTTTGGAGGTATAGCGTTCATCCACCTTTTTTACCGGCATTTGGGGAAAATGTTTTTGTAATTCCTTTATACATCGTTCTACATATGCCGTAGCATGGGTAGCCGAATCATCCCAGTTGGTAGGCCAGCCGATCAGAATGAGTTCCACCTGCTCTTTACTAAAGTAATCTTTTAAGAATACAATAAGTTCTTTTGGGTGAATAGTGGTCAATCCGGTCGCTATGATCTGTAAAGGATCCGTTACGGCAATGCCGGTACGTTTAAGGCCATAGTCGATACACAGAATTCTGGGCATATCCCCAACCCCTAAAGGGGAGTTTTTGGTGAGTTAATAAATAAATCAGCAATTACAAAGATGGCAAAAACAACGGAAGCAATTCCATTGGCTGTCATAAAGGCGAGGTTTACTTTGCTGAGATCATTAGGCTTCACAACAGAGTGCTGGTAGATCAGCATCCCGATGAAAACCGACACTCCTATCCAGTAGAACCAGCCAAAACCACCATAGTAACCGGCATAAGCAACAGCTGCCGCACTCAACAGATGTAATAATTCCGAAACCCGCAACGCTTTTGCCTTACCTAACCAGGCAGGAATGGAATATAATTGCTGTGACTTGTCAAACTCCTCATCCTGCAAGGCATAAATAATATCAAAACCACTGACCCAACAGATAACTGCAATAGAAAATAAGATGGGCAAAAAAGCAAATTGCCCGGTAACGGCTAAGTAAGCACCGATTGGCGCCAGAGACAGGCCAAGTCCGAGTATTAAATGACAAAGCGGGGTAAAGCGTTTAGTATAACTATAACCCAGTACTACTGCCAATGCAACCGGAGACAGGTAAAAACAAAGTCGATTAATAAAATAGGTACAGGTGATAAACAACAGGCAATTGACGATAGTAAATAGCAACGCATTGGGGGGAGTAATAATTCCTTTTGGTATTTCTCTTATCGCTGTTCTTGGGTTTTTAGCATCAATATCCCGGTCGAGGTAACGGTTAAAAGCCATAGCAGCACTGCGGGCAAAGACCATACAGAGGATGACGAGGATTAAGTATTGAACAATTAACCACCCGGTTGATGACTCTGCTAATATCAGTTTTCCTAACAAAGAATCATTTGAAATCTGTGAATTGCCATTCCATCCTAATGATTGGTTCAGGTTCCATTGATATACACCATTCGGATTTTTCCAGGCGTCTAAAAAAGGATTATAATCTGTATAAACCAACCCAATAAAAAAACCAATTAATGCAAACGGCATTGCAAAAATGGTATGTGAGAATTTTATTAAACTCAGGTAGCTTTTTACTTTACTCATGATTTTGTTAGCCACTGAAGCACAGAAAATTCAGTGCCTCAGTGTTTCTGTGGTAAATTTAATTAATACGATTACGAACCAATTCCCATAAAACAACACCAGCCGCCGTGGCAATATTCAGCGAATGCTTCATACCCAGTTGCGGAATCTCCAAACAGCCATCACACAATGCAATGGTTGATTGTTCCACCCCGGTTACTTCGTTGCCAAACAAAACAGCAATCTTTTCATCCGGTTCAAAACCAATGGCATTTAATTTATAACTCCCTTCAGCCTGCTCGGCAGCATAAACATTATATCCCAGGCTTCTTAGATCTTCGATGGCTTCAGCCGACGTTTTAAAATATTTCCAGCTGACAGTTTCCTCCGCACCAAGGGCAGTCTTCTTAATTTCTTTATGCGGTGGCTTCGCTGAATAACCAATGATATAGATGGCTTCAATAAGAAACGCATCAGAAGTGCGGAACACACTGCCCACATTATAGGCGCTGCGGATGTTTTCCAGCACAAGGATGATCGGGATTTTTTCAGAGGCCTTAAACTCTTCTACGGATTTCCGCCCCAGCTCCTGCATGCTCAGTTTTCGCATGGCGCAAAAGTAGGAATTAGTGAATAAGTTAATTGGTTGACCGGGGATCAGCCCAATCAACCAATTAACCAGTAAACCAATTAACCTTATTCTACTTCAAATTCACAATCTTCTTGTCTTTCGGGTACTTCACACTATAACTGAACCGGACTTTTTTGCTTTCACCGGGCTTGAGGTCTACTTTCCAGGTCAGCACACCTGTTTCTGTATTTACCATGGCAGCGCCATCATCTTCCAGTTTTACTTCCACTTCTTTGATCGTACTCAGCGGGAACTGATCTTTCAGCAATAAGTTTACATCAGATACTTTATTATTTTTTACCAATATCTCGTAGGTAAATACCTGCTTTGCATCCTTTCCGGAGGTTTTCAGGCTGCTTTGTTCTTTCACCAATGACCGTTTTACAGCCACCCTCTTATCCCTGCCTAAAGAAAGGTTCAGTGTATCAGCTGTCGTATTAGGATCAATATTGGATTTACCCAGGTAAGTATCATCCATAATAATATTGGCATCACCGGGTAGCAAATCAAGATTTTGCCAGTCGGCCACTTCTGCCAGCAGGTATGCCTCTTTATCTACTCTTGGTACCGCATAGTTCTTCAATACACAATCAATCAATTGTTCTTTTATATTAATGCTGTTCAGCTGACCATCACTGGCAATATCATAAGGAAGGTCTATCTCATAATTAATATTCAACTGACCGGAATTCAGCGTAGTGTATTGATCCAGTGTACTGGGATCGATTGTCTGGTCTTTTTGTGTTTTCACTTTGTACTGACCTGCTGCATCTGTCACCACCACTTCAGCCAGTTTCTCATCATCGCCATATGATTGTATAATATTCCTCGCCGCATTGCCCTGCATGGCCCTTCTTTGAAGATCGGAATACAGGCCAGGCACATAAAGCTGGAGGTACCAGGGCGTCAATACCGGGGCCGTCACACCGAAATTAGGTGTCCCGGTACTCAGTGTAAGCTTTGTTTTCTTCCAGTCAATACCGGTAGTTTGTGTAAGCGATGCTTTGTACACAAGTTTCACTTTATTTGTTTTTGAATTCACTCTTACATCATACATCGCCGTCCAGCCGGCATTGTTGGTATAATAAGAAAGCTCAACCGGAATTTCTCCTGCCCTTTTGCACATCACCTGCAGGAACACCTGTCCGTAGGGTTTTTGTCTAACCGGGGTAACTGCATTAATAAGATTGATTCTTTTCCGGATATCGGCAATCTTTATATTCAACTGGGCAATTACTTGCTTGTTATTGTAAATATTCGTCTTTGATTTTTCAATTTTTCCATTGTAATACTCCAGCAGTTTCAGCAATTCATCACTGGTGATGGTTTTATTGCCGCTGTTATTAACCGTGCTTTCAATCAGCAAACCTGTTTTGGTTAAAATTTCCTGGTCAATGACGATCAGGTTGTCTAAGCGGCTGATCTCTCTTTGTACCAACGCAATGCTGTCTTCCAGCCTTTCCACTTCCTTAACCTTAACTACCGGGGGAGCAACGGGATAAAAAACAGCATAGCGCTGCGACATTAGCGCCACATCTTCCGGCACACTTATCTGCAGGCTGTTAATATCAATACTGGTACTAAGCTGACTGATCACAATGATCCGGGTATTTGTTCCGATACTGACCTTTGATGAATGGGTCATTTCAGCACCATAGCCAAAATAAACGGTGGCGTTACTTATAGTGGCATCTGCTCTTACGGTATCGGGTTTTTCAGCAGAATTATTTTGGGCAAAAGACTGGGCACAGGATAATATTATCCCGGTCAACAGGAGTAATTTCTTCATGGCAAATATGTTTTATACCCTGATGCAAAAAGAAAGAGTGTTACATAAACACTTCCTTATTTTTGTCGCCCATGGCGAAAACAGCAAGTTCCGATACACCCATGATGCAGCAGCACCGGGCTATAAAGCAGAAATACCCGGATGCCATTTTACTTTTCAGGGTGGGTGATTTTTACGAAACCTTCGGGCAGGATGCGGTACTGGCTTCGCAAATCCTGGGCATCACCCTTACTAAAAGAAATAACGGGGCGGCTGCTTCTTCTGAACTGGCCGGGTTTCCGCACCATGCATTAGATACTTATTTACACAAACTGGTGAAAGCCGGGCACCGGGTAGCTATATGCGACC
>Ga0073934_10010001_pt1 | contig 11919 bp, 10 predicted proteins | sample LarsenN4metaG_FD_76834 | JGI IMG/M metagenome (GOLD analysis project Ga0073934, IMG submission 76834) | Hot spring sediment bacterial and archeal communities from British Columbia, Canada, to study Microbial Dark Matter (Phase II) - Larsen... ... | reverse complement strand
GCAGTGGCTTCGGCCATGCGGCGCACGTCGCCTTTGTATTTCGGGTCGGCACTGACGGAAGGAATGCGGAGGAGTTCGAGAAGTTCGTCGAGGAAGCGCGATTTATTGGCTTCGAGATACTGTTTCAGTTCTTTCATTGCGAAGGAAAATTCGGTGACTTTTGAAAATGGCTGGCAAAGTTCCCGAATTTTTGAAAAACGGCAAGGGTTTTTGCAAAGTGTTGGGAAGGGTAGGTGAAGTGGCGGATTTTGCTCTACTGTTCTGTTATGTAGAACGAAGTGAGACATCCGGCTTTGCGCTGGTGCAGATGTCTCACTTCGTTCGGTATGACAGATTGAGGCAAGAGTAACCCCGCTGTCATTTTCCTCGCCACGCAACAACTTTTCACCCAAATTTCAGTTTCCCTCCCGAATTTTGCGCCGTCATGGAGAAAAACGAACCCGCCCGCCCCAAACTCAGCCGCGAGAGTCTGCGCGAGGCTGTCAAGATTTTTGAATACATCCGCCCCTACAAGTGGCAGTTCTTTTTCGGGCTGTTTCTGCTGTTTCTCGGCAGCACCGTTTTTTTGGTTTTTCCGAAAATTATTGGCGAAATGCTCGACGTGGCACAAGGCAAAGTTACGACTGACCTCGACCTGAACGAAATTGGTATCTGGCTCATCGGAATCCTTGTATTTCAAGGCATTGTATCCTACCTGCGCGTCATGATGTTTGCCCAGGTCAGCGAAAAAGGCACCGCCGACATCCGCGTGGCCTTGTACAAACGGCTCATTTCGCTGCCTATCGTTTTTTTTGAAAAAAGCAGGGTAGGGGAGTTGGTCAGCCGACTCACCAACGACGTAGAGAAACTTTACAACACCTTTTATTTCATTCTCGCCGAGTTTTTGCGCCAAATCATCATCCTCGTCGGCGGCATCGCCGTGTTGTGGTGGATGTCGCACAAATTAGCCTTCGTGATGCTGGCGACTTTTCCCGTCATTGTCATCGGCGCGATGTTCTTCGGGCGTTGGGTGCGCAAACTCTCGAAAGAGCGCCAGAACAAACTCGCCGAGACGAACACCATCCTCGACGAGACCTTGCAAAGCATCCATGCGGTGAAGGCTTTTACGAACGAATTTTTTGAAAGCCAGCGATATACGCGCTCCAATTCGTCGGTTGTCGGTGTGTCCATGCGCTACGCGAAAGGCCGGGCGGTGTTCGCTGTGTTCATCATCACTATGTTATTCGGGGCCTTGTTTTTCGTCATCGGCTACGGAATGCACATGGTGCAGACGGGCCAAATCACAGCGGGCGACCTCATCGCGTTCGTGACGTACACGGCGGTGATTGGCGGCAGCATCGCCAGTTTGGGCAATTTTTACACTGAACTTGTAGGCGCCGTGGGCGCTACGGAACGGGTTCGGGAAATTCTGAAATCGCCGACCGAAACGGAGGAGCGCAAACGCGGCAACGTCAACGCTGGCCGCCTGCGCGGCAATGTTTCTTTTGAAAATGTGCATTTTTCTTACCCGACCCGTGCCGACGTGGAGGTGCTGAAAGGCGTAAGTTTGGAAATTCCCGCCGGTCAAAAAGTCGCCCTCGTAGGCCAGAGTGGTGCGGGGAAATCCACCATCATGCAGTTGCTCCTGCAATTTCATTTCCCGACTTCGGGCGAAATTTTTGTGGACGGCAAGGGCATTTACGACTACGACCTCGAATCGTATCGTCACAACTTCGCTATTGTGCCTCAGGAGGTTATCCTTTTTGGCGGCACGATTCGGGAAAATATTTTGTACGGAAAACCCGATGCGACGGAGGAAGAAATCATCGCCGCCGCCCGCCAGGCAAATGCCTGGGATTTTATCTCGATGTTCCCCGACAAGTTGGAAACCGTCGTCGGCGAGCGCGGCATCAAACTCTCCGGCGGCCAGCGCCAGCGCATCGCCATTGCCCGCGCCATTTTGAGAAATCCGTCCATCCTCTTGCTCGACGAAGCGACTTCTTCGCTCGATGCCGAATCGGAAAAAGTCGTTCAGGAGGCTTTGAACAATCTGATGGAAGGCCGCACGAGTATCATCATCGCGCACCGTTTGGCGACGATTCGGGATGTGGATTGCATTTATGTTTTGGAAAATGGCCGCATCGTAGAGCAGGGGACGCACGAAGAATTGTCGGCCATCGAGGATGGAGCGTATTCAAGTTTGGCAAGGTTGCAGTTTGATATGGCACAGGCGTAACGCGCACATATTCTTAGCGTTACGCTTTCTGCATCATCATCTCTAACGGCAGTTCAAAACCTGGCAACACATCTTCTCCCGACAGTTTTTTTCCTAAAAAACCTTCCACGATTTCAGGCTTGGTTTTTCCTGCCCGATAAATATATACTTTTTCCTCGTAGGGGTCAATCAGCCACGCGAGCCGAACGCCGTTTGCCATCCAGGTATCAGCCATTTTAGTTTGGAGTTTTTTCAAACGGTCGGTGTCGGAGCGAACTTCTGCCACGAAATCGGGGACGATTTTGATGAAGGTTTCTTCCTCATCGAAACTTTCTGACAGGCGTTGAGGAGAAATCCACGCTGCATCGGGAGACTTGGTGGAGCCGTTAGGAAGGTCGAAGCCCCCGGTCGAACCCTGCACTTCGCCGGGGTCAGATTGGCGGTAGTTCCAGGCGTACAAAAGGCCGATGAGGACCGATTCGCGCTTGCTGGAGCCTCTTTTGACAGGCGACATCACAGTAACAGTTCCATTGGCTTCCCGCTCCATGCCCAAGTCGGGGTAACGCTCGGCCAGCGCCGTGAACTCCTCCTTGCTCAACGGGCGCTGCAATTCCACCGGCCCATAGTGCAGGGCCAGGTCTTCCAACGTGATTTCTTTGCGACGCGACAATAGAGCGGTCATGGTGTCAATTATTTTTGATGAACAAAAGTAACGTTTTCATCAAGATTGTTTTGGGATGATCTCTGTTTGTTCCCCAAAGTATTGTGCAAATTTCCCCAAATCTTCAGCCAAATCTTTGTTTTGCGTGGCTCTCAAATAAGTCTGCCCCAGCGAGCGGAGTATCTGATAGACAAAACGATCCATCTCGACGACTTGCATTTCTTTCGTCCAGAGGTCAATGCGGAGCGTGTCGCGATGTTCTTTGTCGAACAAGGCGACAGCCATCGCTTTACATTCTTCCATTTGACCGTTGTTGCGGTCGCTGGCGCCCCATTCGATTTTTACCGGTACCTGTTCGGCGTTCAGGCCGACCCGCAGCGTGATGTCGCTCGTCTTGGCAATTTCGTTCGATTCCATGTTTTTTCTAAAAAAATTGTTTCAAAAAATCGGGGCAAAACTAAATGAAAAACGCCGGAGCGCCTACTTTTGCTCACCATGTTCGTCCTTCATTTTGGCAACGATTTCGACGGCCCGGTCTATGCTTCCCAAACCATTTTGCGGGCTGGCGAACTCTATGTCGGCCTCAGAAAATTGCTCCAGTGGCTTGAAAACCAACTTGGTTTGAGCGGTTATCCTGACAACGCCGACTACCTCCGCATCGAATTGTACCGGCAGGCGCTGAGCCAGCATCTCACTGAAAACACGGGTGTTTTTTACGAAAAATCTTTTGCTGCCGACCGTTTTGCCACAGCTACCGCTTTGCTTGCCTGGCGCGATGAATTGCTCCTTGCCGGCTGGGACTTTTCTGTTATCGAGGATATTCCGCCGCGACTCGCCACCCTCGCGGCAGTCGAAGTTTTATTTCAAAAAAAACTGTCCGAGCCCGACACAGGCGTGCAAGCCTTCGGTTTTGCCGACCGTTTCGTTCAGACGCTGAACGTGCTTGAAACGAGGAACATCCCGTTGGAAAAGATTTGGCTGTACGAACCGGAAAATCTCCAGGCCCCTCATATTCAGCGGTTAATAAAACTTTTCAGGATAAAAAAAATCGAAGTCGCGGAAGCCGAAAGTGGGCCCCCAGCCAGTGAAGAGACGGATTTGGGGAAATTGCAGCGGCGTGTTTCGGTCTCCAAAACTGCTGAATCTGATTTTTCGTTACTCATCCTCAAATCCCGTCGCGACAGCGACACTGCCACTTTTCTTGCCCAAATTTTAAGAGAAAACGCCTCGTTTCGCCCGACTTTTCTGATTCCCGAAATGAACCTTGCCCTCGAGCGGGCACTTACGCTCGAAGGTTTTCCGGCGATGGGCATTTTGTCTGCGTCGTTGGCGCGTCCCTCCCTCCAGGTGCTGAAACTCGCTCCGGCCTTCCTTTGGGAGCCGGTGGATGTGTTCAAAATCATGGAGTTCGTTTCGCTGCCGCTCAAGCCGCTCGACGAAAAACTGGCCCTCGAAATCGCCCGTGTGCTGGCCGAAAAGCCGGGTCTTTTCAGCGACACCTGGTTTGCCGCTGTGTACGGCTACCTCGAACAAGGCGAGGTGCCCGACCAGGCGCGGGAACAATACGAATTTTGGTTTGGCCGCCGCCGTTACGCCGCCAATGGCACGGCTCCCAAACGCGATGCGATTGTGATTTACAATTACTTGCACGAGTGGGCGCTCGATTATTTCGAGGAAAGCGGCAGCACGAATACCTCGCTGCTCGTGCTGGCTGAGCAGGCGCGCCGCATCCGGGATTTGCTCGAAACCCTGCCGGAACAACGCGTGACTTTCCTTGAACTGGAGCGCATCGTGCGCACGATTTACGAGCCATCGCCCGTGCAATTTGCTGCCGCTGAGGTCGGGCGATTTGATTTTGTTCAAAGTCCCGGCGCCTTTGCAGCACCTGTCGAGACCCTCGTTTGGTGGAATTGTTTGTACGAAAACACGACCCCTGCGCCCGATAAATGGCAGACGGAGGAAAGGCAATTTTTTGAAAAACAAGGAATTGCGCTAAGTGCGCCCCGCAGGGAAAGCCAATTCAGCCAATTCCGCCAGATGCGCCCGGTGTTGCAAACTGCCCGCCAACTCATCCTCGTCGTACCGGAACAAGCCGATGGCACGGAAACGGTGCCGAGTCTTTTGCTGGGTGATATCGAAGCGGCTTTTCCGAATAAAAAAGACTTTACTTTTTGCCTCGACGATGAAAATGACCGCACCCGGCTCGCTGCCATTTTGAAAATTCCTGCTTCCGAAACGCTTCCCGTCCGGCACAGCGCCCGGCTGCGCCCACAACTGCACATCAACCGTCCTGAACTGCTCCCGGAGAGCGACTACGAAACGCCGACGAATCTGGAGAGCCTTTTTTACTATCCGCACCGGTGGTTTTTTAAGCAAAAATTGAGACTTTTTCCTTCCAGTTTGTTGAGCGTGACAAGCGACACGACTTTGGTCGGCAGCCTCGCACACCGTTTTTTTGAAAAAATATTGAAGGAAAATCTCGCCACCCTCGACCGGCGCGCAGTACAGGACTGGGTGGACGCGGAAGCCGAAAATCTCCTGCCCCGCGAAGGCGCGACCTTGCTGCTTTATGGCCGCGAGCCCGAACGAAATGCTTTCCTGCATCGCGTGAAAAACGCGGCCTGGAGTCTGGTGTCGCTCTTGCGTTCCAACGGCTGGGAAGTGGCGCACACCGAACTCGATCTGGAAGGTCATTTTGGCGAAATACCTGTGCGTGGCAAGGCCGATTTGGTGTTGCAGCGCGACGACGAGTTTGCCATCGTTGACCTGAAATGGAGCGGCGCCCGGCGACGTAAAGAGTTGATTCAGAATGGCGAAGACTTACAACTCGTGTTGTATGCCAAATTGCTTCCCCCGCCCGAACGCTGGCCGCACACGGCGTATTTTATCCTGGAAGAAGGCAAAATGATTGCCCGCAATTCGGCGGCTTTCCGGGAAGCGATTGTGGCCGGAAAAGGGGGCGAAGACCACGCCGCAGCCTGTGAGGCTATTTTTGAAAAAATGGAAAAAACCTTCGCGTGGCGACTCGACCAAATCCGGCGCGGCGTCGTGGAACTTCGCACCGAACGCACGGCTCCCGAACTGGAAGCCATTTACGCGGAACAACTTTTTGAACTGCTTGAAATGAAAACCGAGGACGCGCGCTGGGACGATTATCGGACTTTGCTCGGCATTTAGCAGTGACACTTTTTATTCGGCTTCCGGGGCGAGTTTGACCCGCAGGCCGTCCATTTCTTCCCTGAGTTTTATCTGGCAACCGAGCCGGCTGTTGCCTTTGACAAAGAACGCCTGGTCGAGCATGGTGAGTTCGTCGTCGGTCGGTTCAGGCAATGCGTGTTCGCTCAAGACGTACACGTGACAGGAAGCGCAGAGCGCCATGCCGCCGCAAGTGCCTTTCACCGGGAGTTCGTAGGCTTTGCACAATTCCATGAGGCTCAGGCCCATATCGGTAGGGGCTTCGAGGTCATGGGGCGTTTCTTGGTGGTCAAGGACGGTGATGTGGATCATGGAGTGAAATTTCTTTCAGGATATTGCAAGTCTAAATGTGGCGACAAAGGTAAATCACGTAATGAAGCGCTCCTATTTTTCACAAAAAAGTGTGACCAGCGCGGGAAATCAATCCTTTGCGGTACCCTACTTACCATCCGCCATTTTCCTACCTTTGCGCCTGTTTTCTGGTCATTGAAGTAATTGAGGGTCATTAAATCATGAAAAAATGACCTAATGACCCTCAATGACCCCTAATTTCCCTTCACTCATGCTCAGCCTCTCAAATATCTACATCCAATACGGCAACCGGATTCTGCTCGATTCGGTCAATTTTGTGCTCAAACCCGGCGAGCGCGTCGGCCTCGTAGGCCGCAACGGCGCGGGAAAATCCACCCTCCTTAAAATCATCGCCGGCGAAATGTCGCCCCACGAAGGCAACGTCGTCGTGCCGGCACATTTCACGCTTGGCTACCTGCACCAGGACATGTTGTTGCCGAAAGGCAAAACCGTGATTGACGAGACGATGACGGCGTTCGCAGAAATTTTGGAACTCGAAGCGGAATTGCACCGCATTGAAAATGAACTCGCTACGCGCGACGACTACGAATCGGACGCCTATCACAAACTCATCGAGCAGATGGGCGACGTGACCGAACACCTCCACCACCTCGGCCACGCCACCACGCAGGCCGATGCGGAGAAAGTGCTCGCAGGTCTCGGTTTTCAGCCATCGGACATGACGCGCCTGACCGACGAATTCTCCGGCGGCTGGCAAATGCGCATCGAACTCGCCAAAATGCTGCTGCGCCAGCCTGACCTCCTGCTCCTCGACGAGCCGACCAACCACCTTGACATCGAGAGCATCCTCTGGCTCGAAAACTGGCTCTTCAACTACCCCGGCATGGTCATCATCATCAGCCACGACCGGCGTTTTCTCGACAACGTGACCAACCGCACGGCGGAAATTTCGCTCGGAAAAATCTACGACTACAAAGCGCCTTACACGAAGTATGTGGAACTCAGCGCCGAGCGCCGCGAACAGATGAAAAACGCCTACGAAAATCAGCAGCGCGTCATCGCCGACAAAGAGCGCACTATTACCCGCTTCATGGCCAAAGCCAGCAAAACCAGCATGGCGCAGTCCATGCAAAAGCAGTTGGACAAAATGGAGCGCGTTGAAATCCCGGACATAGACACGGCGACGATGCGAATCCGTTTTCCCGACGCGCCGCGTTCAGGGGAAGTGGTGGCCAAAGCCGAGCATCTGAGCAAGCGATACGGCAATTTGAAAGTGTTGGAAAATGTTGATTTTCAAATATTAAGAGGCGAGCGCGTAGCCTTCGTAGGGCAAAACGGTCAGGGCAAAACAACTTTGGCAAAAATCCTCATTGGCGCGGAACCCGCCTCGTCGGGCCACGCTACGCTCGGCCACAATGTCAGCATCGGCTACTACGCGCAAAACCAGGCCGAGACACTCGACCCGAAACTGACACTCCTGCAAACGATGGAGCAACACTCGCCCGAAGAGATGCGCACCAAACTGCGCGGTATCCTCGGCGCCTTCCTGTTCAGCGGCGAAGATGTGGATAAAAAAGTATCTGCGTTGAGCGGCGGCGAGCGCGCACGGCTCGCGTTGGCTTGCATGTTGCTCCGCCCGTTCAATTTTCTCCTGCTCGACGAGCCGACCAACCACCTCGACATGCTCTCTAAAGACGTGTTGAAACAAGCGCTCGCAGAATACAACGGCACGTTGCTCGTAGTGAGTCACGACCGGGAATTTTTGTCGGATTTGACAAAAAGAACCATCGAATTCCGCGACGGGCATTTGAAAGAGTACCTCGGCGATGTCAATTATTTCCTCGAAAAAAGAAAATTGGATAATATGCGCGACGTGGAGAAACGGACGAAAGGCAATGGACAAATGGCAAGTGACAAATCTGTAGAAGCTTTAAGCGCAGAAGACAAGAAAAACTTGCAGCGCACCGTACAAAAAGCCGAAAAACGCATTGGCGAACTGGAGTCCGAAATCGTCAAATGGGAAGCGAAAATGGCTGATCCTGAGTTTTACAACAAACCTGATTCGGGTGATGCCATCCAAAAATACAACAACCTGAAGTCTGAACTTCAGACTGTGTACGTCGAGTGGGAGCAGGCAGTGGAACGGCTCGGGTGAGTACCAAATTCAACATAATCAGACAATTGAATGACGGCAATATCCACTTCCCGCTTTTTCCCGATAGCCTTTTGGACGGTTGGAACGACTTTTATCGCCAATATTTTTTGCCGCGCACGAGGTTGCTGTACGTCGGCTGCGCCCGAATCAGTCACTATCGTGCGGGGAGCGCTTTACCCGAATCCTAAACCTGACCTTCCCGACTTGAAAATTTGAAAGTGGCCTTCATCTTTGTGACACGTTTGCCAAAAATTTGAACTGTGATGAATGCGAACACTCGAACAAGCATACTGTCCATACTCGTTGTCCTTGCCTTCTTTGGCCTGGTGTGGCTTTACGTTCGGGAATTCGCTGTTTTGTTCAACACGATCGGCGCAAAGGGACTCGTACTCGGCTCTATGCTCGTCGCGGCTGCCATAGCGGCCGGGAGTTTGTGGCGCTGGCGCGAGCGGTTCACACCCTGGGAAAGACACACGCCGGAAGTGCTTTTTATTCTGATTTTCAGTGTGTTGTTCGCGCCGTTGCTGGGCAGTTTGATAAACCGGACTTTGGGAAAAACGGAAAATCAGTCCTTTGAATTCATTTCCGAAGCGCCTTATTTTTCTTCCAATTACGGCCTTTTGAAAGGAGAAAAACTCCGCCCGACAGGTTGGTATCTGAACGTACAGGAAAACGGACGTCAACACAAATTTAAATATACGACTCAGACCTACTACCCGCTTACGCGACCGGGGGAAACGATACTTTTGCCTGTGCGAAAAGGTCTTTTTGGTTGCCGGGTCGTTTTGCTAAAATAACTTCTTTCCACAACTTTCCGAAAGTTGGAAACTTTTGGAAAGTTGCGATAAAACATCTGATTTTCAACTCAATACTTTCAATGAAATCCATCTTCTCCCTTGCCGTTGCGCTTTTGTTTGCCCTTCAAACCCTCGCCCAATCGCAGTTTTTCCCTGATGAAATGATTGTCACGGCTACCTCGCTCAACCTGCGTGAAGCCCCTGACAAAAACGGTAAAAAAATCGCCTCACTACCGCGTGGCACAGTCGTTCAGTTTGTCGAAGCCCACAACAAAGGCCAATGGGTGCAGGCCGATACCACAGACCCGAATTCGCCTTACGGCCCCTGGCTCAAAGTGCGCAACCAGGGAAAAACGGGTTGGGTGTTCGGTGCACACGTCACAGGCACCATCGGACTTTACCACGAGGGTGATCTTTTTTGGAACGATGACCCGCTGCCGCCGCTGAACTGGTACGGCGTTTTTCAGCGCGATTCTTTTGCAGATGAACTGCGAAAAATTGAAGTACGCGTCGTGGTCGAGTCGAGCGAATTTTACGGACAGGATATTAAAGTCTTGAAAACCAATCAGAAAGACCCAAGCAAATTCATCATCGGCAGTCTGCAACCGATGAAAACCGGCTATGTCGGTCCGCTCGGAATGTACGACGTGCGTGACATGTATCTTTCCGGCGAACTGGCTCCGGGCGCCACAGTTTCCATCCATCCGGGCAGCGATTTTCAAAATCCGAGCGACACGCTGATGAAACCCAGTTACATTTTCGCTGTTACCGGCTGTGCCAAAATGGACAACTCCGAATATTTGAATGTCAAAGTGGAGAATTACAAACTCACTTTGCTCGACTATGCCACGACGCCACCCCGCCAGCAAGACCTGACCCCCTGGGTGCAGACGGAATTGCCTGAAATGAACCCGAACGTCAGGCTTTCCTGGTATGGCGACCTCGACATGGATGGCAAACCCGACGCTATATTCGACGATTGCCCTTATGAAATGGGCTGCCGCGACGCCCTGTTCCTGTCTTCCAAAGCCCGCTCCGGCGAATTTCTGCGCAAAGTGTGCGAGCATTTTTGGCCGGGGGATTGAGAGGGTTATTAGGGGTCATTGAAGGCAATTAGGGTCATTAGGGTCATTAGGGTTATTAGGGTCATTAGGGTTATTGAAGTCATTAGGAGTCATTTTTTAAACTTTCTGAAAATGAAATACATTCCGATTGACGAGTTAGAGGTTTACAAACTTGCCATGGAGATTGGCGAAGAGATTTGGGCCGTTGTTGACAAATGGCCTGAATTTCCCAAGAAAGTTGTTGGAGAGCAATTTTGTGAAGCGGGAGATTCGATTGCTTCCAATATTTCAGAAGCGCATGGGCGTTACCATTACAAAGACAAAAAGAATTTTTGCTTTTTCTCCAGAGGTTCTCTCCTCGAATCGAAAACTTGGCTCAAGAAATCGCACAACCGAAACCTTGTTGACGACGAAACTCACGCTCGTATTCACGACCAACTGAGAAGATGCCATTATCTTCTTAATCAGTATATTAAATCAATAGGCAACTCAAAAGATGGAAACGACAAGGTGCAAGAATCGGACACTCCAATCTATGGACTGGCCTCCAACTTCGATAACTTCAATGACTTCCAATGACCTTTAATGACCTTAATGACTATGAATATAGATTCGCTCACCGTCAAAGAACGCCCTGACAATCGCACGACTGCGCCGCACGTGCTGCCCATTTATGCCACCTCTTCATTCGCTTTCGAGGACATCAATCAGGGCATCGAAATTTTTAAAAACATCGAAAGCGGCCACGTTTACAGCCGCTACGCTAACCCGACGGTGGACACGGTGGCTGCCAAAATTGCCGACCTCGAAACGCACGGACTTGGCCTCGAAGCCTCAGCGGTAATGACTTCCAGCGGCATGTCGGCCATTTCGACTTTGCTGCTCGGCGTGTTGAAATCAGGCGATAAAATCCTGACACAGGGCAACTTGTACGGCGGCACGACAGAACTTTTAACTGCGGTGTTCGGACAATTCGGTGTGGAAACAGTGTTGACCGACCTGCGCGACCTGAATCGTGTAGAAGCCATTTTGAAAAATGACTCTAATGACCCCAATTACCGCAATATCCGCTTGCTTTACTGCGAAACACCCGCCAACCCTACGCTCGCCTGTGTGGACATCCGGGCGCTGGCGGATTTGGCGCACCGGCACGGGGTGTTGTGCGCGATCGACAACACGTTCTCGACGCCGCTTTTGCAACAACCTTTCGCGCATGGCGTGGATTTTATCATTCATTCCACGACAAAATATCTGAACGGGCATGGCAACTCCACGGCGGGCGTGATTTTAGGTTTGGACAAAACTGCGATGCGCAAAAATGTGTGGCGCGCCATGAAACTCGCTGGCACCAACTGTTCGCCGTTTGAGGCCTGGCTCACACACAACGGCCTGAAAACCCTGGCCTTGCGCATGGAGCGCCATTGCTCCAACGCCCTCGCGCTGGCGGAGTTTCTGGAAAAACACCCCGCCGTCGGTCGTGTGAATTATCCCGGTTTGTCGTCCCATCCCGACCACGAACTGGCAAAACGCCAGATGCGCGG
>Ga0073934_10009999_pt1 | contig 11925 bp, 9 predicted proteins | sample LarsenN4metaG_FD_76834 | JGI IMG/M metagenome (GOLD analysis project Ga0073934, IMG submission 76834) | Hot spring sediment bacterial and archeal communities from British Columbia, Canada, to study Microbial Dark Matter (Phase II) - Larsen... ... | reverse complement strand
CCTCGCCGAGCGCGAAGCGGCAGCGGCTCACGGCCGCGCCGCGGTTCGAACGGGAGATGCGCGTCGCGCCCTGCGTGCGCAGCGCCAGCGTGGCGCCTGCTTCCAGCCGGATGCTCACGTCCAGCCGATCGCCTCCTCCCACGCCGCCCGTGGAGTTGACGATGGTCAGCAGCGGCGGCTCGGCGCCGCGCTCGATCGGCGGCAGGTAGTGAAACGGCGCGCACGCGTAGCTGTCGGCAACGCGCGTGCGGCCGTCGCGCCGATCCAGGCGAACGCGCAATGCGCCTTCCATCAGGGCGCCCTCTTCTCAAAAAAGAACGGGCGACTGCAACCCGGCCGGTCAAATTGACAGGCGGCGAGGGGCCGCCGTATAGGGGCGCTCCCTCGAGGAAGCGCTCGCATGTTAGGCAAACCAGGCACGCAAGTCTTTCGTGGCTCTCCCGCGCGGAACGTCGGATTTCTGTTCGCACTGCTGCTCGCGGCCGGCTGCGGCACGCTGTCGTACAAGCTCGGCGGCAGCGGCGCCGACTACGAGGCGGCCAGCAAGCGCTGCCGCGAACAGGGGCGCGAGGGCGCCGCGTACGAGCAGTGCCTGCGGGAGCAAGGCTGGGGCTCGAAGCAGCTCGGCGTCGCGCCCGCCACCAGCGCGGCAGCACCTGCCGCGCCCGCCGCAGCCGTCGAGGCCAAGCCGCCGCCGGCGCCGCCGGCCGCCGGGGCGGCTCCGGCCGCCGGCGCGCCGCCGCCCGCCGAGCCCGGCCGCCCGGTCGTGGTCGAGAGCTGGTTCAAGCTCGGCGGCACGGCCGACGACCTCGCCGCCGCCAGGCGCCGCTGCCAGACGAAGCTCGGCGCCGCGGCGCGAGTCGAGGCGGGCTCCGACGCGGTCACGCGCGAGATGCTCGGCTGCCTCGAGGGCGAGGGCTGGCGCGCCTTGCTGGCGCGCTAGAGGGCTTGAACAGCAGGGCTTGTTGCAAAGGAGCCAAGTACGTCGCGGCAGTTGCCCTCACCCCCCCGCCCCCTCTCCCAAAGAACGGGAGAGGGGGAGCATGACTCGTCGGTCTGAGGCGGAGCCTCGCCACGACTCTCACGAGGTTCACCTCAGCCCTCCCCCTCTCCCGTGCTTTGGGAGAGGGGGCCGGGGGGTGAGGGAGATCCGAAGCTTCCTCGCTCGAGACCCCTAACGCAGCAGCCGCAGGTCCACTGCCACGTCGTCGCCCTCGTCGAGCTCGCGCAGCGCGCGGGCGGGCAGCAAGAGCTCGAGCGTAGTCGCGTCGGTCTGCACGTGCAGCATGCGTCGGCCTTCGTCGACCTTGCCGACTCGGCCCTCGAGCTGGTGCTGGCCGACACCGCGCCCGAGCACGCCGGGCGGATACGCCGGTGGCGCATCGGCGGCCAGAGGGCGGTTCTCCGGATAAATGCGGCCGCCCGCCGCGACGTCGCGCGCCGTGCCGACTCCGGCGGTGGCGCCACGCACGTGGTCGGATTCCGGGTCCCATCGCGCCACCTGAATCACGGCGCTGCGTCGGCCCGAGTAGACCGCGCCGCTGGCGGCGAGATCCTGCGTGGTGCCGGCGCCACCGGTGGCTCCGCGCATGTGGTCGAGCCGCCCGGCGCCTTGCTGCACCACCACCGCATCGCCGCGAAGCTCGCGCACGAGTTGCCCCGAAGCTGCCGCGTCTTGCGTGGTGCCAGCGCCGCCCGCGGCCCCGCGCGCGAAGTCGCGCCGGCGCGCCTCGGGCGGCACGTCGTAGGCGCGTGAGACCGCCAGCGAATCGCTTTTAATCACCGTGTACTGCGCGGTGACCTGCTGCCCGCGCCGCACGTCGCGCAGCTCGTGGGGCGGGAAGTGCAGCTTGATCGGGCCGTACGGCGACGACAGCTTCACCACACCGCGCCAGCGGTCGAGGGCGAGGATCGATCCGGTCACGCGTTGCTGCGCGAGCAGCTGGATGCGGGCGCGCGGAATCGCCGGATCGTCGGCCGCGACCTCCTCGACCGTGACGCGAAAACCGTCGGGATTCACCAGCCCGCGTTCGGCCGCCAAGCTTCGCGCCGGCGCAGCCGCGAGCATCACGGCCGCGAGTGCCATCATGCAGAGTGTCTCCACGGGACACCTCCTTCGGGAACGGCAGTTCCGTCCCTTCACAGCAAGGAAACTGCCGAGCCGTGCGGCTCGGCACGATTTGACGAAGCCGCAAAACGCCGCGCCGGTGGCGGGACGGATTTTCAAAGCCGGCTGTAATGGCTCCCTCGCCGCCGTTGGCAGCGGCCGCCCTCTGCCCACTCCTGCGGCAGCGCATGCCTCGCTGGTCACGTCCTAGGCAGCCGGCCCCTCGCGCTCGGAACGAAACGCGGGGCTCCCCTCTTTTTCCAGAATGACACCCGCCGGGCACCGCTCTTGCTCCGGTCTCTCCCGCAGTTCGCCAAGCCGGTTCTTCTTCGGAACAGGGCAATCAAGAGAGAGAGAGTGGAAATGTGAGTGGGAGGGTAGCGCGGGCGTACCCTGTGTGGAGAGTTGCCGCGACCCGCTGCGGAGGCGTGATCTTGGGGTCCGTATCTCGGCTGCTCTGAACCCGTAGAGCCGCGCATTTGCGCGGCATCGACAACCGGAAGGAGAGGGAATGAGAAAGAAAGGTATGCCCCGCGTGCGGGGACTGGGACGAGCCGCGCTGTCGCTCGGGGTGCTGGCGGCCGGCGTGCTCTGGGCGGTCGACGCTCATGCGGGCGCGACGCTGAAGATCGACGAGAACCGGTTCTTCAGCGCCGGCATCGGCTTGCGCGGCAGCTTCGCGGCGGTGTCGGACACGGCCGGCAAGCCGGGCAACGAGAGCAACGAGTGGTCGAAGGACTTCAACCTCGACAACGCCCGCATCTACCTGAGCGGGCAGATCTTCCCGTGGCTGAAGGCCGAGCTCAACACCGAGTGCGTGTTCTGCGGCCACGGCAGCCTGCAGGAGTTCGTCGTGCTCGACGCGATCGCCAAGATCGAGCCGAGCCCGTACTTCAACATCTGGGGCGGCCGCGTGCTGGTGCCCGCCGACCGCGTCGAGATGGACGGTCCGTACTACGGAAACGTCTACGAGAACTACAAGACGCCTTTCTATCCGGCCGACTTCAGCGTCGACTTCGGCTCGGGCGGCGCTGGCGTCTACAACCGCGACCACGGCGTCAACCTCTGGGGCAACGTCGAGAAGTTCAAGTACGTCGTCGGCATCTTCAACGGGCTGCGCGGCGGTACCAACCCGGACGACAACCCGCTGTTCGCGACGCGGCTCGCGTACCAGTTCCTCGACGTCGAGGACAACCCCGCCTACTACACGAGCAGCACGTACTACGGCTCGGCCAAGGTGCTGACCCTCGGCTGGGCGTTCCAGTACCAGGAGGACGGCGCCGGCTCGAGCTCCAACCGCGGCGACTTCCTCGGCACCAGCCTCGATTTGCTGTTCGAGATGCCGATCGAAGGCGCGGGTGTGGTGACGGTCGAAGGCGAGGCCAAGTACTTCGACTGCAGCTACAACGTCGCGGCTTTCGGCGACGCCGACAACTTCGGCATGTTCGACGGCGAGGCCTTCACCGGCACCGCGCTCTACCTGCTGCCGGACGAGGTCGGCCCCGGCAAGTTCCAGCCGTACGGCCGCTTCTCGCTGATCAGCGCCGACGACAGCACCGATCGCCAGGAGCTCGAGTTCGGTCTGAACTACATCATCGCCGGGCACAACGCGAAGGCGTCGCTCTTCTACCAGTACGGCGACATGGCCACGAAGGGCATCGTCGACTTCGGCCCGAGCGTCAGCGGCGACGAGGAGCACGCGATCAAGCTCGGCATCCAGCTGCAGATCTAGAGAGGCCTGCCTCACGCCTCCCCCGAGGGGGATTCACGCAGGACAATCCGCCCGCCGGCGCCTTCCGCGCCGGCGGGCACAACCAAGAAGGAGAGAGTCACGATGAAGATGCTTCGGATGCGAAGGAAAGCGGCCGCGGCCCTGCTGGCGGTTGCCGCGCTCGGCTTCTCGGCACCCGCCCGGGCCGCCGACGAGACGATCAAGGTGGGCGTGCTGCACTCGCTGTCGGGCACGATGGCGATCAGCGAGACGACGCTGAAGGACACCGTCCTGATGCTGGTCGAGGAGCAGAACAAGAAGGGCGGCCTGCTCGGCAAGAAGCTCGAGGCGGTGGTGGTCGATCCGGCCTCCAACTGGCCGCTGTTCGCGGAAAAGGCGCGCCAGCTGCTGCAGAAGGACAAGGTGGCGGTGGTGTTCGGCTGCTGGACCTCGGTGTCGCGCAAGTCCGTGCTGCCGGTCTTCGAAGAGTTGAACGGCCTGCTCTTCTACCCGGTGCAGTACGAGGGCGAGGAGTCGTCGAAGAACGTGTTCTACACCGGCGCCGCGCCGAACCAGCAGGCGATCCCGGCGGTCGACTACCTGATGAACGACCTCAAGGTGAAGCGCTGGGTGCTGGCCGGCACCGACTACGTCTACCCGCGCACCACCAACAAGATCCTCGAGGCGTACCTGAAGGACAAGGGCGTGGCGGAAGCCGACATCATGATCAACTACACGCCGTTCGGCCACTCCGACTGGCAGAGCATCGTCGCCGACATCAAGAAGTTCGGCAGCGCCGGCAAGAAGACCGCCGTCGTGTCGACGATCAACGGCGACGCCAACGTGCCCTTCTACAAGGAGCTCGGCAACCAGGGCATCAAGGCCGACGACATCCCGGTGGTGGCGTTCTCGGTCGGCGAAGAGGAGCTCTCGGGCATCGACACCAAGCCGCTGGTCGGGCACCTGGCGGCGTGGAACTACTTCATGAGCGTGGACGCGCCGGTGAACAAGGAGTTCATCAAGACCTGGCACGCGTTCATCAAGAACCCCAAGCGCGTCACCAACGACCCGATGGAAGCGCACGTGATCGGCTTCAACATGTGGGTGAAGGCGGTCGAGAAGGCGAAGAGCACCGACTCCAACGCCGTGCAGAAGGCGATCATCGGCGTCGAGACGCCGAACCTCTCCGGCGGCATCTCGAAGATGCTGCCCAACCACCACATCACCAAGCCGGTGCTGATCGGCGAGATCCAGGAGGACGGCCAGTTCGCCACGGTGTGGAAGACGGACTCGCTGGTGCCGGGCGACGCCTGGTCGGATTTCCTGCCCGACAGCAAGATCATCGAGGCCGATTGGACGGAGAAGCTGAACTGCGGAAACTACAACACGGTCACCAAGAAGTGCTCGGGGCAGAACTACTGAGCCTCGCTCTGCACTCCCCGTCGAAGACTCCCCCTCTCCCGTGTTTCGGGAGAGGGGGCCCGGGGGGTGAGGGGGTCCGAAATTGACTCACATGTAACGAGCCCCGACGTCCAGGGCGCCTGGCCCGATCCTCCGACGCCGCGGCCAAGGCCACGAGCCGGAGGCGGAGGGCGAGGCGCATCGTGACGGCCGGAGCGCCAGCAGGGGGATGAAATTGTGCGTCTACGAACAACAGTGGTCGCCGGCATTTGGGTGGTGTCGGCGTTCCTTGCGGTGCGGGGCCGGGCGGACGAAGCGGGATTGGCCGCCGGTCTCGATGGGCTGAAAAGCTCGAGCTTTCCAACCAAGGCGGAGGCGGTAACGCGGATCGCCGACAGCGGCGCGCCGCAGGCCCACGCGGTGCTGAGCGCGCTGCTCGACGGGCGGCTGTTCGTGCGTGCCTCGGACGACAGCGTGGTGATCGGGTCGGACGGTCCCACGCTCGACGCGCGCACCGGCGCCGACCTCGGCGCGGTGAACAAGGACGAGCTCAAGAAGATCGTCATCAACAACCAGATGCGCGGCGCCCTGCGCGCCACGCTGGCGCGCCTGAGCCTGCGGGTGCCCGACCCGACGGCGCGCCGGTTGGCGGTGGAGTCGCTGTTCGCCTCGCTCACCGACGAAACCGTGCAGCTGTTGCGCGAGGCGCTCGCCGAAGAGCGCAACGGCAGCGTGCAGGCGGCCCTGCGCACCGCCCTGGCGCTGTCCGACCTCGGGTCGTCCGAACGCGAGCAGCGGCGCGCGGCGATCGAGACGCTGGCGGGCAGCATCCACCCGGAGGTGCGCACGCGGCTGGCGGCTCTGCTGGAGAAGGATGCCGCGGGCGTTCCGAAAGAGCCCGACGCGGAGCTGCGCGCGGCGGCGCAGGCCGGGGTGGCGCACATCGACCAGATGCGGCAGTTCTACGGCCTGATCGAAACCGTCCTCTTCGGCTTGAGCCTCGGCTTCGTGCTGGTGCTGGCCGCCACCGGCCTGGCCATCACCTTCGGCGTCATGGGCGTGATCAACATGGCGCACGGCGAGCTCATGATGCTCGGCGCCTACGCCACCTGGGTGGTGCAGCAGGCGATGCCGAACCACCTCGAGCTGTCGCTGCTGGCGGCGATCCCGGTGGCGTTCGTAGTGGCGGCGGCGGCCGGCATTGCCATCGAGCGCAGCGTGGTTTCCTTCCTCTACGGCCGGCCGCTCGAAACCCTGCTCGCGACCTTCGGCGTCAGCCTGGTGCTGCAGCAGGGGGTGCGCACGATCTTCTCGCCGCTCAACCGCGCGGTGTCGACGCCGGACTGGATGAGCGGCCAGTTCATCGTCAACCCGGCGCTCGCCATCAACTACAACCGCCTCTACATCATCGTGTTCAGCATCGCCGTGTTCCTGGCGCTGGTGGCGATGCTGCGCTTCACCACGCTCGGCCTGCAGGTGCGCGCGGTGGCGCAGAACCGCGCCATGGCGCGGGCCATGGGCGTGCGGGCCGGCTGGATCGACGCGATCACGTTCGGCCTCGGCTCCGGCGTGGCGGGGCTGGCGGGAGTGGCGTTGAGCCAGCTCACCAACGTCGGGCCCAACCTCGGCCAGAGCTACATCGTCGACTCGTTCATGGTGGTGGTGTTCGGCGGCGTCGGCAACCTCTGGGGCACGCTGGTGGCGGGGCTGTCGCTCGGCATCGGCAACAAGTTCCTCGAACCCTACGCCGGGGCCGTGCTCGCCAAGATCTTCGTGCTGGTGTTCATCATCCTCTTCATCCAGAGGCGCCCGCGCGGGCTGTTCCCGCAGCGCGGCCGCGCGGCGGAGGCCTGACATGATGACGGCCCTGCGCGCGCGCTCTCGGGTGTCGGACCTCGTGGTGCTCGGCACGCTCGTCCTGCTGGCGGTGGTGGTGCCGCTGGCGAACCTGCTCGTGCCGTCCGATTCCATTTTCCACCTCTCCACCTTCAGCGTCACGCTGATCGGCAAGTATCTCTGTTATGCCCTGCTCGCCCTCTCCGTCGATCTCGTCTGGGGTTACTGCGGGATACTCAGTCTCGGCCACGGCGCCTTCTTCGCCCTCGGCGGCTACGCCATGGGCATGTACCTGATGCGGCAGATCGGCGACCGCGGCGTGTACGGCAACCCGCTGCTGCCCGACTTCATGGTGTTCCTGAACTGGCAGGAGCTGCCCTGGTACTGGTGGGGGTTCTCGCACTTCCCGTTCGCGATGCTCTTCGTCGTGCTCGCGCCGGGGTTGCTGGCGCTGGTGTTCGGCTGGTTCGCTTTCCGCTCGCGCGTCACCGGCGTCTATCTGTCGATCATCACGCAGGCGCTCACCTACGCGCTGCTGCTGGCGTTCTTCCGCAACGACATGGGCTTCGGCGGCAACAACGGCCTGACCGACTTCAAGGAGATCCTCGGCTTCGACCTGCACGCCGACGGCACGCGCGTGGCGTTGCTGGTGACGAGCGCCGTCGCGCTCGCGCTCGCTTTCGTCGGCTGCCGCGCCATTTCCAATTCGCGCTACGGGCGGGTGGTGGTGGCGATCCGCGATGCCGAAGACCGGGTGCGGTTCCTCGGCTACCGCGTCGAGCACTTCAAGCTGTGGATCTTCGTCGTGTCCGCCGTGCTGGCGGGCATCGCGGGGGCGCTGTATGTGCCGCAGGTGGGCATCATCAATCCGAGCGAGTTCTCGCCGCTCAACTCCATCGAAGTCGTGATCTGGGTGGCGATCGGCGGCCGCGGCTGGTTGTACGGGGCGATCCTCGGGGCGGTGCTGGTCAACTACGCCAAGACGCAGTTCACCGGCCTGCTGCCCGAGGCCTGGCTGTTCGTGCTCGGGGCGCTGTTCGTGCTCGTCACCCTCTTTCTGCCGCGCGGGGTTGCCGGTATCGGCCGCGCGGCGGCGGCGAAATGAACGACGCGATCATGAAGGCCGCCGTTCCGCCGGTGAACGTCACCGCGACCGCCGTCGATGCCGGAATCGATACCCGTTCGGCCGCCGACGAGCAGCAGGACCTGCTGCACGGTTCGATCCTCTACCTGAACGGCATCACGGTGAGCTTCGACGGGTTCCGCGCCCTCGACAACCTGAGTCTCGTCATCGCGCGCGGCGAGCTGCGCTGCATCATCGGCCCGAATGGCGCGGGCAAGACGACGATGATGGACGTGGTGACCGGCAAGACGCGGCCGGACGACGGCCAGGCGTTCTTCGACCGCAACACCGACCTGCTGAAGCTCACCGAGCCGGAGATCGCGCGGGCCGGCATCGGGCGCAAGTTCCAGAAGCCCACGGTGTTCGATCAGCTGCCGGTCTACGTCAACCTCGAGCTCGCCATGCGCGCCGACAAGGGCGTGTGGGCGACGCTGTTCGCCCGGTTGAGCGGCGAGCAGCGCGACCGCATCGACTCGGTGCTGCACACCATCGGCCTGATCGAGTGCCGCCGCCTGCACGCCGGGGCGCTGTCGCACGGCCAGAAGCAGTGGCTCGAGATCGGCATGCTGCTCATGCAGGAGCCGCAGCTGATGCTGGTGGACGAGCCGGTGGCCGGCATGACGCACCAGGAGACCGAGCGCACGGCCGAGCTGCTGGTTTCGCTGGCCGGCGAGCGCTCGGTGGTGGTGGTCGAGCACGACATGGAGTTCGTGCGCTCGATCGCGCGCCGGGTGACGGTCCTGCACGAAGGCCGCGTGCTCGCCGAGGGCGACATGGACACGGTGCAGAACGATCCGAAGGTGATCGAAGTCTATCTGGGGTCGTGATGTTGAATCTGCAGGCGGTGAACCAGTTCTACGGCGAGAGCCACACGCTGTGGGACCTCGACATCGAGGTCCCGCAGGGCTCCTGCACCTGCCTGATGGGCCGCAACGGCGTCGGCAAGACCACGACGCTGAAGTGCATCATGGGCCTGCTGCCGCTCGAGAGCGGCGAGGTCCGCTTCGACGGCGCGGTGTTGTCCTCCCAGCCCGCCGAGGCGCGCGCGCGGCTGGGCGTCGGCTACGTGCCGCAGGGGCGCGAGATCTTCCCGCGTCTGAGCGTCGACGAAAACCTGCGGCTCGGCATGGCGGTCAACAACGGCGGCAGCGGGCGCCAGGCCTATCAGCGCGTGCTCGACATGTTCCCGGTATTGCGCCAGATGCTGCGCCGGAGCGGCGGCGACCTCTCCGGCGGCCAGCAGCAGCAGCTCGCCATCGCCCGCGCGCTCATCCTCGAGCCGCGCCTGCTGATCCTCGACGAGCCCACCGAAGGCATCCAGCCCAACATCGTGCACGAGATCGGCGACACCATCGTACGCCTCAACCGCGAGCTCGGCATGACCGTGCTGCTGGTCGAGCAGAAGCTGCCGCTGGCGCGCCGCGTCGCCGACCGCTTCTACGTGCTCGACAAGGGCCGCGCCGTCGCCAGCGGCACGATGAGCGATCTCGACGACGGGCTGGTGCGCCGTTACCTGACGGTTTGAGGCGGCGCGCCCCGCCCCGGCACCCGGCGGGCGGCGAAGTAACATCCGCCGCACCGCACGGACATCCGGCAGGCGGCGAGGTAACATCCGTCGCACCGCACGGACATCCGGCGCACGGGACTGGAAGTCCCGTGCTAGAGGTGACGCAAGTCCCCTGAAGGGGACTGCCCGGTCGCATCGCCGAGTTGCCGCGATCGGGCAGTCGGCTTCAGCCGACTTGCGTCGACGTTAGCACGGGACTTCAGTCCCGTGCGCGCCACGTCGCGGCCGTGCGCACCACGTCGCCGTCATGCGCACCACGCTCGGCCGCCGTGCGCGCCCCGTCGCCGCCGTGCGCCGTCGCTTCGCCGCTATGCGCACCACGTCGCCACCGTGCGCACCACGCCCCGCCGCGCCCCCCCACGTTCGCTGCCGTGCACGCCGCATCGCCGCCGCGCCCCTTTCCGCCGCTCGACGATCGGTCGCGCCGGCGCTGCAAAACCGCTAGAATCGTGTGCCTGAAAGAAATTGACTCCAGGAGGTCGCGATGACGCCCGAAGGTCAGATTCTGTCAGATCGACATGAAGGGGGGCCGCTGAGCGGCGAGTTGGTGCGGCGCGGTGCCGCGTTGCCGGTGTCCACCGAGGCGCGGTTGATGCGCGGACTGTTGTGGGCGCTGGGCGCGCCGCGCATCAAGGCGGTGCTGTGGAACGGCGAGCAGGTGTGGGCGTCGGCCGAGGAGCCGGCGGCGGCGTTCGAGATCCGCGATCGCGCCACGCTGTTGCGGCTGCTGGCCAACCCCGAGCTGGTGTTCGGCGAGGCGTACGTCGACGGAAGCATCGAGGTGCGCGGCGACCTCGTCGCCTTTCTGGAAGAAGCCGACCGGGCGCGGCCGCACCCGCTGCTGGCACGCGCGGTGGCGCTGTTGCGGCGGCGCCGGCGCAATTCGCGCACCGGCTCGCGCCACAACGTGCACAGCCACTACGACCTGGGCAACGAGTTCTACCGGCTGTGGCTCGACGAGAACCTGGTCTACACCTGCGCCTACTTTCCATCGGCGCAGATGACGCTCGAGCAGGCGCAGGTGGCCAAGCTCGATCACGTCTGCCGCAAGGTCGGCCTTCGCCCGGGGCAGCGCGTGGTCGAGGCCGGTTGCGGCTGGGGCGCGCTGGCGCTGCACATGGCGCGGCGCTACGGCGTGTCGGTGCGCGCCTTCAACCTGTCGCACGAGCAGATCGAGTGGGCGCGCGAGCGGGCCCGCGCCGAGGGGCTCTCCGGGCGGGTCGAGTTCGTCGAAGACGACTACCGCAACATCACCGGCACGTATGACGCGTTCGTCTCGGTCGGCATGCTCGAGCACGTCGGCCCCGAGCACTACCGCGAGCTCGGGCGCGTGATCGACCGCTGCCTGACGAGCGAGGGGCGTGGCCTGATCCACAGCATCGGTCGCAACCGGCCGGCGCGCCTCAATGCCTGGTCGGAGAAGTACATCTTCCCCGGTGCCTACATGCCGACTCTGGCCGAGATGATGCGCATCTTCGAGCCGTGCGAGCTCTCGGTGCTCGACGTCGAGAACCTGCGCCTGCACTACGACCGCACGTTGCGGCACTGGCTGTCGCGCTTCGAGCAGGCGAAGGAGCAGGTGCGGCACATGTTCGACGAACGCTTCGTCCGCATGTGGCGCCTCTACCTGGCCGGCAGTATCGCCGGGTTCTCCACCGGCTACCTGCAGCTCTTCCAGGTGACGTTCGCCCGCGCCCGCGACAACACGGTGCCGATGACGCGCGCGGCGCTCTACGCGGTGGAATCATGAGCCGGCACGAACGGCACGACGTGCTGGTCGTCGGCGGCGGCCCGGCGGGGTCGTCCTGCGCCTGGCAGCTGCGGCGCGCCGGGGCGGAGGTGGCGGTGTGGGACCGGCAGAGCTTCCCGCGCGACAAGATTTGCGCCGGCTGGATCACCCCGCAGCTCGTCGCGTCGCTCGAGCTCGACCTGGACGACTACGCGGCGGGCGGGCGCACGCTGCAGCCGATCCGCGGTTTCGCGGTGTCGCGCCTCGGCGACCGGGCGGCACGGGTTCGTTATGACGACGTCGTCAGCTACGGCATCCGGAGGTGCGAGCTCGACCACTACCTGCTGGCCCGCTCGGGTGCGCGGCTGCGTCTCGGCGAGCCGGTGAAGAGCCTGCGGCGCAGCGACGGCCTCTGGGTGCTGAACGACGCCGTCGCCGCGCCGGTGCTGAT
>Ga0073934_10009998_pt1 | contig 11925 bp, 12 predicted proteins | sample LarsenN4metaG_FD_76834 | JGI IMG/M metagenome (GOLD analysis project Ga0073934, IMG submission 76834) | Hot spring sediment bacterial and archeal communities from British Columbia, Canada, to study Microbial Dark Matter (Phase II) - Larsen... ... | reverse complement strand
GTCAGCGCGCCGCGCGTTCGTGATCCTGCGGGCGCTGATGAACTGGGCAATGGACAAATACCGCGTAGGCGACGAGCCGCTGATCCGCGAGAACCCTTCCGGCCGACCGCCCGGCATCGTGGACCGGCGCAATCGGGTCTCCAAGGCGTTCGATCAAGAGTTCGACGCCATTGGTGCAGCCATCTGCATGAAGGCGAAGGCCGGCGACATGGCTGCCGCCGCGCTCTACCTGAGCCGTGTGGAACCGCCGCTGCGCCCGAAGGCCGAGCGTGTGACCTTCCAACTCGATCCGAACGCCCCGTTCGCCGAGCAGGCCAGCGCCATCGTCCTTGCCGTCTCGCGCGGCGAGCTGGACCCCGACACGGGAAAGATGCTGATCGAGTGCGTCACCGCTGCGGCCAGCCTGCGCAAGTTCGACACCTTCGAGGACGAGCTACGCCAGATGCGCGAGCACCTTGCACGGCTCACCGCCGCAGCGGGCAACAGCGGTGGACAGGTGCAGTTCGACATGAAGGACGCGGCTGCCGCCTGCGCCCGCCCAGCGCTACCCAAGCCCACGGAGGCTCAATGACCACACCGATCAGCATTCGCATCGCGGACGTGCTGCGCGCCACGCCCGCCGGCCTGCGCGTACTGGCCCAGGTTTGCCACACGCCCGGCGCAGTGCCGCAGCCCCAGCCGTCCCGCTCGCGTCCCTACGTGCGCCGCGACGGCAAGCGATTCGACAAGAGGACCGGCACATGGAGATGAGCTTCCCTCTGCTGTTCGCGCGGGCCGAGTGCCCGCCGGTCTTCCGCATCTATACGGACGCCCCGCCGGTCGAGCGTCGGACGCTGCTGTGGGCGCCCGGCGAGTCGGACCAGCAGTTCACCGAGCGGGCACAGCGCACCGCCTATCGCATGTGGCTGCGCGCCGACATGAAGGGCTGGGCGCGGATCGAATGCGTCTACGACATCCCCACGCCGAAGCAGGACCCGCACTTCTTCAGTGACGATCGCTGGTCGGACATGGCGTGCCTGCGCGCAGTGCTGGACAGGCCCGACGAGCCGGCCGAGGTTCGCATTGCCTGCGCAAAGGCCCTCAACCGGATTCATGGGCTGGTCAGTCCGGAGGTGTGGTGACGTGGCTCGCTCCGTCACCATCCCTGCGTCGATGCGCCGCGCCCTGGCCGACTTGAAGGCTGGCCCCAAAGGGCGAGAAGCGCACCTCGGCGCGATCCTGGTTCCGCGCCCCGTTTCGCTGGACGAATGGGAGAGCTATGCACGTCCACAACAAGCCGCGCTGATGCAAGCCAGCACCGATGACCACGTGGCGGCGCGGCTCGGCCCGGCAGAAGGAGTCTCGGACGGCCCGTTGCTGCCTACCGCCGTTCGCGCCAAGGAGGCTCCGACGTGGATCAGAAGTTGAGCGCCATCCGTGCGGGCCTGCTGGAGCACTGCATCGAGGTGCAAGCCCTGTCGAACCGCATGCTTCATGCGAGCCCCGAGCATCGCGCCCAAGCCCGCACCGTGCGTCTGCAGGCGTTCGAACTGTCCAAGCTGATCCGCTCGCTGGCGCCGTCAACAGTCGAACTCGAAGCCCTGGACACGTTCTTTCCCACAGGGCACGGGCGCAAGGTGGACAGCTCTGTGTTCCTGCATCTGGAAGGCAACTGACCACACGGGGCCTCGCGCGCTGCTCAGCGAACCGTTCTCGCGCGAGGTGGAAGGCCCGGACCCAACGGGCGCAGCAGCGGGCGTGCTTTAGGCGCGTCTCCTACGCAGTCTGAAGACGCTGACGCTGCCCTCAACGCCCCGCACCGCCGGGGCGTTGTTGTCTTCAGGCTCCGACCCTCGAGACACGCGGCGCGGATGTGTTGATGCTCCCTTCATGCCTCGCACGGTGCGGGGTAGCGACCAAGGAGCCACACCATGTCCAAGCAAGCCAACCCCGCCAAGCCCGCCGGCATCGTCGCCCAAGTGCACGCCCTGTTCGACCAGCTCGCGGACGGCGACCTGCTGCCGCGCAACTTCATGCAGGCGGCAGGGGAGGCGGCCGGGTTCAACCCGGCCACTGTCCGCACGCAGGCGCAGCGCTGGCTTGAGCGGCGCCGGGCCGAGCTGGGCGACAGCGACCAGCAAGCCGCCTGACCGGCAACCCTCCCAGCCCAGCGGCCCCGGTGATCCCGGGGCCGTTTGCTTTGCGGGCCCGGCGCAGGCCCTGGCGCGGCCCTGGCGCCGTTGTCCGGCCGGGCTCAGGGCAAGGGTGCACCGGGCACAGGTGGGCCGCCTACCGGCGCCCTGTGCCCGGTGCGCTGGGCAGTGGTAGGCCGGGAGGGATTCGAACCCTCTGTCGTCCGATTATGAGTCGGGTGCTTATACCGGGTTTAAGCTTCCGGCCCGCAACCTGCCATTGTGCCGCGCCCAACGATGCGGACAACGGCGGGACAACAGGCCGCGCAAAGCCCTTCCGCCATAGGTGGGAGCAGGTTCTTATGAGTCCTCTGCTCTGACCAACTGAGCTAACGGCCCGGGGAGCGGCGATTGTAGGCAGCGCGTGCGCGCCGTCCTATTTCGCGCTCAGTGCATTGCTGACCAGCCGGGACGTGATGTCGACGATCTGGATCATGCGGTCGTACGCCATGCGCGTCGGGCCGATCACACCCAGCGTGCCCACCACCTGGCCATCGACGACGTAGGGCGCGGAGACGACGGACAGTTCCTCGTAGGGCACCACCCGGCTCTCGCCGCCGATGTAGATGCGCACGCCCTCGGCGCGGCTGCTCACCTCGAGCAGGCGCATCAACTGCGTCTTCTGCTCGAACAGGTCGAAGAGCTTGCGCAGCGAGCCCATGTCGCTGGCCAGATCCTGCACCGTCAGCAGGTTGCGCTCGCCGGAGACGACCACCTGCTCCTGGCTGTCGGCGATGGCCTCGCTGCCGGCCTGCACGGCGGCCTGCATCAGCGCGGCGATCTCGCCGCGCAGCGCGTCGACCTCGCCCCTCAGCCGCTCGCGCACCTGCTCGATGGTCAGGCCGGCGTAGTGGGCGGTAAGGTAGTTGCTCGCTTCCACCAGCTGGGCCTGGGTGTAGTCCTGCGCCGTGAAGATCACCCGGTTCTGCACGTCGCCGTCGGGCGCGACGATGATGACCAGCACGCGCTTCTCCGACAGGCGCATGAACTCGATGTGATGGAATACGCTCGGCTTGCGCGGGGCCGTCACCACGCCGACGAAGTTCGACAGGCTGGACAGCAGCTGCGCCGCGTTGGCGATCACTCGCTGCGGCTGGTCCGGCGGCAGCGCCGCCTCCGGGGGCGTGTCGAGCGTGAGCGGCTGCGCGGTGAGCATCGTGTCGACGAACAGCCGATAGCCGCGCGCCGTGGGCACCCGGCCGGCACTGGTGTGTGGACTCGCGATGAGGCCCAGCTCCTCCAGGTCGGCCATCACGTTGCGGATGGTGGCCGGCGACAGCTCCAGCCCGCTCGCTTTCGAGAGCGTGCGCGAACCCACCGGCTGGCCGTCCGCGATGTAGCGTTCGACCAGGGTCTTCAGCAGCGTCTTGGCGCGCTCGTCCAGCATGGTTTTCATTGTAGGCGCGACGGGTTTGCGCGGCCGTCGGCGCAGGGGGCGTGTGGTGTAATTCCCGGCATGTCGAGCCGCTTCCGCCATGCCGCGCTGGTGGGTAAGTTCCAGGCGCGGGGCATCCGCCCGGTGCTTGAGGAAATCGCCCACTTCCTCGTGCGCCAGGGCCTCGAGGTGTCGCTCGAGAAGCAGACGGCGATGAACACCGGCATCTCCGACTACGGCGCCTTCACGCCCGACGAGATGGGCCGGCACTGCGACCTCGCCGTCGTGGTGGGCGGGGACGGCACCATGCTCGGGATCGCCCGGGAGCTCGCGCGGCACGGCACGCCGCTGGTGGGCATCAACCAGGGCCGGCTGGGCTTCATCACCGACGTGCCCGTCAACCAGTTCGCGCAGGCGCTGGCACCGATGATCGCCGGCGACTACGAGGAGGAGCGCCGCACCATGCTGACCGGGGTGGTGTGGCGCGACGACGAGCGCATCTTCGAGGGCTTCGCCGTCAACGACGTGGTGGTCAGCCGCGGCGCGGCCAGCAGCATGGTCGAGCTGAAGGTGGAGATCGGCAGCGAGTTCGTCGCCAACTTCCGTGCCGACGGCCTGATCGTCGCCGCGCCCACCGGCTCGACCGCCTACGCGCTGTCGGCGGGGGGCCCGATCCTGCATCCCAGCGTCGCCGGCTTCGTGATGGTGCCGATCGCGCCGCACGACCTGTCCAATCGCCCGATCGTGCTGCCGGACACCGCGGAGATCGCCATCGAGATCGTCGCCGGCCGCGACACCAGCGTGTCGTTCGACATGCACGCCCTGGCCAGCCTGCTGCATGGCGACCGCATCGCGGTGCGCCGATCGCGCGACCAGGTGCGATTCCTGCACCCGCGCGGGTGGAGCTACTACGCGACGCTGCGGCGCAAGCTGCACTGGAACGCCGGCGTCGCCTGAGTCGAACATGCTGCGTCGCCTCTCACTGCGCGATTTCGTCATCGTCCGGGAGCTCGAGGTCGAGCTCGAGGGCGGGTTCACCGTGCTCACCGGCGAGACCGGCGCGGGCAAGTCCATCCTCGTGGACGCACTGCAGCTCGCGCTCGGCAGCCGCGGCGACGCCGCCGTGGTGCGCGAGGGCGCGGCGCGCGCGGAGATCGGCGCGGAGTTCGACTCGCCGCCCAGCCTGTCGGCCTGGCTGGACGAGGCCGGCTTCGAGCAGGATGAATCGCTGCTGCTGCGCCGCACCATCGACGCCCAGGGCAAGAGCCGCGCCTGGATCAACGGCAGCGCGGCCACTGTCGCGCAGCTGCGTGAAGTGGCCGACCACCTGGTCGACATCCACGGCCAGCACGCCTGGCAGAGCCTCACGCGCGGCGCCTCGGTGCGCGGGCTGCTCGACGCCTACGGCGGCATCGCCACGGCCGGCCTGGCGGCCGCGTGGCAGCAATGGCGCGCAGCAGAGCAGGCCCTCGAGCGCACACGTGGGGCGCAGGCCGACCTGGAGCGGGAGCGCGAGCGACTCGCCTGGCAGGTCGGCGAACTCGACAGGCTCGCGCCCGCCGAGGGCGAGTGGGACGAGCTCGATGCCGAGCACCGCCGGCTCTCGCATGCCCAGGCGCTGATCGATGGTGCCCGCGCGGCGCTCGACGCGATCGCCGAGGCCGACGAGAACGCCGAGCGCCTGGCCGGCGCGGCGATCGACCGTCTTCAGGACGTGGCCGCGTTCGATGCCTCGCTCGGGGGCGTGATCGACGTGCTGCAGGGCGCGCTGGCGCAGTTGCAGGACGCGGCGCACAGCCTGTCGAGCTACCTCAACCGCGCCGAGCTCGACCCCGAGCGACTGCAGTCGCTCGACGAGCGGATGTCCGCCTGGATGGGCCTGGCGCGCCGTTTCCGCCGGCCCCCGGGCGAGCTGCCCGCGCTGCTCGGGCAGTGGCGCGCGCAACTGCGCTCGCTCGACGAAGCCGCCGACCTGGAGGCCCTGCAGCGCAGCGCCACCGCCGCCAGGGCGGCGTTCGACAAGGAAGCGTCCGCCGTGTCGCGGCAGCGCAAGTCGGCCGCGCCGAAACTGGCCGCCGCCGTGACCCAGGCGATGCAGCAGCTCGGCATGGCCGGCGGCCGCTTCGAGGTCTCGCTGGCCGCGCAGCCCGAGCCGCAGGCCTTTGGCACGGAGTCGGCGGAGTTCCTGGTCGCCGGCCACGCCGGCAGCACGCCCCGCCCGCTGGCCAAAGTGGCCTCGGGGGGCGAGCTCTCGCGCATCGCGCTGGCCATCGCCGTCACCACCAGCCAGCTCGGCGAGGCTGGCACGCTGATCTTCGACGAGGTCGACGCGGGCGTGGGCGGCGCGGTGGCCGAGACGGTCGGCCGGTTGATGAAGCAGCTCGGGCGCGACCGTCAGGTGTTGGCCGTCACGCATCTTCCGCAGGTGGCAGCCTGCGCCGATCACCACTTCGTGGTCTCCAAGCGGGTCCAGGCCGGACAGGTGCGCAGCGAGGTGGCGGCCGTGGCCGGCGAAGCGCGCGTGGCCGAAGTCGCGCGCATGCTGGGCGGCGAGCGCCTGTCCGGCACCAGCCTGGCGCACGCACAGGAGATGCTCGCCGTGGCGGCCACGCCTGCACGCAAGACCCGCAAGCCATGAGCGCACCCGGCAGCGACAACACGCGCGAGGTGCTCGACCACCTCGAGAGCCTCAAGCCTGCCCCCGCCGAGCCGCATGCGCTGCGCGAGGTGGTGCTGGTGACTGGCATCTCGGGCTCGGGCAAGTCCGTCGCGCTGCACGCGCTGGAGGACGCGGGCTTCTTCTGCGTCGACAACCTGCCGCCCGAACTGCTGCGCGAGTTCCTGCGCCTGGAGCATGAGCGCTCCGAGCGGCGCGTGGCCATCGCGGTGGACGTGCGCAGTGCCGGCTCGCTGCCGCACCTGCTGCCGCTGCTGGAGGAACTCAAGGGCGAGGGCGTGAGCATCACCTCGCTGTTCCTCGACGCGTCCACCGACGCCCTGGTGCGGCGCTTCTCCGAGACGCGCCGGCCTCATCCGCTGTCGGACGACTCGCCCAAGCCGGGCCCCGCGCGGCGGCGCGGTGACAGCGCCATCGACGGCCGCCGTGCGCTGATCGACGCGATCGAGCTGGAGCGCGAGTTGCTCGCCGAGCTGCGCGAGGTGTCGACGGTGATCGACACCAGCCAGTTGCGCCCGGCTCAGCTGCGCACCTGGATGCGTGAGCTGGTGCGTGCCGATGCGCACCGCCTGACGCTGGTGTTCGAGAGCTTCGCCTTCAAGCACGGCGTGCCGCTGGACGCCGACTACGTCTTCGACGTGCGCGTGCTGCCCAATCCCTACTACATCCGCGAGCTGCGCCCGCAGACCGGGCGCGACGCGCCGGTGGCCGAATACCTCCAGGCGCAGCCCGAGACCGTCGAGATGCTCTCCCAGATCGAGGCCTTCCTGACGCGCTGGCTGCCGGCCTTCGAAGCCGACCAGCGCAGCTACCTGACGGTGGCCATCGGCTGCACCGGCGGGCAGCACCGTTCCGTGTACTTTGTCGAGACACTGGCCAAGCGTTTCGGCGCCCGCTCGGGCACACTGGTGCGCCACCGTGAGCTCGACGCGCGTGACTGAACTGCCCCTGTTTCCCCTGCAGACCGTGCTCTTTCCGGGCGGGCTGCTGAGCCTGAAGGTGTTCGAGGCCCGCTACCTCGATCTGGCCACCACCTGCCTGCGCGAGCGGCGCCCCTTCGGCGTCGTGGCGCTGCGCCGCGGCCAGGAGGTGCGCCGCGGCGACGAGGCCGTGGTGCTGGAGGACATCGGCGTGGTGGCCGAGATCCTCGATCTCGACGGCGCGCAGCCGGGCATCCTGCAGCTGCGCTGCCGCGGCCTGCAGCGCTTTCGCATCGAGCGCACGCGCCAGCAGGCCGACGGGCTGTGGATCGGCGAGGTCGAGCTGCTGCCGGACGACGAGGCGGTTGCCCCGGCAGAAGCCACGCTCGAGACCGTGCGAGGCCTGGCCAACGCCATCGCCTCGCTGAAGGGCAAGGGGGTGGAACCCTTCGAGCAGCCCTATCACTTCGAGAGCGCCGGCTGGGTGGCCAACCGCTGGTGCGAGATCCTTCCGATCCCGCTGGCGGCGAAGCAGCGGTTGATGGAACTGCCCGACGCCCTCGTGAGGCTCGGCCTGGTCGACGAGTTCCTGCGCGGCCAGGGCGTCGTGAAGTAAGGCCTCAGCCGGAGCGCAGCAGGAGCCTGCGCAGCGGGGCCGGCAGCCCCGCGCCGAGCGCCTCGTCCCTCGTGCACCACCGGCCCGAAGGCCACGGCGCGGTGATCGTCTCGAGCTGCGTGGCGGCCAGCGCGTCAGGGAAGGTCCAGCGGCGCGGGTGCAGCGTCCAGTCCAGGTGCGTCAGGACATGCGTGAAGCTCGGCAGCGCTTCGCCCCGGCCCGGCCAGCCGCGCGACGCGGCGCCGAGCGCGTCGGTGGAGTCGAACTCGGGCAGGCTCCACAGGCCGGCCCACACGCCGGTGGCGGGACGCTGCACCAGCCAGTGCCGGTCGCGCCAGCGCAGCCAGAGCCAGATGCTCTCGCGCCGCCCGCGGCGCAACCTGCGACTCTTGACCGGATAGCGCTGCGGCGCGCCCTCGTGCGCGGCGGTGCAGGTCTCGCGCATCGGACAGGCCATGCAACGCGGCGCGCGCGCGAGGCAGACCGTCGCCCCGAGGTCCATCAGCCCCTGGGTGTAGGCCTCGACGCCGTCGGTCGGCAGCAAGCCGGTGGCCAGCTCCCACAGCCGGCGTTCCTGCGCCGCCTCGGCGAGGTCGCCGGCGAAGCCCAGCACGCGCGTGAGCACCCGCTTGACGTTGCCGTCGAGGATGGCCACACGCTCGCCGAAGCAGAAGGCCGCGATGGCAGCCGCCGTCGAGCGCCCGATGCCGGGCAGCGCCGCCAGCTGCGCGCTGTGGCGCGGGAAGTGCCCGCCGTGCTCGGCCACCACCACCTGCGCGCAGCGGTGCAGGTTGCGCGCTCGGCTGTAGTAGCCCAGGCCGCTCCACAGCGCCAGCACCTCGTCCTGCCGTGCCACCGCGAGCGCGCGCACGTCCGGGAAGCGCTGCAGGAAGCGCTCGTAATAGCCCAGCACGGTGGCCACCTGGGTCTGCTGGAGCATGATCTCCGACAGCCAGACGCGATAGGGATCGCGCGTGTGCTGCCAGGGCAAGGCGTGGCGCCCGTGTTCGCGCTGCCACGCGATCACGCGCCGGGCGAAATCGCCCTGCGTGGGCGCGGGTGTCACCTCAGCCCTTGACGAGCCGAAGCGGCAGCGGCGTCGGCGAGTCGTCCAGCGGCAGGTCGATGCTGATCAGCGACGCCGCCTCGCCACGCGTGCCGGTGCGCGCCTGCTGGCGCAGCGCATCGATCAGTTCGATGCAGCGGCCGTGGAAGCCCTGCAGGCGCTGGTCCTGCGCGTCGAGCTCGGCAAGCCGCGTCTCGAGCTCGCTGGCGGCGGCCTGGATGCGCTCCAGCGATTCGCGCCGGCGGCGGAAGTTGCGGCGCCGCTCGCGCAGCTGCGCGTCGACCTGAGCCGACGCCGACTTGTTCCACATCTCCAGCTCCGCGCTCGCGCTCTCGAACACCACGCGCAGCTTGGACATCAGCATGCGGCGGAACTGCTCCATGAACTTCGGCTGCGACAGGCGCAGCGCCTGCGTCAGGCCGAGGTACTGCACGTAGCTCTTCTCGATCAGGTCGAGCTCGGCGGAGAAACGGTCGAGGTCGGGACCCGGGTTGAGCACGAGGCCGAAGCCGAACTCCGCGTTCAGCTTGGTGAACGATGCCTCGAGCATCTGGCGGATCTCGAGCGAGTGCTTCTGCCCTGCGGCGAGCAGCGCACGCAGGCGCTGGCACAGCGCGACGAAGGACTTCTTCGCGCCCAGGTTCAGCAGCGACGCAGCCATCTGCTGCTGCATCGCCGACACCTCCTCGCGCAGGCGGTCGGACGACAGGCCGACCATCGCGTCCTTGAGCATGCGGCTGTGCACCACGCGCATGGCCTGCAGCTTGGTGGTGCAGGCCTCGAACTCGGCCGTCTCGGCGTCCACGCGCTGCAGCATCATCTGCAGCTTGGCACCGCTCTTGCCGCGCAGTCCCCGCAGCTCGAGCGTCTGCTCGGCCAGCTGCCGCCGGTTGTCGTTCAGGCGCCTGGCCACGTGCGACTCGATCTGCTGCGCGGCATCGAGCACCACGCGCTCGAGCAGCGCGCGCCGCTGCGGCATCAGTTCCTCGCCGAGCGCGGTCTCGAGGGCCGGCAGGCGGCTCTGGGCCAGCGCCGCGTCGTCACCTTCCACGCGCGCAGCCAGAGCCTGGCGTGCCGAGAGCGGGTAGACACGCGTGGCCGGCACGCCCAGCGTGCGTGCGGTCTCGCTGCACTGGCGCTCGATCTGCTCGCGCACCTGCTCGGCGGTGGCGAGCGGGTCGATCATCGCGTCGATCTTGTTGAGCACGACGAAGCGCGACAGCGCGTCGCCGCTCAGGTGGTCACGCCAGATCGCCAGGTCGGACTTGGTGACGCCGGTGTCGGCGCCGAGGATGAACACGGTGGCGTGCGCGGTGGGCAGCAGGCTGAGGGTCAGCTCGGGCTCGGCGCCGATCGCGTTCAGGCCCGGCGTGTCCAGCACCACCAGCCCCTGCTTGAGCAGCGGATGCGGGTAGTTGATCAGCGCGTGGCGCCACGCCGGCACCTCGACGCGGCCCGCGTCGTCCAGCGGCGGGTTCTCCTCCGGCACCTCGTCGTTCCAGAAGCCCAGCTCGCGCGCCTGGTCGCGCGTGACCCAGGAGGTGCGCATCACCTCGCGCAGCGACTCGGCCAGCTTCTCGGGGTTGCCGACGTCCAGCCTGACCAGCTTCCACGCCTTGGGCAGCGTGCGCAGTTCGCCGAGCGACTGCCCGGTCAGGCGCGTCTCGATCGGCAGCAGCGACAGCGACGGTGGCTCGTCCGCATCCCAGGCCAGCTCGACCGGGCACATGGTGGTGCGACCGGGCGTGGCCGGGAGGATGCGGCGGCCGGTGTCGGCGAAGAAGATCGCGTTGATGAGTTCCGACTTGCCGCGCGAGAACTCGGCGACGAAGGCCACCACCAGCTTCTGCTGGCCGAGCTGTTCGCGCAAGCTGTCCAGCTGCGCCTGCACGGCGCCATCGGACAGGTCGTGGTCGACCAGGAAGCGGCCGACCTCGTCGAGGCGGCTGACGAGCGAGCGCCTCCAGCCGCTGAGGGCGTCGAGACTGCTGGCGAACGAGTGCGTCATGGCGATGGCGCTCGGATCCCTTGAATCGGGGGGATGGTAGCCCATGCCCCCCGGAATCCCGCCCGGCCTCGGGCGCCGCGAAACAACTGCTCACCAGCGCGGCGCGCGGCGTGACGGATTCATCACGCCGCGCCCGGCGCGGGCTCAGCGCGGCAGTTCGCTCGCGCCCATCAGGTACTCGTCGACGGCGCGCGCGGCCTGCCGGCCCTCGCGGATCGCCCACACGACGAGCGACTGGCCGCGGCGCATGTCGCCGGCGGCGAACACCTTGTCGACGTTGGTGCGGTAGCCGCCGGCGGCCTCGGTGCCCGCCTTCGCGTTGCCGCGCGCGTCCTTCTCCACCCCGAAGGCATCCAGGATGGTCGTCACCGGGCTGACGAAACCCATCGCCAGCAGCACCAGGTCGGCCGGGTAGATCTTCTCGCTGCCCGGCACCTCGGTCATCTTGCCGTTGGCCCACTCGACGTGCACCGCCTTCAGCGCGGTCACCTTGCCCTTCTCGCCGATGAACTCCTTGGTGGCGATGGCGAACTCGCGCTCGCAGCCTTCCTCGTGGCTCGACGAGGTGCGCAGCTTGATCGGCCAGTACGGCCACACCAGCGGCTTGTTCTCGTGCTCGGGCGGCATGGGCAGCAGCTCGAACTGGGTGACGCTCTTGGCGCCGTGCCGGTTGCTCGTGCCCACGCAGTCGCTGCCGGTGTCGCCGCCGCCGATGACGACGACGTGCTTGCCGGTGGCCATGATCTGGCCCTTGACCTTGCCGCCGCCGTTGACCTTGTTCTGCTGCGGCAGGAACTCCATCGCGAAGTGGATGCCGTCGAGCTCGCGGCCGGGCACCGGCAGGTCGCGCGACTGCTCGGCGCCGCCGGCCAGCAGCACCGCGTCGAACTCCGCCTTGAGCTGCTCGGGCGAGACGATCTCCTTGGCCCAGTTGGTGACCTTGCTGCCCTCGGGCAGGTGGCCGACCAGGGTGTTGGTGCGGAAGCTCACGCCCTCGGCCTTCATCTGCTCGAGGCGGCGGTCGATGTGCGACTTCTCCATCTTGAAGTCGGGAATGCCGTAGCGCAGCAGGCCGCCGGGGGCGTCGTTCTT
>Ga0073934_10009997_pt1 | contig 11927 bp, 12 predicted proteins | sample LarsenN4metaG_FD_76834 | JGI IMG/M metagenome (GOLD analysis project Ga0073934, IMG submission 76834) | Hot spring sediment bacterial and archeal communities from British Columbia, Canada, to study Microbial Dark Matter (Phase II) - Larsen... ... | reverse complement strand
GGCCAGCGCGAGCCCCAGCGCGACTGCGAACGTTCGAAGCGCGGCGTCGACGCGCCGGGAGGTGAAGTCGAGAAGCGAGCGGGCGATGTCCAACACGTGTTTGTCGTCGAGCGTGCGATACGGAAGCCCGGCGGTGCGGCGAGTCGCAGGTCGGACGCGACCCCGGCGACGGCGGCCATCGTGCGGCGGACCACCCCGGGCGCGCGGATTCTAGCCCCGGGCCGCGCGGCCTCGGACCGGGGTTCGGCCCGAGGGGCCGCCGCTAAACTCGCCGCATGCTGTTCCTGCTCGCTGCGCTGGTCACGTCGTTCGTGCTCACGACCTGCGTCGTGCGCTCGGCCAAGTCGCACGCGCACTTGTCCAACGACCACGACACCACCGGGCCGCAGAAGTTTCATGCGCGGCCGGTGCCGCGCATCGGAGGGATCGGGATCCTGGGAGGGTTCGTGGCGGGCGCGGCGGTCATCGGCTGGAGCCGTCCCGATTTCGCCCGCGCCGTGTGGCTGCTGCTGCTGGCCGGACTGCCGGCATTCATCGCGGGGCTCACGGAGGACGTCACCAAGAACGTGAGTCCGCGGCGGCGCCTGTTCGCCACCGCGTTGTCGGCCGCCCTCGCCGTCTGGCTCGTCGACGCGATCATCGTGCGCACCGACATCCCGGGGCTCGACTGGATCGTGCAGTTCCCGTGGGGTGCGGCCGCGGTCACCGTGTTCGTCGTCGCGGGCGTTGCGAACTCGGTGAACATCATCGACGGCTTCAACGGCCTCGCGTCGATGTGCGCCATCCTCATCCTCGCGAGCATCGCGTACGTGGCATTCCAGGTTGGCGACACGCTCGTCGCTGCGCTGGCGCTGGCCGGCATCGGGGCGCTGATCGGCTTCTTCGTCTGGAACTTCCCGGCCGGGCTCGTGTTTCTCGGCGATGGCGGGGCCTACTTCGTCGGCTTTCTCGTCGCGGAGATCGCCATCTTGCTGCTGGCCCGCAATCCGACGGTCTCGCCCATGTTCCCGCTGCTGATCTGCATCTATCCCGTGTTCGAGACGCTGTTCTCGATCTACCGCCGCAAGGTGCTGGCCGGCCGACCCGTGGGCATGCCCGACGGCGCTCACTTGCACAGCCTCATCTATCGGCGGTTCATGCGCTGGGCCGCAGGCGACCGTACGGCGCGCGAGCTCACCCGCCGCAACTCGATGACGTCGCCGTACCTCTGGATCATGTGCATGCTCGCCGTCGTGCCCGCGGTGCTGTGGTGGGACGACACGACCGTGCTGGCGGCGTGCATCGTGCTGTTCGGCGTGCTGTACACGGTGCTGTACTGGCGCATCGTGCGCTTCAAGTCCCCTCGCTGGCTCGTCGTGCGGCGCCGCCGGAGCCATCAGGGATAATCCCCGGGTGACCGATCTAGAGATGTCTGCCGCGCCGGCCGTCGCCGACGCACCCGCCCGTTTCGACACCCTTCCGCTCGACCCGAAGCTGCTTCGCGCCGTGGCCGATCAGGGCTACGCGACGATGACTCCCATCCAGGCCAAGGCGATCCCCATCGTGCTGGCCGGCCGCGACGTGATGGGCGCTGCCCAGACCGGTACCGGCAAGACCGCGGCGTTCTCCATTCCGCTGCTGCAGCGCATGCTGCGCCACGAGAACACGTCGATGTCGCCGGCGCGACATCCGGTGCGTGCGCTGGTGCTGGCACCGACGCGCGAACTCGCCGACCAGGTCGCCGCCAACGTCAAGGCGTATGCGAAGCACACGGCGCTGCGGGTGACCGTGGTGTTCGGCGGCATCGACATGAAGCCGCAGACCGAGGCGCTGCGCCGCGGCGTCGAGGTGCTGATCGCGACGCCAGGACGGCTGCTCGACCACATCGAGGCGAAGAACGCGGTGCTGAACCAGGTCGAGTACGTGGTGCTCGACGAGGCCGACCGCATGCTCGACATCGGCTTCCTGCCGGACCTGCAGCGCATCCTGTCGTACCTGCCGAAGGAACGGCAGACCCTGCTGTTCTCGGCCACGTTCTCGCCCGAGATCCGCCGCCTCGCGCAGAGCTACCTGCAGGACCCGGTGACGGTGGAGGTGGCCGCGCGCAACGCGACCGCCTCGACGGTCGAGCAGCACTTCTTCCGCGTCGACGAGGACGACAAGCGACGCGCCGTGCGGCAGCTGCTGCGCGACCGTTCGCTCGGACAGGCGCTCGTGTTCGTCAACAGCAAGCTCGGCGCTGCGCGGTTGGCGCGCGCCTTCGAGCGCGACGGCCTGCGCACCGCGGCGCTGCACGGCGACAAGTCGCAGGACGAGCGCCTGAAGTCGCTCGCCGCCTTCAAGGCGGGCGAGGTCGACCTGCTGGTGGCCACCGACGTCGCCGCGCGCGGGCTGGACATCGTCGACCTGCCGGCGGTCTTCAACTTCGACGTGCCGTTCAACGCCGAGGACTACGTCCACCGCATCGGCCGCACGGGCCGCGCCGGCCAGTCGGGGCTCGCGATCACGCTCGTCACGCGCGACGACTCGCGCAACGTGGCCGACATCGAGAAGCTCATCAAGCGCAAGTTCGAGATCGAGCCGCTGGAGCTCGACGACGACCGGCCGCGCCGACCGCGCCGCGAGCGTCGCGACGACGACGAGCCGCGCCCGCCGGTTTCGCGCACCACGCCGACGCCGACACCGACACCGATGACGTCGACGTCGAGCGATCCGTTCTTCGACCGGCCGTACGAGCCGCCGCAGGACGCGTCTGCGCCGCCGCCCGCGACGTCACCGGCCGCCGCACCGGCACCTGCCGCGGCGCGCGCGCCGGCAGGCAGCATCAAGCCCAAGCGCAAGGTGGCGACGCTGCTCGGCGGCGGCCGCGGCTGAGCGTCCCGCCGTTCAGGGCGCCAGCCACGCGAACACCGCGGGCAGGTCACCGGGCAGCGCGGGCCGCGCCTCGCGCCAGCGCGCGACCGTCTCCGTGCGACACCAGCCGTCGTCGAGCGTGAGGCCGACGCTGGCCGCGAGCCGCGTCGCCGGCGCGAGGTTCGCGAGCAGCGCGTCGAACAGCGCCGCGTTGCGATAGGGCGTCTCGATCGCGATCTGCGTCTGGCGCAGGCGGCGCGACTGCGCTTCGAGCTCGCGCAGCCGCGCCGCGCGCGCGGCGGCCTCGGTCGGCAGGTAGCCGACGAACGCGAAGCTCTGGCCTTCGAGTCCGCTGGCGGCGAGCGCCAGGGTGATCGCGCTCGGCCCGGCGAGCGGCCACACGCGCAACCCCGCGCCGTGCGCGGCGGCCACGAGCGCGGCTCCGGGGTCGGCGACGCCGGGCAGGCCGGCCTCCGACAGCAGGCCGACGTCGTGCCCGGCGAGCAGCGGTGCGAGCAGCGGTTCGAACTCGGCCGCGCGGGCCGCGCTGCCGGGGCCCTTGGGTGGACGCGGCAGTTCGACGATCGAGATCGATGGCAGCGGCAGCGCGAGCGGCGCGACCGCGTCGACACGCTTGAGGAACGCGCGCGCGCTCTTCGCGTTCTCGACCACCCAGTGCGCGAGCGACGCGGCGCGGCGGATGACGTCGTGCGGCAAGCTGCGGTCGAGGGCGCCGGCGGGGCGCGGGCCGGCCAGTGCGTCGAGCGTGTTCGGTACGAGCAGCAAGGTGCCGGGTGCCGCGGTCATGGCCAACTGTACTGGGCCCACAGCGCGCCGCGATGCTCGACGCTCGCGCCCGCACGCCAGCGCTGCGCGGCGAGCCCGTACTGCGCGCGGCGATCGAGCGCCACGGCGAACGCTAGGTCGACGCCGCGCAGCAGCACGCCGGGCGTGAAGCGTTGCGACGCGTCGAGCGCACGACCGCGATGCAGCGCGACGATGGCTGCCGCCGGGCCCCGATCGGCGATCAGGCCGAACGTCGCCAGCCGCGCGTCGCCGCCGAGCGCGTGCGCGAGCATGCGGCCGCGGTGCGTGTAGCCCTGCGCGAAGAGCGGATGGCGGTAGGCCGCGCCCGGCGCGACGCGGCTGCTGATCGCGCCGGCCGTGGTGTCGGCCCACTCGAACATCGCGCGCCACGACGCGCCGCCGCTCACGGCGCCGCCGACGTCGGCGCCGGCGAGCAGCATCTTCAGGCTCGGAAACAGGTGCGCCTCGTCTTCGCCGACGATCTGCGCGTACAGGCCGTAGCTCAACGCGCCCGCGCGGCCGTCGTGGCGCAGGTCCACGCCGGCGAGCTGGTTGCCGGGCTCGTTGGCGGACGTGATGCCGGCGTCGCCCACGTTGTCGCGGCCGATCAGCGCGTCGAGCAGGGATCGCGCGCTGCGGTCGCGTCCGCGCCCGCCCCACTGCAAGGTGCGCGCGAAGCCGAGGGTCCACGCGGCGTCGGGCCGCCACTCGAAACGCATGCCGACGAGCTGCGGGTTCTGCGGCCGGGTGTGGCCCTGCAGTCGTGCGATGAAGACGTCGGCGCTCCATCGCTGCACGCCGTCGGCGTCGGCGGGCGCGCCGCCGCGCCAGCCGATCGCGGGCAGCGGTGCGGCCGCCGCGTCGAGGATCAGGCTGCCGAACCAGCCGGGGCCCCAGTGCCGCGGCTCGACCGACGCGTACGCGAGGCCCGGCCCGATGCCGACGTCGACGGCACTGCCGTCGAGCTCGACGTCGGACTCCGGACCTTCGCTCAGGGCGCCGATGCGCACCTCGATGCCCAGCGGCGTGGCATGGCGCGGCAGCACGCGCTGGCGGAACTGCAGCGCGGCCGTGCCGTCGCCGACCGGGTCGCCGAGCAGCGCCGGCAGACCCGACGGGCGCGTGCCGACCTGCAGGCCAATGCCGAAGGGCGTGGCGGCGGGTGCCGCGTGATCGTCGGCGAGCAGCGCGCGGTGGCGCGCGAGCATCTGGGCGGGCGACAAGCCGGCCGTCGCCGCATACGGCAACAGCATGGCCGCGAGACACGCGACCCACTTCACGGCTGCGCGAGGAACACCTGACCGACGCATGAGCGAGCGTGCACTGTCTCGGCTCCCGGCTTTGCGCCGTGTCTTGCCTCGCAGCGCGTGACGACAACGATGCGCCGATGCTACGTCCGTCGCGCGGCCGTCGCGCGCCGCGGCTGTGTCCGTTGGTGAACGACGGGCGGTGCGCCGTCAGCCGCGCGGCGCGAGCAGCGGGTCGAGGCCGGCCGCGCGCAGCAGCGCAGCGGTGCGGATCAGCGGCAGGCCGACGAGCGCGGTCGGATCGTCGGACTCGATGGCCTCGAGCAAGGCGATGCCGAGCGATTCGCTCTTCGCGCTGCCGGCGCAGTCGTAGGGCTGCTCGGCGCGCAGATAGGCCTCGATCTCGGCATCGCCGAGCCGGCGGAATCGCACCGTCACCGGCGCGAGCGCCTCGCGCTCGAAACCGTCTCGCCGGCGCACCACGGCCAGCGCCGTCTGGAACACCACCGTGCGGCCGCTCATGCGGCGCAGCTGATCGACGGCGCGCTCGTGGTCGCCGGGCTTGCCGATCGCCTCGCCGTCGAGGTCGGCGACCTGATCGGAGCCGACGACGACGGCATCGGGGTGGCGGGCGGCGACCGCGTGCGCCTTGGCCCGGGCGAGGCGTCGCGCGAGTGCGGCCGGCGCTTCGCCGGCTTGCGGCGTCTCGTCGACGCCCGGCGCCTCGACGTCGAACGGCAGCCGCAGGCGGGCGAGCAGCTCGCGCCGGTATCGCGAGGTGGAGGCGAGCACGAGACGGTTCACGCACGAATTGTCCCACCGGGGGCGCGCCGTACACTGAACAGATGAAGTCGCGTGTGTTCGACCCGCTGCGTCTGGATGTCGAGGCGTTCGCGCGCGAGGCCGTCGTCCTCGACGGCCGCTGGCCCGTCGCCGAACTGCCGCGGCTGCTCGGTTCACTGGCCGCGATACCGCCCGGCGCCGAGGTCGTCTGGCAGGCCGCCGGCCGGCGTCGCACCCGGGCCGGCGCCGAACCCGAGACCTGGCTCGAGCTGCGCGCGCAGGCCCGGCTCACTCTCCAGTGCCAGCGCTGCCTCGCACCGCTGCAGGCCGACGTGCAGTTCGACCGGCGCTTTCGGTTCGTGCGCGACGAGGCCGCCGCCGAGGCGCTCGATGCCGAGATCGACGACGACGTGCTGGCCACGACGCGCTCGTTCGACCTGCGCGCGCTGGTCGAGGACGAGCTGCTGCTGGCGCTGCCGCTCGTCCTGCGGCACGAGCGCTGCCCGCAACCGTTGCCGGCCGCTGTCGGCTCGGCCGGCGACGAGCCTGCCGAGGCCCCGCGCCGCAACCCGTTCGGTGCGCTGGCCGGGTGGCGGCCCGGCGGCCCGGCGGGGTCGGACGAGCCGGAGCAGTGACGCCGCCGTGGTAGACTCCGCGGCTTTCCACGGCCTGCCGAGCCTGTCGATCCATCGTCGACGCGGCGGGCCCGCGAGTCCCGAACGACGCGCGCGCCGAGCGGTCGGCGCACCAGGAGATTCCCATGGCCGTCCAGCAGAACAAGAAGTCGCCGTCCAAGCGCGGCATGCACCGTTCGCACAACGCGCTCACCCAGCCGGGCACGGCCATCGAGCCGACCACCGGCGAGACGCATCTGCGCCATCACATCAGCCCGAGCGGCTTTTATCGCGGCCGCAAGGTGCTGAAGACCAAGGCCGACGCCTGAGCGCGTCCTGCCGCGCCGCCCGATTGTCTCGGGCGGCGCGATCGCGTACCGTTGCGGGCCGCCGTGCCGCTCGCTGAACGTCGATGACCGACCTCACTCCGCTTCGTGTCGTGCGGCTGGCCGTCGACTGCATGGGCGGCGATCACGGTCCGTCAGTCACCTTGCCCGCCTGCCGGGCCTTCCTCGAACGCCATCCCGACGCCGAGCTGCTGCTGGTCGGTGCGCCCGACGCGCTGGCGGCCGCGCGCCAGTGGCCGCGCTGCAGCGTCGTCGCGGCGAGCGAGGTCGTCACGATGGACGATCCGGTCGAGGTCGCGCTTCGCCGCAAGAAGGACTCGTCCATGCGCGTGGCGATCCAGCAGCTCAAGGCGCCCGACGGCGGCGGCGAGCCCGCGGCGCACGCCTGCGTGTCGGCCGGCAACACGGGCGCGCTGATGGCGCTGGCGCGCTACGTGCTCAAGACGCTCGACGGCATCGATCGTCCCGCGATCGCGACCGTGATGCCGAACCAGAACGACGGCTTCACGACCGTGCTCGACCTCGGCGCGAACGTCGATTGCACGGCCGAGCACCTGCTGCAGTTCGCCGTGATGGGCAGCGCGCTCGTGTCCGCCGTGGACGGCAAGGACGACCCGACGGTGGGCCTGCTCAACATCGGCGAGGAGGCCATCAAGGGCAGCGACGTCATCAAGCGCGCCGGCGAGCTGATGCGCGCGGCGGCCGAGGCCGGCCACTTCCGCTTCCACGGCAACGTGGAAGGCAACGACATCTTCAAGGGCACGACCGACATCGTGGTGTGCGACGGCTTCGTCGGCAACGTCGCGCTCAAGACCGCCGAAGGCCTGGCCGCCATGCTCACCAGTTTCATCCGCCAGGAGTTCACGCGCACCTGGTACAGCAAGCTCGCGGCGCTGGTGGCGCTGCCGGTGCTGAAGCACTTCAAGGCGAGAGTCGACCATCGCCGGTACAACGGCGCGGCACTGCTCGGCCTGCGCGGCCTCGTGTTCAAGAGCCACGGGTCGGCGGATGCCTTCGCGTTCGAACATGCGCTCGGTCGTGCGTATGATGCGGCGCGCAACCGGCTGCTCGACCGCGTGCACGACCACATCCTCGAAGCGCTGCAGGCGATGCCGGCCGCGGCCGCCGATGCCGATGCACAGGTCGTCCAGGCCGCCTGAGCGCCCCACCCGACGTGTCGCCCACCACCGCTCTCCGCTACTCGCGCATCACCGGCACCGGCAGCTACCTGCCGCCGCGCCGCCTGACCAACGACGACCTGGCGCAGCAGCTCGCTGCACGCGGCATCGAGACCTCCGACGCCTGGATCGTCGAGCGCACCGGCATCCGTGCGCGCCACTTCGCCGACGACGGCGTGGCCTCCAGCGACCTCGCGCTCGAGGCCGCGCGACGCGCGCTGCAGGCCGCCGGCCGCGAGGCCGCACGGGTCGATCTCATCATCGTGGCCACGTCGACGCCGGACATGGTGTTCCCGTCGACCGCCTGCCTCGTGCAGCGCAAGCTCGGCGTGCACGGCTGCCCCGCGTTCGACGTGCAGGCGGTGTGCTCGGGCTTCGTCTACGCGCTGACCGTCGCCGACTCGATGATCCGCACCGGCAGCGCACGCTGTGCGCTGGTGATCGGCGCCGAGGTGTTCTCGCGCATCCTCGACTTCGACGACCGCACGACCTGCGTGCTGTTCGGCGACGGCGCGGGCGCCGTGGTGCTCGAAGCCAGCGACGAGCCGGGCCTGCTGGCCAGCGAGCTGCACGCCGACGGCCGCCATGTCGAGATCCTGTGCACGCCGGGCACCGTCGCCCACGGCAAGGTGCTGGGCGACCCGCTGCTGAAGATGGACGGGCAGGCCGTCTTCAAGCTCGCCGTCGGCGTGCTCGAGGATGCCGCGCGCGCCGTGCTGGCCAAGGCGGGCCGCACCGAGGCCGACATCGACTGGCTCATCCCGCACCAGGCCAACATCCGCATCATGCAGAGCACCGCGCGCAAGCTGAAGCTGCCGGCCGACAAGCTGGTGGTCACGGTCGACGAGCACGGCAACACGTCGGCCGCGTCGATCCCGCTCGCGCTGGATCACGTGGTGCGCGCCGGGCGTCTGCGGCGCGGCGACACCGTCATGCTCGAGGGCGTGGGTGGCGGATTCACCTGGGGCGCCGTGCTGCTCGATTTCTGAGCCGGCGCGTACCCTGCAAGCGATACATGAGATGGCCACGTTCGCATTCGTCTTTCCCGGACAGGGCTCGCAGGCCGTCGGCATGCTCGACGCCTGGGGCGACCACCCCGAGGTCGCGCGCACGCTCGCCGAGGCGTCCGACGCGCTGGGCGAGGACCTTGGCGCGCTCATCCGCGGCGGCCCGAAGGAGCAGCTCGACCTCACGACCTACACGCAGCCGGTCATGCTGAGCGCCGCCATCGCGTGCTGGCGCGCGTGGCGCGCCGAAGGCGGCGCGATGCCGGCCGCCATGGCCGGGCACTCGCTCGGCGAGTACAGCGCGCTCGTGGCCGCCGACGCGCTCGCGCTGGCCGATGCGGTGCGGCTCGTGCGCTTTCGTGCGCAGGCCATGCAGGAGGCCGTGCCGGTGGGGGCCGGCGGCATCGCCGCGGTGCTCGGGCTCGACGCCGACGCGGTGCGCGAGCAGTGCGCAAAGGCCGCGGCCGAGACCGGACAGGCGGTCGAGGCCGTGAACTTCAACGACCCGAAGCAGACCGTGATCGCCGGCGCCAAGGCCGCCGTCGATCGCGCCTGCGAGCTGCTCAAGGCCGCAGGGGCCAAGCGCGCGCTGCCGCTGCCGGTGTCGGCGCCGTTTCACAGCAGCCTCATGAAGCCGGCGGCCGACCGCCTGAAAGACGAGCTGGCGGCCACCACGTTCGCGGCGCCGAAGGTGCCGGTCGTCAACAACATCGACGTGGCCGTGCAGACCGACGCCGCGGCCATCCGCGACGCGCTGTATCGCCAGGCCTTCGGTCCGGTGCGCTGGGTCGAGACCGTGCAGGCGCTGCGCGCGCGCGGCGTCACGCATGTCGTCGAGTGCGGACCGGGCAAGGTGCTCGCGGGGCTGGTCAAGCGCATCGACGAGTCGCTGCTCGTGGGCCACGTGTCCGACCCGGCCACGCTGGCGCAGGCGCGGGAGATGCTGGCATGAGCGACGCACCGACGTTCGCCGGCCAGGTCGCGCTGGTCACGGGCGCCTCGCGCGGCATCGGCAAGGCGATCGCCGCCGAGCTGGCGAAGCACGGACTGAAGGTCGTCGGCACGGCCACCGGCGAGGCGGGGCTCGCGTCGATCGCCGAGACCGGTGCGCAAGGTGTCGTGCTGAACGTGAACGACGCGGCCGGCATCGAGTCGGTGGTCGACGCGGTGGTGAAGCAGCACGGCGCGCTGCACGTGCTGGTGAACAACGCCGGCATCACGCGCGACACCCTGGCCATGCGCATGAAGGACGACGACTGGGACGCGGTGCTCGACACCAACCTCAAGGCGGTGTTCCGCCTGAGTCGCGCGGTCATGCGCACGATGATGAAGCAGCGCTACGGCCGCATCGTCAACATCACCTCGGTGGTCGGCGCCAGCGGCAACCCGGGGCAGGCCAACTACGCGGCGGCCAAGGCCGGCGTGGCCGGCTTGACGCGCGCACTCGCGCGCGAGCTGGGCAGCCGCGGCATCACGGTCAACTGCGTGGCGCCGGGCTTCATCGCGACCGACATGACCGAGGCGTTGCCCGACGCGCAGAAGCAGGCGCTGCTCGGGCAGATCCCGCTCGGCCGGCTGGGCAGCGCGCAGGAGGTGGCCGCGGCCGTCGCCTTCCTCGCGTCGCCGGCGGCGGGCTACGTCACCGGCTGCGAGCTGCACGTCAACGGCGGCATGTTCATGAACTGAAGCCGGGCGAGGGCCGCCCCGGCGCCGTGCGGTCGTGGCCGCGCGCACACCTTAAAATCGCGGCCGTTTGTTTCCCTCACTCCTGGAGGAGTCAATGAGCGACATCGAAGCACGGGTCAAGAAAATCATCGCCGAGCAGCTCGGCGTGCCCGAGTCGGACGTCACCAACGAGAAGGCGTTCGTGGCCGACCTCGGCGCGGATTCGCTTGACACCGTCGAGCTGGTCATGGCCCTCGAGGACGAGTTCGGCATCGAGATCCCCGACGAAGAGGCGGAGAAGATCACCACCGTCCAGCTGGCGATCGACTACGCCGTGAAGCACCAGAAGGCCTGAGCGGCCGCCCGAGCGCTTCCATGAGCCGCCGTCGCGTCGTCGTCACCGGCCTCGGACTCATCAGCCCGGTCGGCAACACCGTGGCCGAAGGCTGGGCGAACGTGCTCGCCGGCCAGTCGGGCATCGCGCCGATCACCCGGTTCGACGCGTCCGCGTTCGCGTGCCGATTCGCCGGCGAGGTCAAGGGCTTCGACGTCGGGGCGTACTTCCCGGCGAAGGAAGCGCGGCACATGGACACGTTCATCCACTACGGGATGGCGGCGTCCATCCAGGCCATCCGCGACGCGGGGCTGCCCACCGGCGATGCACTCACCGAAGCCGCCGCCGAGCGCATCGGCGTGCTGGTGGGCTCGGGCATCGGCGGCCTGCCGATGATCGAGGAGACGCACGCCGAGCTCGCGTCGCGCGGGCCGCGGCGCATCTCGCCGTTCTTCGTGCCGGCCTCGATCATCAACATGATCTCCGGCCACGTGTCGATCATGTTCGGATTCCAGGGGCCGAACCTCGCGATCGTCACGGCGTGCACGACCGGGCTGCACTGCATCGGCGAGGCAGGGCGCCTCATCGAGTACGGCGACGCCGACGTCATGATCGCCGGCGGCGCCGAGAGCACCGTGTCGCCGCTGGGCATCGGCGGCTTCGCGGCGGCGCGCGCGCTGTCGACGCGCAACGACGATCCGGCCACCGCGTCGCGACCCTGGGACAAGGATCGCGACGGCTTCGTGCTGGGCGAGGGCGCCGGCGTGCTGGTGCTCGAGGAGTACGAGCACGCGAAGAAGCGCGGCGCGAACATCTATGCCGAGCTCGCCGGCTTCGGCATGGGCGCCGACGCGTTCCACATGACCGCACCGAACGTCGACGGCCCGAAGCGGTCGATGAAGGCGGCGCTGCGCAATGCCGGCATCGACGGGTCGCAGGTGCAGTACCTCAACGCACACGGCACGTCCACACCGCTCGGCGACGTGAACGAGACCAACGCCATCAAGCTCGCCTTCGGTGAGCACGCGAAGAAGATGGTGGTGAGTTCCACCAAGTCGATGACCGGGCACCTGCTCGGCGGGGCGGGCGGCATCGAGTCGGTGTTCACGGTGC
>Ga0073934_10009996_pt1 | contig 11928 bp, 9 predicted proteins | sample LarsenN4metaG_FD_76834 | JGI IMG/M metagenome (GOLD analysis project Ga0073934, IMG submission 76834) | Hot spring sediment bacterial and archeal communities from British Columbia, Canada, to study Microbial Dark Matter (Phase II) - Larsen... ... | reverse complement strand
ACGGACTGGGGTCATTACGGGGTGACGTTTCCGCTGCTGGCCAGGAGCAGTGTGAATCAGGTGTCGGTTGAGTGCGCCGCGTCGGGAGTTGATCTGGCGGTCCTGCGCGAGCTCGATGGCAAGGACATCATGTTCGGGGCCATCGACGTTGGAACCGAAGAGGTGGAGTCAGCCGACATCGTGGCCGCGCGCCTCCGGAAAGCGCTCGAATACGTCCCGCCGGAGCGGCTCTATCCGTGCACGGACTGCGGGTTGGTGCCGCGCAGCCGGGCCGCCTCTCGGGGTAAAATACGCGCGCTGGCGGAAGGAGCCGCAATCGTGCGCGCAGAGGTCCTGTCCTCCCGGCGGCGTGCACTCACTGTTTCTTGACAGAAGAAGTTTGACTCTGGTAAAGCTCCGTCACCGAACGGCACTCTTTCGGCACTCATCAAGCGAATACCCGCGAGGACGACCTTGAGGCCGGCCCGTGAGGAGAGGAGACCTGGCAGATGCGATACCGGTTCACAGGCTTAGTGGTGGCGATGACAATCGCGGCGGCAGTCTCGCTGACCGTGACACCGACCGCACAGCAGGGGCGTGGGAATCAGCCGGCAGCGCAGGCGGCTGGCCAGGGGCGTGGCCAGGCTGCGCGTCCCGCAACGATTGCCGGCCGTCCGAACCTGAACGGGATCTGGCAGGCGATTGGTACCGCGCACTGGAATCTCGAGGATCATTCCGCTGCAGCCACGCAGTTCTGGCAGTTGGGCGCCATGTTCGCGATCCCTGCCGGTCAGAGCGTCGTCGTCGGCGGCACGATCCCGTATCTCCCCGCCGGGCTGAAGAAGCGGGAAGAGAACATGAAGGGATGGCCGAAGTCCGATCCGGAAGCCAAGTGCTACATGGCCGGCATTCCGCGCTCGACCTACATGCCCTATCCGTTCCAGATCGTTCAGGGACAGAAGGACATCCTTTTCGTGTACGAGTATGCGAGCTCGAACCGCATCGTCCACATGGACAAGCATACCGAGCCGCCGGTTGACAGCTGGATGGGATGGTCGAACGGGAAGTGGGAGGGCAACACGCTGGTGATCGAGGTTACGGGCAACAACGACCAGACGTGGTTCGACCGCGCCGGCAACCATCACACGGAGGCGCTGAAGGTCACCGAGCGTTACACGCTTCAGGGCGAGAACCACCTGCAGTACGAAGCGACGATCGAAGACCCGAAGACATTCTCCAAACCCTGGCAGATTCGCATGCCGCTCTACCGCCGTCTGGAGCCGAACGTCCAACTGCTCGAATACAAGTGCGTGGAGTTCTCCGAGGAGCTGCTCTACGGAGATCTGAAGAAAAAGACCGAATAGCGGCTGAGTGATACACTGGTGTCCAGGGCTTTTTATCAAGTCGGGTGTAAGGTAAACGTCCCGAATAGGTAGGAGATGAATTCGATGCGAACGAAACTCTTCAGCATGGCGGCCGCTGCCGCGCTTCTGGTGGCGGGTGCTGCTGTTCAAGTCTCAGCGCACCACTCCTTTGCGGCCGAATTCGACGCGAAGCGTCCGGTCAAGCTGCGGGGCACGGTCGTGAAGATGGAATGGATCAACCCCCATTCCTGGATTCACATCGACGTGAAGGACCCGGCCTCCGGCAAAGTCGAGCGCTGGATGGTTGAGGGCGGCGCACCGAACGCATTGCTGCGTCGCGGCTGGAACAAGAACTCGCTCCAGGAGGGCACCGAGATTCTGGTCGAGGGCTTCCAGGCGAAGGACGGCGCGCTGCGGGCGAACGGGCGCGACATCACCTTCCCGGATGGCAAGAAGCTGTTCGTCGGATCCTCGGGCATCGGCGCCCCCGACGAGAGACCGGACGACAAACCGCGACCCTGACGTTTTCCACACTGGCGGCTCCCGGCGGGGATAGGCCCCCGCCGGGACGCCGGGTGGGTATGTCACCGTGCGCCCGTCACTCCACGCGAGCGAGGCGCTCATTTCAGTGCGCTTCTGCCTGAAGCTTCGCTTCGATCCGCGCTCCTTTTCTTCAATCGATTCCTGATGTCTTCGTCAACGCTCGAAGCCGTGTCGGCTGCGCGATGGCGCGTGGCGATCTCGCTCACCATCGTGATGATGGTGGTCTACTTCGGCTTCATTCTCCTGGTGGCGTTCAACAAGCCGCTCCTCGGCACGTCGGTCACGCGCGGTCTGAGCCTTGGCATGTTGCTCGGCGTGCTCGTGATCCTCGTGGCCTGGGCGCTGACCTGGATCTACATCCGCTGGGCCAACACCCATTACGACGCCTCGCTCGATCGCCTCCGCGAACGCGGCGCCGGAGAGCCGGCTCGATGACCTCGGCACTGGGCGAACCGAACGCCGTCGCGATCACTTTCTTCCTGCTCTTCATCGTTCTCTCGCTCGGCATCACCGCGTGGGCCGCCCGCCGGACGAGGACGGCGGACCACTTCTACACTGCCGGACGCTCGGTCACCGCCTTCCAGAACGGACTCGCACTCGCCGGTGATTACATGAGTGCGGCCAGCTTCCTCGGCATTGCCGGTCTGGTCGCGCTCTCCGGCTTCGACGGATTGATTTACTCGATCGGCTGGCTGGTCGGATGGCCGATCGTGATGTTCCTGATCGCCGAGCCGCTGCGGAATCTCGGACGCTACACCTTCGCCGATGTGCTGGCCGCGCGGCTCAGGCAGACGCCGATTCGAATCGCCGCGTCGATCGGTTCGCTCGCGGTGATTGCGTTCTATCTGATTGCCCAGATGGTTGGCGCCGGCAACCTGATTCGGCTGATGTTCGGGCTGTCGTACGAGCTCGCGGTGATGATGGTCGGCGCCGTCATGCTCGCGTACGTGCTGTTTGGCGGCATGATGGCGACCACGTGGGTCCAGATCATCAAGGCCGTCCTGCTCCTCGGCGGCGCAACGATGCTGGCGCTGCTGGTGCTCGCACGGTTCGACTTCAACCTGCTCGCCCTGTTCGCGCGCGCGGTGGAACAGTACGGTGACGGCGTGCTCAGTCCGGGACGTCAGGTCACCGACCCGATCGACGCCGTTTCGCTCGGGCTGGCGCTGATGCTGGGGACCGCCGGGCTGCCTCACATCCTGATGCGGTTCTACACGGTACGTGATGCACGCACAGCGCGCACGTCCGTTGGGTATGCGACAGCGTTCATCGGCTTCTTCTACCTGCTCACGTTCGTGCTCGGGTTCGGCGCGATGGTCCTCATCGGCCGCGACGCGATTACCGCGATCGATGCCGGCGGCAACATGGCGGCGCCGCTTCTGGCGGAAGGGGTCGGCGGCACGCCCTTCCTGGGGTTCATCTCCGCCGTTGCCTTCGCGACGATTCTCGCCGTCGTCGCCGGTCTGACGCTGTCAGGCGCGGCGACGCTGTCGCACGATCTCTGGGTCAGCGTCGTGCGGGGCGCGAAGGCCGATCAGCGGGAACAGCTCGTGGTCGCGCGCGGCGCGACGGTGCTGCTTGCTGTGGTGTCGATCGTGCTCGGCATCGCGTTCAAGGGACAGAACGTCGCGTACATGGTCGGGCTGGCCTTCGCCATCGCCGCGAGCGCCAACTTCCCGGCCCTCGTCCTGTCGATCTTCTGGCGCCGGCTGACGACGGCCGGCGCTCAGAGCAGCATGATCGTGGGCACGGTGTCGGCGCTCTTGTTGATCTATTTCTCGCCGACCATACAGGTTGACATCCTGCGGAACGCGGACGCGTGGTTTCCTCTTCGCAATCCGGGCATTGTCTCGATCCCGCTGTCGTTCGTCGTCGCCGTCGGCGTATCGCTGCTCTGGCCCGTCACGTCTGAAGCGCGCCGGTTCGGTGAGCTCGAACGGCAGTTGCATCTGGGGGTAGAGAGCGCGGAGTAGGGACCTGCTGTCGGCCTTAGCCGCACAGGTTTAATCGCCGGCCAACCGTTGCTCGCTTACCGCTCTCGGTATCTCTGCGATAAGGAAAGACCAGTGATCGTCGCAGCGATTGCAGATCGAAGACAATCAGATGAGCGGGCCTGCTGGATTCAGTGACTAAGAGCTCTCGTCCAGTTGTCATCGTTCTAATCGGAGCCGTCTTCCTGGGTGCAGTCGCGTTCCTGGTGTGGCGCAGCCGCGGTCCGAATCTGCCCGCCCCGGGGTCAGAGACCTACGAGCAGATGACCCGGGCATTCTACTGGGGACTCTCCGCGCTCGAAGTCGGTCTTCTCGACGATGCCCGGGATCAGTTCACCAAGGCGACGACCATCGTGCCCGAGGAGCCGGCGGCGTGGGCCAATCTCGGACTGACGCAGATGCGGCTCGGCGAGCTCGAAGCCGCGGCTGCGCCGGTCGAACGCGCGTTGACACTCGCGCCCCGCAACGCCGACATCGTCCTGCTGGCGGCCAGGATGGAGGCGGCGCGCGGTCAGCTGGACGAAGCAGTCGTCCGACTCCGCCGTGCCGTAGAACTCGATCCCGACAACCTGCGCGCGCGATTCGCGCTGGCTGATGAACTGCAACGTCTCAACAGCCCGGACGCCGACGTCGAGGCGCTGTCGCTCCTCGACGAGATCGTGAGCCGTGCTCCAAATAACCTCGCGGCCCTGATCGAACGGGCCAGGATCGCGGCGCGCCGCCGTGACGGAGCTCGCCTCCAGAGCTCGCGGGAAGCACTGGCTCCTCTGTCAGGCACGTGGTCGGACCAGGCGCTCGAGCAGTTCAAGGCGTTCGAGGACGCCGTCCAGGACGGGCGATTCGACGATGTCGCCCGTGCGACCACGTTCCTGCGGAACGTGCTCGCGCCGGTTCCGGCGTTTCGGGAGAGCCTCGTCGCCGTTCGCACGCCGACAGAGCTCATCGCCGAACCGTTCAACCGGTATCTGACGATGGTGCCGCCAACCCCGCAGCCCTCAGCGCCGGATCCGTCGATTACGTATGTCCAGGAAGCAGCGGGCAGCGACGGGGCCGGTGCGTTGCTGACAATGTTTCCAACCATGGAATCGCCGCCGCTGCTGTTTGCGGCCGATGCCATGACGCTCCGCCGCCTCGATGGTACGCAGACGACCTGGCCGTTTCCATCGACTGGTGATGGTGCACCCACCGTCCACGCGCTCGCTGCGCTCGATTGGAATCACGACTTCCGCAACGACATCGTCATGGGTGGGCGCCGCGGGATCCGATTGCTGTTGCAGGACGGGAGTGGTGGCTTCATCGATGCGACGCAGAACGCGTCAGCGGGGACGCCCGTCGCCGACGATCTGTTTGGCCTCTGGCCGGCCGATGTCGAAATGGACGGCGACCTCGACATCGTCATCGCGCCCATCGAAGGAGCGCCGGCCGTTCTTCGCAACAACGGCGACGGTACCTGGCGCCGACGAGAACCGTTCGCGGGCGTCGCCGCTGTTCGTGCTTTCGGCTGGGCGGACCTCGATCAGGACGCAGATGCCGATGTGATGTTCGTCGACGGGTCGGGAGCGCTGCATGTGTTCACCAACCGCCAGGCCGGGCGGTTCTCGGCCGCGCCCATGGTGTCAGGTGCCGCGAACGTCACGGCCGCGGCGGTTGCTGACATCGATGCTGACGGTGCGATCGATATCCTCGCCCTCGAAGCGGGCGGCGCCGTCCGAAAGGTGACGTGGGCGGCCACGGATTGGCACGTCTCGGAGATCGCGAGCTGGGACGGGCTCGAGGGCGGCGCGCCTGGCACCGGCCGTGTGCTGGTTGCCGATGTCGACAACAACGCCGCCCTCGATCTGATCGTGTCGGTGGCCGGGCGGTCGCGAATCTGGCTCGCCGATCAGCAGCACACGCTGGCGGCGCTTTCGACCGTGCCCGAGGGGCAGATCTTCACCGCCGTCGATCGCAACGGCGATGGCCGCCTCGATCTCGCAGCCCTCGCGTCAGGGCGCCCGGTGTGGTTGATGGGCAGTGCGGGGTCGGCCGGCTATCACTGGAAGGTGATTCGCCCCCGCGCACAGGCCACGGCCGGCGACCAGCGCATCAACTCGTTCGGCGTCGGAGGAGAGATCAGCGTGCGCTCCGGGCTCACGGTGCAGACGCAGGTCTTGACCGGCTCACCGGTTCATTTCGGGCTGGGCAGCCGAACCGGCATCGACGTCGCGAGAATCGTGTGGCCGAACGGGATCGCGCAAGCCGAATTCGGGACCGCGGTGGACGATGTGATCGTCGCGGAGCAGCGTCTGAAGGGATCGTGTCCCTGGGTGTTTGCGTGGGACGGTATGGAGATGAGCTTCGTCACCGACTTCCTGTGGCGATCACCGCTCGGACTGCGGATCAACGCACAGGACACTGCGGGCGTGACCCAGACCGAGGATTGGATTCGGATTGCGGGTGATCAGCTTCAGCCGCGCGATGGCGTCTACGACGTCCGCATCACCGCGGAGCTCTGGGAAACGCACTTCTTCGATCACGTGTCGCTCCTCGTGGTCGATCATCCCGCCGACACGGAGGTGTTCGTCGACGCGCGCTTCCAGCCGTCGCAGCCGCCGGCGTTGGCCCCGCGCGCCATGCGGATGCTGGGCGCGGTGTCGGGCGCCCGCGACGATGGTGGACGCCTCGTCACCGAAGCGATCGCAGCTCGCGATGGCAAGTACCTGACGACGTTTGCACGAGGCCCGTACCAGGGGATCGCGAAGGAACATTTCGTCGAGTTCGATGTCGGCCAGCACTCAGATGTCGATCGGCTCACGCTGGTTGCGACCGGGTGGATCTATCCGACCGACAGCAGCATCAACGTCGCCATCGGTCAGGGCGGAACGACACGGCCCAGCGGCGTCCTCCTGGAGGCGCTGAACGCACAGGGTCAGTGGGTCGTGGTGAACCCTGATCTCGGCTTCCCGGCGGGCAAGAACAAGACGATGCTGATCGATCTCGACGGCGCGAGAGGGGCGCGACGCCTTCGCCTGCGGACCAATCTCGAGATCTACTGGGACTCGCTCCTGCTCGGGCAGCGCGTCGATGTTCCACTGCGGACGCGGAGGCTGCCGGTGACGAGCGCCGAACTGCGGTATCGCGGTTACTCCCGGACCGAGTCCCCGCGGGGCGACGCGCCGGAAACGCCCGACTACGGCAAGCTCGCCGGTGTCACGCAGCGGTGGCGCGACCTGGTCGGCTTTCACACCAGGTTCGGTAATGTGAACGCACTATTGTCGGGCGTGGACGACCGTTATGTGATCATGAACGCCGGAGACGAGATGAGGCTGCAGTTCGCCGAGCAGCCCGCTCCCGAATCGGGATGGCGCCGTGACTTCGTGCTGATCGGAGACGGCTGGGAAAAGGATGGCGACTACAACACCGGGTTCTCACAAACGGTGCTTCCGCTGCCCTCGCACGATCGGCCGGCGTACGGCGACGGCCCCGTTCCCGGTGACCTCGAGGATGACCCGGTCTACCAACGTCATCGCCATGACTGGGTCGAGTATCACACCCGCTGGGTGACGCCGGCCGTCTTCGTCAGTGGCTTGAGGAGCCGATCGTCCGTCGCGAAGTGATGACCACTTCTCATCGACAACGTCTCGCCTGGTTCGTATGGGCAATCCTTCTGGTGGCGTCGCTCGTCGCGGTCAGAGCGCTCAATCAGCAGGCCGTCGGCGGGCGGGCTGATGACGAGGGCGCGTCAGACCTGCGGTTCGGCTTTCGGCTCGAGGAGTCTGCACAGGAGCGCGGCGTAGACTTCGTCCACCAGGGTCCAACGTTTGATTCCCGCCTCGATCACATCATGCCCCAGGTCGCGTCGATGGGCGCGGCGGTTGCCGTCGCCGATTTCGACCGGGACGGCTGGCAGGATTTCTACGTCACGAACAGCCGCGAGGCGAGCTTCAATCGTCTGTACCGGAATCAGGGCGACGGGACCTTCGTCGATGTCGCTGCCGCGGTGGGCCTCGCTGACGTCAACCGTATCGAGACCGGAGTGTCGATGGGCGCCGTCTGGGGCGACTACGACAACGACGGCTGGGAGGATCTGTTTCTCTACCGGTACGGTAGGCCCGAACTGTTTCGGAATGACGGCGGCAAGAGATTCGTTTCGAGCGCGGCCGGGTTGCCGGCGCGGGTCAACGCGAACTCCGCGACCTGGCTGGATTACGACCGCGATGGGCACCTCGATCTGTTCATCGCCGGATATTGGCCGGACGAAGTCGATCTGTGGAAGCTAGAGACGACGCGCATCATGCCGGAGAGCTTCGAGTACGCCAACAACGGCGGACGGAAGTATCTCCTCCGTAATCACGGTGAGGGACGGTTCGAGGATGTCACGGCCGCGGTGGGCATCGCGAGCCGCCGCTGGACGCTCGCCGTCGTTGCCGCGGATCTGTTCGGCACGGGATATCCCGACCTGTTCCTTGCCAACGACTACGGCGTATCGGAGTTGTTCGCCAATCAGGAGGGCAAGCGGTTCGAGGACGTGGCCGGGCGCACCGGCGTGGGCCGCGCGCCCAAGAGCGGTATGAACGCGTCGCTCGGCGACGTGTTCAACGACGGCCGCCTGTCAATCTACAAGACGAACATCTCGGAACCCGGTCAGCTCGTGCAGGGGAACGATCTCTGGGTTCCGCAATCCAGCAGTCGCGGATCCGAGTTCCAGAACATGGCGACGACTATGGGTGTGGATCTCGGCGGGTGGAGCTGGGGCGCGCAGTTCGGCGATCTCAACAACGATGGCAGGCAGGACCTCTATCTGGTCAACGGATACGTCTCGGCGGGGGAGCGGAGCAGCTACTGGTACGACTTCTCGGTGATCGCGGTCGGACACAGCTCCATCATCGCCGATGCAGCCAACTGGCCCGCGATGAAGGGGCGCAGTCTGTCTGGCTATCAGCGTAAGCGGGTCTGGGTGAACGACGGCGCGGGCAGCTTCACCGACGTCGCCCAGGCTGTCGGCGCGACCGACACCTATGATGGCCGCGCCGTGGTGCTCGCCGATCTTCGCAATCGGGGCGTGCTCGATGTCATCGTCGCGAATCAACGCGGGCCGCTGCTCCTGTACGAGAATCAGGTCGTGCCGGGTCGCCACTGGATCCAGTTCGAGCTCGAGGGGACGGCCAGCAACCGCAGCGCGATTGGCGCGCGCGTCGAACTGCATTGGAACGGACAGGTCCAGGCTCAGGCAGTGACGGCGGCCAGCGGGTTCAGTGCCCAGAATCAGCGCCGGCTTCATTACGGGCTGGGTGATGCCACCACCGTCGATCGCGCTGTCATCCAGTGGCCGTCAGGAAAGCGGCAGACGATCGAGCGGCCGCAGATCGACACGCGGCATCACGTCAAGGAGCCCGATGGCCAGTGACGCGAAGACCCCCGTTCGCCAGGGCTACGGCGGGCAGGCGGTGGCTGCCGCCGGATCCGTGCCGGCGCGCCGCGCGCGACTGCTGCCGATCGACAACCGCTTTCTGCCGCCGATCCTCATCACGAGCATTCTGATCGCGGCGAATCTGTCGTTCGGAATTCTCGAGGGATGGGAGCGAACAGGGCTGGCGATCGTGGTCGCGATTGCGACCGAGCTCGTGCTCGGACGAGTTACCTACGGTAAATGGCCGCATCCGGCGAGCGCCTATATCAGCGGCATCAGCGCTGGTATCCTGATTCGCTCTCCGTTCTGGTGGCCGTACTTTTTCGCGAGCTTCATCTCGATCCTGTCGAAGTACGTCCTTCGCCTGAACGGCAGGCACATCTGGAACCCGACGAACTTCGGTGTCAGCGCGATGGCCTTGCTGGCGCCCGCCACTGTCACGGTGCTCAGCATCCAGTGGGGCAACGCGATTGCGCCAATGGCGGTCATCTGGCTGCTCGGCTCGGTCATCGTGTGGCGTGTGGGCCGGGCGCACATTTCGGCTACTTACGTCGTGGCCTTCCTGCTCTTCTCGTTCGTGCGCAGTGCAGTGACCGGGATCCCGTGGCTGGCGACGGTGGCGCCAATCACCGGGCCCATGTACCAGTTGTTCATCTTTTTCATGATCACCGACCCCAAGACGACGGTCCGGTCGAAGGCCGGGCAGTGCGTCGTGGTCGTGATCGTGGCGTTCGTCGAGATGCTGATGCGGCTGGCGGAGATCGTCTACGCGCCCTTTTACGCCCTGTTCGTCGTCGGCTCCATCGCCATGATCATCGAGATAGCGCGCGACGCGAGGCGCGCCCCGCCCCCGGCATCGGCGTGAGCCACACAGCGGTGATACACTCCTGAGCTCGGATGGGGGGCCCGGGATCCGGCGTCCGGGATCCGATCGAGTCGATGAGAGTGCTGCGCAAGATGAAGCTGAGGCTCAGAGTCAGTCCTGGGTGGCTGCACCGGCCTGGCGATCCATCAGCCCGAACGACGGAGTCCGGACGTCCATCAAAGGAGTCATCAATGAAGGGGAAAGCCCTGATCCTGCTCGCGGCAGTCGTGAGCTTGTCCACTGTGGCCGACGCGCATTTCGTCCTCGTCTCGCCGGCGGCGTCGCTGCTGCAGAACCGCCTCGGGGATCCGCAGAAGATTGCCCCGTGCGGCGGCGTGTCGGGCAATCCGGCTCGCGGCACTCCGCCGAACCCGGGCGTCCCGAGCGGAGCAGTCACCAATGTCAAAGGCGGCACCGAATACCCGCTGGTGGTGCACGAGTCGATCTTTCATCCGGGGCACTACCGCGTGGCGCTGGCGCGCACGGCCAGCCAGCTCCCGCCTGATCCGGTGGTGACCACGGCGCAGACCGAGCGCGGAGTGCGGTCCCAGTCGGCCGCGATCCAGAATCCGCCGGTCGCCCCGGTGCTGCTCGACGGCATCTTCGCGCACACCGAGCGCCCGACGCAGAACTTCGAGACGATGATCCCGATCCCGAACATCGATTGCCCGAATTGCGTGCTCCAGGTGATCGAGTTCATGGCCGACCACCCCGGCATCGCCGTGGACGGCGGGCATTCGTACCATCACTGCGCGATTCTGAACATCACCGCCGATCCGTCGAAGCCGATCGACAAGAGGTGGTAGCCGGAGCGGTCGGCCTCGACGGCATCGGCTCGTGCGAACCTTTTGACCGGTCTGGTGTCTCTTCTCTCGAAGGCAGCGCCGCACCGCCGGCACTCGACGCAAGTGGCTGTGATCGACACGGTCGTGCTGAATCTGACCGAAAGCGCCTGTCGCGCGTTCCAGCGTCTGACGGGCAGAACGAACGTGTGGCTGGCCGCCCAACTCACGAATGTGAGCATCATCGTCTACTTCGTGTGGGCAGTGTTGTACGGATTCAGCATCGGCCCGATCGCACGGACCGTGGCGGCCGTGTTCTGCGTGACCGTGCTGTATGCGCTGACCCAGACGATCTTCAGAGTGCCGATCGAGACCTACGAGAAGGCCGCGTATCGGCGTGTGGCAAGCGGGCTGAGAAATCCGAGGCGAATTCGAGATGCGCCCCTGCGCACGTCGTTCCTCACGCTTTGCGTCATGCTGCTCTATCCGATGGTGTTGGTCTACGTCAACCTGCGCATCGATCTGGTTCTCCTCAGTTACTCGCTCATCGTCCTCACAACGGTCGTCTTGTACGTGCTTGCCTGCGATCCGCTGCCACCTTGTCCGGGGAGGATCACGGTGTGGCTGCGCTGGCTGGTGCCGTCCCGACTTGCCACGTCTGAATCGAACCCGCGCTGAATCTGCTTCGCCAACTGCGCGTGCCGTGCCCGAGCATTGCCGAGGCTTGTCACGCTCCAATCGTTCAATCCCCGCGTAAACAGTTGCAGGTCGCCGCCCCGCGGATTGCCGGCCTCATATTCGATGTTGGACTGGCTGGGAGCACGAGCCGGGCGTCGAGGTCCGGTCAGTAAATCGGCGTGTTCGGTGGCAAGCCACAGATCACGCGGCCATACAGCTCGAGCGCGGTCTGCGTGTGCATGATCGCGTGGTTGGCGAGCGCCTGCACGTCGCGTTGAAAGCGCTGAATCGGAATGTGGGTCTGGATGGACGACGCGCCGCTCGCGTAGAAGAGCGT
>Ga0073934_10009995_pt1 | contig 11928 bp, 10 predicted proteins | sample LarsenN4metaG_FD_76834 | JGI IMG/M metagenome (GOLD analysis project Ga0073934, IMG submission 76834) | Hot spring sediment bacterial and archeal communities from British Columbia, Canada, to study Microbial Dark Matter (Phase II) - Larsen... ... | reverse complement strand
TTCCTGCCCGACGACATCGCGGTGCAGTGGAGCCGTCCGGTCGACGACCGCTTCCATGCCCGCAACAGCGCGCTCGGCCGGCGTTACGTGTACGTGCTGCGGGAATCGCCGGTCCGCCCCGCGCTGGAGGCTGGCCTGGTCGGCTGGAGTTTCCGTGCGCTGGACGGCGAGGCGATGCGCGCCGCGGCGCAGCTGCTGATCGGCGAGCACGACTTCTCGGCCTTTCGCTCGGCGGAGTGTCAGGCGGCCTCGCCGGTGAAGACGCTGCGGCGCATCCACATCGAGCAGCGCGGCGCCTACTGGCGCCTCGAGTTCGAGGCCAGCGCCTTCCTGCACCACATGGTGCGCAACATCCTGGGCTGCCTGGTGGCGATCGGCTCGGGCACGCGGGACGCGCGCTGGCTCGCCGAGGTGCTGCACGCGCGCGACCGCAGCCTGGCCGCGCCGACCTTTCCCGCCGATGGCCTGTATTTCGTCGGGCCGTACTACGATCCGGCCCTCGCGCTGCCGGAAGCGACGGCGGCGATGGACTGGCTCCCCTGACGTGCTCAACCAGCGAACTCGCATCAAGATCTGCGGCCTCACGCGCGAGGCCGACGTCGACGCGGCCGTGGCCGCCGGGGCGGACGCGATCGGCTTCGTGCTCTATCCGAAGAGCCCCCGGCACGTGACGCCGGCTCGCGCGGCGGAACTGGCACGGCGGCTGCCGCCGTTCGTCACGCCAGTGGCGCTGATGGTCAACGCGAGACCCTCCGACCTCGACACGGCCGTGGCCGCACTGCCGCAGGCGCTGCTGCAGTTCCACGGCGACGAGGACCGTGCCGCCTGCGAGGCGGCGCGGCGCCCCTACCTGCGGGCGGCGCGAATGGTGCCCGGGTTCGATTTGGTAGACTTTGCGCAGCAGTTCTCCAGCGCCCAGGCCATCCTGCTCGACGCGCACGTCGAGGGGTATGGCGGCGGCGGAAAGGTCTTCGATTGGTCGCTCATTCCCGTCAACGTGCCCCGTCCGGTCGTTTTGTCTGGTGGGTTGCATGCCGGAAATGTGATCGAGGGCATCCTTCAGGTGCGGCCCTGGGCCGTTGACGTGAGCTCCGGCGTGGAAGCAGCCAAGGGCATCAAGGATGCCTCCCTGATGCGCCGGTTCTGCGAGGCGGTGCGCGAGGCGGATGCCCGCATCGCCGACTCCGAGACCTGAACCCTTTCCAGCACCATGTTGAACTACCAGCAGCCCGACGAGCGGGGGCACTTCGGCATCTATGGCGGCACCTTCGTCGCCGAGACCTTGGTCCACGCGCTCGATGAACTGAAGCAGGCCTACGACGAGGCGCGCGCCGATCCGTCATTCATGGCCGAGTTCCGCTCCGAACTCGCACACTTCGTCGGACGTCCCAGCCCGGTCTACCACGCCGAGCGGCTCAGCCGCGAACTCGGCGGGGCACAGATCTACCTCAAGCGCGAAGACCTGAACCACACCGGCGCGCACAAGGTGAACAACACCATCGGCCAGGCGATGCTCGCCCGCCGCATGGGCAAGCCGCGCGTGATCGCGGAGACCGGCGCGGGCCAGCACGGCGTGGCCACCGCCACCATCTGCGCGCGCTACGGCATGGAATGCGTGGTCTACATGGGCAGCGAGGACGTCAAGCGCCAGTCGCCCAACGTCTACCGCATGCACCTGCTCGGCGCGAAGGTGGTGCCGGTCGAGTCCGGAAGCAAGACGCTGAAGGACGCCCTGAACGAGGCGCTGCGCGACTGGGTCACCAACGTCGAGAACACCTTCTACATCATCGGCACGGTGGCCGGGCCGCATCCCTATCCGATGATGGTGCGTGACTTCCAGCGCGTGATCGGCGACGAGTGCCTGGTGCAGATGCCCGAGATGATCGGCCGCCAGCCGGATGCGGTGATCGCCTGCGTGGGCGGCGGCAGCAACGCGATGGGCATCTTCTACCCCTACATCCCGCACGAGGGCACGCGCCTGATCGGCGTGGAGGCCGCCGGGCAGGGGCTCGCGACCGGCAAGCACGCCGCGTCGTTGTCGGCCGGCACGCCCGGCGTGCTGCACGGCAACCGCACCTACCTGCTGCAGGACGCCAACGGCCAGATCACCGAGACGCACTCGATCTCGGCCGGCCTGGACTACCCCGGCGTGGGTCCCGAGCACGCCTATCTGAAGGACATCGGCCGCGCCGAGTACGTCGGCATCACCGACGACGAGGCGCTGGCGGCCTTCCACCGGCTGTGCCGAACCGAGGGCATCATCCCGGCGCTCGAGTCCAGCCATGCGGTCGCCTACGCGATGAAGCTCGCGCCGACCCTGCCCCGCGACAAGCATCTGCTGGTCAACCTGTCGGGCCGCGGCGACAAGGACATCGGCACGGTGGCCGACCTCTCCGGCGCCGAGTTCTACTGCCGGCCCTCGTGCCGCGGCCAGGCGGTCAAGGGAGGCGCGCGATGAGCCGCATCGCCGCCACCTTCGCCGCGCTGCAGGCGCGCGGGCGCAAGGCGCTGATTCCGTACGTCACCGCGGGCGATCCGTACGCCGACGCGACGGTGGACATCATGCTGGCCATGGCCCGGACCGGCGCCGACGTGATCGAGCTCGGCGTGCCGTTCTCCGACCCGATGGCCGACGGCCCGGTGATCCAGAAGGCGTCCGAGCGGGCGCTCGCCAAGGGCATCGGCATGCCGCAGGTGCTGCAGATCGTGCGCGAGTTCCGCGCGCGAGACGCCGCCACGCCGGTCGTGCTGATGGGCTACGCCAACCCGGTGGAACGCTACGGCGTCGAGCGTTTCGTGGCCGGCGCCAAGGCCGCCGGCGTCGACGGCGTGCTCGTGGTCGACTACCCGCCGGAGGAGTGCGAGGCCTTCGCCGCGCAACTGCGCGACGCGGGGCTGGACATGATCTTCCTGCTCGCGCCGACGTCGACCGAGCAGCGCATGCGCGACGTGGGCCGCATCGCGAGCGGCTACGTCTACTACGTCTCGCTCAAGGGCGTGACGGGCGCCGGCCACCTCGACACCGCGGCGGTGGCGCAGATGGTGCCGCGCATCAAGCAGTACGTGAAGCTGCCGGTCGGCGTGGGCTTCGGCATCCGCGACGCGCAGACCGCGCGCGCCGTCGCGGCCGCCTCCGACGCGGTGGTGATCGGCTCGGCGCTCGTGCAACTGCTCGAGACGCGCGACCGTGCCGGCGTGGCCGCCGCCGCGGCCGACTTCATCGGCGGCATCCGCGCCGCCCTCGACGCCTGAAAGGACTGGCCCCATGAGCTGGCTTGAGAAACTGCTGCCCCCGAAGATCCAGCAGACCGACCCGAGCGAGCGCCGCACGGTGCCCGAGGGGCTGTGGATCAAGTGCCCGTCCTGCGAGACGGTGCTCTACAAGACCGACCTCGAGCAGAACGTCAACGTCTGCCCCAAGTGCGGCCACCACCATCGCATCGGCGCGCGCGCCCGGCTCGACGCGTTCCTCGACCCCGAGGGCCGCTACGAGATCGGCCAGGAGGTGCTGCCGGTCGACGCGCTCAAGTTCAAGGACAGCAAGAAGTATCCCGAGCGGCTGAAGGACGCGCTGGAGGCCACCGGCGAGACCGACGCGCTCGTCGTGATGGGCGGCGCCGTGATGAGCCTGCCGGTGGTGGCGGCCTGCTTCGAGTTCGACTTCATGGGCGGCTCGATGGGCTCGGTGGTCGGCGAGCGCTTCGTGCGCGGCGTGGAGACCGCGATCGAGCAGAAGACGCCCTTCGTCAGCTTCACCGCCACCGGCGGCGCGCGCATGCAGGAGGGCCTGCTGAGCCTGATGCAGATGGCCAAGACGAACGCCGCGCTGACGCGCCTGGCCAAGGCGCGGTTGCCCTACGTCAGCGTGCTGACCGATCCGACCATGGGCGGCGTCTCGGCGAGCTTCGCCTTCGTGGGCGACGTGGTGATCGCCGAGCCCCGCGCGCTGATCGGCTTCGCCGGCCCGCGCGTGATCGAGAACACCGTGCGCGAGAAGCTGCCGGAGGGGTTCCAGCGCGCCGAGTTCCTGCTCGAGAAGGGCGCGATCGACATGATCGTCGATCGCCGCGAACTGCGCGCCTGCGTGGCGCGCTCGCTGGCCATGCTGCAGGGGCTGAGCGCCGACGCGATCGCCTGAGCCCTTGACGCCGCGCACCCTCGACGACTGGCTGGCGCATTGCGCCGGCATGCATCCCACCGAGATCGACCTCTCGCTCGAACGCGTGGTCGAGGTGCGCTCGCGCCTCGGGCTGGACTTCCGCGTGCCGGTGTTCACCGTGGCCGGCACCAACGGCAAGGGCTCCACCTGCGCGATGCTCGAGTCGATCGCGCTTCAGGCCGGCTACCGCGTCGGCCACTACGCCAAGCCGCACCTGGTGCGCTTCGAGGAGCGATGCCGCATCGACGGCCGCATGGTCGACGCCTCCGAACTGCTGCCGCATTTCGAGGCGGTGGAGGCCGCGCGGCGCGAGATCACGCTGAGCATCTTCGAATTCACCACGCTCGCGATCGCGCGATGCCTCTCGCAGGCCGCCGTCGACCTCGTGATCCTCGAGGTCGGCATGGGAGGGCGGTTCGATGCGGTCAACGCGTTCGACACCGACTGCGCGATCATCACGAGCATCGACCTCGACCACATGGAGTTCCTCGGGCCGGATCGCGAGTCGATCGGGCGCGAGAAGGCCGGCATCCTGCGCGCGGGCCGACCCGCGGTGGTGAGCGACCCGGCGGTGCCGCGCAGCGTGGTGGACGAGGCCGCGCGGGTCGGGGCGGACCTGTGGCTGATCGGGCGCGACTTCCACTTCACAGGCGATCGTCAGCAGTGGAACTGGAGCGGACGGGAGCGCCGCTACAACGGCCTGGCCTACCCGGCGCTGCGCGGGGCGAACCAGCTGCTCAACGCGTCCGGTGTGCTGGCCGCGTTCGAGGCGATGTGCGCGACGCTGCCGATCACGGCGCAGGCGGTGCGCAACGGACTGGCCATGGTCGAGTTGCCGGGGCGGTTCCAGATTGTCGCGGGGCAGCCCACGCTGGTGCTGGACGTGGCGCACAACCCCCACTCGGTGGCAGCGCTCGCCGAGAACCTCGACCAGATGGGCTTCTATCCGCGCACCCACGCCGTGTTCGGCGCGATGCGCGACAAGGATCTGGCGGCCATCCTGACGCGCATGGCACCGCTGGTCGACGAATGGCATTTCACCGACCTGCCGATCGCGCGCGCCGCCAAGGCCGATGAACTGGCGGCGCTGCACGCATCGCTGGGCTGCCAGGGGCCCGGACCGGTCGGCGTGCATCGCCATGCGGGGCCCTCGGTGGCGCTGGCCGCCGCGCTGTCCCGAGCAGACCCGGCTGATAGAATTCTCGTCTTCGGATCGTTCTACACCGTCGGTGGCGTGTTGAAGGACGGCCTGCCCCGGCTCGGGGCGAGGCACGTCGGCTGAGCGCCGCAGGTCGCGGCCTGTGCTCTGTTGCCGCGGTTCGACCGACCGGCTCCGTCGCCTCTTCTCTTCGCACGCACCGCATGGGTCTGCTGTCATTGTTCCGGCGCCGCTCGAACGCGGCGGATGCCGCGCCCGGCCCCGGGGGGGCGAGCGACGAGATCGCGATGGCGCGTACCCGCGCGCGCCGGCGCCTCGTCGGGGCCGCCGTGCTGGTCATGATCGGCGTGGTCGGCTTCCCGCTCGTGTTCGAATCGCAGCCGCGTCCCGTGCCGGTGGACATCTCGATCGAGATCCCTCGCAAAGACGGGGCGCCTGCGCTCGAGATGCCGCCGGCACGCTCGCCCGCAGCACGCGCGTCGTCGCCGGTGGTGGCGTCCGCTCGAGACGAGCCGGCCTCGCCCGAGTCGGGTGACGCGCCGCGCGCCGCAGCCACGACGGCCAGTGCCGGGCAAGTCGCGCCCGTGGCGGCCAGCGCCCCCGAGCCCAGGAAGGCCCGGCCCGAGCCCGCCCGCGCCGCGTCGACGGCCGTCGCCTCGACCGACTCCGCGCGCGCCAAGGCCCTGCTGGAAGGCAAGGCCGAAGCGAAAGCGCCACCTGCCGCGGTGGCGAAGGCCGAACCGGCACGCGACGGAGGGCGCTACGTCGTTCAGGCCGGCGCGTTCGCCGACGCCGCGGCAGCGCGCGAGATGCGTGTCCGTCTCGAGAAGCTGGGCCTCAAGAGCTACACGCAGGTGGTGGAGACCTCCTCGGGCAGCCGCACACGGGTGCGGGCGGGGCCCTACGAGACACGCGAAGACGCCGAGAAGGCGCTGGTGAAGGCGAAGGCGGCCGGGATCGGCGCCGTCGTCCTCACGCTCTGAGCGGGCCGGCCATGGAGCTTGCGCACATCGGCTGGGTCGACGCGGTGCTGCTGGGCGTCCTGGCGGTGTCGATCATCGTCGGCATCGTGCGCGGGTTCCTGTTCGAGGTGCTGTCGCTGGCCGGATGGATCGCGGCCTGGTTCGCGGCGCAGTGGTTCGCACCTGTCGCTGCGACGTACCTGCCCGTGGGGCAGCCGGGATCGGCGCTGAACCTCGGCGTGGCCTTCGCGCTGGTGTTCGTGCTGGCGCTCGTCGTCTGGGCCCTCGCGGCGCGGCTGATCCGTCTGGTCGTGCACGCCACCCCCCTGAGCATCCCGGACCGCGGGCTGGGGGCGCTGTTCGGTGCCCTGCGCGGTGTGGTGCTGCTGCTGGCCGTGGCGGCGGTGGTGGGGCTCACGCCGGCGGTGAAGTCGGTGGCGTGGCAGCAGTCGCGCGGCGCGGGGGTGCTGGCGACCATGCTCGAAGGATTGATGCCCCTGCTGCCGCCGCAGGTGGCGGTGCAACTGCGCCGCGCCTGAGGGCGCCGGCGGCCAACTGGAGTCGAAGACATGTGTGGCATCGTCGGTGTGATCTCGAGATCGCCGGTCAACCAGCTGATCTACGACGCGCTGTTGCTGCTGCAGCACCGCGGCCAGGATGCGGCGGGCATCGTGACGATGCAGGGCACCAAGTGCTTCATGCACAAGGCGCGCGGGATGGTGCGCGACGTCTTCCGCACGCGCAACATGCGCGCGCTGCCCGGCAACGTCGGTCTCGGCCAAGTGCGCTACCCGACCGCCGGCAACGCCTACAGCGAGGAGGAGGCGCAGCCCTTCTACGTGAACGCGCCGTTCGGCATCGTGCTGGTGCACAACGGCAATCTCACGAACGCGCACACGTTGAAGAAGGAGTTGTTCGACGTCGACCGGCGCCACATCAACACCGAGAGCGACACCGAGGTGCTGATCAACATCGTGGCGCACGAGCTCGAGCTCGCCGCGCGTGACCTGCCGCTCACGCCGGAGGCCGTCTTCAAGGCGGTCGCGGCCGTGCACCGGCGCATCAAGGGCTCCTACGCCGTGATCGCGCTGATCGCGGGTCACGGCCTGCTCGCCTTCCGCGACCCCTTCGGCATCCGCCCGCTGTGCTACGGCGAAGGCCAGTGGCCCGAGGGCCGGGAGGTCATGGTGGCCAGCGAGTCGGTGGCGCTGGAAGGCACGGGGCACAAGCTGGTGCGCGACGTGGCCCCCGGCGAGGCGATCTTCATCGACCTCGACGGGCGGGTGCACGCGCGCCAGTGCGCGGAGCACCCGACGCTCAACCCGTGCATGTTCGAGTTCGTCTACCTGGCGCGGCCGGACTCGGTGATGGACGGCGTCTCGGTGTACCAGGCGCGACTGAACATGGGCGAGACGCTGGCCCAGCGCGTGATCTCGACGATGCCGCCCAGCGAGATCGACGTCGTGATCCCGATTCCGGAGTCGAGCCGGCCCTCCGCGATGCAGCTCGCGCAGAAGATCGGCAAGCCGTACCGGGAAGGTTTCGTCAAGAACCGCTATGTCGGCCGCACCTTCATCATGCCGGGGCAAGGCATGCGGAAGAAGTCGGTGCGCCAGAAGCTCAATGCGATCGCCAGCGAGTTCCGGGGCCGCAACGTGCTGCTGGTGGACGATTCCATCGTGCGCGGCACCACCTCGAAGGAGATCGTCCAGATGGCGCGCGAGGCCGGCGCGCGCAAGGTCTACATGGCCTCCGCCGCACCGCCGGTGCGCTTCCCCAACGTCTACGGCATCGACATGCCCACCAAGGACGAACTGATCGCCCACAACCGCAGCACCGAGGAGGTTCGGCAGTACATCGGCGCCGACGCCCTGATCTACCAGGACGTCGCAGCGATGAAGAAGGTGGTGGCCGCCCTCAACCCGAAGCTCGACGGATTCGAAGCCTCCTGTTTCGATGGCGTCTACATCACCGGCGACGTGTCGGCGTCCGACTTCGAGACGCTGGCGGCCCAGCGGCAGAGCCAGCCCGAGGACGAGGAGGGCGCCGACCGCTCGCGCCTGGCCCTGCACAGCGATTCGGAGAGCGGCCGATGAGCGGCCGACGGATTCCGCGCGTCGACCTCCCGGAGGGAGTGCACCTGGACACGCTGGCCGTGCGCGAGGGCCTTCCCCCGAGTGCCTGGGGCGAGAACAGCGAGGCGCTGTTCCTCACCAGCAGCTTCCGGCAGCCTGATGCGGCCTCCGCTGCGGCGCGCTTCGCCAACGAGGAAGAGGCGTTCATCTATTCGCGATTCACCAACCCGACGGTGATGATGTTCGAGCGCAGGCTCGCCGCGCTGGAAGGCGCCGAGGCATGCATCGCCACCTCGAGCGGCATGAGCGCCATCTTGCTGCTGGGCATGGGCCTGCTGAAGGCCGGAGACCACGTGGTGTGCTCGCGCAGCGTGTTCGGCTCGACCATCATGCTGTTCGGGCGAGAGTTCGCGAAGTTCGGCGTCGAGACAACTTTCGTGTCGCAGACCGACGTGGCGCAGTGGGAGCAGGCGATCCGCCCAAACACGAAGCTGCTCTTCGCCGAGTCACCCACCAACCCGCTGACGGAGGTGTGCGACATCGCCGCCCTGTCGGCGATCGCGAGGCAGGCCGGCGCCTGGCTGGCCGTGGACAACTGCTTCTGCTCGCCGGCCCTGCAGCGGCCTATCGAGTACGGCGCCGACCTGGTGGTGCACTCCGGCACCAAGTACCTGGACGGCCAGGGGCGCGTGATCGCCGGCGCCCTGTGCGCGAGCGAGGCACTCGTGAACGAGAAGTTCGTGCCGGTGATGCGCAGTGCCGGCATGAGCCTCTCGCCCTTCAACGCCTGGGTGGTGCTCAAGGGGCTGGAGACGCTGTCGATCCGCATGGAGGCACAGAGCCGGCGAGCGCTGGCACTCGCGCGCTGGCTGGAGGATCAGCCGCAGGTCGAGCGCGTCTTCTATCCCGGCCTGCCCTCCCACCCGCAGCACGCGCTGGCCATGGCGCAGCAGTCCGGCAGCGGCGGCGCGGTGGTGTCGTTCATCGTGCGCGGCCAGGCGGGCGGCGAGGCCGCGCAGGACCGGCGCAACGCCTTCCACGTGATCGACAGCACCCGCGTGTGCTCCATCACCGCCAACCTGGGCGACACCAAGACCACCATCACCCACCCGGCGAGCACCTCGCACGGGCGGCTCACCGAAGAGCAGCGCCAGGCCGCCGGCATCACGCAGGGCATGATCCGCGTCGCGGTCGGCCTGGAGGACGTGCGCGACCTGCAGGACGACCTGCGGCGCGGACTCGCCACGCTCTGAACCCACCGAACGATGATCCGCAGAGTCCGCACCCGCATCGCCCCGTCACCGACGGGCTTCCTCCACCTCGGCACCGCACGCACCGCGCTGTTCTCCTGGGCCTTCGCGCGTCACCACGGCGGCGACTTCATCCTGCGCATCGAGGACACCGACGTCGCGCGCTCGACGCAGGAGGCGGTCGACCAGATCATCGCGGCGATGCGCTGGCTGCGCCTCGACTACGACGAGGGCCCGTACTACCAGATGCAGCGGCTCGATCGCTACCGGCAGGTGATCGACCAGATGCTGGCCGCCGGCACGGCCTACCACTGCTACTGCTCGACCGAGGAACTCGACGCGATGCGCGAGGCGCAGCGCGCGAGGGGAGAGAAGCCCCGCTACGACGGCCGCTGGCGGCCGGAGCCCGGCAAGACGCTGCCGCCCGTGCCGGCCGGGGTGCGGCCGGTGGTGCGCTTTCGCAATCCGGTCGACGGCGACGTGACCTGGGACGACATGGTGAAGGGCCCGATCACGATCAGCAACCGCGAGCTCGATGACCTGATCATCGCCCGGCCCGACGGCACGCCCACGTACAACTTCTGCGTGGTCGTGGACGACTGGGACATGCAGATCAGCCACGTCATCCGCGGCGACGACCACGTCAACAACACGCCTCGGCAGATCAACATCCTGCGCGCGCTCGGGGCCGAGCTTCCGCAGTACGGCCACGTGCCGATGATCCTCGGCCCGGACGGCGACAAGCTCTCGAAGCGGCACGGCGCGGTCAGCGTGATGCAGTACGAGGAGCGTGGCTACCTGCCGGACGCGATGGTCAACTACCTCGCGCGTCTGGGCTGGAGCCACGGCGACGACGAGCTGTTCGACCGGGCGCAGCTGGTGTCCTGGTTCGACGGCAGCCACCTCGCGCGCAGCCCGGCGCAGTGGGATGCGGCCAAGCTGAACTGGGTGAACGCCCACGTCATCAAGAAGACGCCCGACGCCGAGCTGGCCGGCCTCGTGATCGCGCAGTTCGCGTCGCGCGGTATCGACGTGGCGGGCGACGCACGACTGGAGCGCATGTGCGCGCTCTTCAAGGACCGCTGCGCGACCCTGGTCGAGCTGACCGATTGGCTGGAGATGTACTTTGCCGACGTGATGACGCCCCGCGAGGAAGACCTGGCGCAGCACGTGACCGACGCAGTGCGTCCCGCCCTGCAGGCCTTGCGAGGCCGCCTGGCGGAGATCGACTGGGACAAGGGCACGATCGCGATGGCCATGAAGGAGGTCCTGGCTGCGCACGGCCTGAAGATGCCTCAACTCGCGCCTGCGCTGCGCGTGCTGGTGTGCGGTCGGCCGCAGACGCCCTCGATCGACGCGGTGCTCGAGCTCTTCTTCCGCGACACGGTGCTGCGCAGATTGCAGGGGGTCTGAGATTCAGGCTATACTCGCGGTCTCGCTCGAAACTGCGACGGCTGCACCAACCACACGGGGGTATAGCTCAGCTGGGAGAGCGCTTGCATGGCATGCAAGAGGTCAGCGGTTCGATCCCGCTTACCTCCACCACACACCGATGCACGGCGCAGGCTCGAGTCGATGAAGGTTCCAGTCCCCTTCGTCTAGAGGCCTAGGACACGACCCTTTCACGGTTGTAACAGGGGTTCGAATCCCCTAGGGGACGCCAAGTTTCGGCAGCGCTTGAGGATGCATCCTGAAGCTGCCGGCCACGCGGAGTGGTAGTTCAGTTGGTTAGAATACCGGCCTGTCACGCCGGGGGTCGCGGGTTCGAGCCCCGTCCACTCCGCCACCCTTCCCAAAGGGCCGGTTCTCCGCGATCCGGCCCTTTGTCTTTGGTGCTCTCCCCCCCTGTCGCGCGTTGGCGTCGAAGGCAAAGTTCCCCTCGTTTGGAGGGTTTCTGCCTAAGGAGCGCCTCCAGAGAATGCCGTCATCCTGATCGATCTGCGGTGGCCGTAGTCACAGTCCCGCCACAACGAGAACGCAAGATCGGCAACAAGAGGCACTGACGCGATGCTCAAGGTCTTTCAGCACCACATCCCGCTCTCCGCGCTCGCCGAACTGGTGGCCGACGGCGTGTTCTGCTTTCTTGCCGTTGTGCTGGCGGCCCAGGGGCTCAGCTTGATCGAGGTCGGCGACGGCACGCAAGCCGGATCGCTTCCCGCTCAGGTGGTGCTGTACGCGGCCGGCTTCGCGCTGCTGATGTCGCTGCTGTACTCGGTGTTCGGCATCTATCGCTCCTCGGCGGTGACGGTCGGCGTCGGCGGCCTGCTCGGTCGCGCGGTCATGGCGCTGCTCGTCGGTGCCGGAATCGCCTACGTGGCCATCA
>Ga0073934_10009994_pt1 | contig 11929 bp, 11 predicted proteins | sample LarsenN4metaG_FD_76834 | JGI IMG/M metagenome (GOLD analysis project Ga0073934, IMG submission 76834) | Hot spring sediment bacterial and archeal communities from British Columbia, Canada, to study Microbial Dark Matter (Phase II) - Larsen... ... | reverse complement strand
GCTGGAGGGGGGAGTTGAACCCCCATGCTGCTTGCGCAGCGCGAGATTTTGAGTCTCGTGCGTCTGCCAGTTCCGCCACTCCAGCTCACCGGTCATGGTAGCAGTAGAGTGGAAACACTGGCAAGCACCCGCCGCGCTATTTGGCTTGCATAACTAGTCCCCTGCGCATGGCGGTTTGATAGTTACCCTGGAGCTGCGGCTGTGCGCCCGCGAAGGGCAAACTCGGCGCCGGGGGCCGGATGGAGCTTGCAGGGGGGCCCCTAGAACAGACGCACGCGGACCGACAGGTACTTCCTGGGATTCTTGCGAAATTCCGTCAAGAATTCCCGCAGGGATTGGGCGCTGGTGCTCAGGTTGTTGTAGAGCGTGGGATCGGTGGAGAATTTCCCGAGCGTTCCCTGGCCCTGCTCGATCCGGGTGGTGACAACGTTCACGCGAGCGAGCGTGTCGTTTATGCGGTTATAGAGCTGCGGATCCGTGGCCAGTTTGCCGAGCGTCCCCTCTCCCTTGTTGATGTTGTCGATCAAGGTGTTGGCCCGCGCCACCGTTTGTTCGACTTGGTTGAAGAGGGAGGGATCATTGAGAAATTTGCCGAGCGTGCCTTTGCCGCCTTGCACATCGTCCAGGATCTTGCTCAAGCGGTCGACGCTGGCCACGGAGCGCTGGTAGAGGGTTTCATCCGACATGAGTTTCCCGATCGTTCCTTCGCCGCGGTTGATACGGGCGACCAGTTCGCGCATATCGTCCGCCGCCTGGTTGATGCGGTTATAGAGCGCGTCATCGTAGATCGTCCTTCCGAGAGTTCCCCGGCCGGCTTGAATCTGCCCGGTCACGTCGTTAAGTTTGGCGCTGAGGACGCGGAGGTTCGTGATGACGTCGTTGGTGTTCTGCACAATAGCCTTGATGTCGGGCTCCTCCACGCTCTTGACGACCCCACCGTCAGGGATAACCGCTTGGTCGAGGGATCCCCGGCTGATGTCCACAAAGGCCTCGCCCAGCAATCCGGCCGTCGCTAGGCTCGCTTCCGAGTTCTGGCGGATCTCTTTTTGATAGGTCACCGGAACGCGCATGATGACTTCCACCGCCTTTTGTGGATCGGCGAATTCCGAGATGCGAGTGCTTTCGACCACGCCCACCGGGACTCCGGCCAGGCGGACCTGCGAACCCCCGCGCAGTCCCTTGGCGCCGGAGAAATATGTCTTCACTGTATACCGGCTCGCGAAGATCTCGGCCTCCCCCCCGATAAAGAACACGCCCACGCCGAAGATAGTCAGGCTGACCAAAACCAGCACGCCCACGCGCAGCTTCGCCCAAGTGATTTGTTTTCGTTGTGGCATCACGAACCTCCCATAAACAATTCTCCTTGGCTATTGTAGTCCATGGCGGGCCGCGGGAGTATCAGGCCAGGAATTTTCGCAAATAGGGGTCGGCAGCAGAGATGAGCTGTTCGGCGGTGCCCCAGAAATAAGTCGCACCGTCGCGCAGCACCAGGAATCGCGTCAGTGTGCAAGACCCCGCGCCGCCATCCCCGGCGGCCGGAGTCAGGTCCTGGATCTCGGGGGAGTAAATGAAATTGGCCAGCGCATACGCGTCGGCCAGGCGATGGGTCACCACCAGCGAACTCACGTGCTCGACGTCGCGCAGTTTGGCGATGAGCACGTTGATCGCTTGAGCGGTTATGGGATCGAGTCCGGCGGTGGGCGAATCGTAGAGCATGATGGAAGGCTTGCTCGCGATGGCGCGGGCGATGGCGACGCGCCGGCGCATTCCTCCGGAGAGCTCCGCCGGCATCTTGTCGAGGGTGTGTTCCAGTTCGACGAAACGCAGCAGTTCGCGCACCCGCTGCTCGAGGCGGGCTTCGTCTCTTTCCCCCTCTTCCCGCAGGCGGTAGGCCACATTCTCGAAGACGCTGAGCGAGTCGAAAAGCGCGCCCTCCTGGAAAACGATCCCCATGCGGCGGCGAAAGGCCAACAGCTCGGTTTCGGGCAGGGGGACAAGATCCTTCCCGTCGATGAGCACCTGCCCAGCATCGGGCTTGATCAGCCCCAGGATGAGTTTCAGAAGGACAGATTTCCCCGAACCCGTGACCCCCAGCAGCACCAGCGTCTCCCCTGCCCCGACCTGAAAGGAAACGTTGTCAAGGACTTGCTTCTCGTCAAAGGACATCGAAACGCGGCGCAGTTCGACGGGGGGAGTGGGGGACGAGTATTTCTTCGAGTTGGGCTGCGTAGTTTCCACGGGTCTCAAGCTCAGCGCCGGTCGCGCGCCTTGCGTGGGTGACCGCCCGCCGCAACTATTCTATCTCGGGGAAGCGCGGCCTAGAAGAACCCGATGGCCAAAAGGAATTTCGTGATGAAGAAGTCGAAAATGAAGATGAGTGCGCAGGCCACCACCACGGCCCGGGTTGTGGCCCGGCCCACACCCTCCGTGCCGCCGGTGGTGTGCAGGCCGAAGTAGCACCCCACCAAGGATACGATCACGGCGAAGAAGAAAGGCTTGACAAGTCCCTGCACGCAATCCTCGAACTCCAGCGCCTGGTAGGCCGAGTACCAGTACTCCGACGCGCTGAGGTGAGCGGCGGACATGCTGATGATTGCGCCCCCCACGAGGCCCATGAAATCGGAGAGGATGGTCAGCAGCGGCAGGGCGATGAGGGTGGCGTAGAGGCGCGGGGTGACCAGCTTGCGCAGCGGGTCGGTGCCGAGGGCACGCATGGCGTCGATCTGCTCGCTCACCTGCATGGACCCGATTTCCGAGGCGATGCCGGAGCTATTCCGCGCCGCCACCATCAGGGCGGTCAGCACCGGTCCCATCTCCCGTACCATCGCGAGCGCCACCACCTGTCCCAACAGGGCGGTCTCCCCGAAGCGGCTCAGCGTGCGGTAAGTCTGCAAGGCCGTGACGCCCCCCGTAAAAAAGCCAATCAGCAGCACAATCGGCAGCGAGCCGAACCCAATGACGTCCGTCTGGATTAGCGTATCGGTGAGGTAACGGGGCTTAGTCACAGCGTGGCGAGCGGAGCTGAAGAACAGCTCGGTGAACTCCTGAACCGCCAAGACTGTCCGCTTGATGAGTGTGCCGACGACTCCGTTCATCGTTTCTTCAAAAGGTCCGACAGGCGATTGCATATTACCATCAGCTTTGCGGGCAATCTAGCCACGCCGGGAATTGGAAGTCAGGAGCCGGCCTATGGCGCAACGCTCCGGGAGCGTGACGCATTTGCCGCGGTGCCCGGCCGGGCCGCCGCGCGAGGCCTGCAAATTCCTTGGCGAGGTTCGCTGAATCGTGTAGGCTTTTCTGCCATGGCCGCGCCACGCCGCTTCAAGATTGGACTCATTCAGATGGCGGCCACGCCCAGTCCCGAGGAAAACCTCCGACGGGCGGCGGCGCGCATCGGCGAGGCCGCCCACGCGGGGGCACAAGTCATCTGCTTGCCGGAGTTATTTCGCTCCCAGTATTTCTGCCAGAGCGAAGACCATGCCTGGTTTGATCTTGCGGAACCGATTCCGGGGCCCTCGACGGAAGCCTTGACCAACTTGGCCAAGGCACTCGGCGTGGTCATCGTCGCGCCGGTTTTCGAGCGCCGCGCGCCGGGCCTCTATCACAACAGCGCGGCGATCATCGACGCCACCGGGAGCATCGCGGGTGTCTATCGCAAGATGCATATCCCGGACGATCCCGCTTACTACGAGAAGTTCTACTTTACTCCGGGCGACCTGGGATTCCGCGCCTTCGATACGGTGGTGGGGCGCATTGGCGTGCTCATCTGCTGGGATCAGTGGTATCCCGAAGGCGCTCGGCTGACGGCCCTGGCGGGCGCCTCCATCCTGTTCTATCCCACCGCCATCGGATGGCACCCGGATGAGAAAGAGCCAAGCGGCGCCGCCCAGCGGGACGCCTGGCGCACCATTCAGCGCGCCCACGCGATCGCCAACGGGGTCTATGTGGCGGCGATCAATCGCGTCGGGCATGAGAAGCCGCCCGGCGCCCCGGGGCGCGGCATCGAATTCTGGGGATCGTCGTTCGTCTGCGATCCCTTCGGCACGGTGACTGCCGAAGCTGCTCTCGACCGCGAGGAAATCCTCAGCGCCGAAATCGACCTGAAACGGATCGAAGAGACCCGGCAGCACTGGCCATTCCTCCGCGACCGCCGCATCGACGCCTACCGCGGGCTCGATCAGCGGTTCCTGGACAAGCCATTGAGTGATTGAGTGATTTAGCGATTGAGCGATTCCCTGAATTGCGAATCTTGATTCCATCCGAGGTCCGAAGATTCTAAAGCTAAGGTGCGCATGATTCATCCCAGCAATCGCAAAATCACTCAATCACTAAATCCCTCAATCCCTCAATCGCTCCATCAGTCAGTGCAACGGCGGCTGCCCGCCGCCCGGGGTTTCCGCCATCCTGCGGAGTGGGAACCGCACGCGGCCACCTGGATCGGCTGGCCCTACAACCGCACAGACTGGCCGGGGAAGTTTGCCCCTATCCCATGGGTGTACGCCGAGATCGTGCGCAAGATCGCAGCCGGAGAAATGGTTCGCATCCTCGTCAACTCCGCGCGGCACGAAGCCTCGGCGCGGCGCATCCTCGGGCGTGTCGGCGTCGACTTCTCTCGCCTCGAGTTCTTCCATATTCCTACCAACCGCGGCTGGACGCGCGATTCGGGGCCGATCTTCCTAAAGCGCGAAGCAAAGAGCCCGGAGGTGGCCATTGTGCGTTTTGGCTTCAACGGGTGGGCGAAGTATCCCGACTGGCGGAAGGACGCCCGCGTCCCGGAGCGCGTGGCCCGCACACTGCTCCTGCCCCTCTTCGAGGCCGAGGTGAACGGTCGCAGGTTCGTCCTCGAAGGTGGAAGCATCGACGTGAACGGTCAGGGCACAGTCATGACCACCGAAGAGTGTCTTCTCGATCCGTTCACCCAGGTTCGCAATCCGGGCCTTGGGCGGGGAGAGATCGAGACTGCTCTGCGGGACTATCTCGGAGTCAGAAACATTCTTTGGCTCGGGCGTGGGATCGCTGGGGACGATACGCACGGCCACGTTGATGACCTCTGCCGCTTCGTGGGTCCCCGCACTGTCGTGCTCTGCCAGGAGTCCAATCCCTCCGACCCGAACTACGAGCCGTTGGCCGAGAACCGCGAGCGGCTGCAGGGGATGCGCCTCGAAGACGGCTCCAGGATTGAAGTCGTGTCGCTCCCCATGCCGTCGCCGCTCTATTTCGACGGCCAGCGCGTGCCCGCCAGCTACGCCAATTTCTACATTGCCAACGCGGCGGTGCTTGTCCCGACCTTCAACGATCCTCGTGACCGGATTGCACTGGGTACGCTCGCCGAGCTGTTCCGCGACCGGCCGGTCGTGGGCATCCACGCCGTGGATCTCGTCTGGGGCCTCGGAACCCTTCACTGCCTCACCCACGAGCAGCCGGCCTGACGATTTCTGATCTGTGATTTTGGATGTGTCCTTTCCGACGACAGCAGCGATGGCCGCGCTCCCAGGCGGCGTCAGGTTGGCAGACCCTTCCTCGTTGGCCTCCCGGATGGCCTCGATCGCCGGCCAGCACCGTCGCCGCTCGCGCACCTGCGCCACCCCTTGTTCCACTTCCATACCCCGGCAGCGGTGAAGAGGCGCGAGGGCGACCGTGGGCGAGCGACAAAGCCCCGGCGTGCAGTGGAGGTACACGTTCTGGCCCAAGGCCAGCAGCCGCTCAAGTGAGGACTAGATTTCTTCTGGCGAATGGGCGCACCTGGATTGGGAAATGCTCAACAGGTTCTCCCGACGAAACCTCAGAAGCCTTCCAGAACCAGCAGCGCATCCTCCCAGAAATCCGGAGTCTTGAAGGCTTGCACCTCCCACGAGGGGAATATTCGGTTGGTCAGATGGCCGGTGGGGTAAGTGCCGGCGTCTTTCTTCTCGCCCGTGGCGGGATTGATCCACGTGGCCTTGACACTCTTGGTCAGGAACTTGCTCGTCTGCACAAAGAAGCGGCATGGGCTGCTCAGGTAGAGAATGGCGAAATCGCTTTGGGGTGAGCGCAGGGCAGTATTGAGCGTGCGCTCGCTGCTGATCCCGCTGGCGTATACACTTTGGTCGGGGACCAATTCCCACCAGCGCCGCGCCGTGAGGATTTCCTTCATCCTCGCGACCTGGGTGGCCCCCGGCGTATCAAAGGCTTTTTCCCAATCCTTGCCCATCCGCCACATTTGATTCTGCCCGTAAGTGAAAAAGCCGCCCGCGGTCACAGCCCACCAGGCCTGCCGCCGCACGATCAGCGGGGTGATGGGGCCCATCGGATACTCCGGGCCATCTTCATAGGCGGGCTCGGCGAGCACGACGGGTTTCAGCGGAGTCAGCAGCGCGTCGGCGGCGACGGCCGGGTGAATCTTGGTCCACTCTGTCCAGGTCTGAATCATGTTGAAATCAAGCCAATCCTCCGTGTGGAAGAAATAGGAGGAGGAATGCCATCCGCAGGGATGAAAGCTGATGAGGTGGGCGCCGTTGTCGCCTTCACGCAGCCCGCGCGCGAGTTCGCGGTAAACCTCTTCGAATCCCGTGGGCACGCGATCCCCGCCATTCACCCAGATGATGTTGGGAGCGTTCTTGTACCGATTGCCGAGCCAGCGGCCGTAGGCACGGGCGTTCTCCCGATTGAGCCGCTTCGTCTCGTTCACGAAGTTTCCCCACGTCGGAAGCATCGCCAGAACCAGTCCTTGCTGATTGGCGAAATCCACCAGGTAATCGATGTGCCGGAAGTAGGCCTCGTTGGGCTGGGCGGGGTCGCCGCCGATCCAGGGAACGTCGCCGGAAGCGTTCGGCTGCGGGTCCTGTGACGACGGGGGGACCTCGTTGCCTTCCATGTGCCCGCCCGGCAACACCCAGGCGATCACACATTGAATCGCGGTAAAGCCTTTCGCGCTGCGATTGCGGAGATAGGCTTCCGCCTGAGCCTTCGAGTAGCGCGACAGCAGCGGCCAGGCCGTATCCCCCAGCCAGTACCACGGCTTCCCCTGGCGATCCACAAAGTACCGGCCATTCGAACTGACCTTGATGGGCCCAGCCACCCCGCCCAGACTAACGACAGGGGTACTCAGGAGGAGGGCTGCGAAGAGCAACACAACTAGCGCGCGTTTCATGAGTCACGTTCCTTCTCGGTCCAGATATCCGGCTTCTGCAAATTTCGCGAAAACGCGTGCAGATTATTACTGGGCTACGATGGAGTCAAGCTTGGCGGCGCGGCGCGCAAGTGCCGTGGCGACTTCCCTCTCCCCGCCTTTCCGCCGACGGCCATCGTGGGATATCCCAGCTTCCCGAGCTGGCCTATGTACGGGGGATACCATGTAGCAAGGCTGCTCCACGGTTTTTTGTTCCTTGCCATCTCCGGGCGATTCGCTATATTTTGGAAGTTTGGACTGTACGGAGAGTTTTTCGTGAGGAAACCCCAGGAGGCGGAATGCCATCCTAGGGGAAGGCCGTCATGAGCACCATCGGCCAGATCGGGCGAGCGAAGCGAAGATTTCTCGGGAGCTTATCGCAGGGATGAGTCGGATTAACGGGGTCAGTCGAAGCATGCCTAATTTGTGGGGCCTTCTCATCGGGGTGCTCCTCGCGGTCCTTTCTGCAAGCTGCAACACAGAAGTTCGAGGCCCTGAGTTCACGCGGCCGCAGACCGGGGCATTCTACACCTATATTGGGGATTACCCCGTGGGTGACGTGTTGGCGTTTAGAACCAACATAACGGGGCTGAAGCTACGCAAAACCGGAAGCACGGATCAATTCGAGACGATCTTCCCCACGAGTACCCTCTATATTTCCCTCAAGCTGGATTTTGCGAACCTGCGGGACTTCTCCACGATAATGCACATGGCCACAGCCACCGTGGGCTCCTACGATCAGGTCGTACTGACGCTCTCCAACCCACAACTGGTGTTCTACGATCCGAGCGTTGATCCTCCGATCAAGAAAATCAACGGGCGGCTTTCTACGGCCGATCCCGCTGCGCCTCTCCCGACGGACTACAGCATCGTCAAGGACAAACTGAACGTCGTCCACCTGGACTTCGACATGCTGAAATCCATCCAGCTCGATCAGGATGGTCAGGTCACGGACAACGTCACGCCCCACCTGACCGCCACGCCCGTGGCCCCCACTCCCGCCGATGGCTACGGCTTTTTTGACAACTTGTCCGGGTTTGTGAGGACGGTGTCCCCAAATCCCATTAGCGGTTTCAGCGGCTCATTTGTGCTCCAGACCATTGGGGATTCCGGCCCAGCCCTCACCGTTTACGTGACCAGCGGTACGGACATGTACGGGGTTAGCGACCTCCGATCGCTCGAGACGGGGCGTTTCGTGGAGCTCGGAGCTTACGTGGACGAAAAGGGCAATGTGGTGGCTCGGACAGTCGAAGTCGAGGACCGCGCCATCGTGGAGGAAAAGAGGATTGCGTTCATCGGCACCGTCCTTCCTCCCCTGGTCAAGGATGCCAGCGGGAATGTCACGCAATTCAAACTATATGTTCGCGCCGAGGAGCCGGACATGAGCCGCGAGATCCCCCTGGATTCGATTGTTACCGTTAACGTGCCATCCAGCGCCTATTTTCAAGTCTCTTCGCGACCCTCCAATTTTGCCTTCATCCCGTTTGATGCCACTTCCATCGTCGTGGGACAGGATCTGATTGTCCATGGAAAATACACCCTGACCACCGACCAGCCGACGGTCGTCGATGCCAGTTCAATCTATCTGAAGATCCAGACGATGCAAGGCGGGCTTGCTTCACTCATCCACGTGGGTTCAGATGGCAAGTCCGGGGCTTTCCAGCTCGGCCCGAGCGCGACGCTGCTTCGGGGCACCCCAATCCTGGTGATGACTTACAACCAGACCGCGTTTGTCAACGTCTTCGGCTTGGCGGAGATCTTGCCCCAAGCCCCCCTGTTGGTGCGGGGGCTGCCTTTCTACGTTAAAGAGGCTGCGCTCATCCGGGATATCCCCGTTCCGGCGGGCACCGTAGTCTTCCTCGCACGCCAGGTTCATCAACTCCAGTAATCTCCCCGGTATTTCCTGCCCTCAGGGCCTGCGGCGGAGGCTCATAGCGTGATCACAGGGCCGGCAAGATCCGATGGCGGGTCTTGGTTTTCTTATCACCGGGGAGATGGGTGAGTCTTAGATCGCGTTGCTTGAGCAATTTCGTCACCAGTATGATCTGGCCACTATGGTGGGCGAAGTGCTCTGTGACATGGAGGAGGGCCCGCAATCCGGTCACGCGAAAACCTTGAATAGTTCGTTCTCGTTTTAGGGCTCCTGGTGTGAGCCTCTCGATCACGCGGCAGGCTTGTGTGACGGTGGACCGAAGCTCGCTCAGGAGTTTGCGGCGCGGGATGGGGCCGCTTTCCGCGAATTCCTTGTCCCGTTGGCGATGGTCCGGCGCGCCTCCCAGCCCGGAAAGGATCCATTGCCGGACATTCCCGCTCAAATGCAGGACCAGGTTGCCGATGCTGTTTGAGGTCGGATGCGGCCGCCACCAGATTTCCTTTTCCGAAAGCATCGCAAGGCAGCGTTCAATGCGCGGCAGGTGATGCCTGGCGAGAGAGTGGCGGGCGTAAGCCACAACCTCTCCCGCGCATGCGGGGGCGGATTGCTTCATCCCTTTTCCCTCCGTCTGGAGGCTTTGATCTCCTGCGCGAGGCGCTCGTTCCAGGAGCGGTCCTCGCAGTAAGTGGCCCAAAGATAGAACGTCGCATAGCTGCGCCAGCCCGCCCAGGCGCGGGCGATCTGCTCGACCCGTGTGGGGGTCGGCTGCTTGCGCAGGCCGTAGAAGCGCTGGATCGCTTTCTGCAGAGCCACGTCGGCGGCCGGAAGGCAATTCAGATGGCCCAACGCGCGCAGCGCCACGTATTGAGCTGTCGCGGGGTCGACGCCCTTGTGGGCCCGCAGCTTGGCATCGGCCGCCGCTGGGTCGAGCTGGCGCAAGCCCTCAAGATCCAAACTACCGTCGAGCACCGCGCGCGCGATAGCGATGAGGGACCGCGCCTTGGGTCCGGAAATCTGCAGGCGTCGAAGCTGCCGCGGCGTTGCGATCGCCAGCGCTGCGGGCTCAGGAAAGCAACTGTAGCGGCTTCCCTCGTACTCGAGCGGGAGTCCGTAGGCTTCAATGAGAGCTTTTTTCACTTGATAGGCGAAGGTCAGGTTGACCTGCCGCTCCAGGATGGCCGAGACCAGCGTCTCAAAGACACTGGGGGATTGTAGAATCCGCATGCCCCGGAAGTGTGCGACGAGTCGGGAGAGGGCAATATCTCTCTCGGCAAGTTTATAGAATGGCGAAATGTCGAGCTCGGTCGAGAATTGCCGCTGGACGATCGCGCCGAGACCCTGCAAGCTCCGGGCGTCGTCGGGCCCGCTCAACACGCGCACCTGAAGTTGAGGCTTCTCCATGTCCTGCGGCTCCGACACGCCATAGAGGACGCGCTGACCGTTCAACTCGGCCACGCGCCGGTATTCGCCCTCCTCGTAGTAGTCGAGCAAGGGCTCATAGTGGCGCCTGTGGAGGAGTTTGGCCGGGCTGAGAAGGAACCGCAGCGTGTGCGCCAGGCTAAACGGGGCGCGCACGGGGAGGCGTAATGCACCGGAAGGTGTCGCGGGATCGTTGGCCATGTTTTTTGCGTTGGGCATTCTGCACCGAATTGCAGATGCCCGCAAGCTCGGGGGCGTCCGGGCTCGCCTCGCGCGCCGCGATTCTTGGCCCCGGTTGTTGCAGTTGCGGGTATGGCTTCTTGTGTGTATTGTAGTTTGAAGATGAAGGCGGATTCAGGGATGGCGAATTCTCCACAAGCCACGATAGCCAAAGACGATTACGCGCTGGTGGCGGAGGCGAAGGCCGGCAGTTACGAGGCGTTCGAGGAACTGGTCAACCGCTATGAGAACAAGATCTACCGCCTGGGCCTCAACATCACCGGCAATTCCGAGGATGCGGAGGACGTCCTTCAGGAAGCCTTTCTCAAGGCGTTTCAGCATCTTCCCGAGTTTCGCGCTGACTCGCGCTTTTACACCTGGCTGGTGCGCATCGCCGTCAACGAAGGCCTGATGAAATTGCGCAAGCGTCGCACCGACCGGTCTGTTCCGATGGAGGACGAGACCGGCGAAGAAGGCGAGATCATCCCGCGCGAGCTTGCCGACTGGAAGCCCAATCCCGAGCAGCTTTATGCGCAGGCTCAAATTGAAACCATCCTGCGCAACGCGGCGCAGACGCTCCCGCCCGCCTACCGCACGGTCTTCCTCTTGCGTGACGTCGAAGATCTTTCGACGGCAGAGACGGCATCGGTGCTCAATCTTAGCGAGGGCACGGTCAAGGCGCGGCTGTTCGCGCCCGACTGATGCTGCGTGAAGAGCTCAGCAAAATCTTCAAGCGAGGATGAGGCTTGATCAACTGTAAGGACTGCTTGCATCAAATCTCGAGCTACCTGGATGGCGAGATGGACGCCGATCTGAAGCGCAGCCTGGAGGAGCATCTCGTCTTTTGCCACAATTGCCAGGTGGTGGTGGACTCCACCCGCAAGACGATCGAACTGTACTGCGACGGGAAACTCTTCCAGCTTCCGGGCGAAGTTCGCGCCCGGCTTCACGCCGCCCTGTGGCAGCGGTTTCAACGAGGTCCACGCTAGGCGTCCCCCGCAGTTGCCCAGGGCTTCCGGCGCAACTGTTGTCCCTCGCGCCATCTTCTCAGCGGATTTCCCCCGAGCGGGATGTGCGGCGCTGACTTGGCCATCGTGACCGGCCAGAGCGAGGGTCAACATCTGCGCTACGCGTGCCCACAGAATTTTCACCGTCGAACCGACAGGAACTCGCGGGAAGAGCGGCAGGATGGGTGGGAAGACCATCTGCTGCGTAGCCTACAAGCTGACGGTCTGAGGCCCGAAGTCATCAGCTATGCCATCGAGGAATTC
>Ga0073934_10009993_pt1 | contig 11931 bp, 10 predicted proteins | sample LarsenN4metaG_FD_76834 | JGI IMG/M metagenome (GOLD analysis project Ga0073934, IMG submission 76834) | Hot spring sediment bacterial and archeal communities from British Columbia, Canada, to study Microbial Dark Matter (Phase II) - Larsen... ... | reverse complement strand
TGGGGCCCCCGGCTGCCAGGCCGAGGTTTGATTTCCCCATCCGGGTAGGGGTCTAGGGTTTGCAACCCTCGAAATCGGCCGCATCCAGATATTGCGGGAGAGATGAAAACAAGCTAGGGCAGCCGCCGCATGTTGATGATCCAAGGTTTAAGCAAATCCTACGGCGGGCGGGTCCTCTTCGAGGACGTCGGCCTGCAGATGGGGCCGGGCGAGCGCCTGGGCCTGGTCGGCCGCAACGGCCACGGCAAGAGCACCCTGTTCCGCATCATCTTAGGCGAGGAAGAACCGGATTCCGGCACGGTGAATTTCCCCCGTAATTACCGCATCGGCCACCTGGCGCAGAAAATCGAGTTCTCCCAGCCGACCGTCCTGCAGGAGGCCTGCCTGGGCCTGCCTCCGGGCGAGGAAGACTATCATTATAAGGCTGAGATCATCCTGTTCGGCTTGGGCTTCACCGAGGCCGACATGGGGCGTCCGCCCGCGGAATTTTCCGGCGGCTACCAAGTGCGCCTCAACCTGGCCAAGGTCCTGGTCTCCAACCCCAACCTCCTGCTGCTCGACGAGCCCACCAACTACCTGGACATCGTCTCGATCCGCTGGATCACGCAATTCCTGCGCGACTGGGAGAACGAGCTGATCCTCATCTCGCACGACCGCGAGTTCATGGACGACGTGGTCACCCACACCGCCGCCATCCACCGCAACAAGCTGCGCAAGATCAAGGGCGGCACCGAGAAGCTCTACGCCCAGATCCTGCAGGACGAGGAGATCCACGAAAAAACCCGACTCAACGAGGAAAAGAAGCGCAAGCAGGAACAGGCCTTCATCGACCGTTTCCGCGCCCAGGCGACCAAGGCCTCGGCCGTGCAGTCGCGGATCAAGCGCCTCGAGAAGATGCCGGCGTTGGAGAAGCTGGCCCACATCGACAACCTGGATTTTTCCTTCCGCTCGGTCCCCTTCTACGCCGAGCGCCTGATGGAGCTTAAAAATGTCAGCTTCCACTACGACCCCAAGGTCCCGCTGATCCGCGACTTGAGCCTCGTGATCAAACCGGGCGACCGTATCGCCGTCATCGGCAAGAACGGCAAAGGCAAATCGACCCTGCTCAACGTCATGGCCGGCGAATTTCCCCCGACGGACGGCGAGATCTACTCGCACCCCAACGTCCAGCTGGGCTATTTCGGCCAGACCAATATCGACCGCCTCAACAAGTCGCTGACGGTCGAGGAGGAGATCCAAAGCGCCAACATCGACCTGGGCCGCACGGCCGTGCGCAGCATCGCGGGGACGATGATGTTCAGCGGCGACGCGGCCGAGAAGAAGATCGCGGTCTTGAGCGGCGGCGAGCGCAGCCGGGTACAGCTGGGCAAGATCCTCGCCCGCCCCTCCAACCTGATCTTCCTGGACGAGCCGACCAACCACCTCGACATGGAATCGATCGAGGCCTTGGTCGAGAGCATCCAAGAATTCGACGGCGCCGTCGTCATCGTCACGCACAGCGAGATGATCCTAAAGGACGTCGCAACGAAGCTGGTGGTCTTCCACCATGGGCGCGTCGAGGTCTTCCACGGCACTTACGAGGAGTTTTTGGAAAAAATCGGCTGGGAGGAAGAGGACCCCGGCCCCATCCCACAGGAGGCGCCCGCCGCCCCGGCCCCCGCGCCGGCCGCCAAGACCGCCTTGAACAAAAAGGACCAGCGCAAGCAACGCTCCGAGCTTGTCGCCGAGCGCTCCAAGGCCCTGGCCCCGCTGAAAAAGGAGATGGAAGAGCTCGAAGCCTCCATCGCCGCCTGGGAGGGCGAGGTCGCGAAGATCAACCAAGAGCTGGCCGAGGCCTCGCAGCAGGCCAAGGTCGACCGCTTCGTCGAGATCTCGAAGACGCTCAAGGAACTGCAGAAGAAGATCGACGAGGCCTACGCCCGCCTGGACCTCGTCACCACGCGCCACGAGGAGAAGGCGAAGGACTTCGCGGCTCGGCTGGAGGGCCTGGAAGAAACCGAGGGCTGATTGACTTCCGCGCTCCGCGGTGCCTACTCTAAGCCATGTCCAAGCTCAACGAACTCGTCCAGCGCATCTTTCCCCACCCCGACAACTTCGGCGCCGTCCTAGGCTACGACATCGAGACCTATGCCGACGGCAGCGCCCGCACCTCCCTGCATATCGAGGAGAAGCACCTGAGCCCCGCCGGCGTCACGCACGGCGGCGTTATCTCGGCCTTTGTCGACTTCTCGATGGGGGCGGCGGTCTTCACCAAACTCGCGAGCGGCGAGCGCACCTCGACCATCGAGTTCAAGATCAACTACCTCTCGCCGGTGAAGCTGGGCGAGAAGATCTTCTGCGACGCGAAGGTCAAGTTCAAGGGCAGGTCGCACGCGGTGATCGAGTGCCACGTCTTCCGCGAGGAGGGCAAGGACGTCGCCTTCGCGGTGGGAACCTACAATATCTATTGAATCCGGCTAATTGACGAAGCGCTTCGGCTTCTTGGGACCGGGACGGTCCGAGGGACGCGTCTCCGAGCGTCGCGGCGGCGGCGCCTCGCGATCGGCGCGGCGGTACCTTTCGACGCCCTCCGCCGCCCTGCGGACGAGGAAGGATTGCGGGATCAGGTCTTCCGTGACCACCCGGCCGGGATTGTCCGCATAGTATGCGGCCTTGTCGGCCTCGGCCTGCCAGGCCTCGATAATCCCGCGGCTGATGGACTCGCGGGCCCGCAAGGGCAGCGCGTCGAAGCCCTCGACGACCGAGGCGTACTGCTCGATGAGCATCTCCGGCGTGATCACCGAGAGCAGGCGATAGGGATCGGCATTGAGCAACCCGCGCAGGCGATTGGCGAGGGCCGCGTTTCCCTGGAAGGCCTGGGCGGCCTCGAGATTTCCGTGCTGGGAAATCAGACCCAGGGCGTAGAGGGCCCGATCCGAGGCCCTCGCCTCCCGAAGGATCGGCGCGACGTTCATTCTCCCCAAAAAATCGCCCGCGGGCCGAAGGCCCGACAGCGCCAAGTCGTGCAGCACCGAGACCGCGCCCAGATCCCCCTCCTCCGCCAGCTCTTTGAGGTCGAGGAAAGAGCCCTCGCTGCCGTAGCGGTACAGCTTCAGCAGCAATCCCGCGGAACCCGGCGCGACCGTATAGAGCTCGATGCTCGCGAGCAGCTCCGCCGCCGTCGGATTCCCTGCCTGCGCCATCAGGTAAAGCGAGTGGACGGTAAAATCCTCGATCTCCTTGTTCTCGTAGAGCTCGACGGGAAATTCCCGCAGCCGGCGCAGGGCCGAGACCGCGGCGTCGCCCTCGCCCCTGCCGATCACCGCCAGCAATTGCACCGCCTTCGCCGCGTCGGACATGGAGGACTCGGAGACATGGCGCTCGGCCTCCCGCGAGAGCGCCGCGACGACGGGCTCGCCCAGCCCTTGCACCAATCGCCTGGCTGAGGCGTTGCCGCCCTCGAAGGCGAAGCGCAGGGGCGAAGAGATCTCGACCAGGCGGGCGGCGTCGCCCGAGGCCGTTTCGAGGTAGGGGGAGAAATCCATCTCCTGAACCGCCTCCAGGGCGCGGGCGTTGCCGCCCTTGCCCAGCTCGAAGAGACTGCGCAGGGCGTAGGGGTTGCCGCTCGCGAACTCCCGAAGCGCGGAGACGTCGAGGCTCCGCAGGCCCGCATCGATCTGTTCCAAGACCTCGGCCCGCCCCTGGAAATTTCCCTCGGCGTCCCGCAGGGAGCTCAGGAAGGCGATCGCCTCGGGCGAGACGCGCGCCTCGTTGAGCAGCAACCCGATCAGGTCGCGCCGCAGCGCGGGATCCGGCGTGAGGCGCAGCGTCCGCCACAGATCTTGAAACTGCTCCCGTGTCATGGCTGCCTCGGTGCCGGGGCCTTCCAGCGAGGAAGCGCGTACCCTGCCGAGCGGCGGCCCGGCACCGGGGTCCCTCGGCCCCTTCGGATCGTTGCGGTCGGAGGACATGAAGAGGGGCCGACTCATCAGCTCGGCCAGGCTCTCGGGCCGCGCCGCATTTCGGAGGGGCAATCCAAGACCCGCGCCGGCCGGCGCCGGGGAAGCGAAGGGACCGAATGAACTGGGAAACCGCGGCCGCAGCGGCGCGCGCCGCGCCAAGGCCTCGGCCTGCAGGTCCAAGCCCCGCTCGAGGCGCGACCAAGCCGGCCCCAGCAGACCCTGCGCCAGGCGTCCGCCGACATGGAAATGCAAGAGCGTCGCCAGGGCGTCGGTGAGCTCGGTGCCGTCGGCCAGTCGCGGCCTTAGGCCCAGCCGCGCCTCGAGGCGGTGGCTGAGCAGAATCCCGCCCAGCATCCCGGCCTGCGGCAGGACGGCGCGCGTCACCGACAATGCCAAACCCTCGCCGGGACCCAAGGCCCGTCCCGCGCCGCGCGCCAGGGCGCCGGTGGCGCGAAGCCCCACAAGCGTCAAGGCGCCCGCGGCCCATTCGCGACCCACGGCATCAAAGGTCCAATCCCGGGGACGCCCCAGCAAGGCATTGCCGCCGCGGACTCCGGCGGTGAAGGCGAGGCTCTCCGCGAACATGCCGGACGCATAGGCGAGCGCACCGGGCATCCAGCCGCGCGTCACAAGCGAAACCGTCGGGGCGGCGGCGAGGCGGCTTAGGGTCGCGACACGCGCCATGCGGAAGGTCAGGCCCGCCGCCGTCATGCCGAGGAGCATGGCGGGGTCCGTGGCCTGGGCGGCGAGGCGTCGCGAAAGAAATTCGAAACGCGCGCCCGTCGATCCCTCGCCGCGCATCGTGCGCAGGCGCTCCCGCGCGCAGGCAGCCAAGGCGCCTAACGAAGTCGCGGACTCGACCGGCGACGCGGCGGCCGCGGCTCGCGCCGCCTCCGACAAGACACCGTAGACCGTCGCGGCCTGCGGCAGGCGATCCCGATTCTCCAGCTCGCGGCCCAAGCCCCACAGGCCCTCGAAAAAGAGTTGGGCATCGCCCTCGCCCGCCAGATGAAGCATCGCCTCGAGGCCCTCCGCGCCCCAATGCCGCTCCAGCTCCGCGCGAAAGGTCCCGCCCTGGCGGGACAGCGCCAGGCTCAAGTCCCCGTCGGCCCCCGCCAAGGCGCCGGAAAGCGCGCCGGGGGCCTCGCCCCCTTCCAGGAGGCGGGCCAAGATCGCGGCGCCCTCCCGACGCGGGTTCCTGGAGGTGGGCGTCGCGGACGCCCGGGCCGAAACGGCTTGGAGCCGGGAGCCAAGTATCGAATATTCCATAATGTTTTCTATTGTCAGGAGTGCGGTTTCCTTCGCGGCGGTCTTATCGCCCCCGCGGAAGATTTGTTTCCGCGAAAGTGCCCGTCGCCGCTCGACCCTGTTAAGATAGATGGCGGGCAATTCCAAGGAAATCTGGAGCCCTTTGCCGAGGCCCCCATGGCGAATCCCGAGAAAAAAGTCCCGGAAAATCAACCGGGCGAATTCTATGTCGACTCCAGCTGTATCGACTGCGACACCTGCCGCCAATTGGCGCCCTCGACTTTCGCCGACGCGGGGGAGTATTCTTACGTCAAAGCCCAACCGGTGGGCGAGGATGAGAGGCGCCTCGCACTCCGCGCCCTCCTCGCCTGTCCCACCAGCTCCATCGGAACGACCGGAAAGGCCTCCGCCCGCGAGGCGATGGAGGATTTCCCGCTCCCGATCGCGGAAGAGGTCTTCTACTGCGGCTTCAACGCGGAGGCGAGCTTCGGCGCGAACAGTTATTTCGTCCGCCATCCCGAGGGGAATTGGCTGATCGACGCGCCGCGCTTTCTGCCCTTTCTCGCGAAAAAATTCGCGGCCATGGGCGGCCTGCGCTATATCTTTCTCACCCATCGCGACGACGTCGCCGACGCCGGCAAATACGCCGAGCGCTTCGGAGCCGAGCGCGTCATCCATCGCTCCGACGCCGACGCGGCGCCGGGGGCGGAGATCTTGCTGGAGGGCGAGGCGCCGCATCCCTTCGGAAACGATTTCTTGATCCTGCCGACGCCGGGTCACACCCGCGGCCATTGCGTCCTGCTGTATCGGGGCCGCTTCCTCTTCACCGGCGACCACCTCGCCTACAGCCGCGAGCGCGGGCACCTGATCGCCTTCCGCAACGCTAATTGGTATTCTTGGCCGGAGACGATCCGCTCCATGGAAAAACTGCAAGACTACGACTTCGAGTGGGTGCTGCCCGGTCACGGCGAGCGCCTGTACCTGCCGGCTAGCGAGATGCGAGCCCAGCTGCGGCGCGCGATCGAGTGGATGAAGTCCCGTTAGCGACGGGGCGCATCGGGACGATCCCCTGAAAATAGGTCTGCAGGCCGATGAAGCCCATGTGCGTGTCGTAGCCGCGCCCGTAGGCGCCGCGATATCCGACATGGACAGCCAAGCCGTCGACAATTTGATAGCCGGCGGTCAGCTCGAGGTCGGTCTCGTTCATGCCGCGCGGCGGTCCCATTCGGAGATCCTCCGAATCGGTCCGGCTCAGCAGAAACAGCGCGCCGCGAAAGCGGAAATTCCCGGGGTTCAAAGCGGCGAGGAGGGTGGCCGAAAAACGCTCTTCCAGCGCTTCCAGCTCGTGCGCGCCCCGCGAGCTGGAATGCTGGAAATTAAGCCCGACCCCTCCCGCGAAGATCCCGTGTTCGATCCAGGCCCCGCCGCCGATGCCATAAGTCAGGCCCGGGTCGGTGAGTTCGGGCCGCGCCGGATTGGGCGGGTTGGAGCGAAGGACCCCAAAGGCGGTGAGGCTGAGCTGCGGCGCGGTAGCGGGCTGCCCCAGCCCCAGGGTCAGCAGGCCTTGCGTCAGCCCCAGGACGGTGCCGTCGGCCCCGCCCATGACGGCGGCGCTGAAGACGCCTTCGCGAAAGGTCCCCGTGGCGGCGCTGCGCTCGAAGCGGAACTCCCCGTTGAAGACGCCCAAGGGGATCCAGATCTTCGCGTACTCGGCGCCGGGGGCATAGCCCTGGTTGGTGAAGAAATTGTCGAACTCGGTCTGCTCGTAATAGTGCGGGCCGACGCGCAGCTGAATGCCGTTGTCGAAGCGCCAGCCCGCGCTGAAACTGCGCACCCCCAGGTGGAAGCGGCCCGGCGCCGCGGGATCTCCCCACAACGATTGCACCAGCAGGAAGGGCGAAGGCGGCGTCAGGGCGTGCGAGCCGTGGTTCTCATAGTAGTCGAGCCCGATCGGCGACTCGACCTCGTTGTAGACGCCGGTCTCGACGTTCAACTCGAGGAAAAAACCGCTGACCTGCATCAGCGCGCCCGGATTGAGGCGCACGCCGTAGGGCAGGGGCAGGCCCCGAGGCGCCGGAAACGGCAGGATGCCGAGGCTGTTGAACTGGAACTCGAAGCGGTCGCGCGGCGGCGGTGCGGGGGGTGTCATAGTGAAATTAATTTTCAATTAAAATAAAACGATTTCCGATCCCCTTATCGCAAATCAATGAGTAATAGTTGCTAAAAAATGGGAGGTCGAAAGAAAAACGTCTATTTATTGAAAATATATTTCATTAAAAGACCGAGGGAAGCGGCAGGCCTCCCCGGACCCCGCAAAACCCAAGGTCTCAAGGAAGAACCGTCGCCTAGTGATCGTGGTGGCCTTCGGAGCTTCCCAGAGCGAAGGCGCCGCCTAAATTGGCGGCGATACGATCCGCCAGATCCGCGTTATCGGCCGCCGAGATCGTCACCACGCCGCCGCCTTGACAGAGCCCGCCTAAATCGACGCCGGCAAAGACCTGATTGGGGTCCACCTCCACCAAGACCTCGGCCTCCTCGCCGGCCTCGACCTCGACGTCGTTGTCGCCGGGGTCCACCTCCATGGTCTCCCCGTCCGCCTGCAGGACGACCTGCAGGATGCAGTTGTCCGAGCCCCGGACCGCCTCCGCCTCCAAGAAGACCGAATTCCCGTCGAGGGCGCTTGGCGTCGTCTCAGCACGCTTCAGGTTGCGGGCCTGGAGGAAGCGGGCGTTGCCGCCGGAACCGGCCGTCCCCATCGTGAGCGCGACCTCGTCGTACTCGCCCGGGGCGACTTCCTCGATCTCGACGAGGTCGACCATTTCTTCGTCGAAGAAATCGGCGCTGAAGGCCTCGTCGATCTTCGCTTCGCCGAGACTCATGCCGGAGAAGGCCATGGCGAAATGAGTGAAGGTCAAGACGTAGCCGTCGTTGCTGACGTAGATTTCGCCGTCCTCCAAACCGGCCAACTGCAGCGAGAGCGCGGCGGAGCCGGTCTCCTCGTCGGGGGCCTGCCCCGGGCCCGAGGCGCAGGCGGCCAATAGGAAGGCAGCGGGGATACTAAGAAAAACCATTATGTGTTTCATATTTTCTCCATCAATTTGAATTGCGGGCCCCTTGAAATGCCGCCGAGGACGGCACCGTATCGCAAAATTCGGCTCGGTCTATTCAAGAGGCGCCTAACTAAGGTTAAGCGGAAAGAACGCGCGACTCATTCGGACGCGCGCGATCCGTCTTGAGGCAAAGGAGATACGTTTTTTAGGGGATATCGAGATTAAATCAAGGGAGGGGCTTGAGAGCGCTTGCCGAACCACAAGGCCGAGGGGCCGGCGAGGTAAAACTCGGGGACGATCAAGGTAAATTCTTGAAAATCGCAGCCCCATTCTTGATCCGCCGTCGATGAAACGGTTCCCACACGGGCCTGCTGCGCAACGACGCAGACCGCGCAATAATCCGCGGCCTTGGCCTCCTCCGCGTGGTGGTGGAAGGCCGCCACCAGCCCCGAAGCGAAGATCGCCAGCGCGATCAGGCTCGAGAACAATCGGTTTTTGGCGCGGTTCTGGATCATGGGTTTTCCGTATATGTAAGGATCGGTCTCGGCCCTGTCAAGTTGCTTCCCATCGTTGACAGCCCCCGCCTTCTCAAGTAAGGCTCGCCTGCCATGAGGAAAGCCCCCGTCATCCTGCGCGCCGCCACTGCCTTTCTGGCGCTGCTGCTCTTCGGCACGAGCCTCCTCGCCGCCTCGCACGCCCATGCCGCCTCCGGCCCTGAAAAATCCGAGACTTGCGCGACCTGTCACCTGCTCCCGCACGGCGTCAAGCTGCTGCCCAAGTCCGACACCTGCCAGGCTCCCGCGGCCCCCTTCGTCTCCGCCGTACCCGAACCAAATCGGACGGCGCCGCGTTCCGCGGAAATTTCTTTCGCCGCCATCCGCGGCCCTCCTTCGCAAAGCTAGTCTTCCCCGTCTTCCCTTGAAATTTTTACTTTGCAGGAGCCTTTATGAATCGCTTTGGGTTCGTCCCTGGGCTCGCGACCCTCTTGCTGCTCGGTCTCGCCACTCCCGCCCGCGCGGAGAGCGAGGTGGAGATGCTGCGACGGGAAGTGCGCGAGCTCAAAAATACCGTTCAGCAATTGACCCAGATCGTCCGCGAGCAGGATCGCCGCATCGACCGGCTCGCGCCCGAAACCACCCCGGCGGCGGCCAAAACGGCCGCCCCGCAAGCGGAGCCGCCGGCGGCGACCGCCACCGCGGCCACGGCCGCCAAAACCGACGGCGTTCCGAACGGCGACGCCGAGGTCTCTGCCTTGCTCGACACGGTCAACAGCGCCCCACCCAGCGCGGGCTCGGACAGCCGATCGATCGGCCTGTGGCGCTATCCCTCGGGCGGCGGCGGAGCGGCGAAACTGCTGCCCGACATCAGCTTTGTGCCGATCTTCGGCGTGGGGTATTTTTCCCAAGACCCCACCGGCGACGTCGGCCACGACCCCGCGCGCACCGGCTTCACGCTGCAACAGATCGAGATGGCGGTCTCCTCGGCGATCGACCCGTATTTCCGCTTCGACATTTTCCTGTCATTCCTGGAGGACGGCGTCGAGCTCGAGGAGGGATATTTCACCACGCTCGGCGCGGGCCTGCCGCGCGGCCTGCAATTCCGCGGCGGAAAGATGCTGATTCCCTTCGGGCGACAAAACCCGAAGCACCTGCACTTCTGGTCCTTCGCGGACAACAATCTAGTCAACAGCCGGCTGCTCAACCCCGAAGGCTTGGGAGAATTGGGCTTGGAGATGTCCTATCTCTTCCCGACGCCGTTCTTTCTCCAGCTGCAAGGGGGCTTCTACAACGGCGACAACGACACCAGCTTCGGAGGAACGCGCAAGCAGGACTTCCTCTACAACGCCCGGCTATCGACCAGCGTGGACATCACCGAGAACCTCACCGCCTTGATCGGATCGTCGCTGGCCTTCGGCTTCAACGACACGGGGCCGGGCAACCGAACCGACCTCGTCGGCGGGGATTTTCTGCTGAGGTGGAAACCCTCCGCCCGCACCGGCCTGTCCTGGCAGACCGAGTACATCCTGCGCCGCATGCAGTTCCCGGGCTTCCTGGCTTCGGACGGCGGACTCTACAGCTACGTCGAAGCGCAATTTCTAAAAAACTGGTATGCCGCATTCCGCTATGACCAAATGGGCATCCCGCAGGGCGTCGTCCCGAAGGAATTCCGGTTGACGCCGGCCATCGGCTACGCCCCCACGGAATTTTCACGAATCCGCTTACAATACGAATACGACAAGACGGCCAACGCCGACCCCGTCCATTCGATGTTCCTGCAGTTCCAGTTCAGCCTGGGGCCGCACGGAGTCCATCCCTTTTAGGAGGATGAAACGATGAAGAAACTCTTTTACCTGCTTTCGCTCCTGCTGCTGCCCGCCTGGGCCCAGGCCAAGGTCAACGTCGTCGCAACGCTTCCCGTGTTCGGCGCGCTGGCGACTGAAATCGGAGGCGATCGGGTGGCGGTGCAGTCCCTCGCGCGCGGCAACCAGGATCCGCATTTCCTGGACGCCAAACCCTCTTACGTGGTCGCCTTGAACAAGGCCGACCTGCTCATCGAGGGAGGCCTCGACCTGGAATCCGGCTGGCTGCCGGCCATCCTTATCCAGTCCCGCAACGGCAAGATCCAGCCGAATACCGACGGCAACGTCAATGCCGCCAAGGGGCTTCGGATCCTCGAGATCCCCGGGTCCAAGTTCGACCGCTCCATGGGCGACGTCCACCCCCTCGGCAATCCGCACGCCTGGTTGGATCCGCGCAACGCCAAGCTGATCGCGGCCAATATCTATCAGCACCTCGCCAAGATCGATCCGGAAGGACAACCCTACTATGAAGCGCGCCTCAAGGACTTCCTTAACCGGCTCGACCGGAAGATGGCGGAATGGGAACCCCTGCTGCAAAAGATCCGCGGCAAGAAGGCGATCAGCTATCACAAGAGCTTCAGCTATTTTGCGGATTGGACGGGCCTCGAGATCGTCGCGAACATCGAGGCCAAGCCCGGCATTCCGCCCAGCTCGAAGCACATCGACGACCTCCTCAAAATCGTCCCGCAGCAGGGCGTGAAGGCGATCCTCGCGGAGAGCTTTTATCCGAAAAAGGTCCCCGCCTACCTGTCGGAAAAGGCCGGCATCCCCTACCTCATGCTGCCCTCGGACACCGACGAGTACGGCATCGTCACTTATTTCGAGTTGATCGATTACCTGCTTCGTGAAATAGCCAAGGCGCTAGGATGACGAGTCCCGTCCTTCAACTTCAAGGCCTCGTAGCGGGCTATCCCGACCGCCCGCTCACCTTGGAGCTCAATCTCGAGCTGCCGGCCGGGGCGCGCCTCGGGATCATCGGCGGAAACGGCAGCGGCAAGACCACCTTGATGCGCACGCTGCTGGGCTTGATTCCGCCGCTGCGGGGCGGCCTGAAATGGAGGGACGGCACCTCGCTGGGCTACGTCCCCCAAGAAAACCAAGTCGACATGCTCTTTCCGCTCAGCGTCTTCGACCTGCTCAAGATGGGCGCCTTCGGGCGCCTGCCGCGCTTCCGCCGCGGCTCCAAGGCGCTCGACGGCGAGCTGCGCGCCGTCCTCGAGGAGCTCGAGATCCTGCCGCTGAAAGACGCCTTGCTGCGCGACCTCTCCGGCGGAGAGAAACAACGCGCCCTGATCGGCAGGGCCTGGGTCGGCCGCCCGCAGGCGCTGCTGAT
>Ga0073934_10009992_pt1 | contig 11931 bp, 12 predicted proteins | sample LarsenN4metaG_FD_76834 | JGI IMG/M metagenome (GOLD analysis project Ga0073934, IMG submission 76834) | Hot spring sediment bacterial and archeal communities from British Columbia, Canada, to study Microbial Dark Matter (Phase II) - Larsen... ... | reverse complement strand
GAGGAGATCGCCGTCGCGATCCTTGCCGAGATCGTCGCGGAGCGCGCCGCCAGCCGGCTCGGCGGCCACGGCCCGGCGCCGGCGCCGGCGCACGAGGCGATCGACCCCGTCTGCGGGATGACCGTCGAGGTCTCGACCGCGCGGTACCGCGCAACGTACGGGGGCCGCACCCGGTATTTCTGCTCGGCGAGATGCCTCGAGGCCTTCGAGGCCGACCCAGCCCGGTTCGCCGCCGTTACGCCATGAGCGAGATAGCCGACGTCCTGACGGCCATCGAGTCGCTGTCTGCCCGGGGCGAGAAGATGGCCCTTGCCACGATCGTGGCGGTGAAGGGCTCGACGTACCGGCGGCCCGGTGCCCGGCTGCTCGTGCCGGAGGAGGGCGACCTCGTCGGCAACATCAGCGGCGGCTGCCTCGAGGGCGACGTCGCCGACGTCGCGCGGATCGTGATGCACGAGGGCGTTGCCCGGATGGTGTCCTTCGACCTGACGGCCGACGACGACGCCGTCTGGGGATGGGGGCTCGGGTGCAACGGGGCGATCGAGGTCTTCGTCGAGCCGGCCGACAAGGCCGCCGAGGTCGCCGGCGCGCTTCGCATGGCTCTCCAGGAGGAGCGCCCGATCTCGGTCGTTACGGTGCTCGAGTCCGGCGTGCCCGGAGTGGAGCAGGGTGCCAGGCTCGTCGTTCGACCCGACGGAGGAACCGAGGGATCGCTGGGCGACGCCTCCCTCGACGCCTCGGCTCGAGAAGGGGCGATGGAGCTTCTCGCCGCCGAGCGCTCGGAGGTTCGCGAGCTCGCCGGAGGGGTGCGTGCATTCCTCGAGGTGCTGGAGCCGCCCCTCCGCCTGCTCGTGTGCGGGGCAGGTCACGACGCCGTCCCGGTCGTGGATGCAGCGGCGCTCCTCGGGTGGAGCCCTATCGTCGTCGACGACCGCCCCGCGTTCCTGACGAGGGAGCGCTTCGCTCGGGCCGCGGGGTTCGTCCACGTCGAGCGACCGGAGCGCGCGGCGGAGCTCGCGCCGGTCGATCAGCGCACCCACGTGGTCGTGATGACCCACCGATTCATGAACGACAAGGAGTACCTGCGCTCGTTCCTGGCCTCGCCGGTCCCGTACATAGCGATGCTGGGTCCGGCCGCGCGCACGCAGAGGGTCCTGATGGAGCTTCGCGAGGAGGGCGTCGCCGTGACCGAGGACGACCTGGCGCGGATCCACGGGCCGGCGGGGCTGGACCTGGGCGCCGAGGGCCCCGAGGAGATCGCGCAGGCGATCGTGGCCGAGATCGTCGCGGTGCGGCGCGGACGCGGGGGAGGGTTCCTCCGCGACCGCAGGGGCCCCATCCACGACCGCGAGCAGCCGGCCCGTACGGAGACCTGAGCTTTGCTGATACAGAGCGGGTTCGAGATCGCGGCGCCGGTCGAGCAGGTCTGGAGTTACCTGCTGGACGTCGAGAGGGTGGCGCCGTGCATGCCCGGGGCCGAGCTCACGGAGGTCGTGGACGAGCGAACCTGGAAGGGGAAGGTGAACGTCAAGCTCGGGCCGGTCTCGCTCTCGTTCGCCGGCACGGTGACGATGCACGAGCGAGACGACGGCGCGCGCCGCGTCATGCTCAAGGCGCAGGGGATGGAGCAGCGGGGAAAGGGCGCTGCCAGCGCTACCGTCACGTCCTGGCTCGAAGAAGCGGGAGACTCGACGAACGTGAAGATGAGCGCCGACATCTCCCTGTCGGGAACGATCGCGCAGATCGGCAGAGGCCTCCTCCCCGACGTCTCCGCCAAGCTCACCGAGGAGTTCGCCGAGTGCCTCAGGAGCTCGATGCTGGCGGAAGCGGACAAGGCGTCTGGAGCCGGTGAAGCCCCGGTCTTCCAGGCCGCCAAACCCGTCGCTGGTGTCCGCCTCGGCCTGTGGGCGTTGTGGCGGTGGCTCACGCGGCCGTTCCGTCGCAAGCCGGCGGCGTGATCTCGGCGATCGTCCTGGCCGCGGGGACCTCCTCGCGCTTCAGCAAGACCAAGCAGCTCCTGGAGCTCGAAGGCAAGCCACTCGCCCAGCACGCGATCGACGCGGCGGTCGCCGCGGGTGTCGACGAGGTGGTGGTGGTTCTCGGTCACGATGCCGACTCGGTGCGGGCTGCGATCGTCGTTCCGCCGATCGGAAAGGTCGTCGGCAACCCGCGGTTCCGGGAGGGCCAGTCCACGTCTGTCCGGGCGGGGCTCGCAGCATGCGATCCCGAGAGCGAGGGCGCGGTCGTGCTGATGGCCGATCAGCCCCGCGTGGCACCGGAGCACGTGATGCTGCTGATCGAGGGGTTCCGCCAGGAGCGCCGGCCGATAACGAGGCTGCGCTACAGGGACGGGCCGGGGCCGGCGCTCCTCGCGCGGGAGATCTGGGGGGAGGTCTCCGCCCTGACCGGCGACGTCGGAGCTCGGGAGATCATCGCCGCCGATCCGGGGAGGGTGAAGGAGGTCCCCGTGGACGCCGACGCTCCCTCCGACGTCGACGTCCCCGGCGACGAGGAGCGGCTCTAGCCGTCGACCGCCTCCCCGGGACCGAGACCTCGCACGGTATCCTCAGCCCGGCCCCTAGTTAGGACGATCCGTGGACGTTTCGGTCGACCGGCGTGCCCTCCCGATCCTTCCTCACAGGGCCTACCGAAGGCCTCGTGCGCTCACGGCCGGATCGGTGGCAACTTCGGTGGCCTTGATCGCCGCGGGCGAGTTCCTCGTCGTCGTCTTCCTCGGCCGGCTGGCCGATCACTACACGCGCGCCTCCGCGTTCCTGCTCCCCGGCGGTACCCGTTCGTCCCCGCGTCCCTTCCTCGGCATCCAGCTCCGACCACTCCAGATCCAGATCCAGCCGCTGGACTACAGAGCCCTCCTCGTGTGGTTCCTCGCCTCGGTGGCCATCGCGGGCGTCCTGACCGGCACCCACAGGATCGGCGCTCCCGGCAGGTACATGGTGATCTACAACCTGGCCATGATCGCGGTCTCCGCGGCGTACATGCTCTTCGCCGGCGAGCTCGGCTACGGCGCCGAGGCCTTCTCCGAGCTCTACCTGCGATCGGCCGTCGTGATATGGCTCGTGATCCCCGTCTTCCTCGGCGGGGTGTCGCTGTTCCTGCCTTTCACGATGCTGGAGCGGGTCTTGCTCGTCGGCGCGTCCTTCGCGTACAACGTCGTCTTCTCCGCCGTGCGCTACGCGCTGTTCGCCTGGATCCTCTCGTGGAGCGGCGCGGTCACGATGGCCAGCCTCTACCTGTTCTTCGGGCCGCTCCTCGACTTCGTGTACATGGTCGGGGTCTTCTCGATGTTCCTCGTGCCGCTGTCGAGACGCCTAGACCGCGAGGGACCACAGGACGCCTGGACGTGGTTGTAGCGCTCACGGCCTGGCTGGTCGCCATCGTGATCGTGATGCTCGTCTACGCCGGGCGGCACTGGCTGCTCACGCTCAATCGTCTGCTCGGCCACCAGAGGCCCTACATGCAGGACATCGTCGACGACGACCTGCCGGGGGTGACCGTCCTCGTGCCGATGCACAACGAGGAGCAGGTTGCCGACGGTGTGCTGACGGCCCTGCTCGGACAGCACTACCCCGCCGACCGCCTCGAGATCATCCCGATCGACGACCACTCGGAGGACCGGACACAGGTGATCCTCGAGAGCTATGCGGTCCGCGATCCCCGGATCCGCCCTATCTACCGCCGCGGTGAGGGCGCTCGCGGCAAGCCGGCGGGCCTCAACGAAGCTCTGGAGGCCGCCCGTCACGAGGTGGTGCTCGTGTTCGACGCCGACTACCAGCCCCCACCCGACGCGGTCAGGGAGCTGGCGCTGGCGTTCTTCGACCCCGAGGTGGGGGCCGTCATGGGCCGCGTGGTCCCGAGCAACACGACGAGCGGGTTCCTGGCGCGCCTCCTCGACCTGGAGAGGTCGGGTGGCTATCAGGTCGACCAGCAGGCCCGGTACTCGATGAACCTCGTCCCGCAGTACGGCGGAACCGTGGGCGGTTTCCGACGCTCCGTGGTGCTCTCCTGGGGAGGCTTCGACCCATACGTGCTGGCCGAGGACACCGACCTCACTTTCCGGCTGCTCGTGCGGGGCTGGCGCGTCGCCTACGCGAACAAGGTCGAGTGCTACGAGGAGGCGCCCCAGACCTGGGACGCTCGCTTCCGTCAGCTCCGGCGGTGGGCGCGCGGGCACACCCAGACGATGTTCCGTCACTGGCGCGGGGTGCTCACCTCTCCGAACATGACGCCTGCGCAGCGGGTCGACGGCCTGCTCCTGCTCGGCATCTACACGATCCCGCCGCTCATCCTCGCGGGCCTCGCGCTGTCCCTCTCGCTCTTCGTCACCGGGACGATCCCGCTCGCCGCCACCATCCTGCTCTCGTTCTTCGCGGTGGGCTACAACGCCTTCGGGAACTTCGCTCCCTTCTACCAGGTCGGCACGGCCGGGGTTCTCGACGGGATGAGGGAGCGGCTGTTCCTACTCCCCTACCTCTTCTTCATGTTCCTCTTCAATTCCTGGGCGGTCACTCTGGGCGCCCTCGACGCGGTGATCGACGTGGTGGCCGGGCGCGTGCCCACCTGGGAGAAGACCGCGAGGTTCCGCACGTGAAGGTCGCCCTCCTCGTCGGACTCGGGATCCTGCTCGTGGCCGTTCCGTTCCTGCCCGGCGTGCGGGAGCTGCGCAGGCCGAGGGACGCCGAGCCGAACCGGATCGACGAGACGTTCACCCGTGACCCGAGGTTCTTCGGCAACTCGCTGCGGGAGAAACTGGCCCCGTTCCTCGAAGGGCTACCCGAGCTGCCGGTGGTGCGCCTGGCCGTCGAGCTGCGCCGTCCCGAGACGCTCGCCGTCTACACGGAGCTGCACGTACCCGAGGGGGCTCACGAGGACGCGCTCGTCGTGGCCCTGGGCGCCGCGACGCTGGAGCGAGGGACCAGGCTCGAAGAGATGTGGATCCGGGGGGACGCGGACGTGGGCCCGGGGGCGCAGCTTCGCGCTCTCGCCTGCGACGGGCAGGTGACGCTCGGGGCGGGCGCACGGATCCTGCGCTGGCTCGACGTCGAGGGCAACCTGCTCGCCGAGGCCGGCTCCGACCTCGGCCTCTCCGCCAGCGCCGCCGGGGCGGTACGCCTATCGCCGGGCTGCACCTTCCGCCGGATCTGGGGTCGCCCGGTCTTCGTCCGAGGCGAGCCCACCGAAACGGCGCCCGACGAGCGGCTCACGATCGAAGACGAGGTGGTCTGGGGCCGCACGAGGCTCTCCCTTCCCCCAGGGTTCACGCTGGATCGAGACCTCGTCTCGCTGACCGAGGTGCGCATCGGGGCGGGTGCCTCGGTGTCGGGGACGATCAAGGCCCACGGCCCGATCTTCCTGGGCGAAGGAGCGAGGGTCCGCGGGCACCTCATCTCGCGCAAGGGCGTCGTGATCGGAAGAGGCGCCAGGATATTCGGGAACGTCTTCGCCGAGGGCGACGTCGAGCTCGGCCCCGGAGCCCACGTCGGTCGCAAGGGGGGCACGAAGACCGTCTACGCCGGCGGGCGGGTCCGCATCGGCCCCGGCGGCGCAGTGCTCGGCTGGCTGATCGCCGAGCGAGGGGGCCGGGTGGAGTGACCTGGAGGCGGATCCGATGGGCCCTCCTGGCACTGGTCGTGCTCGTTCCCGTGGCCAGAGCCATTCAGCTGTTCCTGGCGGGGTCGGGCTCCTCTCTCCTGGTGGGAATGGTCTTCGAGCCGTCGGCTCTTCCGGACCTGGCCTACATCCGCGACGCGTACACGTCGGTGCTCCAGGAGGAGGGCATCCCACACGAATGGGTCTCCACCAGGGAGCTGTCGCTTCTGTCGGGGAGCGACGCGGCACGCCGCTACCGGGCGCTGGTCTTCCCCGACGGACTGGCCCAGTCGATGCCGGTGGAGCTCGAGGACCGGGTCGGCGAGTACCTGGAGGCGGGCGGCGACGTGGCCGTCGTGTACGACCCCGGGGTGCGCGAGCCCGGTGGCGCCTTCCGCGCCGGCGGCCTGCTGGCGGACCTGGTCGGGGTCGAGTACCTGCGGTACCGGCAGGACCCCGAGGCCGCGTACATCGAGGGGAACGTCCATTTCGTGGGTCCGGGCACGGCGCGCCGCTGGGGGATCCCCTCGGGGAAGCTCTACCGTGGCTCGGTCGTCGGCGGCTACGCCTACGGCAGCCTCACTTACCCCATGGCGAACGCAAGGGCGACCGCCGACGACATCGAACTCCTCGCCGTGTCCGAGGGCGTGCCGGTCCTGTCGCTTCGGAACGTCGGCCCCGGCTCGGCGCTGTGGGTGAACCTCCCGCTCGGATACCTCAAGGCCTACAGCGACGACATGCCGCTTCGCGCGACCCTTCGGAGCTTCCTGTTCGAGATCGCGCGGATACCGCACCTCGTCTCTTCACCGCGCGGCGTAGGCGGGCTGGTGATCGACTGGCACATCGACTCGGCCATCGAATGGGAAGGGGTGCCGGCTCTCATCCGTAACAGGCTGGTGCGGGACGACCTGCGGATGCAGTTCGACATCACGGCCGGCCCGGATCGCGACGCCGAGGGCGACGGGCTGGGGTTCGACGCCTGCGGGCGGGGTGATGAGGTCGCCCGACGACTGCTCCGGTACGGCGAGCTGGGCTCCCACGGAGGGTGGGCGCACAACCTCTTCTCGGAGAGGCTCGCCGACGGAGAGATCGGACCCGAGGCAGCCTTCGAGCTCGTCGAGCGGAACGATGGCTGCGTCGCCTCGATCTCCGGGGAGCCGGTTCGCGGCTATTCGGCCCCCAACGGGGTCCATCCGCAGCCGCTCATGACCAGGGTCCTCGAGCGAGCCGGGATCATCGGCTACTACTACACGGGCGACACGGGCTCGCCGCCCAACCGCACCTTCTTCGACGCGCAGATGGTGTCGCCGAGCGTCTGGGCGTTTCCCGTGATGCCGAACGGGGTGCTTGCGTCCATGGGCGAGATGGTGAAGGAGGGACTCGGGCCCCGCGAGATCGAGCGCTGGCTGGTCGACACCCTGGACTACGTCGTCGCCGAGCGGACCATCCGGCTCGTCTACAGCCATCCCTACGACCTGTTCACCAAACCGTCCGGCCGCCCGCTCCCGGACGCATATCGACGGGCGTTCGGTCGGTTCCTGTCGCGCGTGGAGGCGCTCCAGAGCCGCGGGGAGCTCACGGTGGCGACGATGGACGGCTACGTCGCGTTCCTGGACCGCCTGGTGTCGACTCAGTCGGCGTTCGAGATCGACGAAGACGAGTTGGTCGTGACCTTGCAGAACCCCTCGGGCCTCAGCGACCTGACCGTGGCCCTCCCGCCCGGGCTGGTGGAAGACGGCTCCCCCACACCCGATGGCACGGCCGAGGTGGCCTCGGGCCCCGGCGAGGGCCGACTGTTCACCGTGACCTCGAACGCCACCGTGGTCGAGATGCGCCTGCCGCTCGCCTGAGGCCGGCTCAAGCCCGACCTCGGGGGTGCCGACTAGATGACCCGAAGGACGTAGGCCGGCGCCGGGCGGATCCGTGCCCGCCGGAAGGAGTGACGCTGGGTGAGCAGCAGATGAAGGTCCTGTCCGTGTTCGGGACCAGACCCGAGGCCATAAAGATGGCCCCGGTCGTGAAGGCCATGGAGCGTCATCCCGCCGGGATCGAAAGCAGGGTGTGCGTCACCGCCCAGCACCGCGGGATGCTCGACCAGGTCCTGTCGCTCTTCGACATCTCGCCCGACCACGACCTGAACGTGATGCGGCCCGGGCAGTCGCCCCTCGAGGTCGCCGTTGCCGTCATGTCCGGCCTCGAGCCGATCGTCTCCGAGGAGAGACCCGACTGGGTGCTCGTCCAGGGCGACACCACCACGGTCATGGCCGCGGCCGTCACGGCCTTCTACGCCCGCGCAAAGGTAGGTCATCTCGAGGCCGGACTGAGGACGTTCTCCCGGCACTCGCCGTTCCCCGAGGAGATCAACCGCCGTCTGACCTCGGTCGCCGCCGATCTTCACTTCGCGCCCACGCTGCGCGCCAGACAGAACCTGCTGCTGGAGGGAGTGGCCGACGAGCGCATCCTGGTTACCGGGAACACGGTGATCGATGCCCTGCACGAGGTCGCCTCGCTCGACTACGACCCGTCCTCGGGCCCGCTCGCCCATGTGCGTTTCGGCCGCAAGATCCTGCTCGCGACCTCGCACAGGCGGGAGAACTTCGGCAAGCCGCTGGAGAACATCTGCGAGGCGATCGCCTACATCGCCGACGAACACGCCGACGAGCTCGAGATCGTGTTCTCGGTCCACCCAAACCCGGAGGTCCAGGGGATGGTCCACCGCCGGCTCGGGGACCATCCGAACGTTCGCCTGCTTCCGCCGCTGGACTACATGCCGTTCGTGTTCCTGCTTAAGAACGCGCACCTGGTCCTCACCGACTCCGGGGGCGTGCAGGAGGAGGCCCCCGGCCTGGGCAAGCCGGTCCTGGTCCTCCGGGAGGTGACCGAGCGCCCGGAAGCTGTGGAGGCCGGGACCGTTCGCCTTGTCGGCACAAACCGCCTCCGGATCGTCGAGGCGGTCGAGCGCCTCCTCTCCGACGAGCGGGAGCACGCGCGGATGGCTCGGGCCGCGAACCCCTACGGGGACGGGCGCGCCGCCGACCGGGTCGTGGAGGCGATGCTCGAGGCCCGCACCAGCCTGCCGGCGGTCATGGAGTACGCGTTCCTGTCGCCGTTCTCGGCCCCCATCGGGCGGCGAGTGCTCACGGTCGAGCCCTTCCAGCCGACCACCGCCGAGGACTCAGCACTGGAGCCCGAGGCGGCGATGTCGTAGAGCCGGAAGCCGCCCCCTCACGGTTCGGACCTCGTTGAGGTCGAGGTCCGCGAACGTCACTCCGACGCCGTCGTCCGCTCGGGCGAGCACCCGCCCCCACGGGTCCGCCACCAGGCTGTTGCCGAAGCAGCGGCGAGCGTCGCGGGGGGGTCCCCATGTACCCCATTGCGCGGGGGCCACGACGAACGCCTGGGACTCGATCGCCCGGGCCCGAAGCAGAACGTCCCAGTGATCCCTGCCGGTCTCGTAGGTGAAAGCGGAGGGAACCAGGAGGAGGACCGCGCCCTTGGCGACGAGCGAGCGGTAGAGCTCGGGGAAGCGGACGTCGTAGCAGATCGACATCCCGGCGCGTCCGAACTCGGTCTCAGCTGTGACGATCTCGTCGCCCGCGTCCCACATCTCGGACTCGCGAAGGGGCGGCTGGCCCGGGATGTCGGCGTCGAACAGGTGGATCTTGCGGTAACGGGCGACGAGCGAGCCCTCCCGGTCGAACAGCGTGCTGGTGTTGAAGATCCGGTCGCCGTCGCGCTCGTGCATCGAGCCGCCGAGTACCCACATGCGGTGGCGGCGGGCGCGGTCGGCCAGGCGCTCGGTGATCGGTCCGGGTATCGGCTCGGCAGCCTCGCGGCTGCCCCGCCGGCCCCCGTGGTACGTGAAGACCTCCGGGAGCGCCGCGAGGTCTGCCTCACCATCGGCGGCCTGGTCGACGAGGACCTCCGCAGAGCGCAGGTTCTCGTCGAGGTCCTCGCCGGACTGCATCTGACAGAGAGCGACCCGCATGCGATCCTCCGACCTCGCGACCGCTCGAGAGCGTAGCGAAACGGCGCCCTCTCCTACGCGGGGGCCGACCTGGTGGCCGGCCGCCGCCGAAGCAGCCTTGGGTCAGACCGCCAGCACAGCAGGATGCACGTACGTCTCCGCGCGAGGTGGCGCCGGCCCGGCGCGGTAGGGATGATCGTTGGGGTAGAACCACGAGACGGTGCCTTGCCTATCTCGTTTGACCGACCACCCGTACTCGTGAACCAGGCGGTGGTGGAAGAAGCAGATGAGGATCAGGTTCTCAAGCGTGGTCCTACCGCCCCTGTCCCACCACTCGATGTGATGGGCCTGGAGGAACTGGCGGGCGCCGCAGCCGGAGAATCGGCACTCCCGGTCCCTGTAGCGGAGCTGGCGAAGCATCCACTCCGGAGGATCGCGGCGGATCGTGCCAACGCGGACCGGATCTCCCGAGGCCACCTCGACCATCATCTGCACCCTTGCCGTGCAGGCAAGACGCCGGGCGGCTTGGGATGAGATGACGGGACCGGCCTCCACCTCGGCGCCCTGCGTGCCCGCAAGCGCGTCGAGCGAGGCATGCACCGCCAGGGTCGGCCGGGCAAGGTCCGAACCCTCTCCCGTCTTGGTTGAGCAGATCGCCACCAGGGCATCGGCTCGCCTGGCTTCGTGAGAGAAAGGGCCTGTCTCCCCGGGCATCACAGGGATCGCCCTTGCTACCTCCTGGATCCTTCCGATGACCACCGCTCCATCGGCGGCGGGAAGCTCCGCCTCAAGGCCGATCCGGCCTCCTTCGACGTCCCACCATCTAAGGCGGCGGTCGCGGTTGGCATCGAGCGTCTCCTCCTTGAGCTTGCGGGAGGCGAGGTCGCCCCGGTGGCGGATCGCGCCGCAGGAGACTCCTTGTGCCCAGCTGACGAGGCGACGTTCGGTCTCAGGGGTCGCGAAGCGGGTGAGCTTAACCACCTTGTCTATCGAGAGCTCGCCCGAAGCCAATGCCTCGGAGATCGCGGGAAGTGACTCAAGGGCGTGGGCGGCCGCGACCCAGCGGTGGGCCTTCCAGGCCGAGATCCCGAGGCGCATCCAGATGTAGTGGGCCATGTCTCGGGCACCTGAGCCGAGCCAGAGCCTCTCTCGGTCGGCCCGGGCGATCCGGGAAAGCATCTGCCGCTGGGAGGCGCAGCTTGAAACGTAAGCCTCGTCGATCCCCGAAAGGGCGTCTGTCTCATCTGTTCGAACGTCCACGCGACCACCGAAATGAACAGGTAAGGCCACGTCAGTGACATCCGTCACAGGACCCGGGGGATTCCCGGAAACCCCCCGTATGGCCGAGTTCGACCCCGAACCGGGGGACGTCCCCGTCAGATCGGACCGGGTCGTCCACGGACCCCACACCGGTCGAGGCCCGAGTCCCAAAGTTACGGATCGGCAACCGCAGCCGCCACCAACGAAGCAGTGTCGCTGGGTCTAGGCTCCTGCCCATACCATGCCGAGCGGCCGCTACGTCGTGATGGACGGCGACGGTAGCCGGGTCGGCACCGAGGAGTTCCGGTGCGCGCCTGGCCCGGCGGGCTGGCGCTACTTCTCGGAGATCCAGACGAGCGTGCCCGACCGGCACGACGAGATCGTCGACCTGGTTGTCGACGCCGAGTGGCGCCCCCTGCGCGTTCGGATCGCCACGGGCTCCCACGAGATCGAGCTGACGGCTTCTGACCGAAGCCTCACGGGCCGGCTCGACGGCGAGCCGGCCGTCGTCCCCTGGGTTCCGCAGATGCACATCGACTACCTCTGCCCGGCATTCAACGCCGTCACCGCGAACCGCCTCGATGCGAGCGCCGAGATCGACGTCGTCTACCTGGCACCGGTGACCTGCGACCCCCTCGTGCGGCGACAGCGATACGAGCTCATCGGCGACGAGGAGGTCGCGACGCCGGTCGGACGGTTCCGCGCCCGTCGCTGGCGCTACACCGTCCTCGGCTCGGGGTGGACGGCAGACCTGTGGGTTGCCGCGGACCTCGTGGTCGCCTACGAGGGCCTGTTCGAGTTAGAGAGCTACGAGCCCGGCGCCTCGGGTCCCTCACCGGCCGGCTGATCCGAGGGGGGCTGTGCCCGCGGGGGCATCTGGCTGCCGAACCCTCCCGTTGCGTCGATGGTCGGCATCGGCATCCCGGGAATCGAGGGGACGGCGCGCGCCCCGCCGAGAGACATCAGGCCTCCGATCAGCGCCAAGCCGGCCCCGACCAGGGACACGATGAGGCCGATCCCGATCGAGGTCTCGATAGTCACGAAGTCCCTGATCAAGTCGAAGACCTCGCCCATGTCTACGCCTAGCCCTCCGAGGG
>Ga0073934_10009991_pt1 | contig 11933 bp, 11 predicted proteins | sample LarsenN4metaG_FD_76834 | JGI IMG/M metagenome (GOLD analysis project Ga0073934, IMG submission 76834) | Hot spring sediment bacterial and archeal communities from British Columbia, Canada, to study Microbial Dark Matter (Phase II) - Larsen... ... | reverse complement strand
TGCTGATCGCCAGCTCGTTCACGGTCGTCCTGGCACACTCCGCAATTGCGCGCGGCGACGTGAAAAAGTGCATGCTCTACGTCGGCGTGACCTTGCTCGGCGGCGTGATCTTCATGGGCATCAAGGCGTATGAATACACCGCCAAGTTCAACCACGGCATCGTCCCCGGCAAGATCGGCGACAACCTCGATCCCAACGGCAAAGATCCCTACGACCCGAACGCCGCCTATGCGTATCGCGATAAAGTGAAAGCTCAGTTGGAAGAACACCTCGCGAACCCGGCGAAATACCACCTGAGCGAAGAAGACCAGAAGCTCGGCCAGCAGTTTTTGCTCGAAATCACCGGCGGAGGCGGCAACCCGCCGATCACTCCCGCCGAGGTCGGCCACCGCCTCGGACCGCCGCGCGACAAGGATGCCGCGACCAAATACGAGCAGGCTTTCGGCAAGAAGTTCGAAGATTCCTACGGTCGCTTGCACCTGGCGCCGTACATCCCGTACGGCAACCTGTGGGCATCGACCTACTTCGCGATGACCGGTTTCCACGCCGCGCACGTCATCGGTGGATTGGGGCTGTTTGTCTGGATTCTCGTTAAGGGCGCGCGGGGCGGACTGAGCAAGAAGAACGCGGTCGTCCTCGAATTGGCCGGCTTGTACTGGCACTTTGTCGATGTCGTGTGGATCTTTCTGTTCCCGTTGTTGTACCTGGTTTAGTGACAGACCCGCCTCTCGCGGCGCGAGAGAACTACATTCTTTGTGATCTGGCGGAGTTGAAGCGATGTCAGAACCGCACGTCGAACCGCAAGCGGCGCCCGGCCATCCGGAGTTGCCGCACGAGGAACATGAAGGACATATTTCCGACAAGACCTTCATCAAGGTCTTCGGCGCGCTGTTGGTATTCACGGCGATTTCGTTTGCCGTCAATCAGTTGGTCGGTTCCGGATCGCCGGCGATCAATTTCGTACTCATCGGTCTCGTCGCGATTCTGAAAGCCACGCTCGTCGTGGTATATTTCATGCACATGCTGATCGACTGGAAAAAGCTTTTCGTCTTCATCGTGCCGGTGGTGGTGCTCGCTCCGTTGATCGTGATCGTGCTCTGGCCCGACATCGTGCAGGCCTGGAGGTCAGCGGGACCGCCATGACTGGCTACGATCTTCCGATGGTGAACGCGTGCTTGAACGGATCGGCGGCGATCCTGCTGTTGATTGGTTATGTGGCGATCAAGCGGCGATATGTGACGGTGCACAAGGCCGCGATGCTGTCGGCGCTGGCGGCCTCGGCGATGTTTCTGGCGGGGTATCTCTATTACCACATCGCCGTCCGCGGCGGCCAGGCAACTCGCTACGAGGCACAAGGTTGGGAACGAACCGGCTATTTGGCCCTGCTGCTGTCGCATACCGTGCTCGCCGCCGTCGCCGCGCCCCTGGCCCTGGTGACGGCAACATTGGGATGCATCGGCCGCTTGAAGAGCCACGTCTGGATCGCGCGGGTTACGCTGCCGATCTGGCTCTATGTATCCGTGACGGGCGTTTCCATATACTTGATATTGAAGGATCATTACCCGACGGGTAAGTAGGCGATATGCGAACTCTATCGCGAATCCTGTTTGCTCTCGTCACCGCGCTGGCCCTGACGGCGCCGGCGGCCGCCTGCCCGCTGTGCAAGGATTCGATCCCTGAAGCGACCGACGGCTCGCAGGGCGAACACGATCCGGAGCGGCTCGCCAAGGCGTACAACTATTCGATCTTCGCCTTTCTCGGAATGCCGATCCTCCTGGGTGGTGCGGTCGGGCTCTTGATCTGGCGAGCGAATCGCGCCGCCCCGCAACCTGCGGCCTAGGACCAATCGGCCGCGACTCCGATCGGCTGCCTGCAGTTCTTATGTAAGCCATGACGCTCGCGTTTGATGCACTCGATACCACTTCTTCGCCGTTGGCGCGCATCGATCCTCGCTGGAAACTGCTGACGCTGGCCCCCTCGCTGGTTCTTGTGTCGATGCTGCGGCATCCCTGGGCGGTGGGCGGCGCGCTTTTGTTGACCACGGTGCTGCTGCTTGCCGCCCGATTCCCTCGACGATTTCTACTGACCAGAATTGGCGCGGTTTTGTTGTTTCTCGCGCCGTTCCTGGTCATCCTGCCGATCCAATCCGGTATTGCCGGCATCGTGCCAGCGCTGACGCTGACCGCGCGGGCCCTGGCGATTGTCTTTCTTGCGCTGTCGCTCGTTGCCACGTCGCCGTTCGCCGACATATTGAAAGCCGCCCAGGCGCTGGGAGTGCCGGGGCTGTTCACGCGATTGGCGCTTCTCAGTTACCGCTACCTGTTTGTGCTGGCGGATGATTTCGTGCGGATGCGGACGGCCATCGTCGCACGCGGATTCCGCAACCGCATGAGCCGGCACAGTTACGCGACGGTAGGGCGCGTCACCGGGACGCTCTTGGTTCGCAGCGCCGAGCGCGCCGAACGAGTCGCCCACGCCATGCAATGCCGCGGCTTCGACGGCAAACACCGGGCGATGAATGGATTCCATACCCGGTGGAGCGACGTGCTCTTCAGTGTCATCGTCGTGGCGGTCGCCGCCGGGTTATTCGCCTGGGACTGGCTCAGCCGGGCGTAACGATAGTGAAAAGTGCTACTGTAACCTCGCTTGCGACCCAGGAGAGAAAAACGGTTCTCGGAACTTCCAATGCCGGTCGCCTCAACCATATCAGTCACTGGTTTGTCGTTCACCTATGCGGGAAGCGCTCCCGCGCTCCAGGAAGTGTCCTTTGACATACCTGCCGGCGAGACGGTCGGCCTGATCGGTCCCAATGGCGCCGGCAAAACCACGCTGTTTTTATGTCTCGCCGGCGTTTTGCCGGTGCGACAGGGCAAGGTCTCGGTTTGCGGGCTTAACCCGTCGATCGCCGAAGAGCGTCGCAAGTTGCCGACCCATGTCGGCGTCGTATTTCAAAACAGCGACGACCAGCTTTTCAACGCGACCGTCTTCGACGACGTCGCGTTCGGACCGTTGAATCTCGGTCTGCATCCCGATGAAATCCGGCAGCGCGTTCAGGCGGCACTGGCCATGGTCGGGCTGCCGGGATTCGAGTCCCGCGTGCCGTTCCACCTGGCCGGCGGCGAAAAGAGGCGCGTGGCGCTGGCGGGTGTCCTGGCGATGCGGCCGGAAGTGCTGCTGCTCGACGAACCGACGGTTTTCCTTGATCCGCGCGGCCGGCGCGAACTGCAGAAGTTCCTCGGCGACCTGCCCGGCACGAAACTCATCGCCACGCACGATCTTGAATTCGTCCTGGCCACATGCCGGCGCGTGCTGCTGCTCGACGCGGGCCGGATCGCCGCCGACGGCCCCGCCGAAGCGATCCTCGCAGACGCGTCGCTAATGGAATCGCATGGCCTCGAAGTGCCTGCGAGTATGAAGAGATGAGTCCACGGAACACACGGAAAGAGTCCACGGAACACACGGAAAGAGTCCACGGAACACACGGAAAGACACGGAAAAATACAAGAAGTTGATTTTCTTCTTTCCGTGTTTTTCCGTCATGGGAACACACGGAAAGACACGGAAAAATACAAGAAGTTGATTTTCTTCTTTCCGTGTTTTTCCGTGTCTTCCGTGGACATCCGTCTTACCGCAATGGCCCGCGCAAGCGCTTCTGGAAGTCGGTTTCCAGCATGCCGAAGTTGCCTTCGTAGCGCTGGACGGCCCACTGCAGGGCGCCGAGCAAGCGCTTGGCCGTGTAAAAACTCATCACCAACCGGTGCGACAGCTTGACGGTCTCCGGACCGGTCGGCGTCATCTGCTGCGTATTCAGGCCGAAGTCGAGGACCAATTCCTCCGGCGTGCCGGTCACCCGGAAAAAGTTCGCGTACACCGATTCCAAAGCGCTGGCATCCACTGGAATCTGCATCTGCTGCGCCTGCGGCGTGCCCGCTCCCGCTCCGTCCGGCGTCAGTTTATCGTCGGCCATCGATAGCACTCCCTTTGCGAATGGGTAAATGGTGTTGAAGGAGCATTGTACGAAATGGGGGAGTGCTGGGATTGAGGATTCTCCCAGAGTCGGTGGACGCCAAACGCGTGCGCTGCATCGCACCAAACGCATGCGCTGCATCGCGGCAAACATGAACGCTCGAGTGCGCCAAACGCATGCGCTGCATCGCGGCAAACATGAATGCTCGGGTGCGCCAAACGCGTGCGCTGCATCGCGGCAAACATGAACGCCGAGGTGCGCCAAACGTGTGCGCTTGGTTGCGCCCCCTCTCCCCCCGGCTTTGCGGGGGGAGAGGGGCAGGGGTGAGGGGGGATTTCGCGCCCACGCACAACAGCACAAATCACTTTTCGCTGGGCGCCTCAGCAACTCTCTGCCGGCACAACTGCTCGATAGCCAGAACAACCTCGTCCAGCCGATCGTACACCTGTCCATTCCAAAACCTCAACACAACCCATCCCCGAGAATTCAAGAATGCCGTTCTCGCCGCGTCGTCGTCGCTGCGGTCTTCGTGAATCTCGCCATCGACTTCCACAATCACCTTGCACTGAATGCACGCAAAGTCCACGAAGAACGGGCCAATCGGCACTTGCCGGCGGAATTTGAACTTGCTCAAACGACGACCGCGAAGTTGGCTCCACAGAATCCGTTCCGCTGGTGTGGAAGACTTCCTTAACTCGCGGGCGCGATCTGTTTGCTCACGTGGCTGAGACATCGTGGGCTCCGAATCCCCCTCACCCCTACCCCTTTCCCCCGCAAAGCCGGGGGAGAGGGGGCGATGGGGGTTCACTTGTACGTTTGAATTCCTTGATGCTTCAAAGAATCAGCCTTGGTTCCCCCCGCTTGCGGCGAGGGACGGGCAAGCATCATTTATCGCGCGGCACTCCATTTTCAGGCAAGCTGATATGCGTTCGCTTCAACAACTTATCCAACTGCAAACACCAGTCCCAGTCCGCAGAGGTGCTGAGTCCGACGCGGACGTGGGTTTTCACTTGAATCATCGACGTGATCTGCGGGATATCCATGAAACGATATGCATTGAGAATCGGATCCGCACGGCGAAACGACGACCAGTTGACATCCAGTTCCACTTCATGGACGGACGGTTCCATTACGGCGGCGAAAAGCGCCGCTGGACCGGTTTCGTTTTGGCCGGCGATGCGTAGCGGCAAATCACTCAAGTCGGTCTGCTTTCGAACCGCGGCCAACGCACGGCGAACGTCCCACGATTGGAGCGATGCAAGGCTTTCGCCGACCAGCGCGAACCGACGATGCATCAGCGTGTTCTCGGTCGTATCGGATTTGACAAAGCGATACGGCCCGGTTCCGCGAGGAAAAATAATCGCAAGCGCCAGCTTATGGTCTGCCAAATCCTCACGAAGGTCGGCCACAATCTGTTTTCCGGTAGCCGGAAGTCCTACGTTGGGGAAAATTGTCCCCACATCCTCAACGCGATGAAACATGAGTTCATCGCAAATACCGACGTAGGTCATTTCAGGGCGCTTCACGGTCTCGGCTTGAATGATCCATACGCGCAACTCCACGTCCCGGTCGCTGACGAAATCGATTGCCCGCAGCCGTATCCCCTCCTTCGTCACATCCGCCGCCACCTTCGCATTCAGCGGCGGCGGGTTCTTCGGCCAGTTGCGAAACACCTGCTCCTTCAGCGCCTTCATCCACTCGGCACGCATCTTTTCCCATTCGGCCTTGTCCTTCGGCAGCGGCGGGTTGGCCGGTTTGACGAACGACTCGTGAATCTTCGGATTGAGTGCGTCGGCCGGCAGCTTGTCGAAGACCTTTAGTTCCTGCGGCGAAAACGGCGTGTGCTCTTTCTCGATCACCTCGCCGGTCTCGTTTTTCAGCCAGCGGTTCATCCATTTGAAGGCGCCCAAGCGAAGTTCGGGCGTGTCCTTGTGCGGGCCGGAGGTTTCGAGCACCTGGAATTTGTCGCCGGCGCCGTAAAGGTCGTAGACCTTGCGGACTTTGTCGGCCAGCCGGCGGTAGCCGCCGACCGGGAAGATCGGATCCTTGTCGCTATTGCCCAATAAAAGCGGCCGCGGGGCGCACAGGGCGGCGACCATCGGGAAGTCCCACTGGTAGGTATTGACCATGTACATGCAGTCGCAGTGGCCGGGCAGGACGCCGTTCTTGTAGCGGTCCGATTCGCCGTCGATGAGGTGGGCGTGCAGGTCGGCGATGCCGGCGACCGGGACGATGCACTGAACGCGGTCGTCGGCCGCGGCGAGCCACCAGCTGGTGGCGCCGCCGCCAGAGCGGCCGGTGACGCCGAGCCGTTTTGGATCGACTTCCGGCCGGGTTTCGAGATAATCGAGGGCGCGCATGGCGTTCCAGCATTCGACGCCGGCCGGCGTGTAGCCGAGCGATTGCCACCACCACATGCCCTTGCGCGAAGTGCCGTGATGCTCGCCGGGAATTTCACCGAGTTCGAGCGTGTCGAGGATCAGGCAGACGTAGCCGTTCTGGGCGAACCACGCCGGGTGATGCTGATAGCGCACCTTGCTGCCGTAGGAGATGCCGTTCTCGACGACGTTGCCATGGCCGCAGACATAGACGATCGCCGGCAGATTCTTGGCATTCTTCGGCACATACAAATTGCCGGTGACATACAGGCCGGGCTTGGATTGAAAGTGCAGCTTCTCGACGCTGTAGTTGTCGCGTTCGATCTTGCCGGTGATGGTCGCTTTCAGGTCGGAGCGTTCGGGCAACGGCCAGAGGCCGACCATATCGAGGAATTGCCGGCGCAATTCGGGCCGGCGTTTTTCCCAGTCTTCCTTGGTGGTGAGATCGGTCAGACAGCGGTCGCCGATTTCCTTGACTCGGCGGCGGAAATAGGCGTCGAGCATCTTTTCGCCGCGCTCGGTCGGCTGCGGCGCTGGCGGTTTCGGCGGCTGGGCGAGGGCGACGGACGCCGAGAGAAATAAGAATAAAAACGAGCGCGACATCATGCGAGATTCCTTAAACGGGGATGTGCGTCGATGTTAACCGAGTCTGCGGGCGAGGCAAAGCGCGAAAAGTCCGGCGCCTCTTGTATGTGAAAGGTCCTCCCACATGGCCAAAACCGGCGATCCATGTTTCTTGTGTGAGCAAACCGGCAAGAAGCTCAAGAAATTCACCTTTTACAGCGGCATCAAGAAGGGCGGCACCACGCACCGGACGATCCATTACAAAGTCACGTTCCTGGAACGGTGGAGCGAGTTGACAATGCATGAGATCCACGTGTGCCGCGATTGCACGCAGGAACTCTGGCAGGAGCAACGCAAGAAGCAGTTTCTGCCGATGGTGCTGCTCGCCAGCGGGGCCGCAATTTCGCTTCTGATTGCGTTGATTTGCGGCATCTTGCTGCCCGGGCTCGCCCGCTACATGGTCGCGTTCGTGTTTCTGGCGGCGGCGCTGGGGCTGGGCGGGTTGGCCATCGTCTTTCTGCAGCGGTATCGCATGGAAAAGCCGCCTGCCGGTCGCGTTGACCTACTGGTGCTGGAAGAAGCGCTCGACAAGCTGCCTTACGAAGAGCATACCTACCTGACGAGCGACCAATATGCCGAACGGTACGACATGGGGGCTTGGGGTAAACCGCCAGACGTATTGTGTTCGTGTCGGCTTGTAAACCCACTGGAAATCAAAGAACAACGGGCCAACTGAGAACCGAGAATGAACAACCGCGAACGGCTGCAATCTCGGTTCTCGGTTCTCCGTTCTCGGTTGCCCAGTTGTCTTTCGGTTCAACTCCACGAAATCGGCTCACTTTGAGTTACTTGCCCTGGTCCTGGAAATCCGGGCGGGGCGACGCTGAGTTTCGCAAAGCTGGAATTGATTTTCCCGGCAATTCGGTGGATACTGGCGGAAAAGTTCTCGCGGCTTTCCTCATTTATCGTCGTACTACTGGAGGTTGCCGATGCCCTGGCGCCTGCAGGTCGTGGACGGAGCCGATACCGGCCGAATCTTTCCGCTTCCTGAAGCGGGCTCCGTGATCATTGGCAACAGCCACAAATACAGCGACATCTGCCTGAACGATCTCTACGTGGCCCGCGTGCATTGCCAGATCGAAACCGACGGCGAGCGGGTTTGCGTGACGGCGATGGCTGACGACAAGGACACGCTGGTCAACGGCCAGAAGATCAAAACGCACCTTCTACAGGAAGGCGAGACGCTGCGTGTGGGCAATTCGCACTTGCGCCTGAGCGATCTGGATTCCAGCGCGACGGCGGATGAGGAGATCGTCGAGGATTACGAAGTTGTCGACGACGGCCAGGTGGTCGACGCCGAGGTCGTCGAGGACGCGGAAGTCGTCGCCGAACCGGCCAAAGCGAATAGTTTGCCGGAATTGACCTGGGAGAATCTCCATCAGCTATCGGGGCATGTACTGGCGCACTTCGAACTGGGCGAACTGTTGGGGCGCGGGCATCATGCAAGCGTATTTCGGGCCCGGGATACGACGGAACGCCGCGAAGTGGCGATCAAGGTCTTATCGCCCGACTTCCCAGCCGACCCGCAGGAACTGCAGCACTTCGCGCAGACCATCAAGAGAATCGCGACGATCCATGAAGAGCATCTCGTGACGTGGTACGCCGCCGGCAAAAAGGGCGCCTACATCTGGATTTCGATGGAGTTGATCGAGGGCGAAAGTTTGGCCCAGATCTTCAAGCGGGCTGAACCGCCGAACAAGCTGAACTGGCTGAACGCCTGGAAAATCGCGAAGGACCTGGGCAATGCGCTGCAATGCCTGTTCGATCGCAAGATGGTCCACGGCAACATCGTGCCGAGCAATATTTTGCTGAATCTGGCGACGCGCACGGTCAAGCTGAACGACCTGTTATTCCAGCAATCGCTGAAAGGCAGCGAATGGCAGCAAGCGCGCCTGGAGCGCAAGGTGCTCAGCGAACTTCCCTACATGGCCCCGGAACAAATCGAAGAAAACGCGTTTTGCGACAGTCTGACCGACATGTACGGTCTCGGCGCCGTGGTCTATCATCGGCTGACCGGCCGACCGCCCTTCCGGGGCAAAGACCCGGGCGAAACCATGTCGCTGATACGGGCCGGCAAACTGGACCCTCCCAAGAAGATCGTCGCCGACATGCCCGACCAATTCCAATCAATTGTGATGAAGATGATGGCGCTCCAGCAGGAAGATCGCTATACGACGCCGGCAAAACTCCTCGACGCGCTGGAAGCCGTCGCGACGGCGCGCTAGGCGCGACATGCAAGCGAGGAGAATCACGCAAAAAATCAGCGTGACGTTTTCGGTTACGCGGTTGACCTTCGATTCGCGTGCGTGAATAGAGCTCAGTTAGATTTCAGCACTTTCCAGATTTCCCAAAGCAAAACGGCAACAAAAATCGCATAGGCCACTGCGGCCGTTGCCACTGCCGCGAGCCGCGGCGACCATCGCTTCGGGACGGCGCCGAGTGCGGTCGGCGGAGTTTCGGCGGTGATGTAGCCCGGCGACCAGAACTCGCCGCTCGGCATGACCCAGCGAATTCGCGTTTCATACAGCAGCCAGCCGACCGCGAGTGCAGCCACGACCGCCGTCGCAAACAGCAACGGAGGCAGCGGTTCCTGTTCATTTAGAATGGGAGTGCCCGAATTCTTGGCATTCAAGGCCAATCGCATCAAGAAAAAACTGATCGCGTTGTTGAGCGCGTGGAACAACACGGGTGCCCAAAGCGATTTGGTGCTCAAGTACGCGACCTGAAAGCCGATCGCCAGGATGGCCGTGCCGACGACTTGCGGCGGGTTGACGTGCAACAGGCCGAATAGAAGCGCGGTCAGAAATGTGCCGAAGACCACGCCGTGCCTGGCGACGAGCCCGCGACTGAGGTAACCGCGGAAGAACAACTCTTCGCCGGCCGCCGGGAGGAGACAGCCGAGCAATAGTACGAGCGGCCAGGCTTCGGCGGCCAGATTGGCATACATCTGGTCGTTGCTGCCGAAATCCGGCAACACCCGGCTCGAAAGCGTGGAAATATTTCCAGCCACCAGCAAAGTGGGAAGCACCATGAGCAACACCAACATTCCGTGCAGCGGACTCATGCCACGCAGTGCAATCAGTCGCAGGGCATCTTTGCGAAACTGCAAGGCCACGATGGCCGCGCCCACCAGCAGCGTGCAACCCGTAGCCGTGAGAAAGAGAATGAGCATCGCTCCCGGCATATTGAGAAGAGCGCCGGAACCGCCCTTCTGCATCGACGCTCGAAACCCTTCCGGTCCCAGGCGTGCGACCGCGACGATGACGATCAGGATCGCAGCGCCGAAACCAAACAGGAATTGTGCCGCCAGCAGCATGAACCACCAAAGGCCCGCCGTCCAAATGTTCGGACCAGGCCGGACCGGCTTCACCAGCGGCGCGTCGTTCAACTCGGAGCCGGGCACATCATCCGGGGCGCCAGGTTGTTCAGCGGAACTCATGGTGAATCTCGCGGGAGCCAATGGCGTGTGAAATTGTACATTGCCGCGACGGCTCGATCAATCGACTGCAACAACCCGCTGGTGGCAACTTCCATCCCGAGAACGTACTATCATGTGCAATCGCTTTTTTGCTGAAAGGTTTCCGCCCGGCATCCGTACTCCCATCGAAGGGAAGGGCATGGAATCGATACCGGCCACGCGTGCCAGCCTGTTAATGCGCATCCGCGATCGCGGCGATGCGGACGCATGGCGGCAGTTCGTCCAGCTGTACGCGCCGGTGGTGTACGCCTATGCGCGGCGGCGGCAGATTCAGGATGCCGATGCCGCGGACCTGACTCAGGAAGTTTTGCGCAGCGTTTCGAAGTCGATCGCCCGGCTCGAATATGATGCCCGCTATGGCTCGTTTCGAGGCTGGCTGTTCACCGTAACCCGGAACAAACTGGTCGATTTTCAACGTCGCAAGTCGATCGGCCAGGCCGTCGGCGGTTCCAGCATTCAAGACGTATTGAATCGTCAGCCGGCGGCGGAAGAACAGGACTTCTGGGACCAGGAATTTCGCAGGCAGGTTTTTGCGGTAGCGGCGGAGCAGGTGAAGCCGGAATTCGAGGAAGCGACCTGGCAAGCGTTTTGGCAAACCGCGGTCGAAGGCAGAAAGCCGAACGACGTGGCTGGCGGGCTTGGGATGTCGGTCGGCGCCGTCTATATCGCCAAGAGCCGGGTGCAAGCGCGCTTGAAGGAACGGGTTCGCGAACTGGCGGCCGATGCATAACGACACTTCGAGAAAGTGTCGGAGGAAAACGATGACTCATCCAACTCCCGAACAGTTGCGCAATCTCGTGGCCGGCGTGGTGTCGGCGCAAGAGCAAGCGGCGCTCGCCCAGCACATCGACGGCTGCCCGTCGTGCCAGGCGGAACTCGACAGATTCAGCGCCGGCTCCGACTCATGGTCCGGCATCGCCGAAAAACTGAGCGAACGGCCAGCGGCCGATCCGGCGCTGGCGAACATCATGGATCGGCTGCAGGCCGGCGCTCAGGAAACTGCCGCCGAACCACGCCACACCGTCGAGGCCAAGCTCGATTTTCTCGAACCGTCGGAGACGCCGGGGCGCCTGGGCCGACTGGCTCATTATGAGATCCTGGATGTCGTCGGCAAAGGCGGCATGGGGATTGTGCTGCGGGCATACGACACGAAGCTGCAGCGCGTCGTCGCCATCAAAGTGATGATGCCGGAACTGGCGGCCATCGCGTCGGCTCGTCAACGGTTTAATCGCGAAGCCCGCGCCGCCGCCGCCGTCAGCCACGATCACATCGTTACGATTCACGCGGTTCACGAAGAGCACACGCCGCCGTACCTGGTGATGCAATTTGTCGCCGGACGGTCGCTGCAGCAGCGCATCGACGACAGCGGCGCCTTGGAGCTCAAGGAAATCCTGCGGATCGGCCTGCAAGCTGCCGGCGGCCTGACAGCGGCTCACGCTCAAGGCCTGGTCCATCGCGACATCAAACCGGCCAACATCCTGCTCGA
>Ga0073934_10009990_pt1 | contig 11936 bp, 7 predicted proteins | sample LarsenN4metaG_FD_76834 | JGI IMG/M metagenome (GOLD analysis project Ga0073934, IMG submission 76834) | Hot spring sediment bacterial and archeal communities from British Columbia, Canada, to study Microbial Dark Matter (Phase II) - Larsen... ... | reverse complement strand
GGATCGCCCGCGTGATCACCGACCTGCTGCACGACAGCTCGGACTACATGACGCAAGTCCCCGCCGGATAACGGCCGAACGCGTTCGTCGAAATCAATGAGGAAATCGGAACTACTGAGATTCGATCGAAAAGGAATAAATGAGTTTCTGGATCTCCATTCAAGTGTGAATGCCCTGGAAGTCGTGGGTGCCGGCGGGGTTGATATCCCGACGGTCGGATTCGGACTTGCTGGAGCAACACTCAAGACGATTGCAGCCGCACTCTCCGAGGGTGTCCGCAAGAACCGCGTGTCAATGCTCGTCAAGCGTAAGATCGACCCAACCTGTAATTGGCCACAGTGTCTAGCGGTCCAAGAAAGAGCGATTTTTGGTTTTCGCCCCCGCAAGAGTACAGCGAGCAAAAAAAATGCAGCTCTTCCGACATTGTTTTGCCTTGCGCGGCTAACCGATCACCTGGGCGTTGAAACGGGAATGTTCATCCACTTCTACAACAGCTTGCTCAATGACGTCGATGCAATGCACGCCGACTCGATGTATGACTGGTTTAACCGGCGACCTGTAAAATCCGCGTCGAAATGTTGGATTACTCCAGATGGCAAGATTCACCCCGGCAATGTTTCGCTGTGACGAGGAGTCGGTGATGGCTCGCTGTACGATTCGACGGATCGTTTGCGCCGCATCTGTGATGGCACTACTGGCCATTTCGTCGGCGAGTGTCGCCGCCCAAACCTCGAAAGTGGCTTTCGAAACCGTTCTCAAGATTGTTGCGATCATTTCTGCGGCAAAGACCGCCGAACAAGCAGGGATCTCTGTCCAGGAGTATTGGAAGGTCACGGTGCCGCCGGGAGAGTCAATCTATTCGGTCGAATTCAATTTCAGCCGGTCGTCTTGGGGAGACATTTGGTCACGGCCCGATATTTTTGCGGTTGTGGAGCATGAAGGTGGAAATTCAATTCTGATTCCTGACATCGTTTACAACTGGGATTATTCGACGAAGATCTACACGTTTCGCTGCCCGACGCTTCCCAATGGAAGTCATTGCGTACTTCGCCTCTACGACGACGGCACAGACTCGGACATCATTTGGAAGAACATTCTTTCAACGAAGGTCAACTGGAGTACTTCTGCCACTGCTCAATCGGCAATCCTGCCCACACGTGGAGTTGAATGCATGGACGTGTCGGCAACCGCAAACGGAACAATCTCGATTCTGAACCCAACCGACAAGTCTGCCTTCCACATCAATGCCCCAGACGTGATTGCGACAGCGCGTTTCACCGTACCTGATGCGAAGCCGAGTGATCGGTGGAACATGCAAGGCGTTTTCACAAAGTCAGGAACAGAGATGGGAAAGGTGAGCCTAACGCACTGGCACACCAATCGCTCCGATCGTTTCCTTCGCTTCGTCACGCCGAGCCTTTTGTTTTGGTCTACATTGACGATTGGATTTGTTGTGCTCATTTCGTGGAACCCCTTGCGGACTTGGTGGCAGTGCCAGATGAGAAGAAAAGGGGACAGGTCCATTTATTGACGCGGCGGAGATCTTTTTGATGGTTGCACCGAACATCGACGACCGCTCGGCAGAACGGCGGGCGCAGGACGACGCGATTGCCGCCGAGCCTTTGCTCCCGCCGCTGGAGTTGCCACCCGATGCGCAGGCATCCCCAGTGGAAACGCATCTCGCTCGTCGCCGGCGTCCCGTGGCGCTGGTGGGTATTGTTGAGAACGGGCTGGTGCGGCCGCTCGATGCGTCCGTCAAACTGCCGGAAAGCGCGCGGGTCATCATTGTCACATCGGAGTGAAGTGAGGCGGGATGAGCCTGCAAGTCCCGATGCGATTACCAAGTGGAGGCGACCATGATTGCTTTGCCGAAAGACCTGCAAGACGCCGTCCGCGAGGCCGGCGATCAACCGGTGCACGTCACCGACATCGAAACAAACGCCGAGTACGTGGTGGTTCCGATGAAGGTATTCCAGCAGTTGACCGCGGGAGTTCCGCGGAAGGTGTTGTCGAAAGAGGAACAAGTCAAGCTGCTCGTCGCGACGGGTGTCCGCGCCGGCTGGGATGATCCTGAGTTGGACATCTACAATGACGTGGAGCCGCAGCAGTGAGAAAGGTGCAGCGCGGCGATGTCGTCGTGGTCAACTTTCCATACAGCGACCAGACCGGCAGCAAGAAACGGCCGGCGCTGGTTGTGCAGGATGACCGTTGGAACGCCATCCTGGACGACACGATTGTGGCGTTCATTACCAGCGGGACGCATCGGTACGTCGGCGCGGCAACGCAGAAGCTGATCCGGCATGGATCGCCCGAGCATAAAGGATCGGGACTCCGAACTGACTCAGTGGTCGAATGCCAGACGCTGCTGACCTGCGACCAAAGCCTGATTACGGCGATCATTGGACAACTTTCTGCCGGCGTGATGAATGACGTTGACGATTGTTTGCGAGCGACACTTGGACTTTGATTCCTCAACGCTTGAGGTCACACCTGTGAAGTCGATTTTCCTTTTGGTTTTGCTTGGAACGTGCGATACCGCCTCCGCGGCGGGCATTGCCGTCTTTCCGTCCGACGTCAAACTCACCGGCCCCGAGGCGCGGCAGCGGGTGGTCGTTCAGGCGACGGCGGGGGAGTTGATTTGGCCGCAGGTGGTGGAGGGCCTCAAATTCACATCGGCGGACCCAACAGTCGCGACGGTGGTTGACGGCGTCATCACACCGACGGGCAATGGCAAAACGACCATCACTGTGGTGCAGGGGAGCGGTGAACCCGTCGTCGTGCCGGTGGTGGTGGAACAATTCGACCAGCCGCACGTGTGGAGCTATCGCAACCAGGTGCAGTCGGTGCTCAACAAAACCGGTTGCAACACGGGGGCGTGTCACGGGGCGGCGGCGGGGAAGAATGGGTTCAAGCTGTCGCTGCGCGGGTACGATCCCGAAGGGGATTTTTTCGCGCTGACGCGGCAAGCCCGTGGCAGACGCATCGTGCCGAGCGATCCGGGGCGCAGCCTGATCCTCACCAAGCCCACCGGCCTCATTCCGCACAAGGGGGGGCTGCGGTTTGAAGAGGATTCGCTGGAGTACCGCGTGATCGCCGAGTGGATCGCGCAGGGGCAGCCGGGGCCGTCGCCCGATGATCCGCGGATCGCGAAGATCGAAGTGCTGCCTCCGCACGTGCGATTGAGCGCCGGCAATGAGCAGCAGTTCCTGGTGCGGGCGCACTTCACCGACGGCCACATGGAAGACGTCACGCGGTGGGCGAAGTTCTCGTCGACCAACGACTCCGTCTGCCAGGTGAGCGACAGCGGCGCAGCGAAGGTCACCGGCAGCGGCGAGGCGGCCGTCGTTGCGTGGTATCTCGCGCAGAATGTGACGGCGACCGTCACTGTGCCGTACACGTCGCAACTCTCGGACGAAGTCTTCGCCGCCGCTGCGCCGCGCAACGACATTGACCGGTTGATCCTGGAGAAGCTGCGGGCGCTGCGGATGCCGCCGTCGCTGGTGTGCGGCGATGGCGAGTTCCTGCGGCGGGCGTCGCTGGACACCATCGGCGTATTGCCCACCGCCGAGCAGGTGCGAGCGTTCCTCGCCGATACCGATCCGCTGAAGCGAGAGAAGCTGGTGGACGATCTGCTGTCGCGACCGGAATTTATCGACTACTGGACGTATCAGTGGTCTGATGTGTTCCTGCTCTCCGGCGAGCGATTGCGGCCGGCGGCGATCAAGGCGTTCTATCAGTGGCTTCGCGATCGCGTCGCCGAGAATGCGGGGTGGGACCAGATCGCCCGCGGTATCCTTCTCGCGCAGGGGAGCACGCTCGAAAACGGCGCCGCCAACTTTTATTCGCTCCATCAAGACCCGCAGGACATGACGGAAACCACGTCGATGGCATTCCTGGGCATGTCCATCCAGTGCGCCCGCTGTCACGACCACCCCCTCGAAAAGTGGACGAACGACGACTTTTACGGCATGGTGAGCCTGTTTGCCCGCGTCCGCGGCAAGGGCTGGGGGGGCGACTTCCGCAACGGCGACGGCAACCGCACGATTTTTCTCGCAGAGCGTGGCGAAGTGATCCAGCCGCGCACCGGCCGGCCGCAGAAGCCGCGTCCGCTCGACGAGCAGCCCATCGACTTCGACGCGCCGGGCGATCGCCGTGAAGTGCTCGCGAATTGGCTCACATCGCCGGCGAATCCGTACTTCAGCCGGGCGATCACCAACCGGGTGTGGGCGAACTTTATGGGGGTGGGCCTGGTCGAAAAAGTGGACGACCTGCGGCTCACGAACCCGCCGAGCCATCCGGAGCTGTTCCAACTCCTCGCGGATGACCTCGCGAAGAACGGTTACAATCTGAAAACGCTGATGCGGCAGATCCTCACGTCGGAGACATATCAGCGGTCGTCAAAAGTGCTGCCGGAGAACGCGGCCGACCAGCGGTTCTTCGCGCGGTTCTATCCGCGAAGATTACGGGCGGAAGTGCTGCTCGATGCGGTGTCGCAGGCGACCGGCGTGGCGACGACGTTCAAAGACTACCCGGCCGGCACGCGGGCGCTGCAATTGCCCGACGCGAGCGTGGCGTCGTACTTCCTGGAAACATTCGGCCGCCCCGAGCGGCTGCTCACCTGCACCTGCGAGCGCAGCGACGAGCCGAGCATGACCCAGGTGCTGCACCTCACCAACGGCAAGACGCTGTTGGAGAAGCTGGAGGCGAAGGAAGGCCGCATTGCCCAATTGTCGACGGGCGAGATGCCGGCGGAGCAGATCGTGGAGGAGTTGTACCTGAGCGCGCTGTCGCGGTTCCCGACGGTGGAGGAGAAGTCGCAACTGGTCGCCGCGCTATCGGAAGCCCCCGTGGAGGAACGCCGCGCGGTAATCGAAGATTTAAGTTGGAGTGTGCTGACGAGCCGGGAGTTTTTGTTTCAGCATTGAGGGCCCTTCATCGGAGGTCCTCTTTTTTCCGGTCCCCTCTCCCCCGTCTGCGGGGGAGAGGGTGAGGGGGCGATGCGGAGACGAATGTGATCGATGGGACACGCAGAGTGCTGGATGTGTCGCGGACTTTTCACTTCTGATAGAAATCGCCATCAAACGCGATGAACATCCATGAGGAAATCGACGCTATGTGGAATGTTGTCGAGACCGTAACGACGAAAGTGGCATCAACATCGCTCCACCGCCAGCGTGAACGGCTCATCGGATCGGCGCGTAGACGATTAGCACACATTGCAAAACTGGCAAGACATCGTTTGGACGAGTTCGGGAACCAGGATCGAATCCTGAAACTGCACAAAGAACTCGATGCGTGCGTGAAACACTGTTCCGACCGCATCAATGATCTTGAATCTCACCACTTGAAGTGACCGGACCTGCAAAGGCCTGCTGACCGAAATCGAAGACCCCCTCACCCTGACCCTCTCCCCCGCGGACGGGGGCGAGGGGACCGGACAAAAAGACGCCTGCAATGCTACGTTCATTCACCTTTGTTATCAGTTCCTTCGTCACCGCCGCCCTCACCGCCGCGGAGCCAGATTTTGCGCGCGACGTGCAGCCGGTCTTCCGCAAGTACTGCAATGGCTGCCACAACGCGAAGGAGAAGGAAGGCGGCCTCGTCCTCGAAGACTTCGCGCACGCGCTCAAGGGGGGCGACAGCGGCGCCGCGATTGTTGCTGGCGACAGCGCGAAAAGCGAGTTGTGGCTCCGCGTGAATGCGAAGGACGACACGCGGATGCCGCCGGAAGGGCACACCGCGCCCAAGCCACAGGAGTTGGCGCTGCTGAAGGCGTGGATCGATGACGGAGCGAAGGCGCCAGCGGGCGGGCTGGCCGCGACGGGACTGATCACGCCGCAGATCGCGCCGCAAGGCAAAGTGCGCGAACCGGTGACGGCGCTGGCGGTCGATCCCCCCGGAAAGTTCCTCGCCGTCGCGCGGCCGAATGTGGTGGAGATTCACGCGCTGCCGGTCGATCAGAAGGCCGGCTTTGAAGACAAGGCCGGGCTTCTCAAGACGCTCACCGGGCACACCGGGGCGATCAGCGATGTGCAGTTCTCGCGGGATGGGAAGACGCTCGTTGTCGCCGCGGGGGAGACGGGACTGTCCGGCGAAGTCACGCTGTGGCACACGGCCGACTGGTCGCGCACGCAGACCATTACCGGACATCGCGACACACTGTACGCCGCGGCGCTCAGTCCCGACGGCAGCACGGTCGCATCCGCGAGCTATGACCGCGACATTCGCTTGTGGAACATCAAGCAGCCCGGCTGCTCGGAAGCAGCCGGGTTGCTCGCGGGGCACAACGACGCCGTCTACAGCATCGCATTCCATCCGAATGGAAAACTCCTCGCCTCCGCCAGCGGCGATCGCACGGTGAAGCTGTGGGACCTCGCCACCGGGCAGCGGCTCGACACCTTTGCTCAGCCCTCCAAAGAGCAGTACAGCGTCGCCATCAGTCCCAACGGCAAGTACGTGGCAGCGGGCGGTGTCGACATGCGTGTCCGCGTCTGGGAGATCACGCAGAACGGTAAGGAAGGGACCAACCCGCTGCTCCACGCGCGGTTCGCTCACGAAGGGCCGATTTTGAAAGTCGTCTTTTCCCCCGACGGCCGGCTGCTGGTCTCGGCCTCGGAAGATCGCCGCATCAAGGTGTGGGAAACGCAGACGTTCACACAGGTCGCGCTGCTCGAACGGCAGGCCGATTGGCCAGCGGCAATCGCGTTTTCTCCGGACAATCGCACGCTGTACGTCGGCCGGATGAACGGCGACGTCGCCGCGTATCCCGTCAATCCGAACTGGGCCGACAGCCGTTCCGAATTGGAAACGCTCGCCGAGACGCCCGGTTTCGAAAACGACGTCACCGCGCCGATGACCGCGATGGTGAGCGAAGTCGAGCCCAACGACACGCCGGACCATGCTCAGCCGCTCACGTTGCCCGCACAAGTTTCGGGTGTTTTCCACGTCGGTAAGTCCCCGGGAGCTCACGCTCCCGGCTCGCCGGATGTCGACCTCTATCGCTTTGAGGCGAAACAGGGCCAGGTGTGGATCCTTGAAACCAACGCGGCCCGCATGAAGTCGTCGGCGGACACGAAGATCGAGATTCTTCACGCCGATGGCCGGCCGGTGCAGCGAGGCCTCCTGCAGGCGGTGCGCGATTCCTGGATCAACTTCCGCCCCATCGATTCCACGCAGACGCTGGTGCGCGTGGAGTTCTGGGAAGAGATGGATCTCGACCAGTACATCTACATGAACGGCGAGGTGGGCAAGCTGTACCGCGCGCCGCGCGGCCCGGACTCCGGCTGGGACATTTACGACAACGCCGGCAAGCGCCGCACCGTGTTCGACACCACCGCCGTCGCCCACGCCAAGGACGAACCGGTGTACATCGTCGAGGCGCATCCGCCCGGCGCGAAAATCGTCGACAACGGGCTGCCGCTGTTCCCGCTGTACTTCGTTAACGACGACGACGGCGAACGCGAGCTGGGGACCGACTCGCGGCTCACGTTCACGGCACCCGTCGACGGCATGTACTTGGCCCGCGTCACCGACTGCCGCGGCTTTGCCGGCGAGAACTTCGCGTACCAGCTCACCATCCGTCCGCCCCAGCCCGACTTCACGGTGAAGCTCGATACGCCCAACCTGAAGGTGCCGGCGGGCAGCGGCCAGCGTTTGAAATTCAGTGTGAATCGCGTCGACAACTTCGACGGCGAAATCCGCATCGACATCGACAACCTGCCGCCCGGCTTTCACGCGGCCAGCCCCACGGTCATCGAAGCTGGCCACCTCACTACGTTCAGCGTGCTCACGGCGCAGGCCGACGCGCAACCGGCCGACAAGGACGCTTGGAGCAAGGTGACAATCACCGCCATCGCCAGCGTCCGCGGGCAAACTGTGACGAAAACGGTCGGCACGCTCGGCGATGTCGCGCTGGAGAAACCTGCCAAGATCCGCGTGGTCCTGCTGCCGGACCACCTGGCAACCACGGCGCCGGATGGCGGACTCGTCATGGCGCCCGGCACGACCATCACCGCAATGATCCGCGTCGAGCGCAACGGCTTCGACGGCGACGTGAAATTCGACGTCGACAACCTGCCGCACGGCGTGATTGTGGACAACATCGGCCTGTCGGGCGTGCTGGTCCGCGCGGGCGAAACCGAGCGGCAGATCTTCCTCACCGCGCGGCCGTGGGTGAAAGACACCACCCGCTGGATCGACGCCGTCGCCCAGGTGCAAGGCAACCAGGCTTCCACGCCGGTGCCGCTGCATATTCGCAAGCCATCGAGCGTGGCGGCAAGGTGACGGCGTGACATCTGTTCGTGCGCAGGAATCGCGCGATGGGGTTCGGCAATGCGGTCAGTTCGGCTCTGTCCCAATTGTCACCCGGCAGCAGTGCAGTTCGCCGATGGCGCCGGGCTGGAAGGTGTAGTAGTAGATGAACAGTTTGTCTCCCAATGAGACCGCTTCCGCGTCGTAATGGTTGACGTCTCCTTCATAGGCGCTGACGCGGGCGTTCACGGTGCCATCGAGCGATGCCACGTAAATGCCATAGGTGCCGCCGTCCGGCTTGGCGGAATAGGCCACGAACGATTTCCCGCCGTGCTGAAACGGGTGGGCCAGCACAATGTTCGCTGCGCCCGAAATCGGCAACACCCTGAACGGCGGTACAATGGTTCTGACCAGCCGCCAGCCTTCCTGTGCTGGCTGATAGCAGCCGATGCGGTCGGTGTCCAGGATGCAGGTGAACCACAACCGGTCGGGTGCTTCCGAGGGCACGAAGAAATAGGCGTCGTGCTTCGCTATGGAGCCGCCGGTGAGCAGGGTGGTCGAGTCAGTAACGACGTCGAACCACGCGATCTGCACAACACCGCGGACATCGCTCACATTCGTGCCGACGGCGCGGGCGCCGGGGATCCAATGCGCGCCCGACGTGCCGCCGATCGCCAGGGGTATGGGATTGACGCGGCGCGGCTGATCGTCGTATTGCCAGGCCGCCGTGATGGGTTCATCACTGGGTGCCGAGTAGAGTCCGTAGAGAACTGAGCGGACGGGATCCTGGGCCTCGCGGCGCGGATAGCAATAGTACGCCACGGGAGTGCTTGTTGCCGTCAGCGTCTGGAGCTGTCGGTCGCGAAGCCGGTAACGGGCGACCTGCAGCGGCCGGTTCGCGTCGCCTTGCAAGAAATAGAGCGCCAAGCCGTCGGCGCTCAGGCCCCACTCCGGTCCGTTCAGGGAACCCAAAACGCCGCCGGGCGCCGGCAGCGGCGTCGCCGTCCCAATGAGCCATCCGTGCCCGTCGGGAGGGACCAGCTCGCCGGTGGCGGCGTCGACACCACAAATCCACACCTGGTTGTCGCCGTCCTGAAATGCCATCCAACTGTCGGTGCCGTCGGTGTCGAACTCGGGATCGAGGTACGCGAGCGACGGGTCACCGATGCGGACGTCTTCGGATCGGATCGGAACGGAACGGTTGCCTGTGGACCATTGAGTAAGCAGCGCCCCACCGTCATCAGTCAGTCGCGCGAGCGCGGCACAAGACCAGGGAAGAAGGTTTGGTGCGGTGGCCGTTGTGCGGCCGCGAGATTCGTTGATCGCTGTCGACGTTAACTGCGGCGGCTGGCCCAGTGCGAATTCGCCGATGAAGAGCTGCGCCAGACAGCCCAAGCCGGCAAAGAAACGGTTCATTGCAGTTGGCCCGCCACGACATCGAACCAGAAACCGGTGTGCTGGTTCTATCGTGGGCAGGCCGGAATCGCAACGCAGGCTACCTGAGCTACGCAGTGACCCCGCTTTTCGCTGTAAATCCTGAAATCGCTAATCCGCCAGCGAATGTTTCTTGAGCTTGCTGAAGAGCGTACTCCGTGGCAACCCGAGGAGCTTTGCCGCGCGGGCCTTGTTGCCGTTGCACTGGCGCAAAGCGGCGATGAGCTTGCGGCGCTCTTCCTGCGTTTCCAGCTCGCGCCACGAGCGCGGTGCAGGAGGGGAGGCGTGCGGGGTTGAAGCGGCCGAGGCGAGCCGGGTCCGCAGGGAGTGCGGCTCGGCACCCGGACTGCCGCGCCCGCGTCCACCGGTACCCGCTTGAATGTCCACGGGCAAATCTTCGAGCCGAATCAGATCGTGCTCGGCGAGCACGACGGCCCGCTCGATCACGTTCTCCAACTCGCGGATGTTGCCGGGCCATTCATACTTCAAAAGCGCGTCGAGGGCGGCCTCGTCGATGTCGTCGATGCGCTTGCCGAGCCTGGACGAGGCCCTCTTCAGGAACGACGCGGCGAGCTCGTGCAGATCTTCCTGACGTTCGCGCAGCGGCGGAAGAGAGAGCGAGACGACGTTCAAGCGATAATAGAGGTCTTCTCGGAACTTGCCTTGGGCGATCAACTCTTCGAGCGGCCGGTGCGTGGCGGCGATCACGCGAACGTCGACGCGCACCGGCCCACTTCCGCCGACCGGTTCGATCTCGCGCTCCTGCAGAGCGCGGAGCAGCTTGACCTGCGTTTCGAGCGGGATGTCGCCGATTTCGTCGAGAAACAACGTGCCCCCATGCGCGAGTTCAAACCGGCCGCGCTTGTCGGTGGTCGCGCCCGTGAAGGCGCCCTTCACGTGGCCGAACAGTTCGCTTTCGAGGACGCCGGGCGCGAGTGCCGCGCAGTGAACGGAGATCATGGGGCCTTGGCGGCGCGGGCTATTGTCGTGAATGGCCTTGGCGAGCAGCTCTTTGCCGGTGCCGCTCTCGCCGCGCAGCAGGACGGTGGAGTCGCTGGCGGCGACTTTGCGGGCGGTGTCGAGAATGCGCTCGAGCGCGGGGCTGGTCCCTTTGATCGTGTCGCGGCGGAAGCCGTCGTCTTCGACGACGCGCTCGCCGGCGGGGCGCGTCGCAGCCAGCTCGGACTGCAGCAGCACGATCTGCTGCTTCTGCTGGGCGATGCGCTCGACCTTCAGCCGCAACTGCTCGTTGAGCTGGGTGAGATCCTGATGGACGCGCACGCAATGCAGGGCCACGCCGGTGATTTGCGTGAGGGCGGCCAGAAATGCCGCATCTTCTGCCGTGTACGCCGATCCCGCGGGCTTCGGTCCGACAGCCAGCAACCCCGCCGTCTCGCCGTCGATTTCCACCGGCTGGACGAGCTCGGCCCCAAGGTGCCGCCACGGCTCGAGCACAGAATCGGCCACGGCGCCGTCGTGCCCGGCCGCGCGGCCGACGACGCTGTCCTGTCCGACGGTAGCGAGCCATTCCTCCGGCGCCGTCCATTCCAATGGCAGCGTCGACACGCGGCCTTCCACGGCCATCAGCCGGAAATCGGGCGTCGTCCGGTCGCGCAGATAGAGGGCGGCCCATTCGGCCTGCACGCCGTCGCGGCAAGACAGCAGCGTGCGCTCCGAAAGGAACTGCGGATCGGAGAACTGTCCGACGGCTCGGTTGACGCGCTGCAGCGCCTTGTCGAGCCGGTACTTCTCGCGAAACCACCGGCGCTCGACCCAGCGATGCCACAGATCGCGACCCCATAACAGCGACGCCGCCGCGACGACCAGCACCACCGACATCACCGCGGTTTGCACGCCGGTCAAGTGTGCGGTGTGACGGCCGGCGACCACCCCGCCGGTCACCGTCAGCGCAGTGACGGCAAGCGCAACCGCGCCGCGAACGGCGTGGTACCACACGCTGCGGCCCACCCACTCCTCGGCCAACATCAGCTTGTACTTCAAGATGCCCACCGCATACGCCAGCATGAACACCAGGCTCGCCAGGAACATCGGCAGCCGGGCGCCGCCCAGGGCGAACGCCGTCCGATTCCAATACGCCAGGGCCAGCGTATAGCCGATCAGCACCGTGGCCATGAGTGCCGCCCACAGAATCCACAGCACCTGTTTGCGCTCCAGCGGGCTGCGGCTGGTCGCCACGCTGTGCACAATGGCGGCCAGCGTCGCCCCAAAGTACAGCGCCGCGACTCCCAGGT
>Ga0073934_10009989_pt1 | contig 11938 bp, 13 predicted proteins | sample LarsenN4metaG_FD_76834 | JGI IMG/M metagenome (GOLD analysis project Ga0073934, IMG submission 76834) | Hot spring sediment bacterial and archeal communities from British Columbia, Canada, to study Microbial Dark Matter (Phase II) - Larsen... ... | reverse complement strand
GTGATCTCGCGCGCGTGCCGGAGCAGGCCGGCGATGAAGCCGCGGGCCACTGCCGAAAGGTGCTGCGGGTCGCGGGCGTCGAAGAAGGCGTTTGCCTCGCCCCGGAAAAGCGAGAGGTGGACGTGCATACCGGAGCCGTTTTCGCCTGCCAGCGGTTTCGGCATGAACGTGGCGTAGACGCCGGCGGCCATGGCCACTTCCTTGACCACCAGGCGGCAGGTCAAAACGCTGTCCGCCATCGTGAGGGCGTCCGTATAGCGGAGGTCGACTTCGTGCTGGGACGGGGCCACCTCGTGGTGGCTGGACTCCACGCCGATGCCCATCTCCTCGAGCGTGAGCACGGTCTCGCGGCGCAGGTCGCTGGCGCCGTCGAGGGGCGTGAGGTCGAAGTAACCGCCCTGGTCCAGCGTCTTCGTGCCCTCGGAGTCCTTGAAGTAGAAGAACTCGATCTCCGGCCCCACGTAGAAGGTGAACCCGAGCGACGCCGCCCGGGCCAGGTTGCGTTTGAGGACGTGACGGGGGTCTCCGGGGAAGGGCGAGCCGTCCGGCAGGTGCACGTCGCAGAACATGCGCGCCACGCGTTTTTCCCGCGGGCGCCAAGGCAGCAGCGTGAAGGTGGACGGGTCCGGGATGGCGGTCATGTCGCTCTCGCCGAACCGGCCGAAGCCCTCGATGGCGCCTCCGTCGAAGCCCACGCCTTCCGCCAGCGCCTCCTCCAGCTCCTCGAAGGTGATGGCGAAGCTCTTGAGCGAGCCCAGGATGTCGGTGAACCAGAGTCTGATGAACTTCACGTCCTGCTGCCTGCACTGCTGCAGGACGTAGTCGCGGCTTTCCTCGATTTCGGACATGGCGTCCTCAATCATACGGTCGCGCCCGCGAGGCGTCCGGCCATAGAGCGTTAAGTTCTGGTTACATCCTGCGGGCGCGGGCTATGAGTCCCGCTGCCTCCGATTGTTTGCTGCTATACTTCGGGCCGATGCAAAAGCTCCTGCTCATCTGCCAGACGGAGGGCGCGGCGCTCATCAAGAACGACCTGCAAGCGCTGGACTTGGAGGTGGAGGTCGTCCATCTCGAGGCGGCGGAGGAGGCGCTGGCGGGGGCAGGCATCGATGCGGTCGTCCTGGAGGCCGCTGCCAACCTCGAGGAGACGCGCCGCCTCCTCGAATCGCCCGCCCGTCCGCCGCGGGCGCCCCTGCTCCTGCTCGTTCGCCCAGACCAGCTGGAGTCGATCGACCCGACGTGGCCGGCGGACGACCTCGCCGTGTTCCCGGTCGCCGGCGAAGAGCTGCGCTTGCGCATCCGAAGGGCGATCTGGCGAAAGACGGGCACGGAGTCCGCGCATGTCCTCCGCAGCGGCGAACTCGCGGTCGACCTCGCCAACTACAAGGTGTTCGTGGCGGAGCAGCCGGTCAGCCTCACGTTCAAGGAGTTCGAGCTGCTGCGCTTCCTGATGACCAATCGCGGCAAGGTGTTCACGCGGGAGGCCCTCCTCAACCGCGTCTGGGGCTACGAGTACTTCGGCGGCGCCCGCACCGTGGACGTCCACATCCGCCGGCTGCGGGCGAAGATCGAGACCGGGACCACCGTCTACATCGAGACCGTGCGCAACGTCGGCTACCGCTTCCCCGCCCCTCAGTAAGCACGCGCGGCCGGCCGGACCGGTCTCCGCGACACGAAAAGGGCCTGTTTTCGAGGAAATCACGCCGGTTTCCTGCAGGGCGGGACGGCGAAAACACAAATTAACCTCCGCGTAACCGCGACGAAACATGGACGTAACACGCGCTGCCTACGCTCCCACCGTTGGCGGGACGGCCCCGGCCCGAGGCGTGCGCCTTGGGCTCGGCCGCAGAAAACGGAAGGGAGACGGACATGGACAGCGGCGATACTGCCTGGATGCTCGTGTCGTCAGCGCTCGTCATGCTGATGACGCCGGGCCTTGCCCTCTTTTATGGAGGCTTGACCCGGAGCAAGAACGTACTGGGGACGATCATGCAGAGCTTCATCATGCTGGGCGTGATCTCCCTGCAGTGGGCGATTATCGGCTACACGTTGGCGTTCGGGCCGGACCAGGGAGGGATCATCGGGAACCTGGACTTCGCCTTCCTGAAGGATGTCTCTCCTTCGGCGCCCGGGCCCTTCGCCGCCACGGTCCCGCACCAGACGTTCATGATCTTCCAGATGATGTTCGCCATCATCACGCCGGCCCTGATCACCGGCGCCTTCGCGGAGCGGGCCAAGTTCAGCACGTTCCTGGTGTTCATGGTCCTGTGGGCGACGCTGGTGTACGACCCCGTGGCGCACTGGGTATGGGGCGGCGGCTTTTTGGGCCTGGCTGACCTCGGCGCCCTGGACTTCGCCGGCGGCACGGTAGTGCACATCAACGCCGGCGTGGCGGCGTTGGTCGCCGCGGTGCTCTACGGCAAGCGCCACGGCTTCGGCCGGGAGCCGATGGAGCCCCACGACGTGACGATGGTGGTCGTGGGCGCCGCCCTCCTGTGGTTCGGCTGGTTCGGCTTCAACGCCGGCAGCGCCCTGAGCGCCCTCGGCGCGGCGGGCGAAAACGACACGTTCACGCTCACGGCCAGCAACGCGTTCACGGTCACGCACATCGCCACGGCCACCGCGGCGGTGGTCTGGGCGGGGTTGAGCTGGCTGGTCTCCGGCAAGCCGAGCGTCGTCGGCGCGGCCGCCGGCGCGGTGGCGGGCCTGGTGGCGATCACGCCGGCCTCCGGCTTCGTCAGCCCCATGGCGTCGATCGCTATCGGCGCCGGCGCCGGCTCGCTCTGCTACTTCGCGGTCCGCCTCCGCGCCCGCAGCTCGCTGGATGACTCCCTGGACGTCGTCGGCGTCCACGGCGTCGGCGGCGCCTGGGGCGCCCTGGCCACCGGTCTTTTCGCCTCCGCGGCCTACGGCGGCTTCGACGGCCTCTTCTTCGGCGACGCCGAGCAGTTCGGCAAGCAGGCGATCGCGGTGGGCGTCACCATCCTCTACTCCGGCGTGATGACCCTGATTATCCTCAAGGTGCTGGACGTGGTCATGGGACTCCGCGTCTCCGAAGACGAGGAGCTCGTGGGCCTGGACGCGAGCCAGCACGGCGAGCGCGCCTACGTGCTGGACGGCGGCGCGCCCTACGCCGGCATCCCGGTCTCACCGGAGACGCCGGCCGCGTACGCCCCCGCCGCCACGACCACGCCCTCGCAGGCGCCCAGCGCTTAGCCGGGTGTCGAAAGGATCGAGGGCGACGGCCTTGAGCGAGCAGGAAGCCCCGCAGGCACCCCGCAGCCGGCGCAGAAGCCGCGGCCTTGAGGGCTGCAAGGGGATTTTCGACACCCCGTTAGAGAAGAAGGAGTCCGCAAAGAGATGAACAAGGTCGAGGCCATCATCCGGCCGGAGCGCCTGGAGACCGTGAAAGAAGCGCTGGCGAACGCCGGGTTCATCGGCATGAACATCGTCAACGTCACGGGCCGGGGCGTGCAGAAGGGCATCGTCCACACGGGACGGGGTGGCGAAGAGTACCGCGTCGACATGCTGCCCAAGAGCAAGATCGAGCTGGTGGTGCGCGACGCCGACACCGACAAGGTCATCGACATCATCTGCGAGGCGGCCCGCACCGGCAGCATCGGCGATGGGAAGATCTTCGTATCCCCCGTGTCGACGGCGGTCCGGGTGCGGACGGGCGAGAGGGGGGACGCGGCCCTCTAAAGTTAACTTTAGATGAACAAATGCGGTCAGGGGGCGCCGGGGCGGGCTCGCCGCTGGCGCCCCAACCATGCCGGCGGTATAAGTGATCGCAAAATCCTGCACACCTCGCCAAAAAACCGTCAGTTTTAGGAGGAAACCACCTTGCCAACGCCCCCAAACGTCGCCGATCTCATCAAAAAGCACAACATCAAGGTCGTTGACCTGAAATTCAACGACCTGCCGGGCATCTGGCAGCACTTCTCGATCCCGGTGGAAGAGCTGGACCACGGCATCTGGGAGGACGGCGTCGGCTTCGATGGCTCGAGCATCCGCGGCTTCCAGAAGATCCAGGAATCCGACATGAACCTGTTCCTGGACGCGAGCACCGCCGTCCTGGACCCGGCCTGCCAGGTGCCAACCCTCTCCGTGATCTGCGATATCTTCGACCCGATCACGCGGGAGCCTTACTCGCGCGACCCACGCTACATCGCCAAGAAGGCCGAGGACTACCTCAAGAAGACCGGCATCGCCGACACGAGCTACTGGGGCCCCGAGCTGGAGTTCTTCATCTTCGACGACATCCGCTTCGATTCGACCGAAAACGCCAGCTACTACTACGTCGACTCGATCGAAGGCGAATGGAACACCGGCCGCGACGAGCGCCCGAACCTCGGCTACAAGCCCCGCTACAAGGAGGGCTACTTCCCGGTACCGCCGCACGACTCCTACCAGGACGTCCGCAGCGAGATGATCATCAAGATGGCGGAGGTCGGCATCCCGGTCGAGAAGCAGCACCATGAGGTGGCCACCGCCGGCCAGGCGGAAATCGACTTCCGCTACGGGACGCTCGTCCAGACCGCCGACCGGGTGATGTATTACAAGTACATCGTCAAGAACGTGGCCCGCGCCCACAACAAGGTGGCGACGTTCATGCCGAAGCCCCTCTTCGGCGACAACGGCTCCGGCATGCACACGCACCAGAGCCTCTTCAAGAACGGCGACACCCTGATGTACGACAAGAACGGTTACGCCGGCATCAGCGACATCTGCCGCTGGTACATCGGCGGGCTGCTGAAGCACGCGGGCTCGATCCTCGCCTTCGCCGCGCCGACGACCAACAGCTACAAGCGCCTGGTGCCGGGCTACGAGGCGCCGGTCAACCTCGTCTACTCCGCCCGCAACCGCTCGGCGGCGTGCCGTATCCCCATGTACACGGACCACCCGAAGGCCAAGCGCATCGAGTTCCGCCCTCCGGACCCAAGCTGCAACCCCTACCTGGCCTTTTCGGCCATGCTCATGGCCGGCCTCGACGGCGTCATGAACAAGATCGAGCCGGACAACCCGCCCCTGGACAAGAACACGTACGAGCTGTCCGCCCGGGAGGCGCGCCGGATCAAGACGGTGCCCGGCTCCCTGGAAGAGTCGCTCAACGCGCTCGAGCGCGACCACGCCTTCCTCCTCAAGGGGGACGTGTTCACGCCGGACGTGATCGACACCTGGATCGAGTACAAGCGGCTGGAGCTGCCCAGGGTCAACCTGCGCCCTCACCCCTACGAGTTCCACCTCTACTTCGACGCGTAGGGCGGACAAAGCAGACAGCGGACATCGGCAGGGAGCCGGCCTTAGGGCTGGCTCCCTCTGTTTAGCTCGCAGATGGGGAGTGCGTTGACAAGGCGTTGGCCGGAAATCACCGTTAAGCGCCAAGCCATAGCGATCAGGCTGAGCGCAGTCTTTACAGGGGAGCCGTCCTTCGCGGCGCCCGGCCTCCGCGACGGCGAGCGAAAGGGCCCCCCATGACGGACGAATACGCTTTCCTCGACGCCACGGCCCAGGCGGACCTCGTGCGCGGCCGCCTGGTCAAGCCCCTCGAGCTCGTCGAGGCGGCGATTGCCCGCGTCGAGCGGCTGAACCCGCGGCTAAACGCCGTCGTCACGCCGATGTTCGAGGCCGCGCTCGAGCAGGCGCGCCGCGACGGTCTGACGGGGCGGTTCGCCGGCGTGCCGTTCCTGCTCAAGGACCTCGGCGCACCGTATGGCGGCGTCCCCCACACGTCCGGCTCCGTCCTGCTCGAGGACTTCGTCCCGCCCGAGGACGGCGAGCTGGTCCGCCGCTACAAGGCCGCCGGGCTCATCGTCCTGGGCAAGACCAACACGCCCGAGTTCGGCCTGCTGCCGGTGACCGAGCCCCGGCTGTTCGGGCCGGCACGGAATCCCTGGGACGAATCCCGCACGCCCGGCGGCTCCAGCGGCGGCTCGGCGGCAGCCGTCGCGGCGCGCATGGTCCCGGCGGCCCACGGCAACGATGGCGGCGGCTCGATCCGCATCCCGGCCGCCTGCTGCGGCCTCTTCGGCCTCAAGCCCAGCCGCGGCCGCATGCCGGGCATGCCCGGGCTGGCGGACTTCCTGCCCACCAGCCACGTCCTCAGCGTCTCCGTCCGCGACAGCGCCGCCCTCCTCGACGCGACCTGGGGCGCCGAGCCCGGCGCCCCCTTCGCCCTGCCGGCGCCGCCGGAGAGCTTCGTCCGCCGGATGACGCTGCCGCCCGGTCGCCTGCGCATCGCCTTTTCGCGCCGCAGCGTGGCCGGCTCCGGCTTTCACGCCGACTGCCTCGCCGCGCTCGAGGACGCCGTGAGGCTCTGCGCCGGCCTCGGCCACGCCGTCGAAGAGGCGGCGCCGGCGATCGACGCCGAACGCTACGTCACGGCGTTCAACGACGTGTGGACGGCCCAGCACGCGGCCGGCCTGGAGCTGCGCGCGGCGGCGGTTGGAAGGGAGCCAGGCCCCGGCCTGGTAGAGCCCGCCACCTGGCTGGTCTACGAGGCCGGTAAGCGGGTCGACGCCGCCCGCTACCTGCGCGCCCTGCGGGCGTTCGACGAGTTCGCGGCGGCCATGGCGCGCTTCTTCCGCGCCTACGACGTCTGGCTCACGCCCACGCTCGGCGCGCCGCCGGTCGAGATCGGACACTTCGACCGCGAGTGGGCGGACGCGGGCACGCTGATGCGCGCCGCTCACGCGTTCGCGCCGGTGACGCCGCTTTTCAACGCCACCGGCCAGCCGGCGATGTCCGTGCCGCTGTACTGGAACGCAGCCGGCCTACCCGTTGGGGTGCACTTCGCCGCGCGCCTGGGCGAAGAAGGCCTGCTCCTGAGCCTCGCCGCGCAGCTGGAGGAAGCCAGGCCGTGGGCCGGCCGCCTGCCGGACGTATCTGCCTAGGATTTCATCCCGGCCTCCGGCCGCGACAGCCGATGAACGACCTCGGGGGGCCGGCCCACGCGCACGCCTGATGGGGCCGCGCCGGGGCGAGGGACGCGGGATCTCCTCCGGCCGGCTGGTTAGGCCCCCTGATAGCGAACCGCACCACGGGCGGGTCCTGGCGCAGGCCTTCGCGCACCACTCGGAGCACCGCCGTGTCCTCCAGGTCCCAAGAAGGCAGATCGCGGCCGGCGCGCCCATCCAGATTCAAACCCTCCATGAGGGACCTCCGTTGGCTTCTCGGCCGAAGGTTAGCGGAGGCGCATTGCGGCCGCGTTTCCACCGTGTTTTAGGCGCGTTAAGCTTGACTCAGCGTAAGTATTGGCTTACTCTCCTGCGGATGCAGGATGTCCTCAAGGCCCTGGCGGAGCCCCGGCGCCAGGAGATCCTCAAACTCCTATCGCGGTCCGAGCTGGCGGCGGGCGAAGTGGCGCGTCACTTCGCGGTAAGCCGTCCCGCGATTTCGCAGCACCTGCAGGTGCTGAAGGCCGCGGGGCTGGTAACGGAGCGGCGGGCGGGCACGCGGCGCCTCTACCACCTCCGCCCGGAAGGACTCGCGGAGCTGCGCGGCTTCATCGAGCAGTTCTGGGAGGACGCGCTGGGCCGTCTCGCGGATGCCGCCGAGGCGGAGGAACGGAGGTTGCGTGGTGACCGCGGGCGATGACTTCGTCGAAATGGAGGTCCGCGTCGCCGCGACCCCGGAAACGGTCTTTTCTTTCTTCACGGACCCCGCGAAGATGGTCTTGTGGAAGGGCGTGGACGCCGCGCTCGACTCGCGGCCCGGGGGCATCTATCGCGTCAACGTCACCGGCCGCGATACCGCTTCCGGCGAGTACGTCGAGGTCGTCCCCTACAGCCGCGTCGTCATCTCCTGGGGCTGGGAGGACAGCCCCATCCCGCCGGGCTCGACGCGGGTGGAAGTCGACTTCATACCGGACGGCGATGGCACCATCGTCCGGCTGAGGCATAGCGGCCTCAGGGGTGAAGGCCTCCAGCAGCACGAGCTCGGTTGGGAGCACTACCTGCCCCGCCTGGCGCTGGCGGCGGCCGGGCGGGACGCCGGCCCGGACCCCTGGGTGGGCAGCGATATGGGCCGCTAGCCATAGGGGCAAGAGGAGGAACGCAAATGCCCAACCCGGTCACCCATTTCGAAATCCTTGGTCGGGACGGAAAGAAGCTGCAGTCGTTCTACGCGGACGTCTTCGGCTGGAAAGTGGACGCCAACAACCCGATGGACTACGGGATCGTGGAGCCGCAGGAGGGCCACGGCACGGGCGGCGGCATCGGCCAGGCGGAGAAGCCGGCCGTCATGATCTACGTCGAGGTCGACGATCCACAGGCGTATCTGGACAAGGCCGTCGCGAAAGGCGGCAAGGTCGCGATGCCGGTCAGCGACCTCGGCATGGTGGTCATCGCCCAGTTTCAGGACCCGGAAGGCAACGTCATCGGCCTGGCGAAAGCCGCCCAGCACTAGCGCCGCGCCTCCGCCGGCCAGAAGCGGCCCAGGCCGAAGGGCTATGCTAGAATCGACCTGCGTCTGCCCGGGTGGCAGGCGTCGTCTTTCAGCGCCGGCGTAGCTCAGTGGTAGAGCAGCCGATTCGTAATCGGCAGGCCGAGGGTTCGAATCCCCCCGCCGGCTCCACCTCAAACACGGGGACCACCGCCAACTCTGTCCCGACAGGGCGCTGCGCCCTGGACCCGCTCTTCCTCCCTTCGCCGGGACGGCGCCGCCACCAGGTAACATGGAGCCGGGCGGCCGGCGCGTACTTGCCGCCTACTACCTGATGCTGGTGCTCGCCGTGGACGACCCCTACGCCCCCATCGCCGACCTCTACGACCTCGCCTACGGCGACTTCACGGACGACGTCACCTTCTACGAGAACCTGGCCCGTTCCGTCGAAGGGCCGCTGCTGGAGCTGGGCGTCGGCAGCGGGCGCGTCGCCGTGCCGCTGGCGGAGGCCGGCTTCGAAGTCTGGGGCATCGACACGTCCGAGGCCATGCTCCAGCGCGCCCGCGCCCGCCTGAGCGCGCTGGCGCAGGGCCCGGGCCGCCTGGAACTCGTGCGCGCGGACATGCGCGCCTTCGACCTGAAGCGCAAATTCGCGATGGTCTTCGTCGCGGCGGACACGTTCCAGCATCTGCTCACGACGGCGGACCAGCGCGCCTGCCTGGAATGCGCCGCCCGGCATCTCGGCCGCGCCGGCGTCTTCGCCATGAGCGTCCGCTCCCCGGCCAGCGTTTCCTGGGAGGACGCGGGCGCTCCGGCTCCGCTCCTGCTCGACTGGACGCGCCGCGACCCCGTCAGCGGCGAGAGCGTGATGAAGTTCGTGGCGGACCAGCCGGACGCGGCGCGCATGGTCCGCCGCCTGACCTACGTCTACGACCGCGTGGCGCCCGACGGCTCCGTCCGGCGCAGCGTCTTCGTGACCGAGCTTCGCCATTCGACCGAGGCGGAGCTGAGGCTCCTATTGCAACAGGTAGGCCTGCGTGTTACACACGTCTACGGCGACTACGATCTGTCTCCTGTTGGCGCGGGAGAGAACCTGGTCTTCGTTGCCAGGTCGGAGGACTGAGTGAGAATCGCTTTGGACGCCATGGGAGGCGACCTGGCCCCGCGCGAGCAGGTCGCCGGGGCGATCTTTGCCGCCAGGGAGTTCGGGATCGAGGTCGCCCTCGTCGGGCCGCCCGACGCCATCGCCCCGGAGCTGACCAAGTTCCCCAAGACTGACCGCGTCTCGATCGTGCCCGCCAGCGAGGCGATCACGATGGAGGAGGACGAGATCGTCAAGGCCGTGCGGTCGCGGCGCGACGCGTCGATCAACGTCGCCATGACGCTCGTCCGCGAAGGCCGGGCGGACGCGGCCGTCTCCGCGGGCAACACCGGCGCGGTCATGGCCTCCGCTTTCTTCGTCCTCGGGCGCATCCCGGGCATCGAGCGGCCGGCGCTGGGCGCCCTGCTGCCCTACAACGCGGGGCGCGTCTTCCTCATCGACGCTGGCGCGAACGCGGACTGCCGCCCCAACCACCTGCTGCAGTTCGCCCAGATGGGCTCCGCTTACATGGAGCGCGTCGTCGGCGTCGCCAATCCGCGCGTCGGCCTGCTCAACGTCGGCGAGGAGGCCGGCAAGGGCAACGAGCTTGCCGCGGAGGCCCACGAGCGCCTGCGCGAGTCCGGCCTCAACTTCATCGGCAACGTGGAGGGCGTTAACATCCATAAGGGCATCTGTGACGTCGTGGTCACGGACGGCTTCACGGGGAACGTGGCCTTGAAGGCCGGAGAGGGCGTCGCCGATTACATCCTGGAGCAGGTGCGGGGCGTCATCAGGAGCAGCCCTCTCTACGTTTCCGCCGCCATCCTCCTGAAACCGGCGCTCCGGCGCGTCCTCAAGCGCCTCCAGTACGAGGAGTACGGCGGCGCCAACCTCCTGGGCGTAAACGGCACGGTGGTCATCGCGCACGGGCGCTCGGACGCCCTGGCGGTGAAGAACGCCCTGCGCCTCGCCCATGCCGCCGCCGGCAGCGGGCTTCTGGACACCATGCGCGCCTCCTTCGTCCGGGCTGAGGAAGAATCGACGGCCGCCGGCCGCTGAACGACGATGCTCCCGGACGGACGAGGCCTGGACGCGACGAGGAGGAGTGCCGCAGGCCTGCCAGCGCCGCGAGAGGTCGGCGGCCTGCGGCCAACCCCTACCGAGGAGGCGGGACACAGGATCCAGGGAGAGGCCGGCGGGAAGGATGCGTTTCGGCGCGGCATGCCCGGCCGGGCGCCATCCCCTTCCAGGCCTTAGGCCCTTCGAGCAGGCCGCCATGGACGTCGTCAACGTGAAGCGCTCCCGCCGCGTCCTCAAGGAGCGGCCCATAAGAGTCAGCCTCTTCGACCGGCCGCGCGTCGTCTGCGACCTCCTGTGTCTCGACGCCGACCAGACGGACAACCGCCGCGCCGCGTCCAACTCGGACTCCCTCTACTACGTGCTCGAAGGGCAGGCGCGCATTCGGGCGGGACCGCAGATCGAGGAGCTCGGCGCCGAAGACGCCGTCCTCGTGCCTCCCGGCGTCGACCACTACATCCAGAACGTGGGGGCGGGCCCGCTGGTGGTGCTGGCGGTCGTCTCGCCGAAGCCGACCCGCGCGGCGGAAGTCCGGGTCCCGGCCGAGCCGCCCCCGCCCGGCCGGCGGCGTCCGCCTGCCCGCCCCGCCCCCCCACCGCGCCCCCAGCCGGCGGACCGTCGCGGGCGCCAGGCGGGGCCGGCGGAGGCGGAGCGGCGCCGTACAGGGCCGCGGGCAGGCGGCGGCCGGCCGCCGGCCCGGAAGCAGCGGCCGGGGGACGAGGACGAAGGCGCGCGAGGACGGGAGCCCCGCCGCGGCCGCGGGCCCGCCGGCCGCAAACCGGCGGGCGGAGAGGGCCGCCGCGGCCCGCCTGCCCGGCCTACTCGGGGAGGGACAGCTCGGAGCGGGCGCCGGGGACCAGGCCGAAACGGGCCCAGGACTTCAGGACCTCGGCGATCTCCTTAGTCTTGGGCGAGTCGGCGGGCAGGCCTTCCAGCAGACAGTCCTCGATATGCGTTTCCATGAGCAGCAGGCCGACCTGGTCCAGGCTGCTGCGCACGGCCATGATCTGGGTCAGGACCTCTTCGCAGTCCCGCTCCGATTCGATCATGCGCTGGATGCCCTGGACCTGGCCCTCGATGCGGCGGAGGCGGGTGGTAACGCTCCTGCGGACGTCTTGCATCCCTTACTTCCTGACTTGACATACCCCCATGGGGTATGTAGAGTATAAGAGCATCGACTCATGGGAGTCAAAGGCCCCGGCCGTGGCCGGGGAAAGAGGAGGTACTGACGGAATGGCGAAGCCTGCTGATGTAACCGACACCAGCTGGGACACGGAGGTCCTGAAAGCCGACAAGCCGGTGCTGGTCGACTTCTGGGCGCCGTGGTGCGGGCCCTGCCGCATGGTGGCCCCGATCGTCGAGGAGCTGGCCGAGGAGTACGACGGCAAGGTCGAGTTC
>Ga0073934_10009988_pt1 | contig 11938 bp, 11 predicted proteins | sample LarsenN4metaG_FD_76834 | JGI IMG/M metagenome (GOLD analysis project Ga0073934, IMG submission 76834) | Hot spring sediment bacterial and archeal communities from British Columbia, Canada, to study Microbial Dark Matter (Phase II) - Larsen... ... | reverse complement strand
GGGCGCTTCGCGATGCGCCCTTCTTTTTTTGCAGAGAAAGCCGCCAGGGCGAAGCGAATGCCAACGGCTATGGGCAAAAGGCAAATGGCAAAAGAGACTGCCGGCCGGGCCGCCTCTTGGAAGTTTAATGCTTTTGGCAGTTGCGGGGTGATAGCCGCCGCCAGCGGGATCACGGTGGCGACGCGACCGCGGTTGGCCTGGCCCTCCGCTTCACCCTGAACGCTTCGCCTCAGGCCAGGCCAACGACAAAAACAAGAACAAAAACAAGAACAAGAACAAAAAGGGGACACTTCTAATGAGGTAAGAAAGGGGACATTTCTAAAGAGCTTTGACAAGCTGCCAGCGACCGGTGGGCCGCGCCAAGGAGCGCAACGAAGCTCGCATCCGGCGGTGGAAGCGCGGGCAATGGCCCCGCATTAAAAAAAGCCCAGAAACTGAAGGCCACCCTTGTGTTGGTAGATGAAAGCGGGCTGAGCGAACGCCCCCCTCGGGTGCGCACTGGGGCCCCGCGCGGCCAGACCCCGGTCCTGCAGTACCACTTCAACTGGGAGACCCTGGCGGTGATTGCCGGCATGATTTTTACTTCCAGTGGTACGAAGGGACGATCAAGGCGCCGCAGGTGCTGAAGTTCCTGGCCCACTTGCGGCGCCACCTGAAGGGGAAGCTGATTCTGCTTTGGGACCGCCTGCCGGCTCATCGCAGCCGGCGGGTGCAGGACTACTTGGCCGGGCAGCGGCGCATCGAGCAGGAATGGCTGCCCGCTTACGCCCCGGAGCTCAACCCGGTCGAGTAGTTGTGGGGACAGCTGAAGGAGCACCCGTTGGGCAACTTCTGCCCGGAACACTTGGGGCGGTTGCGCGGGGCGGCGCGGAAGGCTCTGGGTGGGTTGCAGCGACGCCCAGCGATCGTCGCCTGCTGCTGGAAGCAAGCTAGGTTGCCGTTTTGAAGGTTCCACGATTGTCACTATGTTATGCAGCACTCAATAGGTCATGAAAGCCGGATCACAACAGAGATCTATCTACACAGTTTAGGGGGGTCGGAGCGCGCGGCGATCCAAATCTTCGATCCACTCAACGAAGAAGTCTCACACAAAGTCTCACACAAGACGCAGAAGGAAGCAGCGCCAGTTGGCGCAACTGATTGACAGGATTGGTGGGCCCAGCAGGACTCGAACCTGCGACCAACGGATTATGAGTCCGCTGCTCTAACCGACTGAGCTATGGGCCCGGAACCTTGCCATCGTTTTGAAAGTAAGCCGATTATCCTGCAATTGCAAGTTCGGCCTCACGCGCCTCATGCTGGCTGGTGTCAGTTTTGGTGTCTGCCGGCTCTGCTGTCTCTCCGTTTTCCGAATTAGCCAGCTTCGCCCCAGCAGCCAGTTGGCGCGTGCTAGGTCGGCATACGCGTCACTCATTTGAACCGGCTTACGACCCATCCATTCCTGGACCGTTCTCAGGTCAAGACCAGCCATTACTAATCTACTCGCAAAAGTGTGTCGCAAGCAACGCCATGTCAACTGTCAGTTGGGTCAAGCATTTGTCAGTTGCGCGGGGCGAGTTCAAGGCTTCGAAGCGGTGAACTGCAGGACGAAAGATTGAGAGCCCGACTTTTCAGCAAGCGATGGGCGCCGCGGTGGCTGCAGCGCATGTCCCCACGTTTGAACCCTTGCGCGAGGAAGACCTCAATGTTCTTCTCCATCGCCCCGGTGACGGGGGTGAGCAGCGGGCGCGAGGCCGAACGGACCGGGGGCCGCAGGCGGTCTACGCCGTGGATCGCGACGGGGTCGCGCCCCCGCCTGAATCGCCGATGTCTCGGACGAAATCTTCTGAATCGCTAGTATCCCGTGACTACCTACCAAAACTGATGTGGCCCAGGGTTTCAAAGAAGCCGTGGGTCGTGCACACGACCACTTGCCCTGCCTGCTTGCTATGGACCCTGCACATCGACCTACCGCAGATGGCGCATTTAAGGCCGAGCAGGTCTTGCCGATCAGATTCCCGCAGACATCACAGATCGCCCCGCCTCGGCTCGCTCCTGGATCACGGCTTTGCAGGAAGCGCAGAAGTCAACGTCTGTTGTTCGGGTTTGCCTCTTACCTTACCAGGGCGAGAAAAGGGCAATTCTGGTATGTGGCGTGCCAGGCGTGAGAGCCGCCGTTGGCAACGCACTGAGGACAAAAGGGATGTTGGTGGACCTGAGGGGGCTCGAACCCCTGACCCCCTGGTTGCAAAAGTGATTCAACCCTATTGGTAACCCGTGGCCTGCCTTGATTTTCTGCGAGTTAGCAAAGTCCGCTGCCCCGAATTTGAGGGGGTTTTGCTCTCAAAGTTGCTCCCAAGTTTCGGCCTGACCCTTTAGCTCTCCGACCAGGGGGTCAGAAAATCGGGCTTCCTTGTCGGGGATTTTGCTCCTATGTTTTCTGGCCGGTCCCTAAATGCGGTCCGAGATGTTCTCGGCCTCAGCGAGACCCTGAAGGTATCTTAGCTGCTTGAAAACGCGCCCAAGCTCATCAATGTCCATATCCTTCGTGGAGGTTTTCCCTACAGCCTCTAAAAGGATTTGCCGGTATCTCCCCTCGCCCATTCCTAGCTTCTTCTGGATGGCATGGATGCCCGCGACAAGGCGGTTGCGTTCCTGCGCCCGCGTCTCCCCTCCGCGCCGGGCATACATCTTCGATTCCAGGTAGCGTCGGCCCTCAAGAAATCTGCTTGACGGGAGTCTGTCGTAAGAGGACAACTTGAAGTGTGCATTGAATTCGCCGTACTCTCGGCCAAAGTCGCTACCGCGCGGTTTCCACTTCTTGCGTGCCGCTTCTTGTTCAGCGAGTCGCAGAATAAGCGCTTTCAACTCTGCCGCTTGCTCCGGGCTGACTTCATCTCCGGGGCTTGCGTCTCCAGCGGCAGGTCGCTTCCCCTTCGCCAGTCGTCGAAGCTCCGTGCGCAATTCACTGGGAAAGTACGCCTCTTTTACACCGGGATGCTTCCGCAAGAGCGCCAGAATATCAGCCTTCCCCCAAACCTCCAGCTTGAAGGGGAAAGAGGGCTGTTGATCCCGGTAGAACCACTGCAAAAACTGGGGCGTGGGATTCTTAGGCAGTAGCAAGACCCACCGCTTGCAAGCCCACGTCTTGCTCTTCGCTTTCTCAAGATCGTTGCGTATTTTGTCTTTGCGAGGCGCTTGCTCCGGGAAGTAAACCTGGAAGATCGTCTCTGAGTCTGAATCGTATCCGTCCATTCCAAGGTCGGGTGCCGAGAATGCCTGGAAGCGTGGGAACTCCTCTTTCAACAGAGCCTGACAAAACTCTTCAAACTTTTTCTCGCTTTCGAGAGCAAGTAAGTTCACGGGCATGTCGTTGCCCCTCCGCTCAGTGGCGGCTCGAAGCGTAAAAGAGCTTCCAGAGTTCGCGCACGATGCGGTATTGGACTTCGGGGTGGGCGCTGCGCTCTCAGGCGAACTCGTGCAAATTGCAAGCGGTCAAACAGCAAGATTCACGTTCACAAGGCTTTCGCGAGGGTAACAATGCTGGCTGCGATGTTGAGTGCAGCAAAGCCTCCGCGAACGACAATCGCAACCCACCGTGTAGAAACTGTTCCTTTGCCAACCTCCATCCGTCGAGTCTCAAAACCTGTCATCGCAAACTTGAACAGCGCTACGAAACTCGGCACCAAGCTTCCAAGAAGGAAACCGGGCGCGAATAGGCGCGGTTCAAGAAAGGGCAAGACCCACACGTCTCGGTCCGAGGGGAGGTGGCCGAAGGGTGTCCATCCCGGGCCGATGATTTCCCGTGTCATGACGACCCAGGCGCACCATACGAGGACGACTGCGACTGCCATGCCCTGTGAAAGGAATTTCCCCGACTCCGGCTCTCGAGAGCCCCTCTTTCGTCGGAAGGCCCATTTGACTGTCTCTACTGCTTGAGAGAGTAGCCAAAGACTAAGAATCCAAACCGTTAAGGACATGATGAGTATCGCAAATCCTTCAGGCGATGGCCTGACTATCTCCTCCCCCACTGAGAAACCTGTCGTGCCGCCGCCCCAGGTGTTCTCCTGTGGGGAACCGGTTTGAATCATTCGCGAAAGACCTCCGGGTTGGCCTTACTGCCGCTCGTGGGCAAGGCCAGCCGTTACGCAGTTAGGCATGTCGGCTGGAAGCATAGAACAGCTTCCAGAGTTCGCGCACGATGCGGGATTGCGTTTCCGGGTCGGCGCTGCGCTCTTCGGCGAGTTCGCGGAATTTCGATTCCATTTGGGCTTCATAGCGCCGATACGCTTCCATGGCGCGCTCACAGGCGCGGTCCGTCTTGGGAATAGGCGCGTCCCCATAGTGGCCGAATTCGACGATTTTGGCGGCGAATTCGGCTCGCGCTTTTGAGCCGAGCTTCAATAGGTTCCCGTTCACCTGAAGCGTGGCCTTGTGAAAGAGGTCGTCCAGGACCTTGGGCTTGCCCGCCGGGAGAGTCACGGTTTGTACCGGCTCGCCATCGGGAATGAAATCGCCGGGAAAGCTGCGGAGTTGGGTCTTGTCGAATTCTTCCCAAATCTCCTCAGCGATGGTGTGCGGGCTGGCACGTTCCCGCCGGGCTGTGATGCGCCGGAATTCTTGCATCTCCAGTTCGACTCCGCGGATTTCACTGTAAATCCGCGTGAATTCCCGATACAAGCTATCCCGGACGGCCTTCCGTTCCGACTCATCAACCAAACCAAGAACCTTCAGCACCGCGTCATCTAGAGCCTGTCGGTCCTGAAGGCCAAACTCCTCGATCAGTGGCAGAGTCAACCTCTCTCGCATTGAACTCAGGGCTTCTTGGACTTGGCGGTCAGTTGCTTGGTCGGAGAAACGGGGATGGGGGACAAGCATCATTTCGACATCAACTATTTCCGTTTTCAGATTACCCTCACGGCCCATGAATCGTCCGAATTGGTGTTTTGACAGGCCCACGACAGTCGAATTCAGAATTCCGGCGAAGATCTCCGCGTCCCACTGTTTTGTATAAACCTCGTATAGGTTACAGTTGAGGATGATGCCCTTCGAGTTGAGGGCAATTACGTGGCGATATTGCTGGGCCTTTGGCCACACGAGTTGTCCGCGCTCTCTCGGCTTCAAGTCATACCACGGCCTTGTGGCTGCCCGCTGTCGAACCGTCGCCCCCTGGTCAAAGCCTTCGCGCTCGCCCCACTTGATGTATTTCAGGACGTGAGTCCCTTTGAGTTTTTCCGGCGGGTCGGAAACCAAGAGGATTTTGCGCGAGAGCTTGGCGGGGTCTATCTCAACGGAGTCAATCTCCATCAAGCTGTGGACTTCCGGTTCCAAGTATTCGGCTTCAAGCAAGTGGCGCGAGCCGTCCCCCGATTCCACAACGCGGACACGATTCGTATCCGCCAGCCGGATGCCCCATTTTTCCTTGAAGCGCTTGGCGACTTGTGGGCTGTAGCGGCGCTCTGCGAGGGCCCATTCTTTTTCTTGGAAAGGCCGGCGGTCATAGACCGCCGCTACAGCAAGCCCGGCGCTGCATTTCTGAATTTCGTCTTCGGTTACATCGCGGACAAAGAAGAAATCATCCGCGCCCGATGTCACGCCCCGGCGGATTTCCGCGATTTGGCCCAGAGGCACAAGGCGCGAGCCGCAACGGTCAAGCAGCTTGAAGAAAATATCCGGCGCACGAAGGTAGATACCCCACTTCCCGCCTGTGTATTCGCCGTGGAACAAGGCTGTAGCGGCGCTGTCTCCAGCGCCGTGAAGGGTCGCCGGTGAGGACACCGGCGCTACAGCGTCCCGGCGGTCAGAGACCGCCGCTACAGAAGCGCCCGCGACTCCACCCAAACATCCCACCTTCCACAACTCGTGCTGATTTACTACTCGGATGCGCCAGCGGTCATCCGCAAGGTTTTCGTTTTGGCTCTCGATGAAATCCCGAAGCAAGCGCGCAGCCTGAATAGGGTCGGGATCGAAACTCTCTAACACCTCTTTCAGGGGCTTCCTGAGTTGCACAAAACGAATGGTATTCGCGGCTCGCTTCGTGGGGTCGGATTCCCGCCGCATGAGCGTGGCAACCGTAGTCACTCTGGCCCCAGTAAACCAAGGCTCACAATTCGATTCAAAGAGGGCAAGAATGGCGAAGTGGCGCAGGAGCCACTCCTGCAAGTGGAAGCCGTATTCGGTATCCAGCCATGCGCTCGAAGTCAGGAAACCGTAGTGTCCGCCTTCCTTGAGAAAGCTTGTTGCATGGGGCCAGAAGTAGCAATGCAAGTCCGAACGGCCCGAAAGGTCGGCATCGGGGAATTCGCTTTCAATCAGATCACTCAGAAACTTCTTGTATTCCTTGGGAAGCTCTTCTTGCCGCACATAGGGCGGATTGCCCACGATGCAATCCACTTCGCCAACTTCCAGCGGAACCATCTGCTTGCCCTTGCCGTGTACAGACATCGGGACGTGGAAGATGGTTTCCCCACGCTTCACCTTGAAGAAATCGCTCCGTGCCACGAGCGGATAATTTCTCTCGTCTATCAGGTCTCGCGTGGCAAGGTTGATGGTGGAAAGGTGCGCGGCATAGGCCGACAGGTCAATGCCCTTGATTTGCTGCAAGAGGTCAACGTGAGGGAGTGAGCCGCCGGAAAGCTCTCGCTTCAGAATGTAGGCGCGAACAAGAAACGTTCCCCCGCCACACGCGGGATCGAGAACGGTTGCTCCTGGCTCGCGAATGGAGAAGGCGTTAATGAGGTCAACAATCTCGCTCCGGGTGTAATGCTGGCCGTACCGGTGGCGCTCTTCCGGGCTAATTAGGCGCTCGAAAATGTGCCCGATGATGTCGTATTCGATCTTGCCGAAGTCAAAGCCCTCAATCTCTCGCAGGAATTCCCGCCAACTCCCAACTGTGGCATCTTCCAGGAAGGGCAAGGTATCCCCGAAGTCGCCATCAAACACGCTTTCGTAGTCGCGGGAGATGCGCTTGGCTTCCTCGAAAATGGCCTGGAAGGTATCCTGGAGCCTCGCCGCTGTCGTGACGGACTCGGGAATCCGAATCTTGCGAAGCGAAGGGAAACGCCGCCGAAGGGCTTGCTGAAAGACGATCTTGTTGACCAGGACGTAGCAGCTGAATTTGGCCGCTCGCTCTTGATTGTCCCGGAGAATTTCCGGCTGATTTGAGATCACCCAGCCTTGCGAGTCGCGCATCCAGTCGTCCAGGTTGCGGGCAAACTTCCGGTCTGTGCCGTAACGCTTGGAAATAGCATTCCGCGTTTGCAGAATCGGAAGCTCTAGGGCCGACTCCAGAACGCGGATGAACTTTTCATCAAGCGGCCTGGAGCGGATCGGCTCTGTGCCTTCCAGGATGCGGGTGAAGCGGCCAAGAAACTGAGTCAGGAAGCCCCGGATTTCCGCTCGAACTCCGGGATCGGCAAGCTCCTCGCGGGCCGTAATTGAGGTGACGTTGAAGTGCTCAAGGTCACGCTCCGCAATGGGCTTTCCAGCCTCAAAGGTTTTCCAGAGGACAAAGCGGTTGACGTTCCACGTGAAGAAGTGCTCTACGCCCTTGGAGTTCGCTTTCTCGAAGGCGTCATCTACCAGCGGGCCAGCATAGGGACTTTGGCCGTCTGGTCGGTCGGGGAGTTTGATTTCACCCGTGAGGACAGGTTGACCTACGGCTGAGTAAAGCGTGAGGTCGCGCCGTTTGCGCCCGGCTTGCGCCCCCTCTTCAACCTTGGCTTCTGAAAAGGGCAGGCTTGGATTGTCGGAGAGAATCCCCTGGATCGTCTTGCAAACATTCGCCGCGAACGTCCACTCGTTGACTTCAGGCATCAGAACTCGTCAGTAGGTCCGGGCCGACTGGAAAAAACCGATAACCCCCGGAGGGCAATAGATAGTTACCACACGGGAAAGGAGAGGGCAACCCCTGACTTCTCCATTGGGAGCCTTGCGCACGTGTAGCGGTCACAATCTCCCTTATTAGTCATGCGCGCGCGCGTTAAGGGGCGTCCCTTATAAGGCGGGATTGCTCCGGCGGATCGCAAGTTCATGGTTTCTGCGTAATAAGCCGCGTGCCCCCACGCGCGTGAGGCAGATTCTCAGGTTCCCCCGTGTGGCCCCCAGCACCAAGGAGACCGGCAGGCCGAGTCAACGCCCCAAATTTTGTACTTGACATGTACAATCTAATCTGATTGAATGAACATGATAGATCATGGCTCGTAGCCCAGACGAAGGGCGGTGAAGGCCAATGATGGCTGAAAGTCCGTATCAAGGGCGGTTGAAGCCGCTACCGGAGAACACGAAGGTACTCCGGCAGTTGTATCCCGGTTGGGCGGTCCTGGTCCAGAAGCTGACGGACCCCGCACTCCGAGCGAAAGATGTCCGCCGTATCCTTGGCTTAACCTACCGGCAAATCTACCACTGGGACACCCGCAAGCTGCTTTGGGCCAGACAAGCATTCTTTGGCGAGTGGCACCGTTTCTCAATTGCAGACATATTCGGGCTGGCGTTGGTCAAGAAGGTAGCCCAGCTAGGTGTCCCGTTCGACCTGCTCAAAAACAGCTTCGCAGTCCGCATGGGCGTGCCGAACTACTTGTGGAGGGGGCTACCGTATCTTGTCGCGGGCCGTGAAGCGTACATCTACACAGACTTCGAAAGTTTTCTGTACTGGTACATGCCAAACGTCGGTTCTCCAAGGAACGACCTGTCCGTCCCGCTGGATTCGGAGACTCCTCGACTGATGGTTCTTCTGCCCGTCAGACCCGTTCTGACTGAGTTATTAGAGAAATTAGACCTTCCCGACTTCAAGGTGTCCACAAACCCGGATGGGATGTATTCATTCGAAATAGGTGGCGTGCCGCTTCGGCTGGAAGACTTGACGTACACCGGGGAAGTAGAAACTCTGGACAAGACTGTGAGGAAACGCAAATGAAGGATGTTCTTGTCAGATGTCCGCAATGCAGACAGCCCGTGATCTTCAAAACCTCTACGGGTCTCTTTGTATCCAGTCGGGCTGTCGAGGCCACCCCAGCCAAGGCGACAATCACAAGGGTCAAGTGCCGAAGCTGTCGAACCTGGGTGGAGATCGGGCCGGAGGGGTTTAACGTAATGGTCGCATCCTGAGGATTGGCAGGGGCGGCGCAAGAGGGCCATAAGTCCATCGAAGGGACAAAGGCCGAGGTCGCGGGGTTCAATCCCGTGGCTCTCGGCCTTTTTGGTTTTGAGGAAGGTGCGAATGCGGGGCCGCGGCGAAATCGAAACACCCGCTGAGGACTTCAAGGGAATCCTAGAGCGGCTTGGCACGACATGACTACAGTCGGTCTGGACAATCCGTGCGCAATCTGTGGCAGACACGCAAAGGTGCGCTACTGCTCGCGGGAGTGCGGACTAATCGAGAAGGTTCGGCGGACGCGGGCAAAGCGGCCATTGAAGGATCACGTATGCCAATGCCAACTCTGTGGGCGGGAATTCCGCCTTGGGCGACCGAGGAAAGTAATTCCCGAATTCGTAGCAGGTCTGAAGTCATGACACGACTGAGGTGCCGCTTGGACACAAAACTTTGTGCCGACTCAAACACCTACGGAGACGTATTAGTCGTTTGCTCCGCAATCGTCGCACGGAAGAGCGGCACAACCTTTTGTGCGGTAGGTCTAGATCAATTCTCTGTTCCCAATCCGCCTCAAAAACTGGTCGGCGGACTGTGGGGCGCAATTATGGCGGGTAGTCTCCGGGCACTAAGTGTGGGCAATGCGGGCGCGCAACCCACCACCTCAGAGGCTGGGAGGCTACCCGCCTCCAGTTTGCACGCCCGAACAGCCTCTAGCGTCATAAACGCGCTCCCCTCCCCCGCCGTTCTTGGGCGGGGGAGGGGCGGGGGGGAGGGGGCGTGACTGATTCCCACGTCCTATGTAACACGTGGGAATCAGTCCAAAACCTGGACTCCCGGACTTTCGATGATCTCTAAAACGGTTGTGTTTGATACGGTGAAGGGAAAACTCGAAGCGCCTTATTACTCCGAACATGAGAAGGGTCCGTACCGCCCGAAGGACATGAGTCGAGTCCCTTGGGAAACCCTTTCGCGAAATTTCCTGCCCGTGAATTCACGCGAAAGGAAAACCTCTGTTATTCATGTTCTAAACCGCTCTGAAGCCCGTTTAGCCGTTTACGCCAACGGATACGGTGTCAGCGTTGAATCCTCGCTTCCCAAGCTTCTCTTCGGTAACAACCTTAGAACGATTGTCCGGTCCGAGCCGGCCTTGAAGGTCCTGAGAGAGTTGGTTTGCGATTTCGCAGACGGTCCGATTCCTGACCTGGCTGAAATGGAACACCTCCGCGTTGACTACGTTCATAACTTCCCTCTCGGGTCCGCGCTCCCTGATTATGTGAAGACCCTCTCTCAGATCGCCTTTCTGAAGCATCGGCGACTCACCGATGGATACGACGGAGTGGAATGGCTGGGGGCAAGGAACAGCGGAATGATGATCCGGGCTTACGACAAGTTCCACGAAATTCTCGAAAAAGAAAAGAAGCGGATTCCCGAAGCACGGGGCGTCCTTCGTTTCGAGGTTGAAGCACGGAAGAAAGGTGGGTTCCTTCAGCGCCGTCTGAAAAAGAAACGGCTCACTTTCCAGGACATTCTCGATCCGCAGGTCGGTTACCGCGTCTTGGCTGAGATTCTCAACCGCATGTGCGCCGACTATAGGTTTTTGCCTTATGACTCCGCGCTGGACGTTCTCGACATGAATTTCTCCTACGCAAAGGCTAACAGACTCCGGGGGCTACTCGAACGCATAAGAACTCGGGGCCTTGAAAGCGTCAAGGAGGAAACTCCGCACGGCACCTTCTACAAGGACAAGGCTGATCTTCGCCGTGTCGGGCTTTATCCGCCAGCGGATGGGGATAGAGAGTTGCCCGGTCTGACGCTTCCGCCTTTCGAAGAGCTAATGCGAAATCTGGAGGTTCCCGTATGAGTCTGCGTTGCAGAGATTTCGGTGCCCTTCACTGCGTCAATTGCGAGCGATGTCTTTTCGAACGATGCTGTACGACGCGACACGTCATCGTGGTCTTTTCAGACCCCCTACCGCATCAAGTTGAAGGCGAGAGAATTCCCTCTGGGTTTGTGACGAATGCAGGCCGGTTGTTGAAGCTGAGTTGAAAAGTTTGGGATTGTCTCGTGTCTGAGACTTTTGAAATCTCGATGAAGTGGGGTCAGTCCGCCGAAGTTTTCACCGGCGAGGCGGGCGGATTCCGCCTTGTCGTTTGGCGCTTGAAATCTCTCGCCGATTCGCGCACAATGCCCCCCGCAGAAACAAGGCGGGTCACGGAGAAAGGAGAAGAAACCGTGGCCCGACCCCGATGGCAGACGGGTTGGATTTTCAAGCGAGGAACGAAAAACCCTGTATGGGTGGGACGATTCCGGCAAGACGCCGTGGCAGAGAACGGTTCGCGCATCCGACGCCAGCGCTCCGTAATCCTTGGGCCGGTGCGCGAGTTAACTAAGCGCCAAGCTCAACGTTTGCTGTCCGAACGCTTGGCCGACATCAATCAGGGAAGGCACAAACCGGAATTGATGATCCAGTTCGAGCGGTTTGTGTTGGAGCGGTGGGAGCCGAACATTTACCCCACACTACGATACTCCACGGTCAAGAACTACCGCTACCTGATTCGGCGTCACCTGCTGCCCTTCTTTGGGCAGTTACGTTTGCCTCAAATCGGTCCCCTCGACGTCCAGATGTTTTTGTCCGAGAAGGCGAAGCGATTCGCATCGAAAACGGTTCTCTCACTGCGCAACCTTCTCTCCAAGATCTTCGGCACGGCGAAACAGTGGGAGTTCATTCCAACGAATCCGGCCAGCGGCGCACAAGTTCCGAGTCTGGCTGACACACGGGAGCGCGTGACTTTGACTCCTGAGCAAGTTCGGGCTTTGCTTGGCGAGTTGAAGGAACCCTATCGCACGATGGTTTTGCTTGCGGTCCTT
>Ga0073934_10009987_pt1 | contig 11939 bp, 7 predicted proteins | sample LarsenN4metaG_FD_76834 | JGI IMG/M metagenome (GOLD analysis project Ga0073934, IMG submission 76834) | Hot spring sediment bacterial and archeal communities from British Columbia, Canada, to study Microbial Dark Matter (Phase II) - Larsen... ... | reverse complement strand
TGCTTCGTCTTGGCGCCATGGCCTTGTTCGCTCGGCTGATCTTCGGCCTGGTGGACTTCGCGGCGCGCAAGGGACTGGCGGCGCCGCCGGGAGGCTCCCAGGCATCCGGCAAAGCCGCCGCGCGGCAAACCGGCATCCGCGGCGAGACGTACGCCTACTGGTACTTGCGCCGCCACGGCTACATCTTCATCGCGCGGAACTACAGCGTGCCGGGAATCAAGGGCGAGATTGACCTGGTCGGCTACGACGGGCCGGTGCTCGTGTTCGTCGAGGTGAAGACGCGCACGGGTGATGCGGAGACTTCCGGCCGGCCGGAAGAAGCCATTACGCCAGACAAGCGGCGCCACCTCTCCAGGATGGCGCGGCAGTTCCTGGCCGAGCGCCGCATCCCGAAAGCAACGTGCCGGTTCGACGTGCTGGCCATCGAGAGCCGGCCGGGAAGCAAGCCCCTCGTCCGGCTGCACAAGGGCGCCTTCGCTGCCGATGGCTGAGACGCCCGACCGGAGGGTGTGCCTTCGAGCAAATCTGGCGGGATGTGGCGAGGCGGGATTGTTGGAAACACGGCACAAGACTGCAAGATTTTGAGCCGTCCGGCTGGAATAGTAAAATAAAGTGTTGAGCCAGCCGATGCGGTAGAACCAGCTTGCTGAAGCGGGAGGGAATGCTTGCCTGAGCTCCGCAAAGACCCGATTGCCGGGCGGTGGGTGATCATCTCGACGGACCGCGCCAAGCGGCCCACCGACTTTGCGCGGGAAAGCGTCGAAATCAAGGGCAATGGCTTCTGCCCGTTCTGCGCCGGAAACGAAAACAAGACCCCGCCCGAAGTCCTGGCCTACGGACGCAACGGCACGGGCCCCAACTCGCCCGGCTGGACCGTGCGCGTGGTCCCCAACAAGTTCCCGGCGCTGGGCATCGAGGGCGACTTGAACCGCGAAGGCGAGGGTCTGTTCGACAAGATGAATGGCGTGGGCGCGCACGAAGTGATCATCGAAACGCCCGACCACCAGAAGACGCTCGCCATGCTCGCTGAGAAGGGCCTGGAAGACGTGCTGTGGGCCTATCGCGACCGCATCCTGGATTTGAAAAACGACCGCCGCTTCCGCTACATCCTGATCTTCAAAAACCACGGCGAGGCCGCCGGGGCCTCACTCGAACACACCCATTCGCAACTGATTGCCCTGCCCATCGTCCCCCGGCAGGTGCGCGAGGAAGTGGACAGCGCCCGGCGCTACTACCAGGAAAAAGAACGCTGCATTTTCTGCGACATCATCCGCCAGGAGCGCGACGACGGCACGCGCGTCATCCTCGAAAACGAACATTTCATCGTCCTGGCTCCTTACGCCCCGCGCTTCCCCTTCGAGACCTGGATCCTGCCCAAGCCCCACGCCTCGGCGTACGAAAACACCCAGAGCCCCATGTACACCAGCCTTGCGCGCATCATGAAGGATCTGCTCATGCGGCTGGACGTTGTGCTGAATTTCCCGCCTTACAACTACATCATCCACACTTCGCCCATCGGCGAAGAAACGAACGAGCACTATCACTGGCACATCGAGTTGATGCCCAAACTGACCAAGGTGGCGGGGTTCGAGTGGGGCAGCGGGTTCTACATCAATCCGACGCCTCCGGAGGAAGCGGCGCGCTTCCTGCGTGAGGCCCAGGTCTCTTCCGCAGTCAGCAAGTGACCCAGCCCATGCCTGACTGTCCGCCGATGCATTCCGTCAGCGCGACGTCTTCCGCGGCAGGTCGGCTGGGCGCGGGGAAGGCGTTTGCGGCGCCAGAGGACAGCGCGCCAGCTAAGGGCAGCGCAGTGAGTTGTGGGAGGCAACATGTCACGTAGGACAAAGATATTCCTGATTCTGCTGGCGGCGGCTGTTTTTGTGGTTTACGTGCTGGTGGCTCTGACCGGGCGAATCCCGAAAGGCTCGGTGCTCGTCTTGCGCGTGGCCGGCGGAATCGAGGAGCAAGCCCCCACCGACCTGCTGTCAGCCTGGAAAAGCGAACAGGTGCTTGTCTATCACGACTACACCGAAGCCGTCGAAGCCGCCACCACAGACCCGCGCATTGCCGGTCTGCTGGTCGAAATCGGCGGCCTGGAGATCGGCTGGGGTCGCGTGCAGGAGCTGCGCAGCCGCCTGCTCGAGTTCCGCAAAACTGGCAAGCCCAGCGTCTGCTATCTTTCCGGAGACTTCAGCAGCAACCGGCAGTACTACCTGGCGTCGGCCTGCGAGCAGGTCTGGCTGGTGCCCAGTTCGTCGCTCGGCGTTGTCGGGTTGATGGCCGAAGCGCTTTTCTTCCGCGGCACGCTCGACAAGCTCGGCGTCTACCCCGACATGTACCACATCGGCGCGTACAAGACGGCGAAGAACCAGTACACGGAGAAGAAGTTCACGCCAGAGCACCGCGAAATGGTGGAATCGCTCATCGGCAGCATCTATCGGCAATACGTCTCCGACGCGGCCGAAGCGCGCGGAATGGACCGCGCGCAGTTTGAAAAGCTGGTGACCGCCGGGCCGTTTCTGGCCCAGGAAGCGCTGAGCCGCAAGCTGATTGACCGCGCCGCCTATCGCGACGAAATCCAGGACTTTTTCAAGGAAAAGACGGGGCGGTGGAATCCCATCGAGCTCAGCCGCTACCGCAACCAGATCCGCTCCGCTGGCGGAGAGCGCATTGCCGTGGTGTACGCCACCGGGGCCATCCTGGTGGGCCAATCGGACTACAGCCCCTGGCTGGGCTTCACCATGGGCTCGGATTCGGTGGCTGCCGACCTGCGCCGTGCCCGCGAGGACGATTCCATCAAAGCGGTGATCCTCCGCGTGGAGTCGCCGGGAGGCTCGGCGGTGGGCAGCGAGATCATCCGGCGCGAAGTGCAACGGCTGCGCGAGAAAGGCAAGCCGATTATCGTCTCCATGGCCGATGTGGCCGGTTCCGGCGGCTACTGGATTTCCATGTCCGCCGAACACATTGTGGCCGAGCCTTCTACAATCACCGCTTCCATCGGCGTCGTCTACGGCAAGATGAACATCTCCGGGCTGTTCCACCTGGTGGGCCTGAGCACCGATTACTACGCCACCAGCCCCAACGCCACGTTACTCTGGCCGCAGCAGAACTTCACTCCTGCGCAGCGCGAGGTCATCCAGAGATTCATGCAGGACATCTACCAGAACTTCGTCAAGGGCGTGGCAGACGGCCGCAAGATGAAGCCCGAGGCGGTGGACAAGATCGGGCGCGGGCGCGTGTGGACCGGGGCGCAAGCCAAGGACCTCGGCCTGGTGGACGAGCTGGGCGGGCTGGACCGCGCCATCGCTGTAGCCAAGCAGCGAGCCGGCATCCCCGCGGGACGCAAGGTACGGCTGGTGCGGCTCCCGGAACGCAAATCGTTCTGGGACGTGCTGGTCAACGACGGGCTGGTGCGGCTGGACTCTGCGCGGCTGGCCGGTGAGTTCCTGCGCCGGCTGGAGTCAAGCGAGCCGGTGCAGGCGCGCATGCCGGTGCTGGTGCGCGTGCGCTAGCGCCGTCCCAACGATCCCCACCTGTAGGAACGAGAGGCTCAGAGCCTTTCCCGGCGTTATCTCCTTGGCACGCTGGAACGTAGGGGCCCATCTTGAGACGGCCCTGGGAGGGACTCGCCGGCCCTCCCGGCCATGGGACGCCGCTAGACGAGGACTTCGGGTACTTCCAGCAGGCCCTTCTGGAAGGCGGCTTCGAAGGCGGCCACGACCTTGGGGTCAAAGTCCGTCCCGGCGCCCTGCCGGATGATGTCCCGGGCCTCGAACGGGGACATGGCCTTGCGGTAGGGCCGGTCGCTGGTCAGCGCGTCGTACACGTCGGCCACGGCGATGAGCCGCGATTCCAGCGGGATCTCCTCCCCACGACGGCCCGTTGCGCCTTTCCCGTCGTAGCGGTCGTGGTGGGTCAGGACGATGGGGATCACTCGCCGCAGCGTGCCACCCACCGGACTCAGCAGGGACACGCCTCGCTCCACATGGGCCTGCATCTCTTCCATCTCCTGCTCGGTCAGCCGGGCCGCCTTGTAAAGGATTTCGCGGCTCACCTGGAGTTTGCCGATGTCGTGCAGCAGGGCGGCGGCGCGCACGTCTTCGACGCGGTCTTCGGGCAAACCCATGTGAGCGGCGATGCGCGTGGCGTACACGGAGACGCGGTAGGAGTGGTTTTGCGTGTACTTATCCTGGCCGACGAACTGCGTGAGGATTTCCAGCACGCCGTAGTAGGCCTTGCGCAGCTCCTGCAGGTGCCGCTCCTTGTTCTCGTAGAGCGTGCCCATGCAGTAGGCCACGACGATCAAAAAGCCGGCCCAGATGGCCAGGTCGCCCCACGCCGTCAGCCGCCGCAGCTCGAAATGCAGGCCCGTGGCCAGGGCCGCGGGGTTCATCAGGTTCAGCCAGACCACCACCAGGATGGATGCCACGGCAGTCTGCACGGCGCGCTTGCGGCCGAAGTAGAACGCCGCGAACAGCGTCGGCAGGTTGTAGAAGGTGAGCACCAGCCGCTGGCCATCCACGAAGAAGTTGATCACCGCCGCGAAGGCAATGATCGAAAAGCTCAGCAGCAGCTCCTTGTTCGCCTCCACCAGGCGCCACACCCAAGACTTCCTCATGCTTGGATCCTTTGCAACGAAAATGCGGCATGCCCCGTGCCGCTGTGAAGCAGCTTACGGAGTGGACGGTTCGCCTCCAATGGTACTGTCCCCAACTGGTTAACTGCACAGCGCATCGCCCGGACAAGCAGAATGCCGTTCCCCCGCGGCGCAGGCATACCTAGTCTGCGCTCCAGGGTCCACCCCATGGAAACCCTGGACAAACCAACGGAGGAAACCAAAAGGCCCAAACTTTCCGTCATCCCCTGTAAGCCTGAAGCGAATTGCCCTCTCGCACCAGCCTTCAGCCGACTGACAACCTCGCGGGCTTCCGCTATACTGAAAACAGCCGGGCGCGGTACCCAAGAGGCCCAAGGGAGAGGTCTGCAAAACCTCCATTCGTGGGTTCGAATCCCACCCGCGCCTCCAGAACTTGATAAACCGGAAAAGGCCAGCCGACCCGTGGCTGCCGGCGCGCGACCCGGTGGCTGCACCGCAAGGAAGGGTTGCGAGTGCACCGCAAGCGCGTGCTGCGAGTGATCGGCGAACGCGGGCTGCTGGTGCGCTCGGGGCGGCCCGCGGGCAGTCGCGAGGGCAACTGGACCCTGACTAAGGGGTGCCCGGAGGCCAGCGTGCCTGCTCGCGGCTTGTTGGGGAGTTTTCTACCCCGGCCATACCAGACGCAGTTCGCCGCCGCCCGCTGAAGTTTTGCAATCCGTTGTCCAGAAAGCCGTTATATGCGCTTTTGCCTGGCACAGGGTTTGCTCGACCAGGGTCGGGTTGCGGGGGATTCCATGACAGCTTTCCGCCGAGGCTCATGTCGGTTCCCGGGCTGTTCGGCACAGGTCCCGTTGGCGCTCAGGGTCGAGTCCGTCTGCCTGGATCACTTTCTGGAGAGCACGTTTCTGCGCGCGGAGCGCACCATGCAGCACTGCCAGCAGGGACTCCCGCTCCGCTGGCCGGCGCTCGACTGGTTGTTCAGCGTGGCGGAGTTCACGGTGCGCGGGCTAGCCGCGCAGACCGGCCACTTGAGCTCGGTGCAGCGCGAGAAGGCCCTCGAACTGCTCCTCTGCCTGGCCAACATCCGCGAATACATCCGCCAGCGTTCGATTCACATCACACCCGCGGCATGACGCGAGCCGTCCGCCTTGCTCACTCGGTCAACTCCCCTTGCGGCCGCCGTGCGGAGCTTCGACAATCAGCTTAGAAGGCACCCGATGAGCGAGTCCGGCCTGAGGTTCGATCCCTTCAAACCGCCCGACCCACGGATTCCCGGCGTGCCGGGAAAAAGTCCGCCGGTTGCCGGTGCCACAAGCGGGCCCTGGAGAGCTTCGCCGTGGCTCGTGCGGCTGGGCCTCGGCAGTCTTGCCGCGCTGGCTTGCGGAGGCTTGCTGGCCTGGTGGACGCTGGGCCGGTCCGCCGGCGCGCCAGCAGACAGTGCCGGGCAAAGCCCGGAGCCTTCGGGAATCGCCCCGGCGAAGACGCCTGCGAAAGCACCTCCGCCTCCCCCGGAAGCGCCGGGGGCCATTGCCGCCGTCGGTGAGTTGGACCGGCCGTGGTCGTCGAAGGAGTTTGTCTTCCGCAGGAAGGACCAGAGGATTCCGGCGTTGCTGGTGCGCCTGCCGGGAGGCTCGGCCCTGAGCGCTTCGTCTTATTGGGCCTTTTCGCGCCGGGAAGTGCTGGGCCGCTGCGAGCTTGAACTTGTCACCAATCTCAGGCGGCTGGTGCGCGAGTTCGGTTTTCGGGCGCGCCATCCGATGGTCGTGAACCCCTGCAGCCACGCCGTCTACGATCCGCTCCGCTACGGCGACCTGGGCGGCGGCGTGGTGGTCCGCGGCGACGTGGCCGCCGGACCCGGGATTCGTCCTCCCCTGGCCATTGACGTGCTCGTGCGCAACGGGCGCATCTTCGCCGTGCAGATCGAATAGGCCGGCGGTCAGGCCCTGCCCGGCGAACCGCCGGCTCCAGCCGCGCGGCGCACTTCTTCGCCCATCCTGCCCACCAGCATCAAGCCCACCATCTTGTGATCCGCCCGCCAGGACCACAGCGGATGACCGAACGTGGCCGGACGGTTGTGCTCGATGAACAAGTGGGAAAACCAGGCGAGCAGGTAGGGCACCGCCAGAGCGGCCAGCACCAGCCAGGGCTCGCGCCGCACGAGGGCCATGACCAGCAACGCCCAACCCAGCAGAGTCCCCGCGCAGTGAAACCCGCGCGTCACCGGATGCCGGTGGGCCAGCACATAGTGTGGCCAGAACTCGGCGAAGCTGCGTAACGGTTCCGCCATTGCCACACCTCACTGCGGCGCTGATTGTACCGGCTCACAGAGTCGAAAGAAAGAAAGGGCTGCCGCCCTAGCGACGCGGCGGCAGCCCGGTGAGCTGCGTGAAGCGGAGAAGTCAGCGCAGCGCGTGCACCACGCGGGCGATGATCACCTGCTCATTCGTCAGATGATCGAGCAACACGAGGCCCACGACGCGCAGGCCCATCGGTTGGTCGCCAGCGAGACCGGCCAGCCCGTCCAGGTTGACAAAGCGCGTGCGTTCGGAGGTGAACACGCGTACCGGTCGCTCGAACAGCAGGCCCGTAAGGCCCCAGGTGCGGAACGCGAACGAGCCGTTATTGCCGCCGAAGATTCGCGTGCTGCCCGGCACCCAGTTCCCTTCCAGGCCCTGCACGTGCAGCATCACGCGCCGCACGTCCATGGCGGGCGGGCTTGCGTTGTCGAGCGAGCCGCCCATGGTGATGCGCTGCCCAGCCACCAGGCTGGCGCGGTTGAACAGGAAGTGCGCCAGAGGCATGCGCAGGTGGTGGATCATGAAACGCTCGTTGCCGTTGAAGCCGAACGTGGCAATCCGGCCCACTTGCACGCCGGCGAGGTCAGGCAGCTCGGTGCGCACGAGCAGGTCCACTTCGTCGGCGAGGCCGGGCGCCGGCCTGACGTGCGTGATCAAGCCACCCACCAGGAACCGCTCGCGCGACAATACCTGCACTTCGCTGGCCCGCAGCGTCTTGCTCTGCCGCTGCAGGAAGCCCGATACCTCCACCACCGCGTTCGAGTTCAACGTGTCCAGGCCCTCGCCTTCTTCAAACTGCGTCTGGTCATCGGTCGTCACGGTCAGGGTACGCCCGTGCGGGCCCTGCATCACGAACGACCTGGCCGGCACGTCCACGCTCACCACGCCGCCGCGCAGCTCGTCAATCTCTGCCTCGGGGGTGTCCGGCGGGATCACGCGCATTTCCACGTGCGGATCCACCCGACCCGTGAGCTGCCCCGTGGCATCCACTTCCAGCGATTCGCGCAGGCGGAAGTCCAGGAAGAGCCCGAGCAGGTCACCGGCGTTCAGCACGAGCGGTTGGCGCAGCTCGACCGTAACGCTGGAGTTGACCAACTGGCCGTTCAGCGTCCCCACGGAAGGGGGCGTTGTGGAGGTGTCCAGGAAGCTGATGACCGGAGAAGAGAGAACCGCGTTGACTCGATTGTATGTGCCGGCCTGCACCGACCGCAACGAAAGCAAGGTGCGCAGACCGTGCAGCCGGGCAAACTCCACGTCCTGTGGCCCGTCTATCAGCGAAGCGGTGCCGCCTTCGCCAGAAACGGTCAGGCCCGTCAGAGTTACCTTGAACGCCAGCACGCTGCCGAGCGGCGCGTCCGTGCCGATGACGAAGATATCGCCGGTGCGGGCGACGTTGTTCGGCGTGTCCGGACTGCCCCCGCAGTTGGCTGCCGCAACAGCCAAGACCAAGCCCAGGAAGAATGGAATGAATGCCTTTCTGCGCATGGCTAGAGTCTCCTTCATGGGTGCCGACAGGGCTCCCGTGCCCCCTGGTGCTACAAACCCTAACCCCCGGAAAAAGTCGCGTGGGACGACTTGGGCGGGCCAACAACCCCAGGTGGACTGTCCGAGCGACACATAGAAAAGTCCATATGCACGGAGAAGTAATACCGGCCCTCACCTGCTCCCCTTCAGCGCATGCTGGATTGCAGAAGACCCGCTGGGGGCCGAATTCCTTCGGGTCCAAGTGGTTAGAAAAGTGAGAAATCTCTTGCACACTCGGGGGCGGATTGCTATAGAATCCGCCGGTATGTTGGGGGGCCTTGACCCTCAACACCGTTTCTTTCGGGTATGTATCTTGATTGGTACGAGGCTGAGACTATGACCAGACGACTCGGAATCGTTTGTCTCGCCTTACTGGGCGTGGCCCTGGCTGCGCACAGTACGGCGGCCCAGCACGTTACCGGCTCGCTGTCCGGGCAGGTTTTGGACCCTCAAGACCTTGTCGTGGCAGGGGCCAAAGTCACCATCTCCAACGAGGCGACAGGATTCAAGAAGGAGGTGGAAACCTCGCAAGAGGGTACCTTCCTTGTCCTTGACCTGCCGCCTGCCATCTACAAAGTCACCATACAGGCTACGAACTTCAAGACATACGTCACCACGGTCACGGTGCGCGTGGGCGTGGTGGCGACGGTAACCGCGAAGCTGGAACTGGGCGAGGCCACCGCGATCGTGGAAGTGGAAAGCGGCGTCGTCACCGTGGATCCAACCAAGCAAACGGTGCAGGGTGTGGTCCTCGGTCGGCAGATTGACGCACTGCCACTGAACGGCCGCAACTTCCTCGACCTGGCCCAGCTCGATCCCGGCGTGCAGATCGTGGACGGCGGCACGTTCGACCCAACCAAGAACCAGTTCGCCGGCGTCTCCATCGGCGGCCGTTCTGGCCGGGTCACCCGCATCCAGGTGGACGGCGTGGACATCACCGATGAAACCGTGGGCACAACGGTAGCCAACCTCTCCAACGAGTCCATCCAGGAATTCGGCATCAGCCAGTCTTCGCTGGACCCCAGCACGGACGTGACCTCCTCGGGTGCCGTCAACATCATCACCAAGAGTGGCACGAACGAAATCCACGGTTCGGGTTTCCTGCTGTGGCGCGATGAATCCTTCGCAGCCGATCAGCGGCTGACTAAGGTGGGCAGCAAACCGCCCTTCGACCGGGAAATCTGGGGTGGCCGGGTCGGCGGGCCTTTCATCAAGGAGCGGTGGTTTTGGCACGTCGAGTACGAGCAGAGCAGCCAGGATGCCATTCGCGTCACCAACATCCCCGAATTCCCGCAGTTCACCGGCGTGTTCGGCGCCCCTGTGGACGAAACCATGGCGGGGGTAAGAACGGACATTAACCTCACCAAGCGGTGGACAACCTTCTACCGCTTCGTGCACAACCACAACATCGGTGTGACCGGCTTCGGCGGCCGCGACCTCGGAGCCTTCAGTAACCTCAACAACACGAATATCCACGTCGCGGGCGCGGATTTCCGTGGGGACCGCTGGACGCACTCGCTCCGACACAGTTACCTGAACTTCAACAACTTTATCGCGCCGGCCAACAGCCAGGCCGGTACGCCCGACACGCTGGATCCGCAGGGGCGCCCAGTGCTGGTGCGCATCCTGGGCGTGCTGCAGGACGTCGGTCCGGACTTGCTCGCTCCGCAGCAAACGTTTCAGGATAACCGACAGACCAAGCTGGACAGCAGCTTTACCCGCGGCCGGCATAGCATGCGGTTCGGCGCCGAGTGGAATCGCATCGAGCAGTTCGTCTTCGCTTCCTTCTTTGGTGAGGCACCGCGCATCCGCGCTTCGCGCAACGCCACGACCATCGCCTTTGCCAACACCAACCCGTTCAGCCCGGCCGGAGCCGCCGATCCACTGAACTACCCGCTCAACCAAATCGTGCTCGGCAACGGCCTCGGCTTCTTCAGTGAGAAGCCGGCGCTGGGGTTCCCCTTCGGCGGCACGATCAATCACCGCCTGGGCTTCTATTGGACGGATAGCTGGAAGTGGACGCCGAACTTCACCTTGAATTTCGGCGTGCGCTACAACTGGCACAGCAATCTGTCCAACAGCGACCTGCCGCGCACCCCGCTGATCGGCTTGTTCGACCAGCAACTGGTGGCCACCCCGCGGCGCGACCAGGACGACATCGCCCCGCAAGCGGGCTTTGCCTGGAACGTCTTTGGCGATGGCAAGACGGTGATCCGCGGCGGCGCGGGCATCTTCTACGAAACCAACATCTTTAACAACATCCTGTTCGACCGCGTGATCAACATTCCCCCAGGCATCGGGAACGATACCCCGGTGATCACCGCTGGCTTCCCGTTCCTGTTGCACCCTGCCACGGGTGCCACTCTTTTCAATTTCAGCACGCAGTGCACCGGCGCCAACCCCGGTGGTAGCAATCCGAATAGCTGCTTCGGCGCAGCCCTGGGGCGCGTGATCCCGTTCGTGGTGGCTGCGCAGCAGCAGCTTCAACAGATCAGCCAGAGTTTGACAGCGGGCTGGCCGCCGCCGGGCGTGCCGCCCCTGTTTGACCAGATTCTGGACACCGCGGGAAGTGCCATCGACCCGAATTACAAGACTCCCTACGGAATCCAGATGAACATCGGGATCCAGCGGCAACTCAAGCCGGGCCTGGTGCTGGCCGTGGACTACGTGCATAACCGCGGCGTCCACTTCAACCTCATCCGCGACCGCAACCGCCTCGGCGCGGCTGACACCCTCCACGTTCCCACGGCACTGGCAGCCATCCTAGCCACAATTGACGCGTTCGATTGTGCCAATAGCACCCTATCGGACGGCGTCGACTGCGTTATTGGCGAAGGAGGAACGATCTCCGACTTTGCCGACCACGGCTTGGGAGCAGGCTCGGGAGTGGACGGTTTTGCCTTCGGCGGCAGAAACCGCAACTTCCGGGGCATGGGCGTCATCGAACCCCAGGGCCTCTCTCGCTATCAGGCGCTGCAAGTCCGCCTGACCGGCGATATCGGCCAGTTCTCCCCGCTGGGCATCCGACGGCTCTACACGAACATCACTTACTCGCTGGGCCGCTTCGAGTCCACCGGCGCGGACCAGGACTTCCTGTCCGGCGCGGCTTTCAATGACCGCCCGACGAAGTTCTTCGGTCCTGCCAACCTTGACCGGACTCATCAGGTTGGCTTGAGCTTCCTGATTGAGTTTCCGTGGGGCTTCAACGTGAACACGACCAGCGCGTTCCGGACGGCGCTGGCTACTTCGATGTTCCTTCCTCTCACCACGGGCGGGGCAGACGAGATCTTCTTCTCCGACGTGGATGGGGATGGCGTCGTTGAGGACCCGCTTCCAGGGACCAACCGAGGCTCCTATAGCCGCGGCGTCCATGCGGGCAATGTGGCCCGGGTGATTGCAGACTACAACTCCCGCGTGGCAGGAACCCTTTCGCCAGCCGCCGTGGCGCTGGTGCAGGCAGGGCTGTTCACGCAAGAGCAACTGATCGCCCTGGGGGCCGTGCTCACCTCCGTCACGCCTCC